>Ga0194125_10000113_pt1 | contig 116614 bp, 92 predicted proteins | sample TA2KigC250mmetaG_FD_148626 | JGI IMG/M metagenome (GOLD analysis project Ga0194125, IMG submission 148626) | Freshwater microbial communities from Lake Tanganyika, Tanzania - TA2015034 Kigoma Deep Cast 250m | ecosystem: Environmental > Aquatic > Freshwater > Lake | place: Tanzania: Lake...
CATATTCCCATCATCTGTCATTCTGAGCGAAGCGAAGAATCTCAGCGTTACCAACAGAGACTCTTCGCTTCGCTCAGAGTGACAAACTTGAAGTGGAGAATTTGTGAAATAAACTCAAGACAATTGCCAGTAGTGGAGAAATTATTCTTCTACCGACTCTTCAATTGCGCCCAAGTTGTAGCGAGCTTATTCTGCGGATATACTGCCCATAAATCGGTGATTTTCAGATTATCGAAGAACACGCCGCTCTGGGCATAGACCAAAAATCCTACCTTGCCTTTTTTATAGGTTGAATCTTGCGCTGTGAGCGTCAATTCGCCATCTACATAGAATTTGAATGTATCGCCAATTGCTTCTAATTTCCATACCTGCTCCTTCCCCTGGATATACGACTCGTTTACATCATCAAGCGTTTCATAGAAGGGCAACTTTGCTCCACCACCATCTCCGAGGCGGCGTTCAAGTAAGCGATAGGGGCCCTTTCTGCCGTTCGGGGAATTGCCAGAGTCAAACATGGTGATAAACCGATAGTGGTTCAATTTATCTTTCCAGCGCCACACGATACCCATGCCGTCGTTATCATTGGCAACAACATCCACCTCAAGGGCAAAATCAGTCCATTCAGCTTTATCATAAATGACAAAGCTGCCAATTGCAACGGTGTCGGTTGCGTCACCCCAGATATTGCTGGATTGGGTCATCGCTTTGCCATCCAGTCCAGAGGCGATTGCCCAGGAGGATGGTCCCCTGTCGCCAAGGTCTTCCTCATCGTAAACCACCCAATCACCCTCGCCAGATTTTAAACCAACTTTTGCATTGGAAAAGTCTTCCTCAAAATCATCTGAAAATGCAAACAATGCGCAGTAGAATAATAATAGACTTATAAGTGTGACAATGATGAATTTCATGATTTCTCTCCTTATTGTGTACAGAAAATATAGCCGCTGATTTTAAGACCGCGCTGATTTTAAAGCTAATTCCAATCAGCTTGGTCAGAAAATCGGCGGCTCTAAATTAGTAATATGAATTATTGTTCGCAAATGGAAGCGAAAACTACTATCTAACGTTCCTTCTTGATGTCCCCCCACACAGCCGCCATTTTATCCGTAGGATGAACAGCAGTCGCTCCGTGTGGAACAATGGTGAAATTATCGAACTCCACCTGCTGGGCGTAAAGTTGGAGACCCACATAGCCATTAGCATAATCGTGGTTCTCTGCCGTTATAATGAGCCCATCATCACGCGTGAAAGTAAAAGAACCATTATTTACTTCAAGTGTCCAATGGATTTTTTGCCCTTGAGCATACGGAACGTAATCATCTTTTATTACCGCCAATAGTTCATACCAGGGTTCCGCGTTGCTAATACGCTTGTCAATCTTCATGAAGGGGCCGCCGATTCCATCAACGGGATTCGGGTCAGGCCATTTGTCGTTAATCATGATGGCACGATAGTGTTTATCGGTGCCAGCATAAGCCCAGACCAGTCCCATACCATCATTATCTGCCGCGGCAACGTCCACATCTATGGTGAAGTTGGTAAACTGCTCACCCTTATAGATGATGAAGGTTCCCATCAGGCAACTGTCTGGTGGACTTCCCCAGATGTTCGAACCCTGGTAAAGCACTTTGCCATCCAGTCCGAGTTGACTATCCCGGATTTCCCAGGTCGAAGGGCCCACATCTCCAAGGTTGGAGGCCTCCTCATCAATAGCTTCCCAACCGGCAAGACTGCCATCTTCAAAATCCAACACTCTTTGAGCTTGGGCAACGCCCACGATAAGCAATATGGCGAGAAAAGCAAATACCATGTTGCTTATTCTACTAAAATTAGAAAACATTTTTATCCTCCTAATAACTTGACTTTGGTAAATTAAAATGAAATCCAATCGTAGCCCAACTTTCTAAGTTGGCAATTTACAACAAAACCAAGATAGAATCTTAGGCTACGAGCCAATCTACCAAAGTCAAAATAATATGGTATTGTGGGAAGTGCCAGCCCACTTCCCCTGTGACAATTTAAACATCCTGGGGGCTGGCCCAGATTGCAGAAACCGAGTTTTTTGAAAAAACTCGGTTCCTTATACTAACCCAAACATCTCACTTTTTCCAGAATCATCTCCGCTCGTTTTGGATTAAACGCGCCGCATACACACGGTTTTGCCAGGTATTCTGCCGCTTGTTTCGGAGTCAGTTTGCCCAGTTTCACCAAATCTATCATACGACTGATGAGATTGAATGAAACCATCCCATGTCCGCATAAGGTATTCAATTCCAGAATATCTCTGTTTGGCAACCTATCAATTTGACCGCTAATACCTACGGAATGCTCAATGCTATGCCGATTTATACCGATACCTTTGCAACACTCATTGACGTCGTCCAGTAATCCGCTGACATTTATGGAAATGCCTAAGTCCGCTTCCTTGAGGTCGAGAAGCAGATCGCGCACGGCATCCAGATTATCAAACGTGCAGGCGGCACCAGAGCTATCGGTCATATTTTCTATCATTTCATTCAGGTCTTTTTTATGTTTCACACCTTGTTTGCTGTCAGAGATGTTCACCGGATTATGTTTTAACGCAATACGCATAAATGTCCGTAGTTTTTCCGCCGCACCTTCCCGGTTGTAGCCGCCGGCCGTTGTGGCAAAGACAACGTAATCTTTCTGCAAACTTTCGCGTGAACCTCTTCTGTGAAGCGTGTTTGTCATAATTAACCTCCAATCTGGCAGAATGGTACAGAGGCAAGACAGCAAGATGGCAAAATGGCAAGAAGGCAAAACGGCAATTTAAAATAACCATTTATCCGTTTAGCCATCTTGCCGTTTAGCCATTTAGCCCCTTTGCCCCGCTTCGTCCTAACCCAAGATTCGTCTTGCCATTCAGTGACAGCGCATATCCTAAACTTTCGACAATTTCTTCATAAGGCGCGGAACCATCAGCGGCGCCTTTAGCGGAAATACCGACGCAGAATACTGTGTTTACCTCGGTTTTCATTTCCTCAAGAGTTTGCAACACATCATCAATTTTATCCAATGTCGTTTTAAATTCTATGATTGCTGACAAAACTTTTTCATTCAGGATATCATCGCGCAGTTTGCCGGTATTGATATCCGTCATTAACACTGTCACAGGATTCTTGGGTTCAAAATTGATTCCTATTTCTGCTAAACTCATCGCCATCCGCTCGATATCTTTGAACCACGCGCCGATGCCCGGTCTGCCGAGTTCGACAACAAACCCAATATCACCGTCTTTCAATCTACCAGTAACGTCATTTGTTTTGATCTCTTCCGTCCCGCGGCCGCCGATGCCCGTGGAAGGATGAATTGCTGTCGGGTCACTGAATACTTTACGCAACGTCCGTGGCCACTCCAATTCAGATGGCGTCCGCGCACCCGTGGGACATTCATCCACCGGCGGATTGTACTGAAGGTTAAAAAGTCCAAGTGTTTTCCTGATGAAGCGTACTATACCTGGATTTCGCTTTCCATTTCTGAGTGACCTGTAACAATTTTCACATTCCACGCATTCCTCCTGGTTCACATCAGCCTTAGAATCATCGCCGATGAAAATCACCCCCATCGTACACCAGGGAATGCAGTTACCACAACCAACACATTTCTTTTTATCAACTTCCATAGTAAAAGTGAATTACCGCTTTGCCTCCTTCCCTGCAAAATTTGATGATGTGTAAAACGTAATGCGTAAAACATAATACATAATAAGTCTTAGTATCTTGTCACATTAATTACGTTTTACGTTTTACGTTTCATTCTTCAAATCCCTTTTGGCAAAAAATCAGATAATTGAACCCTATCCGCTATCCAGAATTGTTCTGTACGTTTGGGGCGATTTTTTCGGATAGATTCAGCTTCCGCCTCAAAGTCCTGCTTTGTCCGGCCGAAAAGTGTGTGTTGCGAAACTTGCGTCGCGAGGGCTTCTGCCCGTTTCTCGGCGGTTTCCGTCACGTCAATAATGATAACGGGTAATCCGCCCGTGACAGCTTTGTAGTAATATAAATGTGGCGTATTCCATGATGGCCCAAGCACGGCGGCGACGGGTTCACCTGCATGCCAACGCCCTTCAATACTGATAGCGTGGGTATTCACATGGTCGCGATGCCTATCAACTGGGCCATGCGTGAATATTGCGTCTGGACGCTCTTCTCGAATGATTTTAATACACTGTTGCAGAGTTTCTTTGTCATTGACCAATCCCATATCGGGAATATCCAGAATCTCACGTCTGTGGATTCCCAAAACTTTGTCGCATTCCGCCGCTTCCTGCCGACGGAGTTCCACAATAATATTCTTCATCTCCGGACGAGGATAGCCTTCGCAACCATTTGTCATTATGACAACCACAACTCGAACCCCTGATTGCGACATCCTGGCAATTGTCCCCGCCATTGTGATTTCATCATCGGCATGCGCGCCGAAAACAATTACGGTATTGTAATTCATATTTACCCTCCATATCTGATTTGGTTCAGCAGTCCCGATTCATAGGACCGTTTCAAGCATCATACAGATTCGTGAAACGTAAAACGTGAAACGTGATAATGTGGTTCACGTTTCACGCATCACGTTTTATTTACATATATTATCACACCGATAGGATTTTGTAAACTATTTTTTCTCAATCATTTTGCTTGATAACAAAATTTTTATCTGATATAATAACCTTAACATTTGTTTCGTTCCTGTGAATGATTTAGACTTCCGAAGTCGCAAAAACTTCGGAAGTTTGGAGTACATCATTTTAGAATTGAGGTATTTCATGACAGCATTTGAGAACTTGAGAAAAGCTTCAGAAGAGATTATCGCTATCTGCGAAAAAGAACAGCATACTAAAGAGGATAAGGACCAATTGTTGAATATACATCAGCAGATACTAACGGCGATAGAAGATTTGGTGGAATGTGAGGGCTGTAACCGAATTGTGACTCAAATTGCAACTATTACACTCAACGGTGAATCAGCGAAGTTGTGTAAAGATTGCGGAATTAAATCATTGGAGACGGGGAAGCTTGTCAAAAAGAAAACTTCCCAAAGTCGAACGCAACGTTCTAAAAAGTCCCAAAAGAAAGGCCACGAAAGTTCATCGGATAAGCCAGAAACTCCTGAGAAGACAGGAAAAATTGAATCTTCTACCTTGAAAACGCTTGCGCCTGAAATAGAGAAGCCTGTTCCTAAAACGGAGAAATCTGTTCCTGAACCTCCCAAGGAGAATGAAAATCTGAAACCCGACCTGAATGAACTTTACGGAGAGGTAGAAGCGCAAACGGGCATTCAAAAAAAGGATGTGAAAAAGATTCACAAATTAATCGAAGAGATAGCTTATCCGATGGACCTGGAAAACACCATCATCTTTACAGTCGCAGAATTGGAAAAAGCGCGGATGAGGATAGAACGCCCCGCTGCCGAGAAAGCAGTATCCATGCTGTTTAAGAGGTAGAAACCCGTTTTCTCAGAGAAAACGGGTTTCTAACAGATGAAGAATTGCAAATTATTAGGGTTATATTCTACATCCCGCATTTGTTCAACGCAAAAATTCTAGACTTCCGAAGTCTCAGAGACTTCGGAAGTCTAAACAAGGAGGGACAATGAGATTAATATTTGGTGTTTTCCTATTCATGTTTCTATCCCTTTTAGCGCATGCGACTGAACAGGTGGAACATCCCGATAAATTCGGGGCTGTAATACCAGCAGTACTTCTTTCTAATCCGCCTGTCATTGATGGTGAACTGGATGATGGTTGCTGGAAGGAAGCTCCCAGTGTAAATGATTTTTACGATACGTCAAAATGTATCCCTGCTAACGAGCCGACTACAGCATGGATAGCTTATGATGGAAGGAATATCTATGTTGCCTTTAAATGTGTAGATTCGAAGCCGGAAACTATCCGCCGGCAGCAGCGGAAACGCGGTGGGGACATCTGGGGCGATGATTTTGTTGGAGTGGATTTTGATTCATATCACGAGCATGGGGGGGTATCATGGTTTGATGTGACCGCGCGAGGCACTCAAACGGAGAATATTGCCGGCGGAACCGGCACCAAAATCGAATGGATAGGCGACTGGCAAGCGGCCGCAAAGCTTCAGGCCGACGGCTGGACTGCGGAGATGGCAATCCCTTTTTCAATGCTGAAGTACCACACTAATCAAACAGTGATGGGTGTTGCGTTTGTCCGCAGACACCCCAGAAGCGGGGAGATGTGGGTTGATCCGAATGTCGGGCCTACATTTAATGTCAGCTTATTCTATGATTGGACAGGATTGCGTCTTCCCAAAATCGGGCAGCGCCCTTTTATCATGGGCTATTCTCTGGCAGAAAAGACCCCAAAAGAAGCGGGGAAAAACCCAAAAGGTAGGGCTTTTCAAGCGGGTTTAGATGTAAAGTATCGATTTACTTCGGACTTAATCGGGGTAGGCACAGTTTATCCGGATTTCAAAAACGTCGAACAACAGGTGGAAAGCATAGATTTTTCTTATGCTTCTGTCTGGTATCCAGACAGACGTCCCTTTTTCCAGGAAGGCAGCGGTTACATGGCGGCTGATTCGCTTTTCTACAGCAGAAATGTTGGAGAAATAGACGCTGGCGCCAAATTTTTCGGCAAGGCTGGAAGTTTCAAATTAGGTGTTCTTGATGTTTTAGATATCGAAGAAATCAATCACTTAGTCGGTAAACTCGGCCAAAGTTTTACTGACAAAGGCGGATGGGATGTGGATTTTGTCTCAAGGGCAAACGATGCTGAAGACAACCACACCGCTCGATTATCCGGATGGCTTGCGAAGAGAGGAAAAAAACGGAGCTACGATTGTAACTTTGGATTGGCGAGAAGCCAGACTGAAGGAATAGGAGGCGATGGCAGTATAAAGACAGTATCGTTTTCAACGGATGGCGGCCCCAGAACTATCTCCGCCTCTGCAAAATACGAAGATATCGGCAAGGAATATAACACTCTGGACGGATTTGTCCCCGAAGTTGACAAAGTTGGGGGAGGGGCAAATATTGAATATCATGACGAATTTGAAAAAGGAACCATTCAAGGATGGAATATCAGATTGAATGGAAACCGATATGAACATCACGATGGAGGTCTATTCTATCAAGGAGTTTCCGTCAGCGCGGGCGCATGGACTAAGGGAGAAACAGGCTGCAATCTAAGTTTTTCCGCTTCGGATAGGCTTGCCCTCGACCCTGAGCTTGTCGAAGGGGAAGGGATGAGCCGTGGGGAAAAATTCAGCGATAAGACATTCGGACTGGGGATATATTGGCTTGGAAGCGATTTATACCGTAGCGGAGGATTTTCCTCAACTGTCGGTAGAAGAGCTGGCGGAGATTATGTTTATACAAACTTGAGCCAGGGATTTGATATAACCGATGACTGGACATGCAGATTAAATGTGGAATATATGCGCCTGAGTAGCCAGCCAGAACTCCCCCGTTGGCAGATTGTCTTCTCAACAAACTACACTATCACCGATGAACGTGGATTAGGCACCAGAATAATCGCACGCGGGGGTAATACAAATGTCAATTTGATGTTCAGGCAAGCAGTACGAAGAGGAATGGATGTGTTCTTCATCTACGGCAACCCAAACGCTGAAAAAACGGAACATAGGTTTGCGCTGAAAATCGTTTTGCCGTTGTATAGATAAGGTTTGAAATTATTCAATTGCTGTTGTATAATTGCTGTGTGACTTCCTAAAAATATTTGCAGATTTACGTTTTGAGGGCATTATTAAGCAAGATTTTACAGTGTATTACTGCATTTTTAAATTTGTTTTGACAAAAGCTGTAACACGAGCTGTTAGATTGTGCCAGCAGAATCGCAAACTAACAGTTTGCGTTACAATGCATTACGATGGAATTAAACAAATTCTGCTGAAAAAGGAGGGAGTAAATTATGTCAGCGGAGAACTTTTTGGCCGAGCAAATTTGTTTGTTGAATCCCAATATCTTCTCATCTGACAAACGTGTTCGCAAGGCTCACCGACGCCAAAGGCTTTCGGTTCGGAAGCCTCACCGACGCCAAAGGCTTACGGAAGTTCTTGTGCAGATGTTACACAACGATATTCAAGCGCGATGTAAAGCGGTCAATCAGCGTGACACCGAAGCATGGTCGAAGGTGAAATCTAAGGACGATTGGGAGCAATTCTGCGCCCCACGCATCAAAGCGTTGCGCCAGTCGTTGGGCCTATTCCCGTCTGAACCCCAAAATTTGAATGTGTCTATGACACGCCAAATTGAAGGTGACGGCTACCGCATTGAGAATCTGGTCTATGAAAGCCGCGCGGGGATTTACGTCACCGCGAACCTTTACCTACCGTCACCACCTCGCGAGAAGATGCCGGCTATCATCCTTGTTCACAGCCATCACAACCCGAAAACGCAAGGAGAGTTGCAAGACATGGGAATGACATGGGCGCGACAAGGTTGTATAGTGTTGGTGATGGACCAACTCAGTTACGGTGAGCGACGGCAGCACTCACCAGGGCCACGGCAAGACTATCGCTTCCGCTATATCAATGGTATCCAGTTGTATCTCATCGGCGATAGCCTCATGGGCTGGATGGTGTGGGATGTGATGCGCGGTGTAGACCTGCTGTTGAAGCGCAACGATGTTGATAGAGAAAAGATAATCCTCATCGGGGCTGTTGCTGGTGGCGGCGATATAGCAGCAGTGGCCGCGGCGATAGACCCACGTATTACGTGTGTCATTCCGTTCAACTTTGGCGGGCCACAGCCGGAAACGCAGTATCCACTGCCTGGCGATGCGGAGACAACATTCAACTATATGGGCGGTGCCTATTGGGAATCCACGCGTAACTTGCGTCTCAGCGGACGAGATGGATTTTTGCATTGGGTCATTGTTGGTTCAGTAGCGCCACGTTGTCTAATTTATGCGCATGAATTTAGTTGGGATAAAGAACGCGACCCTGTATGGAAACGGATGCAGAAGGTGTTTGTGTTTTATAATGCATCCGATAACCTCGCTTTTGCACACGGCGCAGGGGTGCTTTCTGGGCGGCCGCCTGAAGCGACCCATTGTAATAACGTCGGCGCCGTGCATCGCAAAATGATTCATCCGGTTTTGGAACGCTGGTTTGAAATTCCCATCCCACAGGAGTATCAGAATCGCCTTTCAGATGAGGAGTTGAGGTGTTTGACCCCAGAACTGAAGGAAAAACTTAAACCGCGCCCACTGCATAAGTTGTTCGGCGAAATAGGCGCGTCGCGTGCGGCTGCTATGCGTGCGTCGCTTACTGAACTCACATCCGATGAAAAACGACAGCGTTTATGTCAAGAATGGGCGAAGCTACTCGGCGACGTTGAACCTAAGGCTGAGTCCGTTGTAAAGTCAAAGATCATTCAAAGCCTTGACGGCATTCTTGTTGAGCGCATAGTGTTGGAAGTTGAACCGAATATCGTTGTGCCGATGTTGGGGTTATTACCTTCTAACAAAGAGGGGACGAAATTTCCCGTTGTCGTGGCGTTCGCTCAAGAAGGCAAAGATAGGTTTCTCAAAGAACGTTCTGAGGAGATTGCCGAGTTATTAAGAAAGGGTATCGCCATGTATTTGCCCGATGTGCGCGGTACGGGAGAGACGAGTCCGAATTCCTCCCGTGGACGTCAAAGTGAAGCCACGTCAATTTCCGCCACCGAATTGATGTTAGGCCAAACGCTGTTCGGCTCCCACCTGCGTGACTTGCGCTCGGTGCTGCGATACCTCCGAACCCGAAGTGAAGTTGATGTTCAGAAGATAGCTTTATGGGGCGATTCCTTTGCGCTAACCAACCCTCCGAATTTTAGTGACCCGCTCATCGACGAAAGCGAATCGCCGCATCAATCTGAGCCGCTTGGTGGATTATTAGCGTTATTTGGCGCACTGTATGAAGAAAACATTGGTGCAGTAGTGGCGCGCAGAACGCTGGCAGGTTATCAATCGGTTTTGCGCGATAGGTTTTGCTACATGCCTTATGACGTTATCGTGCCAGGCGCATTGACCGCAGGAGATTTATGTGATGTTGTAGCAGTGCTGGCACCGCGCCCGTTACGCTTAGAAGCGCTGGTGGATGGACGCAACTGTCCGCTGTCAGCTCAAGAGGTACAGCGTATTTTTGAACCAGCCGTGCAAGCTTATCGTACAGCGGTGGACAAGTTAAATATCATACCCGCGTTGAGAAACGACCTGGCCGAGTGGTTAGTGAGTGGATTGAAGAATGAAGAATGAAGATTTCCTACAATCTTCATTCTTCAATAGTCAATCTTCAATTGAAAGAGGAGATATATGTAATAAAATAAAGGGACCTTGAATGGTTAAAAAGTCAAAATTTGCCGATTGAAGTTTTAACTAAAGAAGAAGTCAGAAAAAGCATTGTTGATTTTAAAAAGAAAGAGGGGTTGTACACAGTGATACGTGATGAGTGATGAGTAATGAATGAGATATAATCACGTATCACTCATCACTCATCACTCATCTTTGTGACGATTTTCCTTGTTCTTATTGCCATCATCTGGTAAACTAATAAAAAATTAAGGAGGATATTTCATGCGAGGTACACAGGCGATTGTAGAGATACTGGCAGCAGAGGGTGTTCCCTTCGTTGTTGCATATCCTGGATTGGGGAATGAGTCCATTATTTCAGCGCTGCTGCACGATGAAAAAAAGCGGATTAGGTGCATTCTCCCTCGTCACGAAAGAGTGGGAATGGATTTAGTGGACGGATACGCCAGAGTTAGTGGCGAAGCTGGCGTTGGGTTGGTCTGCGGTGGGCCTGGGTCTGCGCATGCGTTTGCAGGCATTGCCCAGTCGTTTGCAGACAACATTCCCGTTCTGCTTCTAAAAGGTCAGGTGAATTCTGCGAATTTGGGGACTAAATCCATGTTGGAGTTGCCAACTGTAGAGTCATTCCGGGAGATAAGCAAATGGGCTATGACGGTGAACCATACAACACGGCTTTTGGAGGCGTTCCGAAGAGCATTCACCGCTTTACGTAGCGGGAAGTTGGGCCCGGTGATACTGGAAATACCATTGGATGTTGCCGATGGGGAGATACCGGCTGAACAATTTGCATATCGCCCTCTCAAGAAGCGATTTCGCTGCACAGCCGACCCTAACGAGATTGCAGAGGCAGCAGACCTCCTCGCCAAAGCGCGCGAGCCTTATATCGTCGCCGGGATGGGTGTCCTGCAGTCCGAAGCCTGGGGTGAACTTAAAGAACTGGCTGAAGCACTCTCGGCTCCTGTGGGGACGACGCTAAACGGAAAGAGCGCATTTCCAGAAAATCATCCTCTTTCTGTGGGTATAGGAGGCTATCCACGTTCAGCGATGTCCACGCCTCAAGCTTTGCACTTTGCAAAGAAAGCGGATGTGGTACTTGCAGTTGGAAATAGCTTCATGTCTGCTTCAAGCCAGGGTCCCATTCCTGATGGCGTGAAACTGATACACATCAACATTGACCCCACTGAGAGCAACAAATTCCGTCAACCAGACGTAGTTTTGGTTGGGGATGCTAAACTGGTAATGAAGAACCTTCTGTGCGCACTAAAAGAACGGTTGGGAGTCCGAAAGGGAATTGACCTGGAGAAAGCCGGCAAGATAAAAGAACTAAAAGAGGCATGGCAAGCATCATGGCAGGATAAGGTTACGTCAGAAGGGAAACCGATAAATCCTTATCGGGTTACATGGGAAATCATGCAAACGGTGGATAGAAATAACACTATTTTGCTCCATGACTCTGGCCTTGCGCGGTGGTATGTATCCTATATCTATGAATCGACGGCTCCCCGAAACTATCTTGGCATGGGTGGACAAAGTGAGATGGGCTGGTCGCTTGGCGCGGCGTTGGGCGCCAAACTTGCGCGGCCAGATGCGCTCGTGGTCAATGTGATGGGAGACGGCGCTTTTGGTATGACGGGGATGGATATGGAGACAGCCGTTCGTCTGAACATCCCCATCCTCTGCATTATCATTAACAATTCCAGCCTTGGCATCTCCAAAGTCGGCATTCGCGATGGAAAAACTGAGATGGTAGATTTAGGTGGGGATTACACCAAAATCGCGAACGGCTTGGGCGCTTATGCTGAACGTGTTGAAGAGCCGAAAGAGTTCGTTCCCGCGTTAAAACGCGCCATTGCATCTACGAAGGATGGACAAGCAGCCGTACTGGAGGTGATAATTGCATTGGAAAGCATAATGCGTACTTAGGTAGTTGGTGAGTAGTGAGTGGTGAGTGGTAAGGACTCTCATGGTAGCATCTCATTCCAAAACTTGAAAGGAGATTAACAATGAAATTTACACACACTTTTATTATAGCAATCGCTTTGATATTGGGGATAAGTGGTATCGCCTATTCGACAAATTATGCTTTGCTTTTTGATGGCAAAGATGACTATATGAACTGCGGAATGACAAATCTACCGCTGAAGAATGCGCCCAGAACATTGGAAGCATGGTTTAAAACCACGTCTCCTGATGGATATCAACAAATTGTTGGATATGGAACTGCTGGAACTGCAAACTCAGCGCTGGCTCTATTTACGAAAGGGAATGCAATTGTTATCACTCAATGGGGCGCTAGTGTTGCCATTGCAGCAGGTATTAATGATGGAAAATGGCATCATGCCGCGGTGACCCATGATGGGAAAAACACGCAAACTATCTATGTTGATGGAGAAGCTGTCGGCAATTGGGACAGGTCCTTAGATACAATTGCAACAACTTGCATTATCGGTTCCTGTCTGGATGAGAAGCAACAGTTTTTCAACGGCACTATCGATGAAGTTCGTATCTGGGATGTTGAGAGAACCCAAAAGGAAGTTCAGGACAATAGGCACCAATCCTTGACTGGTAAAGAACCTCATCTAATTAGCGACTGGAAATTTGATGAGGGTAAGGGTACAATTGCTCATGATTCCACATCCAACCAAAATGATGGTGAATTAGCTAATGACCCAAAGTGGGTCGAATCTGATGTACCGGTTGAGCCAGCATCAGCAGATGCCGTTAGTAAACTTGCGACTATTTGGGGAAAAATTAAAATCGCAAAGTAACCAAACTTTTCTTTCCGAAAGAAAAGTTCCCCTTATCCACAACCCCCTGCCCCCTTTATTAAGGGGGATTAAGGGGGATGGTGGCAGGGGGGTGTATCAAAAGAAATAATTGGAATAAAAAGTAAAAAGTGTCGTAGAGGCGGAGCCTGGCCTTCAAGGAGGATACTTTCCACAGGTTGACCACTTGACTCCGCTACCACCCACCACAGAAGGGACCAACGAATGCTGGAACAGGCGCGGTAAGATTTGAGTTTACAAGTTCTCAGTTTGATGTGGCATCAAGAGGAAAGTTGACGATAACATGGGGCAAACTTAAAAGCAGGTAGAAGCGTGTCAAACGGATTGACAATTGAAAATTAAAAAAATACTTGACAGAATCACCAAATTGTATTATGCTTTATATCAAAATTTCCGACGAGGTAGATATAGGAGGTTAACTATGAAAGCAACATCCCTTTTTCTTACAATAACGCTGGTTCTATCGTTTTGGATGGTTAGTCTCGCATATTCGGATAATTATGCCTTGCAATTCGATGGGCAAAACGATTATGTCGCCTGCGATACTAAGAAAGTTAAGAATCTGCCCGAGGGCAATGCGCCGAGAACAGAAGAGACCTGGTTCAAGACCGAATTTCCCGGCCCTGGGCTTGTAACTATGATGGGATATGGAAATAACTCTTCAAACCAGATGCTGAATATCTTAATAGCTGGGGCGATGATAACTATTAGTCAATGGGGCGCTCGTCTGGATGTCAATGCGCCAATCAATGATGGCAAGTGGCATCACGTCGCAGTCGTCCACGATGGGAAAAACACGCAAACGGTTTATGTTGATGGAGAAGCCAAGGCACCAAAAGGCACCTGGACCTTAGCTACGGTTGCAACCTATTGCAAAATCGGTTGTCGCATTGACACGGCAGTGGAATTCTTCCCAGGCGTCATAGACGAAGTTCGCATCTGGAGCGTTGCCAGAACCGACAACGAAATTAAAGATAGTATGAAAACATCCCTCAAAGGCGACGAACCTGATTTGGTGGGCTACTGGAAGTTTGACGAAGGTAGTGGTGAAACTACTGCTGACGCTACAGGGAACAATGATGGTAAATTAGTGAATGACCCAAAGTGGGTTGCATCAGATGTACCCGTCAAACCATATCAAGTAGATGTGGTTGGTAAACTTTCGACCACGTGGGGAAGGGTTAAGAGCAAATATTAGTGTAACAAACTTTTGGAGTAACCGCTCAAAAGTGCTGAACACTCATTAAATAAAATCAACCGCTGTGACATAAGTCATGGCGTAAAAGGAGATTACCATGAAAAAATTAACACCCCTTTTTCTTACAATAACGCTGGTTCTGTCGTTTTGGATGGTTAGTCTCACATATTCGGATAATTATGCCTTGCAATTCGATGGGCAAAACGATTATGTCGCCTGCGACACTGAGAAACCTAAGAATCTGCCCGAGGGGAATACGCCGAGAACAGAAGAGACCTGGTTCAAGACCGAATTTCCCGGCCCTGGGCTTGTAACCATGATGGGATATGGAAACAACTCTACAAACCAGATGCTGAATATCTTAGCAGCCGGGCCAATGATAACTATTAGTCAATGGGGCGCTCGTCTTGACGTCAAAGCACCAATTAATGATGGCAAATGGCATCATATTGCCGTCGTCCACGATGGGAAAAACACGCAAACTGTTTATATTGATGGAGAAGCTAAGGAGCCGAAAGGTGCCTGGTCCTTAAATACAGTTGCAACCTATTGCAAAATCGGTTGTCGTATTGACACGGCAGTAGAATTCTTCCCAGGTGTCATAGACGAAACGCGCATCTGGAGCGTTGCCAGAACCGAAGAGGCAATTAACGATAATATGTTTATATCCCTGGCAGGTAACGAACCTGGTTTGGTGAGCTACTGGAAGTTTGACGAAGGTAGTGGTGAGACTACTGCTGACGTCACAGGCAATAATAATGGTGCATTAGTGAATGACCCAGAGTGGGTTGCATCAGATATTCCTGGTTTTGTTACGACTGCAGTTAGTAGACTTAACAAACTTGCTGCTATGTGGGGAAAGATTAAAAGCAAATGAGGATAACAATCTCCCATAATGGGAGATGTCCCGATTCTCGGGACAGGTCTTAAATGACAGTTCGTTAGCCCTCAGAAATGGGGGCTAATCGAATATATTCCTGAAGTCTGGTGACTTCAGCTACGAAAGGCAGGTGAAAAACCTGGTTTTTAAAAAAGTGCGTTCACATTTTTACTTCGTAAACACGTAAAAACGTAAAAACAAATAGAAACACTTAGGAAAAAATAACCAGGAAATGATGGCAGAGAATGACACCAAAAGGTTGAAGGAAGACGAAATAATCTTATCCCTACCTCGCTCCGGCGTTCAAGGGGCGATATCGGATGTGCAGATATCCGCTGAAAATTTCCCAAAAACGGTAGTTGACCATGTGAAGCAATCACAAGACGTTGACCTGGCTGGTCGCGCTCTGTGGGCAATGAACTATCTCCTACGCACACCCAGACCAGAGTTCAACTATGAACCTCACTTCGAATGTCACAATCTTGAGTTCCCGCCGACTCTGAGTAGTCATGATGCAACCGTGCCAGGAGACACGGATTGCCGGATGGACTGGGAATTCTACTACATGCGGGATATATGTGGTACGGATGTGGGCCTGGATATTGAAGCCGCGTTTCACCAACGCATCTGGAGGTACATTGGTGATGATGGTTTGAGCTGGGTCCGTCCGGGGCACTACATGGAGTCGACCCCTGATGCGGCAGTCCCACAAGAGAAAGTCGCCAGTACCTGGGCCACGGCGAAAACCCTGGTCAGCCTTTCTGAAGCCTACAAACGGAGTGGTGAAAAAGCGACCGTTGACCTGGCTCGCAAAGTCTTTTTAGCGTTGAAGGGTCTGGCTACCTGGCATTCAGGTAGGGCCACGTTTGAGGGTGGCTCAGGAGGTTGGCGAGATGGTGTATGGGTCAAAAAACAGATTCCTCACTTCGCTATGGAGCCAGTGGTTCAATACTGGTTGGCTACGGGTGATAACGAAGCGCTTGATTTTACCATAGCTCTCGCTGAAGGTTTCCTGGCAGACGAAACTATCGGCCCGGGCCGGCCAAACCTCTGGATTAATCCCGACGGTAAGTTCTCCTGGCATATGCACACCACCTTGCATGCGGTCTGGGGTGTGGGGCATTTGGGGCAGATTCTGAGTGAATCCAGATACATCGAGTGGGCGAGGCGAGTCTATGACTATGCCAGCACTCATGGACCAGGCACTGGTTGGGTCCATGCCGGAGTTACATTTTACAACTGTGAGACCTGCGCCACATCAGACCTGGTGTCGTTGGCAGCATTACTGGGAAAGGCGGGATATCCCGAGTACTTTGACCATGTGGAGCGATACATCCGTAATTATATTCGTACCGCTCAATTCTTTATTACCCCTGCTTTCGAAAGCTTGTACCGCAGCCGCCACCAGAAGGACCCCCAAGCAGCAGAGGCTGGACTCACAGAACTTCGGCGTTTTGAGGGGGGCTTCTTGGGGTTGGTAGGCATCAATGACCAGGTGGCCTGGCTGACCGAGGACAACCGCGAGATGCGCATGTTCGGCTGTTGCGCGCCGGAGGGTATGCGAGCCCTTCATACTGCCTGGGACAATGCCGTAACGGAGACTTCTGAGCGTGTGCTGGTCAACCATAAGACGAAGTCGTTGGTGAACGAAGTGAACATGGCTTTCAACCGCGAAACAGATGCGGTGAAGGTAATTTCAGGTTTGCCCGCAGAGGGGAAACTTACAGTTGTAGCTAAGCGTGCGGTGGATGTGTTATTGCGGCCTCCTTCTTGGACCCCACGCGAGATGGTCATCGCCCAACGCGCACAAGAAGCCACAGAAGTGGTCTGGGGTGGGCCTGGTCTGGCATACGTCCAGTTCAAGCGGGTTCAGCCCGGCGAGCAGGTTACTATTGCCTATCCCCTGGTCGACTTTAAGAACAACTGGCAGCCACGCCCAGACAAACCAGAGCTCGTGGTGGAGTTTCACTGGCGAGGTAATATGGTGACAGATGTCTCTCCAAAGGCAAAATATCTTCCTATCTATCCAACTGGGGTAGAACGCCTACCTCCATTTCCAGAGGGCTTGCTTTCGACAAAATACGTGAAACGTGAAGAATGAAACGTGAAACGTGAAGAGTGATAAAAACTTTCATATCTCACGCATCACGTATCACGCCTCACGCATCAAATGTAACAACCCCCTACGCCCCCTTTGGTAAGGGGGACTATTTTCTGAAACATCCCTTTCATTCAGGAGGTTTTCATGTTGCTGAAAGATAAGGTAGCGATTATCACCGGCGCTAGTCGTGGCATAGGTGCGGCAACAGCATGGCGTTATGTCAAAGAGGGCGCGTGTGTCGTGGTGAATTTCGCCCACAACCAGGATGCCGCCGATGCCATCGTTGAACAGCTTAAACTTGCTGGCGGTAGAGCGATTGCGGTGTGCGCCGATGTCTCCGATGCCAACTCAGTAAGCGTGATGGTAGAACAAACGAAGCGCGCATTCAACGGCCGTATTGACGTATTGGTCAATAACGCGTTCCCCGGTTTTCTTGGCGGGACGGTCGGAGAGGCAAATTGGAAGGATTTTGAGAAATCTTGGGAGGTTATCGTACATGGCGCGTTCAATTGTTGCCAGGCAGTGCTTAAAACGATGATACCGCAACGGTATGGCCGCATCATAAATATTGGTACGACGTCTATATGGGAGTTGAATGAGGCACACGCCCCGTATATCACTGCCAAGGGCGCGTTGGTGACAATGACGCGTGCCCTGGCGCGGGACTACGGCAAATTTAATATCACCGCGAATATGGTGACCCCTGGTCTTGTCTGGACTAATCTCACTGCGCCGCAGCCGTCGCCCCACCCCTCGCCACATGCCGCGCGCACACCGCTGGGACGCATCGCAAATGCTGACGACATTGCCAAAGCGTGCGTATTCTTTGCCAGTGAACTTGCTGACTTTATTACCGGGGTGAATTTACCGGTTTGCGGTGGTATGTTGATGCAATAAAGGGCATGTTTCAAATTTTCTCAAAGATTAGTTGACTATATGGAACGGGGGAAAAGGAAGTAAAGGAAGGAAAGGGGGGAATATTCTTTTCCGCGCGCTTGCGCTCTCTTTCCTTCCCTTCCTTCCCTTCCTTCCTTTCCATCCGCCGAAATGTAAACTATTTTCTGAAACATGCCCTAAAAGGGTAAATTTTGGAGAACGGTAATAGCGGATGAACATGCTTACACAAAAACAGCCAACCGGTATCACCTTGAAGACACTGTTGCTTGGAATTGCCTTGATTCCAATAAACTGCTACTGGCTTGTACAGATGGAGATAATCCGCTACTCGGCGCATTCCACGCTTTACTCTCTTTTTTTCAACGTAGTCTTCAGTGTATTCGTATTGTTCTCGCTGAATCTTCTGTTAAGAAAGCTTGCGTTGCGAATAGCTCTTAATCAACGCGAATTGCTCACCATTTACGTCATGTTGAGCCTTTCCTCTGCCATCAGTGGACATAGCATGATGCAGGTCTTTGTGCCTATTTTAGGACATGCGTTCTGGGGGGCTACAGCAGAAAATGAATGGCAGGAACTTTTCTGGCAATATATCCCAAGGTGGCTTGCAGTTGATAACAAAAAGGTTCTGAAAGAATATTACGAAGGGGACTCGACATTATATACCATTGAGCATATCAGAGCCTGGCTTACTCCGGTCGTTATTTGGACGGCCTTCATTGGCGCGCTGGTATTCGTCATGCTGTGTATCAATGTTATCCTGAGAAAGCAGTGGATTGAAAAGGAAAAACTTGCCTATCCTGTTATTCAATTGCCTCTTGAGATGACGAGCGCGAGTACACCCTTTTTTAGAAATAAACTGATGTGGATAGGTTTTGCTCTCGCAGGAGGCTATGACCTTATAAACGGACTCCATTTTTTCTTTCCGCTTGTTCCTAATTTACGTATTAAGCCGTTTGACCTTGGGAATCTTTTCACTACTAAACCGTGGAATGCAATCGGAAATATGCCCATCTCCCTGCGCCCTTTTGTTGTGGGACTTGTCTTTCTCATCCCCTTAGACCTTTCCTTTTCCTGCTGGTTTTTCTTTTTGTTCTGGAAGGTTCAGTTAGTCTTTGGAAGCGCCATGGGCTGGCGGAGCCGTCCAGAATTTCCAGAACAATCCGCTGGGGCGTATATTGCGTTGTGCTTACTTGCCTTATGGGGAAGCAGGCGGTATCTGTTGCATCGATTCAAAGATGACAGTCGTTCCACTGAAAAAAAGGCTTTCGTTACTTCAACCCTGGCAGAACCTATGTCATACAGAAAGGCGGTTTTTGGGCTTATCGGCGGGTTACTTTTCATCCTATTGTTTTGCTACAAAGCCGGGATGTCTATCTGGGTAGTTATCGTTTTTTTTCTTCTTTACCTTTTGACCGTGACAGCAATTACGAGAATGCGAGCGGAGTTAGGCTCTCCAGTGCATGATTTACATTTCGCTGGTCCAGAAATCCTCATGACAGGCGCTTTAGGGACGCGTCGATTGGGTAAAAATAATTTGACGATTATCTCTTTCTTTTGGTTCCTAACCAGGGCTCATTACAGTGATGTAATGCCGCATCAACTTGAAGGATTTAAGCTTGCTGAAAGAGCGAAAATGGATAATCGCCGACTTTTCTGGGGAATGATTATAGCAATTGTAGTTGGCGTATTAGCATCTTTTTGGGCGCTGTTACACTCTTTTTATAGAGAAGGTGTCAGGTGGGGATTTGGACATGAATCTCTTACTCGTTTGCAAAACTGGTTATCTTATCCAAAAGCGCCGGATTATCCTGGCATGGTTTCTTTTGCTGGCGGGCTGTTGTTTTCAATATTTCTTATGATTATGAGGACAAGGTTTGTTTGGTGGCCATTTCATCCAGCCGGCTATGCTGTCTCCAGCACATATCAAATGCGAGAAAACGGGTTTTGTTTTTTCGTTTCATGGTTGGCTAAATGGGCAATTCTAAAGTATGGTGGCTTAAAAACACACAGGAAAGCTATTCCACTTTTTCTTGGCTTAATCCTGGGAGAATATGTTTTAGGGAGCCTCTGGACAATTATTGGGATAGCATTTAATATCCAGACATACAACTTTACGCGATGGTGGTAGTTAGCAAGCAAACTTTTCTTTAAGAAAGAAAAGTTTTTATCTTCCAATTATTTCTTTTTGTCAACTTTTTCTTTTTTAAAGAAAAAGTTGGAAGAAAAGTTCCATCATAAGAAATAAGAGGAAAAAAAGTAAAGTTCAGCACCGGTCTAAAAAAATGCTTTATAAAGGCGGTACACCCATAAGAGCATACTGCCTTAACTGTTAGGCTTAAACGTTTAGAGTGAATTATAAGAAGAGTGAAACGTGAATATTAATCACTTATCGCTCATCACTCATCACGTACCACGTATCACGTATCACGTTTCACGCATCACTCATTGTGGTATCTACGAGGATATTATTATGAACGAACGCGAAAGATTTTTAGCTACGGCGAGATTTCAAGCGGTTGACCGAACTTTTTTGCTGGCGCCGTGGGCGTGGGGCAGCACCATTGACCGTTGGCGACGCGAGGGTCTGCCTGAAAATGCAGATTTAGCGGTATATTTTGAAACAGACCGTGAGAGAGGCGCACCCGTTGCGACGCAGGGGCGATATGGGCCGCATCTCCATCCACCGTTAGAGCGCAAGGTATTGTCGCAAACTGACGAATACTGTATTGTGCGAGACGAGGACGGGAATGTCGTTAAGCTGTTCAACCATGACCCATTGCAATCTATGCCACAATGGCTTGAATATCCCATGAAAAATCGCAGTGATTGGGAGAAAATTATCAAGCCGCGCCTTGACGCCAAAATTCCTGGCCGTTATCCACAGGAAGAGTCCTGGAGCCAATTTGTGCAGGCGGCTAAAAACCGAGACTATGCTCTTGGGATATGGACTGGCTCTTTCTACGGCTGGCCGCGCAGCTTTATGGGCGTGGAGCGCTTATCCACCATGTTCTACGATGACCCCGGCTTAGTTCATGAAATTTGCGAGCATATCGCCGATTTTGTGATTGAACTCCTTACCCCAATTTTGACGCAAATTCAATTCGACTTTGCCTTCGTCTGGGAGGATATGGGAAGCAAAAGCGGTCCCCTTTGTTCACCGGTTACCTATCGCGAGTTTGCGCTGCCACCGCTAAAACGTGTGACAGAGCTCCTGCATAAACACGGAATTGACATTGTTATCGTGGACAGCGATGGAAATAATGATGTCCTCATTCCGCTCTGGCTTGAGGCTGGAGTAACGGGCCTGCGTCCCTTTGAGGTGGCGGCAGCTTGTGATGCGGTGGCAATCCGAAGAAAATATGGGAAGAGCTTAATTATCCAGGGAAGCATTGATAAGCGCGCCTTGGCGAAGCGGCACGAAGATATCGACCGCGAAGTGCTCTCCAAAGTGCCCTGGCTTTGCCTTCAAGGAGGATATTTTCCACAGGTTGACCATTTGACTCCGCCGGATGTGTCCTGGGAAAACTATCGTTACTATTCCCGCTTGCTGCGAAAGGTTGTAGAGGAGCCTGAACGCTACCTTTACGAAGCGCGTAAGCGAGGGTTTTGGAGGGAATAGGGGCATGTTTCAAATTTTCTGAAGCATGCCGAATCTTGATGATGAAAATCAGTAATTGTTTTTGAAAGGAGAATATTTCAATGAAAACAACGGTGTTCAAAACATTCGCTTTGTTGGCGATGGTATTAGGATTATCCTCATGGTGTTCTGCAGCAGTTATTAACATTGGCTTTTTGAAAGCCGAAGGTGCATTAAACCCGGAAGCAGAAGCTGAGTTTAATTGGGCGAAGGACAAGTATAATTTAACCGTGTTGGCGCCTGACAAGGCTTCTGGAAAATTCAAAGATGAAAAAGGCAATGGGCATGAACTGAGCGACTTTGCCCTGATATGGTGGCATGATAATGTTTCAAGCGCTATCTCACCAGCATTCATGGAAAAGAAAGTGCTGGACACTATCAATAAATATATCGATGATGGCGGGTCCGCGTTCTTCTTGGGTTCGGCTTTTACTTATGTATTTCACTTGGGCCGAGAGGAAGCTCAAGGGCGCATCGGAGGACAGGGGCCAGCCAATGATGGCGAAGCAGCGGGCATCGTCCCAACTCCTGAAGCCAAAGACCATCCCATCTTCAAAGGCAAATGGGAGGAAGAAAAAGGGGAAGCAAAAGAAAAAATCACCGTCAACAGCGGTGGATATCCGGTCTACTCTGACTTCCACGGTTCAGGCGGCCCAAAATCAAAAGATGCTATCCTCCTTGGCAAAGGCGACGCAAGTAGCCACTCCGACACCGGCGAAAATCCATTCGTGGAATACAAATACAATCAGGGTTCAATTATCATCATGGGTTGGCGTTTGCCGCACTGGTCAAAAAAAGATAACAAATTCCGCAGCAATTTAGAGCAATTGACCGCGAATATTATCGAATATTTAGCCTCACGTTCTGCTTTTGCTGCTGTGGAGGCGGAAGGTAAATTAAGCGTTACGTGGGGAGAGATTAAAAAGTGAGTGAGTGGATTAGAAAAACAGAGGTTTTATCACCGGTCTAAAGACAAAAGCTAAAGCTACGGTGTTGGTTTATTCCTGTTAAAACCAGTACCATGCCTTCAGACTTTATCTTTACCACCAGTTACTACCTCAGCTTTTCCTATACTAACTTTATAGCCTTTCTTTATGCAAAGCACTATTGGTTCGTTTTTTATTTCCGTATATGGTTTTATTATAACGTAGCGGCGTGGCTCAGTCCAGCCAGTTGCCTGCCTGTGCCCTGCCAAAAAGCAGGCAGGCAATGGCAGACAGGTCACCTACCAGTTGTCGCCACTGAGGGACGACGCTACGAGGACGATACTACGGGATTTCCACTTAGGCAAAAGAACTCACACCAAATGTTTTAATGCCAAACCCCATAAGTTGGCACCTGCAAAGCAATGCCGATTAAACTCCAGATGCAACCAAGCGTATAATCGCCTAAAATAAGCCCAAAGAAGAATGGCGCTGCTTTACGGTAAAGTTTGGCGCCGCCGTATTTGAGAATAATTGCTTTTAGCACCCAACTGATGAACACTGCAAACCACGAACGCCCCAATCCAGCGCCTGTCGTCAACACATATCCCCCCGGATGCAAAGGCCACCAGAGGAACCTGGATTTCATTATCATCAAAATTATCGTAAATAAAAATCCTCCACAGATACCCGACATCTCGCTGTAGTTGGGCGTTCTTGGATGTACCAGCCAGGATTGCAGGCGATTGTAGGTTTCCCAGCCCATGTAGACAATCCAGCCGCGCGCTTTGCCCGCCGCGCCCATCTGGTAAAGCACATGAAGGTAAATCCAGAAGGTGGCCAACACGCCGACGACAATCGCCAACAACATGCCAAACATTATCTGGCGATTGTCAATCCCCGCCCGTTCCGCTATCCGAAAGCCTTCAAGCTGGCTTGGCATTGGATTGGCACGGTAACAGCGGTTTAACGGGTAAAGCAAGGTAAACATCGCAAGATTGACAGGTCCCAATCGCCGTGTGCCTAAAGTTGTAACAAGTGTCCGCCCTGGGTCTACATAGATGAGAGTATGTTCTGGCGTGCCAATTTCAGCGCGGCTACGGGTTATTCCTAAAACCATTGGAAAATAGAGAATAAAGTATAACAGTATCACCCATAATGACATACCCGCCTGCATCCAGAAGAACGCCAAAATTATCATCCCAACGAATATACCGAACACAGCAAGGCGATATGGCACCGGCTCCGTTGAATCGTCGAGTGTATTGGCAAGTTTTAACCTTGCCCCCTTGCCCTCTTGCCGTCTTGCCGTCTTGCCCTCTTGCCGTCTTGCCCCGACAATGACAATCTTTCTTAAAATCTGCCAGAAATATTTTCTGCCCAACCAGATAGGGATGAGTCCAAAAGCAATCCACGCCCCGATAGACTGTTCGTAGAAGTAGATGTCTTGCCATCCTACAGCGCTGGCGAATACGTGCTGTAACATTCCAACAATGTAGAAAAACCAGCAGGAAAATGACAAGTCTAACGGTGTGAAAAACATAAGCCCAATGACAAAGGGATAAAATGAAATATAGATTCCACCCATAGCATTCCACGGGCGCGTGCTGAACTGTCCAACGAAATGGTTTTTGACTTGAAGCATGGGAACTGACGGGAAGATAAAGCCTATACCATTCCAGATGTCAATGATGCCCACAATGGCGAAGCCAGCCCACATCCAACCATTTTTGAAAAATTTAGCGGGTTCAGTCGCCATGGCCAGTGGTAATTGCACAATTGGGTAACTGAGCCTTTCGTTTTCCATCCACTGCTTTCGCAAAACAACGCTCAAAAGCATTAGCACAGTCCATAGCACGATGATAAACAACGACCACGAAAGCATCGGCGGCAACCATGCCCTTAAATTTCTACCAATATAAAACGACGATTCGCCTTGAAAATATCCTGCCAGCACATCACGGTCATGAACTGTCAACCATTTAGGAAGATAAGTTCCGAAGAGTTGTTCCCATTCGTTTTCTGGCGAAGCGAACCAGAACGGATGTTCAATCGCCGGAAGGAGATAGCCCATCATTGTATGACCGCTGATGGTGGTAAGCATCACTATCATGGTATATATGGTAAATAGGTCTGCTTGCGAAAGGGCAAACCGAGGGGCAATCCGCCGGATGACCGAATTAATAATCACCAGCACTAACAATGTGAAAACAGCGTTGAAGAAAAGGGTAGCAATAGTCAACTGGGTCGAATGCCAGACTTCGCTTGCCATGAGTATCCAGTAACTATTCGCAACTAATAAGAATAATCCAATAACGATGGCATGCCACCGAGTGCGACCAGTAATTGGTTTATCCTCAAACCTTGCTAATAGATTTGTATCTTTCATCGTTTCGTTTTTCATCCCAAAAGAAATAATTGGAAAAGAAAAATTCCTAAATTAAAGTTGACAAATGAGCAATTGTCTGGCATAGTATTGTGGAGATTGACTTTCAGAGACCAGTTTTGAGGGAAATTAGTGGTTCGTTAATTCCGTAGAGTAGTAAAATTTTCACGTTTCACGAATCACGTTTCACATTTCAGGTAAATACAGCTTATCGAAAACTGCTTACGACCCGATTATTATTTTTGATAGGTACTTATTGTATCATATATTTCCAAAGTGATGCAAACTTTTTTGGGCATGTTTCAGACCTCACCTCTACCCCCCTTAATCCCCCCTTCCCCTCTCCAAAAGCTTTTGGAGAGGGGAATGGGGGCAGGGGGGATGGGGTGAGGTGCGAAAATTTGAAACATGCTCTTTTTTGAAAGGGGTTTTATGAACATGAACTTTACAACCTTTACAACGACCTCTTTGGGAATGTCAATGCACATTCTTAATGTCCCACCTGACGAATTCATTCGCGTCTCAGTGGATGACCTGACTATGTTGACAACCACGCTTTTCCAGCGCGCGGGCGTGCCGCCTGATGACGCTGATTTGATTACGAAACTTCTCATTGATACTGACCTGCGCGGTGTCCTAAGTCACGGGACGAGGACAGTCAGCGGGTACATCCGGCAATTTCTTCAAGGGAATCTTAACCCCAAGCCGCAGGTCCGGGTGTTAAGCGATGAATTGACAACTGCTGTCGTCGATGGGGATGGTGGGTTAGGGCATCCGGCTACATACCGCGCCACGGAGCTGGCAATAGCTAAAGCCAAAGCAACAGGCCTTGGCGCTGCAACAACCCGCAATCACGGACATTTCGGGAGTTCCGGCAAGTATGCCAGAATGGCGCTCAGGCAGGATTGCGTAGGCTTCTGTGTGTCCGGTAATGTTGTTGGAAGTGACCCGAATCGTTCTGTGTGGGGCTCAATGGGAAATCCGCCGATGTGCTTTGCGATTCCAGGAGGTAGCGGGCCGCCTTTGATACTGGATATGGGGACTATTTTCTTTGACCGAGCGGAACATTTCCCGGCGTTATTTGAAGCTGCGCCTGCGGCTTTTTTCAAAAGTATCGGACTGGCCGCCGTCTCGAACCTGTTAAGCGGTGTTTTAGGCGGCACAATGCTCGAAGGCTACAGCGCTGCTGATAGGCGTTACCCAAGCGCAGTCTATGGGGCGTTCATCTGTGCCATTAATATAGCGCGCTTCGTACCTGTCGATGCTTTCAAAGCCGAAGTAGACCGCATTATTCAGGGAATTAGCCAAATGCAGCCATTTCCTGGATATGACCGCACGGATTTGCCCGGCGGGTTGGAATGGGACCGCGAGCAACTTTGGTCAAAAGAGGGTATACCGTTGGGCAAAGAACACCAACGGGGATTGGAAGATATAGCCGTTCAGCTTGCTGTACCTGTGCCGTGGGCGAAATAGCAAATTTCAAGTATCAGAAACCGAGTTTTTCCCAAAAACTCGGTTTCTAACGAGTTTTGCAGTTATGAGATGATTCTGAAATCTTTCACGATGTAGCGTCGTCCCTCAGTGGCGACAATCAGCGAAAATTGGCGGCACTGAGGCACGCCGCTACGTCCCCTTGATTGCTAACTGAAAAACTCGGTTTCTAAGTAGATTTTGTAAGCCTATTCTCCCAGTGCTTCACTAACAATATCTCGCAAAGCTACCCATTCGTTTGAGGCACCAGGTGGCCCTATCTCAAAAAAATTTCGGCATCGCACCAATGCTTTGCGGAGTTTCGTAATTTCCGTCTCAAGTCCACTAATCCGCTCGCGCGCTTTCACGACAGTATCAAGCGCAGTCTTCTCCGTGAAGTTGCGAATAACTTTGCTTCGCCTTCGTCGCGCCATTTTTTCCACCTCTTTATGGAAATTCAGAAACCGAGTTTTTCCCCAAAACTCGGTTTCTATGCATGAATTAACATTATCATAACCTCAGATCGAACAGCCTCCTTAGAACTCTCGCTAAATAGTACTGTCTTCTTTGTAATGCCCACTCAGTGAAGGAGCATCGTAAAGGAACTCTATGTGATAGTTCTTTTTGAATTGCCGCGACCCATTCTGCATCTATAAGCACAGCATGAAGCACCTTCCATTGTTCAATTAGATTAAACAATTCACGCAAACGATTTAGTGGCTCGTAAACTGTCCACGCTTCAAGATAAGCATCCCGCAATCGTGTCCTGGCATTGGAGATAACAGGCAAAAATTTTGCGGCTTTATACAGAAGTCCGTTCGGGCCGAGGAAGGGATGCGTCACACAACTCCACGCCCAGTCATAAAATACAGGACCATCTTGCGTGATTCGGATATTTCCATCAAAGCATCATATAATAGTCAATGCTTGGCAATTCCCGATATAGGCCGGCATTCCAGCACATCTGACGTGTTCGTTTATTAACTTCGCCCAAATTTGCATCAAGACTTGTATACCGCAGGCCCCTTTCTCGAAAAATGTCGAATGCATCCATACAGAGCGCACAACCGATGCCTCTGCCTCTAAACTCAGGGGTCACTGCGAGTGCATTGATTTCGCCAAGCCTCTTGTTTAAATCCGCATCAAGAATAGTAAACCCAGCAGGATATTCGTCTTCCATGACAATGCGCACCTTTTCAGGAGTGTCGGATGTAACTTTGGCAAAGTTCTCTGTCTTCTGTTCTCTAGCATTCTTAAAGGTGATATCAAATATCTCATCGCCTAACGTATCACGCACAGATTTGTATACGGAGTTCCAGGCGCTTCGGGTCATCTGACGCACTAATTCCGCATCATCCGACTCCGCCCATCGGAAACTCAACAAAGACCGAGTAGGTACGCGGGCAACTTCATTGAGGTAATTGAAATATCGGGAATTGGTCACACCACGACGCAGTCCCGCATTTCGATATTCGGCGCGTGCGGGGCCGTGCGCTGGGTCCATGCCCGTATGCACTTTTGCACACTTGTAACCCCACTCGCGGAACTTGTCAATTAGCCAGCGTATCTGCGCAGAACCGATTCCGCGCCCCTGGAATTTCGGGTCAACAGCGTTGCCGCCGACTTCGGCAAGAACTTCAGCGATAGGCCAATACCAGGTCGCAAATCCCACGATTTGACCGTCGAGTTCGGTAACGATTCCATTAGCGTTGGTGAACCAATTCTTATCCCAGCCACTCCATAAATCATTCCACATCTCGTCGCCGACAATGAGTCTGTAGCGTCCGAAGATTGGCCTCCAGGCAGCAACCGCAATCTCATGGATGCGAGTTTTATCATTGTCTGTCGAAAGACGAATCGTTCCAGATGTTTGATTTGTCATAAAGCCTCCTTGTTGTGTGTTGGAATTAATGTTACTTCATCAGATCCTTTAAGACGAAATTTATCTTCATCCGCTTAGTCAATTCTTCTTTTACCTTGACTTTCATTCATAAACAATGCTAAACTATCTAAATACAAAAGTAGCCTAAAATTCTATCTTGGCTTTTGGTCGAGAAAGCCAAGCCTTCGCTTTGCTCAAGAGCTTGTCCTTGAACGAAGTGAAGGAACAGGCTTTAGAAAGTTGGGCTACAATAGTATGACATTCTATTTGGGTTGTTGAACTTTGCTGACTTACGAAAGGACATTTGCTATGGACATTGATATATCAGTAGACAAACTTGGATTTCGATTGAAAGGCATAAGTCCGGGACAAAAACAATTCTTTGCCCAGTTACAACCTGAACCTTTCTGGCAGATTGAATTTCGGGATAGTTCACGTAGTCCTGAAAATGCCATTATTGTCGATAACATTGAAGCAGAAAGTGTTGATTGTCCCTCGTTCAACCCGCTCACTTATCATTGGCATAACATTGACTTGGGTGATGAAAAGAGCGCGCTGGATATAATTGTTCGCTATAATTCTGAGAAATTTCCTGAATGGCGAATACAGATAAATAACCGTTCGCAGAAATATGGCATCTGGCGTGTGAATTTCCCGCGAGTTTCGCTCACAGCGTCGGAAGCGGGGGAACTTGCCGTCCCGATGGGTTGGGGGACTTTGTATAAAAATCCGACGCAAATGGGCAGTTTACGAAGTAAACTGCTGAGCGAAGCGAACAGATATCGCGGCGACTATCCCAATGGATGGTGTACGATGCAGTTTGCGGCGCTTTGTGAGGGCAGAGAAGGGCTGTATTTAGCAACGCATGATGGGAAGGCTTATCACAAAGAATTTTCGTTCCAGCCTATATCCTCCTTAGAAAAAGGAGGTAGAGGGGTTGTACTTGATGAATCCCGACTTCTGTTTGAAGTCATCCATTATCCCGAAGAGATGGGCGTCATCGGCAAAAACTTTGAATTACCATATCCCGTTGTGATTAAGCCATTCGATGGAACTTGGGTTGACGCCGCCAAAATCTATCGTGATTGGGCGCAAGAACATAGTATCTGGTTTGCCAGGCAACCGTTGGAAAAAAGCGCGAGTACACCTCAATGGCTCAAGGAGATTGCGTTGTGGTGTCAAACAGGTGGCGACCCGAAAGATGTCGTCCCGAATGTGTTGAGGTTCGCTGACTATTTTCAGGTTCCGATAGCAGTGCATTGGTATAGTTGGCATCAGATTCCTTTTGACGACCACTATCCCGAATATTTCCCCGCGAAGGAAGGTTTTAAAGAAGCTGTTGAAGAACTTCATCGAGCCGGAATTTACGTCATGCCCTACATCAACGGGCGGCTGTTTGATTCTACGACTGATAGTTGGAAAAATGAAGGCGCGGAACGTTTTTGCGCGCTTAATGAAAAAGATGGAAAATATGTCGAGGTGTATGGGTCAAAAGTGCCGCTGAGTCCAATGTGTCCTTCGACATCCTATTGGCAGGATAAAGTCGCGGAAATTGTCGAGCGATTGGTGTGTGAATTTAAAGTAGATGGCGTTTACATTGACCAGATTGGCGCGGCCGGAGCCAAACTCTGCTTCAATCCTGAACATCCGCACCCTTTAGGAAACGGCGATTTCTGGGTCAGCGGATACCGTCAAATGCTTCAGCAAGTACGGCAAAAAATGAAGGCATGTAATCCCGAGTCGATGCTGACGACAGAAGACGCCGCAGAACCATATTCAGGATTGTTGGACGCCTATTTGATGTGCAACCAGACGCGCGGCAATTTGATTCCGATGTACCCGGCGGTATACGGTGGACGCAACCTCACTTTCGGAAGATACATATTTCCCGATGATGCAAAGGCATCGCTGCCGTTTATCACCAAAATCGCCCAGATGTTCATCTTCGGCGCACAGATGGGTTGGCTCGATGCGTGGGTGCTGGATTATCCAAAGGAAGCCGAATATCTAAAGACGCTTTCTCAAGCCCGGTTGGAAAGTCTGAAATACCTTGTTTACGGGGAACTGGTACATTCTCCCGTTATTGACGGTGACCTACCTCTGATAAAAACTCAGTGGCATTTGTGGGGGACGGATTATCCGATTGAGATGCCCGCTGTGATTGGTTCTGCCTGGAAAGCGGCTGATGGTTCGATTGGGCTGGTCTTCACCAATATGTCTGAAGAGACTCAACGATTCCGATGGAAACTTGAAAAGTATTCGCTTGAGGGCGAAGAAGTAATTGACGGCAGAAGCGCAATGACTTGTTGCAATCATACTCCACCATGATTGCAACAAAACAGTTGAAGAAAGAGAAGGACAATGTCAAATCAAGATAAAAAGCGGATTTTGTGGGCGATGCTCACCCATACGTATCAACTTTAGCCTACGAGTCAATTCGCAGGCTAAAGTGCTAAAGTCGTCTGAAAGACGACTGAATCTATGGAATCAGTCCACTTTGAGTGGACTTTAGCTTCTTAGCCTTGAACTTGAGTTCAAGGCGTTTGGGAGGCGCAAATTGCACGAAAAATTCCTTAACGCATGGTGTTGTGCTTACTGTTACCTAATCCGTATATACTTCTCCCGGTCCAACTGCATCAGAATATAATCCCTGTTCCCAGAAAAACGTCCGTGTCTCAAAGCAGAGATGGCACTTGGTGGAATATCCTTCCCTATCATCCTCAAATCCGTATTGAATAGCCTCCTCCAATAGCGGAACAGGGCCATGTTCAACTAACGTTTTTAATATAGGATGCTTGTGATATTCGAATGTTTCATAAATTTTGGATAGTTTCTGTTTTTTAGCGTTGCCAAGGATAAGTCCAGCGCAGCCAGAAGGGAAAACATTACCATAGGGGTCGATGTGAATGTGCCGGCTTTGCAAAATTGGCCCTGCACAATTGCTGCCGGCGAAAATTTCTATGGGATGTTTCTTAACAAGATGCGATAAAGCCTTTGCCGCTCGTCCGACTATTCGTTCTGGGCGTTGTGTTAATTCGTCACGGAAAACCTGGACCTTTTGTGCTTTTGTCAGTTTCATGACATCAATCGGGTTTTGAAGAAATTCCCAGAATCTCACTCGAACCCTCTTTTCGCCTAAAACCTCTCTGCCAATTTGTACTGCTCTTTGAACTCTCTGAATTGGGACAAATTCCTGGTGAAATACATCGCTGCTAACGAGCAATTCAACAATTCCGAAGCGTTTGATTTCAGTCAGGCGTTCTCTGACCAATTCGTCATTCGTACACCAAAACGCGTTGGTCTCCAATTTACCCAACGGCAACATGCCTTCCTCTTCTGCCGCCTTAAAACAGTCCATCAGATGTTTATAGTTGTAAAACGGCTCTCCGCCAGCGAAGTGAAAACTTGGCCCGGTGCATCCAAGCTGCCTCAATTCTCTCAAATATTCTTTAGCATCTTCAACCGGTAAAATGCTATTCTTTCGGGGACTGCTGTTTTCATAGCAGTCCGCGCAGGCAGCATTGCACCAATAGGTCAATAAAATTCCTCCGGAATCCCATTTGGCAAGTTGTAGTGACATTAACTTCTCCTATACATCGTAGTGGCGATTTCAATCGCTTTAAAAACGACTGAAGTCGTTACTACAAAAGCAACAATGCATTAATACCTATCCGATTCATGATACTCGGAATTCAAAAAATCAATCTTCACGTTTCACGCATCACGCATCACGTTTCACTACTCCCGCCTGTTCCAAAATTGTGTCCATGAGTTGCTCTGACAAAATTTTAAACTGCGGCAACCAATCGTCATTAACAACCTCCTTGATAGCCCAGCGTAATTTCCGACCATTTTTAATCAGCCAGAGGCTTTTGTCATACGCCAGGATAGGAATTTCCTTTCCACTGTAAACGCTTAATGAGCCCTTTGCCCTTACATACCCAATCCCATAAGGGACAAATTCAATCCAGTTATCCCCTCGAATTATCCTCAATGTGTCCATCGGGATGAGATTTTCCCCAAATTTCCGTGTACTATCACTTATCAGTTTCCTGCCGAAGAGGTAACCAAACTTTTCTTTAAGAAAGAAAAGTTTGATCAAAAGAAATAAGAGGAAAAAAAGTAAATGAGTCCAGAGGCAATCAAACTTCCTAAAGCGCCGATGATAATGTCTCTTATTATTTCCATAGATTTATGATACCCCAAAAACTAATCTTTGTCAAGCATGTTTCAGAGAATAGTCCCCCTTACCAAAGGTGATTAGGGGGTTGTTACATTTCAATACGTGATGCGTGAAACGTGATGCGTGAATCTTTAATCACTTATCACGTTTCACGGTCAACTAATTTTTTAGCAAATTTGAAACATGCCTCAAATACTTTGTGCTTTCGCAACCACATCAACGCTCTGGTTGGTCTCAGATGCTTCAATCGCGCCGAAGAGCATCGCAGCAGTTTTGATATTGTCTGCGAGAACTGTCGGCGGTTCAGGACCACCATCAAGCCACTCAAGGAACTGGTAAATGATGGCGTTGTGACCGCTCCATTGCACTGAAACAAGCGGCGCTTCTTCGATGACGAGCCCTTTGTCAGGCGTGAGTTTCAGTATCTTGACTTTATCGTCGTTATCCACTAAAACAGCCGCCTCGTCGCCCTCAATTCGATAGTATTCTGTATGCCAGCTATTTTGCCAACCCGGTTCTAAACAATTACCTTCGTAGTGTGCAAATAGGTTGTTGGTCATACGCATCACATAAGTTCCACAACACTCTCCATCGAAGCTGGAATGTCCGGGATTCCACTCCCACCCCGATATAGTCTGACAATCCGCGCCGGCGAGGTTGCGTATCTGGTCAAAGTGATGGACCGCGCCTTCTACCAATAAGCTGTGTGGGATTTCATGTCGGAACATTCCCCAGGCTCCGCGTCGGCGGTAATCCGAAGCGAAACGACTCATGATATAGTTGGGTTTGCCAATCTGTCCATCTTCAATCATTTTCTTGATGGTCAAGATGCGGGGGGTGAAGCGATAATTTTGCACCACTTGCATCTTGACGCCTGCCTTCTGAACAGCTTGGTAGATGGTTAAGCAATCTTCCCAGGTATCAGCAATCGGTTTTTCGCTCAGAATGTCCATGCCTTGTTCTGCTGCGCCTACAGCCGCCTGACGGTGTGACGCAGGTGGAATCACAATCGTACAAAAATCAACCTCTACCTTCCCAAATGCGTCATTCATATCGTGGAATCTCTGGCTTTCAGCAAGACCCAGGAAATCGCCTTGCTCTTTGAGCACTTCCGGGCGAATCTCCACAAGTCCTACAATCTCCATGCGGTCTTTAAAATTTGGGAAAAAATGACGAATCCAGGCGCCAGCCATACCGCCAGCACCTATCATTAGACAACTTTTCTTTTCTGTCATATTATATTCTCCTTACGACTTTTTCAATTAGAAGAGCTTTAGAACCAAGAGCTTTCTAGTAAAACGTGAAACGTGAAGAGTGAAACGTGAAACGTGAGAAGAAAAAATCACTCATCACTCATCACGTATCTCGTTTCACGCATCACGTTTCACGTCTCATTAAACCAGATATCAATATGTCGTTCAGGTCGGTACGGCTTGCCCACGATGTCGGGACGCCCGTTGCCCGTCAAATCACCCACCTTAGCTTCGTGTGTTGGGATGCCACGCTGGATGATGACCTCCCGGAATTGCCCTCCACCCTGGTTGAGATAGATTATCATCTTCGGGTCTGGGTTTCTGCCGAGTCCCATTTCGGCGACAAAGATGTCAGGAAGCCCGTTGCCGTTGAAATCAGCAATTGCCAGACTGTGAGGATGAAATAGGTCATGGCGCAGGACGTGAAGTTCCCAGTCTGGCGGCGCACACCAGACCAGGCGACCGGGGTGGCTCTCGCCTTCGCACAAGACGATTTCCAATTGCCCATCGGCGTTCAAATCAGCCACAGCGACACGCGTCATCACTAAATCCGGCGCGAATGCCTCCCTGTGCCAGGGCTTCTGACGGTCACCGGTGGGCCAGAAAACGTTCGGACCCACGATGAGTTCGTTACGGCCGTCACCATCGAGGTCTACAATGACCAGACCTTCTGTGCTGGGCATATCCTCTGCGATTACATGGCAGCACTCCCGCGGCCAGGGCGAAATAGTGGGGTCTTCTGGGATGTCGTAATACGCAATAACCCCGACATTCTGTGAAGAGATAAGAATCTCCGGCTTGCCATCTCCGTCGATATCTCCGGCGGTCTGGTCGTGATACCTTTCGAAGCTGTTATCAATAATGTGCGTTTTCCACAGCTTTCTCGGGTCAGGTGGATTCTCGAACCAGTAGAGTTCCTTCCCACGTCCCTGCTGCCCGGCAACGATATCGAGTCGTCCATCGCCATTGATGTCCAACACAACTCCCCCGGCCTCCAAATCTGGCCCTGACGCTATATCGTGTCGTATCCACGACGGGTTCTCGTACCAGAATAGGTTCGGGTCGCCAATCTTACCGCCAATGATGATGTCGTTTCTCCCATCGCCATTGACATCGGCAATGAGGGTAACATCATGTTCTGCCCCTGGCGGATTAGGGTCAATCACTTCATGACGAAACTTCAAAGTAGTGTCTTGCATGTTATCTCCTTGTTACTTATACGATTTTTTCACTTAGAGGAGCTTTAGAGCGAAAAGCTTTCCAGTAAAACGTAATGCGTAAAACGTAACCAAACTTTTCTTTTAACAACCCCCCTACCCCCCTTTATTAAGGGGGAAAGAAAAGTTCCATCATAAGAAACACTGAGGAAAAACGTAATACGTAAAATTACGCATTACGCATTACGTTTTACGTTTTACGTTTTACTCAAGGATACAATGGCTGAATCTCCACTCCGTATTCCAAATCAAAGACAGACTCATATCTTTTGGACAGATTTATCACCAGATATGACGGTACGCCCGGCGAAGCGCCGTAGCCGGTTGTGAAAATGATTTGATGTTTGCCGAGCAGTGCTACACCGTTTTTGATGTTTTTCTCAGGTAGACAACTCAACGGCGTATGTCCGACGACTAACAGGCTCCCGCCGATTCGTTTGAGAAAATCCTCTGTTTGCGAAGATGTATATCCGCCAATCTGCACGACAGCAGGCCGAGCCCAAAGCAGTTCGTCAAGCACCTCCTGAGTTGGGTGGATGAGCTCAACAAGGCTTTTGACGGAACACGAAGGCCCAGCATGAATGCCAACAAAGCCATTTTTCCCAATAACAACCGTTGGAAGCTCCATCAAGTAATCGTATTGCTCATCCGTCATCCGTTCGATAAAGTTGAATTGCTGAAAATACTCTCCTTGCGTGCCCTGATAGAGTGCATCAATCATGCGCTGGCGGTTATCCGCGTTCATACCGTGTTTTTTGAGCATAGCATAAGTAGTAGCGGCGGCGAACTCGTGGTTGCCTTTGATACAGATTAAACGCTCCCCTTTCGAGCCAAGTTGCTTTTGAAGTCTCATGATTCGATTGATAATCTTGGTGTCCCCTAACGGTTCAAAGCTTGCATCACCCGGCTTCTTATCAATTATGTCACCGAGTATCAGGCCGTAGATATCCTCACCCGCCTCAAGCCGCTCAATCAGGTTCGTTCGCTTCAGCCACTGATTGAAATCACGGAAGTGTGTGTGGAAATCCGTCGCGATGTACACTGTCCCATGGTTGGGAAGAATTACTATATCGCCGCTCCGCTTTAGTGATGGCAAGATAGTCTGTTGGTTCGGGTAATCGGTGAATTGCCCCGGGGAAACAAATCCGCTACCTGATACTAAACAGATTCCTATGATTATGAGAAACATCAAATGCAGATTGGTTCGTTGATTCATGATATTAATTTCTTGCTTTAAAGCTATCCTTGCTGTTGGTTAGCCATCCAGTAACATCATTGGCACTGATGGAAACGCCGCGCAGGTGAATTTCGGAGTGCCAAAATTCTATTTTCGACAAAATCATTCCCACACTAAAGCTTGAAGAACCTAATTTGTCAACCCGAATTTTAAAACATTTTCTCTTTCTGGTCAACAAAATTTTACTTCTCTTCCAATTTTCTTCTGCATGCGGGCACAACTTAGCAAAGTTGGGACAATCTATCGGTAAAATCCCCAAAAGGTCAAATTTTCTTGAACAGAAGCGGAAAATATGTTACAATTTGAGTTGAATAATTTGACGATGTCAGCATAATCTAATGTTCATCTAATAGTTCCTAAATTTATTTTTATGAATCAGAAAGGAAAAGGTGAAATGACGTTTAGAACTATTTTGGCTGTTTGGCTGCTTTTATGGCTGCCAAACACTCTATGGGGAAGAGACGATGATAACGAGACGCAGTATGATGACGATACACAGCTTGGATTCTACTGGCGCGAAGCTTCAGGGAATCCGCACCATTATAATGTATACGTGTGTGTGGACGAGTCTGTGGACCAGAATGGCAAGAGAAAGTATAGTTTTGACGGGACGACAGAAAAAGCGTCTTATACGGTAACAGGTGAAGACGGACATAGCTATCGCATCAAGGTTGAAGCGGTGGATGCGGCTGGCAATGTTGGACCGATGTCAGAAGAATCGGATTTGGTTATCTGTCAGATACCGTCGTTTTTCATTTCCCATCTCAGCGCTGGTATCAATATGATAGCTGTACCACTCAAACCGAATAAAGTTTGGCGATTGAGTGACTTAGCAAGACATATAGGCCCTGATTTGTTAGCAATCATTTTTTACGATACATCCTTTGATAAGTTTGTCACCTATATACCCAAATATCCTCTTACCACCCCACTAAATGTGCTAATCAAAGAAGGAGAAGGATATATAGTTATAATGCAAGAATCCACCGACGTGACGTTTGAAGGTACCGCGTGGGATGGAAGCGTCACACTGGCAGAAGGCATCAATATCTTATCTGTGCCATTGTGTCCAGAAAACAAATGGCGCTTGAATAATTTAGCTGAACATATTGGTTCTGAGGTGGATTGCTTAATATGGTATGACAAGCAGATAAATCAATTTGTCAGTTACTTCTCTCCTTGGCCCAAAGGCGTCCCGCGCAACACTGTTGTGAAAGGAGATGAAAGTTACATTGTCCTTATGGAATCAGAAAAAAGAGTCACTTTCACAGGAAAGGCTTGGGAAAATAAAGACCCCGCATCACCGCCGTTCATCTCCCCGAATCAACAAGCGAAGACGACACCGATTCTGATTGTCGAAGGTTTGGTTAAACAAGAAAATGCAAACATAGCATTGAATGGAATGCTGGTACGGGTACGCAACCTGAACAACCAGCAGGATGCAAATAACACAGCGGGAACGGTATCTGGCGATGGACGCTATGTTGTAACATTGATGGACTTCTTACACAACAGCGCCGCGCGGATAGGAGATGTAATAGAAATTACCGTTTCTGATGCAACAGGAACATACAGTGTAGAATCGATTCGGCATCCGCTTTCTGCAAATGAAATTAAAGCATGCATAGTATCACTGAACGATATTCGCATGCGTACGATTCCTAAACAGACCGCGTTGCTGCAAAATTATCCTAACCCATTCAACCCGGAAACCTGGATACCTTACCAATTGTCAAGCCCTTCGGAAGTAACTATTTCAATCTACGACATCGCCGGGCACTTAGTGCGAACGCTTTCTCCTGGTAATCAACCGGCGGGTTATTATGAAAAAAAGCAACGTGCTGCATACTGGGATGGTCGCAATGAGCATGGCGAAAAAGTAAAAAGCGGCGTGTACTTCTATACTCTTACGGCAGGAACCTTCCAGGCCACAAAGAAATTCGTTCTGCTAAAATAAGTTCGCCAACCCCTCGGACTATCATGGGTAGCAAACCTTGAAAAGGTTCTGAACCTTTTCAAGGTTTCCGAAATTAAGATGGCGTCCAGGGCTCTGGCGCCTTACATTCCGCATCGGTAACGACTTCAACAACGACCGGTACATCGGCCGCGAGAGCCTCCAAGAGGGCTCCGGCTATTTCCGAGGGACGCTCTACTCTAATCCCAAGGCACCCCATTTCTTCTGCTATCCCGGCGAAGTTGACCTCGCAAAATTTATAAATTTCCTCTCTTTTACCTGGCCTGTCTCCATAAGCGGCAAGTATACCTCCCTCGCATTGACTCAAGCAGTGGTTATTGTTCACCACAATTACTGTTTTTATCCCACACCTAACGGCGGTTTCGAGTTCACTCAGGTGATACCAGAAGCCTCCGTCTCCAGTGAAACACACCACGGGTCTATCTGGTGCTGCGCATTTTGCCCCTAAAGATGCCGGCAACGCCCATCCCAAGGAACCGGCGGCGCGAATATACCTCTGTTCGGGATGCGTCAAATAGACCATGGCGCCTGTCCAAATGCCGGAATAACCTGTATCCGCTACTAAAATAGCATCTGGTGGAAGTACCTCAGTCAACTCCTTGCACAATCTCTCAGGACGTATTGGTAAAGCGTCGGAGTTCCGCAACGGTTCAAGTTCGTCTCGCCAATTTTTTACGACCATCTGCGCATGCTGAGCCCACTGTTCCTTTTTAGAACTTGGGTTAAGGCATCCTATAAGCCTGCGGACAGTAACTTTAGCATCTCCCATTAGTCCCACAGTATTGGGATAGTTTCTCCCCAACTCCGATGGGTCGATATCGACCTGGATTACCGGCGTGCCAGGCTTGGGTACTGCCCAATAGTTTGTGACCTGGTCGCCGGTATGACTCCCAATGAACAGTACCAGGTCCGCCTCCGAAACTACCCGGTTGGCGCACCAGCGGGAATAAGAACCGACTACGCCTAAACTGAGAGGATGATTTTCAAGGATAGTTCCTTTCCCATTGAGCGAGGTGGCCGTGGGTATTGACAACATCTCAGCAAGTTCCACGATTTCAGGCCCCGCTCCCGAAGCCGTTGCTCCTCCACCTGCGACAATCACAGGTCGTTCGGCATCCTCTAAAACTCTGGCCGCTTCTCGAACAAATTCTTCTTCAGGCGCTGGCCGATTTGACGGATAATGGGTGAAAGGCTCTTCAATTACCACTTCGAGATTTGCTTCAGCGAAATCGATTACTTGTCCTAAATTCCCCACCAAATCTAAATGCGCAGGACGCGGAGAACCCGAAGTCGCCTCGCGAAAAGCTTGACGGAGCAAATAGGGAAGCTGTTCCACTGTATCAACATTCACATTATACTTGGTGACCGGTTCAAATAGAGGATAGTGCAGAATTTCCTGGTAGGCATTCCGATACTGGGAAAGCGCAGGTTGCCGTCCCGTTATCGCTATCACCGGCGACAGAGCGAGGTAACCGTCCTGAAGCCCAGCCGCTAAATTAGCGGCGCCGACCGATTGAGCCATGCAAATTCCAGGTCCGTGTTTCACTCTGGCGTAACCGTCCGCCATGTAAGCCGCTGCTTTTTCTGAGTGAGTCAACACCCGGCGAATTCCCAAAGCCTCCATTTCCACAAGGACTCCCCTCAGAATGGCTTCAACAAAAAACACATGCGTTATTCCATAGCCTTTGCAAGTTTCTGCAATGAATCTGCCTCCGGACATCTTAGATGCACCGCCTTGCGCCGTCTCCTTCCTGCGCAAATACCTTGTCTCCAAATTTTTCTTAGCTATCATAAGATACACTCCCATGTCAGATTTTTTCGTACGCGGCAGAAACCGAGTTTTTCCCAAAAACCATGTCCTTGAACGAAGTGAAGGATCGGTTTCTCTGTAATACATAGATTTTACTAAAAAGAAAGGTTGTAGTAAAGAGAAAAATGAAGTTTTTGATTTCTTTTTTCAAAAAATACAGCTTGTTCATTTTGTCTATTGCTTTATTGACCAAAATCTTTTATAATAATATTTTACCTGAACCTCTCACCAGAAGAAATCAGGGAGTTTTGGGAGAAGTGGTAGGAGGATAAACCTATCCCTTGCCATAACTTCACGCCGCAGGGTGCCTTAGATGGTCTCAAATGCTATCAAAATAGACTTGAAGCATTTTTGTCGGTGTGGTATTCTCATGAAAAATCTCTTTGGTGTGTATGTAAGGAGAGCTAGACATGCCTTTTTTATTAGGAATAACTGGAAATATTATCGCCGCGATACTTTACGATGCAGCAAAAGGGATTTATCGTGAGTTCAACTCACCATTCAGCAAAGCGTTGGAAGACACTAGTATATACTTCTACAAGGAGAGGAACATTGAATTCAGAGTGGATATTCTAAGGAAAATCCTGGAAGGAGACATTGCGACTGAAGAGATTGAGAGATTCAAGACTGGGAAAGGCTTTATTGATGAGAATAAGCTTGCGCTTGAATTCGCAACATTCGGAAAACTGTATCTTGAAGACGAGTCTGACATTTTTCCAATAGCTAAAGAAATCCTATACTACTTCATAAAAAGTTTTGAGTATCACCTCCTAGCTGACTCAAAGTCAGGTTCATCTATCCTTGCAAGTTACATTAAGATATACGGCGAATCGATCCGTGCTGAACATTCTCAAATTATGAAAACGCTTAAGGACATACGAGAGCGTTTGAATCACATAGAATATAGAGCACCTCAAGAACAAGCAGAGGTGATGCTGGAACAATATCTTAATGATGTGTTAGAAAAACATGAAAGTTTAGACATGATTGACCTTCCTCGTTTACTTCGGCTGGAGGATATTTATGTGAAACTCAAATTTGTCTCCGATGTCAATAAGTTGGAAGAAGTTAATTTGGAGAGCGTATTAGCCAATAAGCGTTTGATGATTCTGGGAAATCCAGGTGCGGGAAAGACAACATTACTGAGGTATCTCGCTTATACACACGCTACTAAGTATTCAGAAAAACAGCTTGTTCCAATATTCGTTAGACTGGATGAGCTAAACAATCTTTCCAAATGCAACTTTGACCTTTTCATTGGACGCAGATATCCGAAGCAAGCGATGCTTTTGCGAGAGAAGCTACAGAATGGCAAATGTTTGGTACTTCTGGATGGACTGGATGAGATCGAGCGAACAAAATGGAGCAGTATCCGAAGTGTAGTGGAACAGCTAGCGGATTGGAAAAATCAAGTCGTTCTTAGTTGTCGAAAGGTTGCCTACACCTCAGGATTTATGCCACCTGAATTTAAGGTAGCCGAAATTTTAGGGTTCGATAAAGAGCAACAACGTAAATTCATCAAGAACTTTTTCCGCGACACTCCCCAAAAGGCAGAAGCATTGCTTAAGGACATAACAAGTCACAAGCAAATGCAAAAAATCATGGAGACACCTCTACTGCTTTCACTCACGACCGTTTTGTATGACAATAAAGAAATTCAGCTACCAATAAATAGAGTAGAATTATACGAGAAGACAACAATTTTTCTCATGCGGAGATGGAATGATATACGCGTACCAGGGCAAGGCACTAATTTTGATTCTGAAGATAAAATAGACTTTTTGGCCAAGCTTGCTTTTGACTATTTCCAAAACAACGAGGAAACATTTGAACGGCGAGATTTACTTAATCGTATCCGAGAATGGCAGCAAAAAGAAAATACACTTGAAGGTAATCGAGAAGAACTATTATACGAACTCAGCATACATAACGGAATCCTCGTTAGTTCTGAATACAACCAATACCGCTTCCTTCACCAGACCTTTCAAGAGTTTTTCACAGCAAAATATATCGTTAGCAACCAGAGTCGAATTCAAACTTTAGTTACCAATTATCTTTTTGATGAGCGCTGGCATGAGGTGTTTTTGCTAGTTGCCGGCTTAATACGGAAAACAGATAATCTCCTCTTGCAAATGGAGGTTGAGGCACAAAAGTACATCCAAAATTCTTCAAAGATACAAAATCTGCTCCAATGGTCAGATAAGTTAACTGCCAGTTCACCGAACGAGTTAAATCCTGTCGCTAAACGCGCAATTGCACTTTCGCATGCCAGCACCATCGCCAGAGACATCGAAATCAACAGAGCCATCGCCAGAGCCAGAGGTAGAGGCATTGCCATGGCTAAAGGCAGCGTCGCCAGAGCCATCGCCAAAGACATCGAAATCAACAGAGCCAGAGCAAGTGCCATAGCCAGAACCATAGCCATAGCCAGAACCATAGCCATAGCCAGAGACATAACCATAGCCATCGACAGCGTCCTCGACATTGACATCGACAGCGTCCTTGACATCGACAGCGACAGAGACAGAAACAGAGCCATCAACAGAGCCCAAGCAAGCGTTAGAGCCTTCAAGTCAGCAAAAATCTTCAAAGACGTCAGTTTTTCCAAATTGATTTCCAAACTGGAAAGAATCAAGAAGCCAAAATACTTAAAAATAAAAGTCGTTGACACCATTTTGCAAACCTGGATGGATGTTCTTAAACTTACGGAAGAACTGATTGATTTGGAGGCATCCTGGACAACATTGCAGAATTATTTGAAGGCTAACTATCTTCTTATTCTATGCAAAAACGCATCCGTGTATGTAACACCACCAATATGGAAAGGCATTGAAGCGCGTATGTTGACTATTCCTCAATAAGAACGTGAGAGGGGTTTTTGCCTCTCTCGAATATAAAAATCAGAAACCGAGTTTTTCTGAAAAACTCCGTTTCTCCGTATCCCCAAGGAGGTAAATCATGAGCAAGAAATACCGTGTAGGCATAATTGGTTTCGCCCACATGCACATCAACAACGTTGCGTCACTTTACGCCCAACATCCCCAGGCCGAGTTAGTCGCTTGTGCGGATACTGTGCCTGATAGACCGGAGTTACGCGAGGCGCCATACACTCGGGCATGGAACCTTAAAAATGCGCTGACCAATATCGGCGTCCCCAAAGCCTATGATGATTATCACGAAATGCTAAAGAAGGAGCAGTTCGACATCATTATCTGCTGTTCTGAGAATGCTAAGCACCCCGAGGTCGTCGAGGCTTGTGCGGCAGCGAGGGCTAACGTGTGTGTAGAGAAGCCGATGGCCATGTCTCTCTCTCACGCGCTACGGATGGTCCGCGCCTGCCAGGCCGCAGGAACGACCATGCTCATCAATTGGCCCCTTACCTGGTCGCCGTCAGCGCGGAAAGCAAAGGCTCTGATTGACGAAGGAGTAATCGGTCGTGTATTAGAAGTCAAATGGCGCGCGGGGCATACCGGCCCGTTAGGTTCCGGAGCCGCCCACGCTGGCGTGAGCGAAACGGCTGATGCCATGACTGGCGCTGAACGCGGAGCCACATGGTGGCATCAGGCAGCCGCAGGAGGCGGGGCGTTGTTGGACTTCTCTTGTTATGGCGCAATGGTATCTCGTTGGTATATTGACGAGCCAGCAGTCGCCGCAATAGGAATGAAAGCCAATTTAGACAGCCAATGGGGGGATGCCGACGATAACGGCGCGATGATAGTCCGATTCCCCAGTGCGATGGCGCTTCTTGAAGGCTCATGGACTACCTGGCATCACGGTGTGCCCACTGGTCCCATCGTCTATGGCACGATTGGTACCTTAGTGGTGGAAAGCAGAGATGGCAAGCCTGTTGTCCGCTTAGAACGCGGTCACGGCCAGACAACTATTTACGAGTCTGAGCCGCTACCCGAAGGCCGCCAGCAGGTATCTAGTGAATTCATCCATCATTTAGAGACCGGTGGGCCTTTGCATCCCACGTTAGAGATGATGTTTAACCTGGAAGTCATGGCTATCCTCGACGCCGGTGTTCGTTCCGCAGAAAGCGGCAAGTTGGAGATGGTGAATAGCGCTGTCTGGCAGATTGGTTAGTTCACGATAACACCCAATCTTACCGAAAGCCTTTGGCGTCGGTAAGCGAAGCGAACACCTTTGGAAAGGAAACTCAGAGAGTTTTTCACATATCACGTATCACGCTTCATGTTTCACGCATCACGCATCACGTTTCACGTTGAAAGGAGGGTAGAGATTTGGAAGAAAAAGTAAGGGACATCCATGAAACTCTTCGGAAAAAACTATTTCTTTCCTCTATGATGGGAACTACTGATGGTTCTTTCTGTGCGGAAAGAGGCGAGGGTTGTGCTATGGTTCAGCTTGGAGCGTATTTAGCAGAGCCACCGGCCTACGGAAAAAGAAAGCTTGTCTTGCCTCCAGATGAAAAAGAGTGTATTAACTTTTTCGCCGATGAATGTAGGAAAGCAAAAGAAAATTCAAAAGTTAGCGTCTGTTTAAATCTTGCTACACCTGAACTTGAGTGGGGCTTGGAGGCTTCTGAATGCTTTTACAAGGGTGGCGGGAATATTGTAGAGATTAATATTCATGGAGGTTATGAACCGTACCTTCGTCTTGGGAAACTCAAAGCGATGGTTTTACCTGAAAATAGACCTGAACTTTTTAGATGGCTTTTCGCTTTCTCTAAGATTGATATTCCCGTAATTGCCAAGTTCAGGGAAGGCGTAATCCCCGATTATAGCCCGGTCCTCAATAAAGTTGCAGAACTGAATCTTTTCGGCGTGCATTTCAACATCAGAGACGAGGAAACTAAGAAGCCCGATATAGAATTTGTCAGAAATATTAAAAAGAAGTATTCCATTTTCCTTCTGGTTAGTGGTTATGTTAGAGACGGTGAGACAGTGAGAAGACTTTTTGAGGCAGGGGCTGATATGGTAGGCTTTGCAGAGCCAACTATAAAAGACTCTAAGTTTATCAGCAAGGCTGCCGGGCAAATGATTTAGTGTCTATTCGAAATTAGGCTTTCACCATCTAATACTTTGTTTATAACCTCAATGGCAAAATGGCTAAACGGCAAGATGGCTAAACGGAAATTGCCCTCTTGCCTTCTTGCCGTCTTGCCATTTTCTACATGTTAAACAATGAATAAAATAACCGATAAAGTACGTTCCTACGCTGAAGTGGTTTACCGACTAAAAAACTTGAGGGAACACTTGAATAATTTGGTGATAACCAAATTAGGAGAGGTACACTGCTCGACGGAAACCTATGATATGTTTTGCATTCAAGTAGGTACCTCCACAAAGCCGTATGTGAAGCGGATTTGTTTAGCGGCAGGCATTCACGGTGATGAGCCTGCTGGCGTCGAAGCAATGCTCACTTTTTTAGAAAATTTTCATGAATACGCGGCATTGTTGGAAGGAATAGAAGTTATTATACTACCATGCGATAACCCGTTTGGCTATGAACGGAATATTCGTAGTAACGCGGATGGGTTGGACTTGAACCAGCAATTTCAAGACTCAAATCGCACGCCGGAAATCCTTATGATAAAAAAAGCTATTGGACAGCGTAGTTTTGATATGTCTTTGGATTTTCACGAAGATGTGGAGAGTGAAGGCTTCTATCTTTGGGAACGCAAATTTCCTACCCCCCTCTTTCCCCCCGTCGACGGGGGGATGAAAGGGGGGTCAATTGGCGATGCAGTTATTCAAAAAATGGCTCAGGAATATCCTATCGAACGTAAGTCGCAAATTGAAGGATTCCCCAATAGACAGGGAGTCATATTCCTTGACAAGCGACCTCTTGAAAAAGGTTGGACGCTGGAACACTATCTGTTTCAGAATGGGACAAAATATTGCTTGACTCTTGAAACGCCGGTTAATATGCCGCTTCAAAAGCGGGTTGAAATGCACTTGTTTGCTCTAAAGACATCACTTCAATTGCTTAGATTTCAAAAATAAACCTGCGCTTTTGTAGTAACGACTTCAGTAGTTTTTCGCAAGCAAACGACTGAAGTCGTTACTACAATTACGTACGCCCTTGAAAAAGTAACTTTAATATTGAAAACTACCTAATGGGAAGTAATTTGTCAATATCGCATTAACCTGATGCTTAACAGAACGGATGGAGAATTGGAAGAAGGGAGCAATTATGACCGCAATCAGATGTCTACAGACTGGTCTCATCTACCGTAATCCCAAGCCGCATGTTTGTAGTGTGCATGCTTATTTCCCATCGGTCGTGGTTTTGGACAACGGCGAGTTATTGGCCACCCTGGTCCTTGGCGAAGCGTTTGAAGCGCCCAACCTACGCACCTGGGTCGTTCGTTCCGCTGATTTGGGCGAAACCTGGCATCTGGAAGGGACCATCTACCCAGGCACGGTAGACCGCCTGACCTCGGATGGCTGTCGCATCACGGCTCTACCAGGTGGGGAAGTGGTAGCTTTCATGGTGAGACACGACCGCACTGAGCATCCGGATGAAGGACTGACGAACCACCAGACCCTGGGTTTTGTGCCTACTGAACTTCTGCTGTTGCGCTCGCAGGACTATGGACGCGCCTGGACAGAGCCGCAGGCGTTTACTCCACCGCTGGTGGGTCCATCATTCGAACTATGCTGCCCGATTACGCCGTTGCAGGATAGGCGCTGGCTTTTGCCCACGTCCACCTGGCGCGGGTGGGATGGGAATTGTCCCAACGGCATGAAGATGGTCGCATTGGTCTCCCACAACCAGGGCAAAAGCTGGCCGGAATATCTTGATGTTATGGCAGACCCTCAACAGCACGTGGTCTACTGGGAGTCCAAGATTATTGAGTTGCCAGACCGTAGACTTCTTGCCACCGCCTGGGCTTATAATGAAGCCGCGGCCCAAGATTTACCGAACCAATATGCCCTAAGTAAGGATGGTGGGAGAAGTTGGACTGTTCCTTGCTCTACCGGCTTACAGGGTCAGACCCTGACACCGTTTCTTCTGAAAGACAGCCGTATTCTCTGCGTGTATCGCCGCATGGACGAAGCAGGGCTTTGGGCAAACCTGTCTCACCTAAAAGGAGATCAATGGGGCAACGAGAGTTGCGCGCCGCTCTGGGGCACTCAGGTTGCTGGACTAACCGGAAGTTCAAACAATATGGCACAAAATTTCAATGTGCTAAAATTCGGCGCGCCTTGTGTGACAGGTTTACCGGATGGAACCATCTTCGTGGCGTTCTGGTGTTATGAAGACTGTGTCTCGAATATCCGTTGGTTTAAACTCCGGGTTGACTAAGGTAGTGCCAGAAAAATAAATCTCTCCCGATGAATCGGGACTAACGGAGTAAAACGTAATAAGTAATGAGTAATAATGTAGTTTACGTTTTACGTTTTACATTTTACGCTTTACTCATTTGTTTGGGAGATTTTTCTCTGGAAATGCCTGAGACAGATTTGCGTTAACCCGTAACGAATTTCCTGATGGAGGATAAAAGATGAACCGAGTGTGGATTACCAAAGGTTTTGAGGCTTTCAGTAAAGGAACCTGCGGCAATGCCGGCCAAAATCTCTACGTTTCTCGCAAAGGCGTCCTGCAGCGTATTCATCAGTACGACCTGAACGGGGACGGGTACTTTGATATAGTTTTCTGCAATAGCCAGAACCACTGGGAAAAACCGCCAACCTACGTATACCTGGATGTCCTGGGCGCAGTCAGCCGCATTGAGTTGCCCGCGGATGGCGCGCGGTCCGGGGTAGTAGCAGACCTCAACGGAGACGGGTACGATGACCTGGTTTTAGGGATGTGGCACAATGGCATCCGCGCAGACCTGAATGCCTTCATCTATTACGGCTCACCTACAGGTTTCAGCGAACAGCGTCAGCAGCAATTGCCGGCCCCCCTCTGTAGCGCAGTAGCAGCGGGTGATTTCAACGGAGATGGTCGGACTGATTTGGCTTTCCTCAGCCAGGGAAAATTACGGCTATTTTACCAGTCCGAACTGGGATTTGAGCCGAAGCGTTATGTAGATTTAGAGGTTGAGGGCGAGCAGTTGACCGCGGCGGACTTAGATGGAGATGGCTGGGCGGACCTTGTAGTACGGTCGAAATCAGGGGAAATCACCGTCTATTGGGGAGGAGATAAAGGCATCGATGCGGTGGACTCCACACCCGTATCAGTAGCGCTGGATACGGCTGAAGGCTTGGATGTGGATGATGAAGCACGATATGCGGAATATGTCCAGGATGCGCCGCCTCTGGTCCAGGTCGTCCATCTGAAAGGCATCCCGCATATTTTCATAGCGCGCTTTCAGGCGGTTCATCTCGTTCCAGTTGACAATCATCGTAATTTTGGCCCGCCCCTGACGTTAGATTGCCCGCGGGCTATGTCCATAGCCAGAGGGGATATTAATGGGGACGGGCATGAAGATCCTGTCCTGGCTTGCCGCCAGACCTGCGAGGAGGGTGAGTGTTCATGGATTTACTGGGGCAGCGTAGAGAGATATGATAACACACGGCGCACGCGGCTATTGACTCGGCGTGCGTGTGACGTGGCAGTAGGAGACTTAGATGGAGATGGGTATGATGATATTGTGTTCTGTCAGAATCGGACAGAAGAATCATACACTTCGGAATCATTGGTGTACCGAGGCACCAAAGACGGGGTAGATGATGAGCCAGTGCGGCTGGTTTCTGAGGATGCACGCCGTGTACTTCTTGCACGCCCCGCGGAAGATAAGAAATATCAGGTTATATTGGTAAACCACTTCAGCCGGAATGCGCTGGGAAACATAAGCCCTTACATCTATTTCGGTGGACCGGACGGATTTTCGCCTGAACGGAGGAAAGATGTCCCAGGCTGGGGCGCGGTAGAGGCTATCTGCTGCGATATTAACGACGATGGGTTTGTGGACCTCGTTCTGGCGAATGCTTCGGAGAATTCAGTCAATCGCGACCCAGGGTCGTATGTGCTATTGAATAGCGTGAATGGATTTGCGGACGAACCAGACTGGAAACTGCCCACTACCAGGGCGCATGGAGTCTGCTGCGCGGATATAAACCGCGATGGCTATCTGGACCTAATCTTCTGCGGATTCAATAACCCTGAACTGCTGGTTTTCTACGGCTCAGAACATGGTTTTGACAAGGATAATCCGGTAAAAATCCGCATGGAGCATGAAGGCGTTATTTACAAAGAACCGCGGTGGATTTACCTTGCAGACCTGAACAACGATGGTTGGCTGGACCTTGTGGTACCACAGATTGCGGATGACCGCAGCTTCATCCTCTGGGGCGGGCCGGAGGGTTACAGTATGTCCAACTGCCAATTTCTCTCTGTATTTCATGCAGCCTGTGCGCGGGCTGCAGACCTGAATGGAAATGGCTACCTTGACTTGATTATCGGCGGACACATCCCCTCTTTACAGGGACCGCATGATTCTTTTGCGTACATCTACTGGAACGGACCGGACGGTTTGCGCGAGGACCGGCGGATACTGCTGCCAGCCAATGGCATCAATGCCATGAGTGTGGCAGATTTCAACAATGATGGCTGGCTCGACCTGTTCATCTGCTCCTACCATGATGGTCGGATGCGGGATATTGATTCCTATATCTACTGGAACCGACCGGGTCGGGGTTTCTCGGCAGCCGACCGCACACGACTCTTCACTCATTCAGCATCTGGGTGTGTAGCTGCGGATTTTAACGAAGACGGCTGGATTGATTTGGCCATTGCTTATCACAAGGTCAACGGCGACCATTTAGGATACTCCGCCATCTGGTGGAACGGGCCGGATGGTTTTAGCGAGGAACGCGTGACAAAATTGCCCACTGCGGGGCCGCACGGTATGACGGCGGTGGGACCGGGCAACATCATGAATCGTGGTCCAGAAGAGTATTATATATCGCCTCCGTTCAAGTTGCCGCAAGGAGCAAGCGCGCAGAAGATTTCCTGGGAAGCAGAACTCCCGCCGAAAAGCTGGGTCAGAGCGCAGTTGCGGTTTGCGAACTCAAAAGAAGGGCTGGAGCAAGCAACGTGGATGGGACCTATGGGCGAGGGTAGCTGGTATGATAATCACCAGCAAATAAAAGCGACTGATTTTGCCGGTAAATGGATACAATACAAGCTGGCACTGGGTTCGCGTCACCGAAAGCCCTTGGCGTCGGTGAACCTTGTGAACAGTGTCAGCAGCCCGCGAGTGAAAAAAGTGGCAGTTTATTATCGGATGCCTCGGAACTAAAGTGTTTGGTGTGAATTAGATTTCGGCGGGTTTCAGAAAAACTCTTAAGTTGTTCTCTGTTGTAACGCAAACTGTTAGTTTGCGCCTGCGCCTCTCACAATCTAACAGATTGTGTTACATATAGGGCATTTCTATTTACGCGCAGAAATTTTATTGACGACCAGCGCACTTTTATGTTACAATAGTTTCTATTCATATTGAAGTTGCAGTTGTTGACCCGATGAAAAGGGGGTTGAAACAAAAAGTTTCAACCAAAATCATATCGTCGGATTGCTTTGTTGCAGGCTTTGACCTGATGAAAAGAGGACTGAAATTTACTTTTTATTCCAATTATTTCTTATGATGGAACTTTTCTATTCCTCTTATTTCTTTTGACCCCACTTTTCTTTCCCCCTTAATAAAGGGGGTTAGGGGGTTGTCTTAAAGAAAAGTGGGTAAGAAAAGTTTGGTTACAGAAAGGAAAAGGATACAGACGTGACCGATTCAAGCAAAAATGATGAGAAGGCTAAGATTTCACAATTGCAGCGCTCCGGCGTTATTGAGGTGGATGAAAGCCTATGTTTGACGTGTAGAGAATGTGAGGTTGCTTGTTCGTTGTATCATGAGGACGAATGCAACCCAAGTTTATCGCGAATTCGCATCTGGTTTGATGATTTTGTCCCAGGACTTCCTTCTATTACCGTATGTAAGCAGTGCGACTGGCCGGCTTGCTACTATGCTTGCGCTTCCCGTTGGGATGAGCCGGCAATGTCCATTGATGAAGTGTCTGGTGCCCGCTACGTCGATTCCGCAAAGTGTCGTGGTTGCGGTGCCTGCATGCGCGCTTGTCCTCTGACACCTGAACGTTCGGTGATGAGTTTCAAAAAGGTGGGGAATAAGCGCATCTATTTCAAGTGTGACTTGTGCTACAATAGACCTGAAGGGCCCGTATGTGTAGAGATTTGCCCTGGCAAGGCTCTCAAATTTGTACCAGTTGAAGGGAGGCGCAAATGAAAGGCCACGAAAGTAAAAGCGACATGAGCGAAATCTATGGCTGGACTGGCAAAATACTTCGAGTTAATCTGTCGTCGGGTGAAATATCGACCATCAACACCATGAAATATGTACCCGCTTTCTTAGGTGGTGTTGGAATTGCGTCTCGGATTGCCTGGGAGGAACTTTCCCCCGGTGTGGATGCCTTTGACAAAGAGAATCTACTGTTTATTATGGTGGGTCCGTTAACGGGAACGTTGGCTTCGGGCGCAGGACGCGTTGAAGTATCAGGCATTGCACCACAGCAGCATCCCCCGGTCTTCTCGCGTTCGGGCATGGGCGGCCATTGGGGCGCGGAATTGAAATACGCCGGCTACGATGGCGTAATTATTCAGGGTAAGGCTGAACAGCCTGCTTACGTGTGGATAGACGATGGCAAGGTAGAGATACTTGATGCCCACAATCTCTGGGGTAGGGGCGCTTATGGAACGACAACAGCTCTAAGGGCTATTCACGGTCGTGAGACCAGAGTCATCTCTTGCGGTCAGGCAGGAGAACGTCGTTGTAGGATTGCGGTGATACAGACTGAAACAGGCAACGCTGCTGGGCAAGGCGGCTACGGGGCAGTGATGGGCGCGAAGAATCTTAAGGCCATTGCGGTGAGAGGCACCAAGAGCGTCAAGATAGCCAGACCTAAGGAGTTCTTTGATTTATGCGTGCATGCCAGCCGTGAGGGACAGGGCCCCGGTAGCTTTGAGATTAGCACGGAAAGAAAAGGCGTGCAGACGGATAGGGCGGGAAATAGATTCCGTCTGCGCAAATGTGGCTTCTGTCTGACGCCTTGTGCCGATGCAATCTATGAAAACGTACAATCGATGGATGGTTTAAGTGTACCAAGTGTAGTGCAACAATGCTGGGGCTATATGGGCATTTCCTCGAATGTGGATAAGGTGGCCAGGGCGATGACAAGTGACTATGGGCTTAATGGCTGGGAAATAACTTATGGAATCATCCCGTGGCTGCAAATGTGCAAACAACATGGCTTGATTGACAAGATAGATGGGATGGATATTCCCGTACCAGATAAACCTTTAGAGTATCTGGGAGATACTGCGCCTTACGCCTCGGAATTCATCCATACGTTAGTGCGCAAGATAGCTTTTCGCGAAGGCGAGTTAGGTGACGCTCTTGCTGACGGCACCTGCTATGCCGCCGATAGACTATTCGGTGGCGCAGGAATTGAACTTTTAGACCGCATCTATCCCCGCCATTGTGGCCAGACCGAACATTGGGGCGGACACTGGGGGCCAGGTGGAACAGTGTACTGGCCGTGGTGGTTGCCACCTATTCTACAGTGGTGTGTGGATACCAGGGACCCAGCCAGCGATTCGACCCATCAGTGGACCGAGCATGTGCAGTTTTATCTGCCTGTGAGTGGGCCGCGCCGGGGTCCCTTCCCACTGGAGAAAACGCGCGCTGTCTGCGCTAAGGTGTACGGCAATCCGGACGTATGTGACCCGGCGTACGAATATGAGCCTCCGGAGCTCAAGGCTATACCAGCTATATGGCACAGTCATCGGGCTATGATTGTGGACTCCCTGGTTCTGTGTGACCGCGAACACAGCCGTGTCTTTAGCATGTTGAGTGAAGATGGAGCCGCTGATACAGCTTTGATGTCCAGGCTTTTCTCTTTAAGTACGGGTTACGATATTAGCGAAAAGGAGCTTAATCGCGCCGGAGAACGCATCTGGAACCAGCTTCGAGCCATTGATGTGCGAAATTTTGGTCGCAATCGCGCCATTGACGAATCTACTATTGACGGGTTCATGTATCCTGGCAAAGATGATGGCGTCATGTTAGACCGTGAGAAGTTTCTTAAATTGCTTGACAAGTATTATGAACTTAGCGGCTGGAATCTCACTAACGGTTGTCCCACACGCGCTAAGTTGGAGGAGCTGTCTCTTGGCGATGTTGCCGACGAGTTAGAACGTGCAGGAAAACTCGGTGATTAGCGGCATGTTTCAGAAAATAGTTTACATTTGATGCGTGATGCGTGAAACGTGATGCGTGATGCGTATTGCGTGTTACGTGTTGCGTATTGCGAAAAAATTACTTAACACGAAACACGAAACACGAAACACGTTTTACGTTTCACGTACAGTCACCCCGTTAGAAACTTTTGCTGTATGTAATTCAGAATCACCTACAGTCCAGGTTTCTAACGGGGTCAACTAATTTTGGAGAAAATTTGAAACATGCCATTATCACGCTAACCCCCTCCGTTTTCGCAAAAACCATTCTACCGACAAAAACAGCATGATTGTCAGGAAAATCAGCGGCATATCCCACAACTCTTTGTCAACCATAGTTGAAGCGCCGCTTTTGATGAGGGGAATTTCGTCAACCATCTTGTGCGCTTCTTCAAGTGGATAGTACTGACCGCCGCTGATTTGCGCCAGGTTCATCAGCAGATTGGAGTTCAATTCTGCGTGGGTGAATTCAATATAGGATTCCGCAACCTCGAATATTCCGCGCTGTTCCCCTAAGGGCTTGTCGTGTAGGGAACCGGTTATGTCCACCGTATATTCTCCGCGCTTGGGTGGGACAAATCTCGCTCGATACAGCCCATCCTTGCCGAATACCTGTTTCAGCGCCAATTCCTTTTTGTTGCCCTCATCATCTGTTACGGTCACCCTCACTTGAGCATGGTTGGTGGGTTCATACTTTTCATCATACGCGGTGGCATCTATCAATACCGGCTCTTTGAAACTGTAGGAGGTTTTCTCAATTTCGAGTTTGATGCGTTCTTTAGGAGTGGTTGTGAGCCACTTCGCTACCTGCCTCCAGAATTTTTCATGGCTATCGTCATTCCCCAGCATGTGCCAGCGCCAGGAGGAATACGGCGTGAATACCATCGACCTTCCCGCGCCGTAGTTCTGCAGCGCAATGAGAATGCGCCGCCCAAACTCATTCTTGTCGTTCGGATGAATAGCTAACACAGTTGCGCCCGGTTTTGCGCGCTTGACCCAACTATAGCCTTTGAGGGTGGGCATCGCTTGCCATCGAGCGTCGTTTTTCGCCGTATCGGTGTCAAGACGCAACATCGGTTCGCTTTTGCCTTCAGAAGTAAGTTTGAACTCAACTTCCGAATTCCGAATACCCACCCCTGAACCCTCCGACCCACCCCCGACCCCTCCCAAGAGGGGAGAGGAGGACTGTCCAAATTCCGCATTCCGTTCGCCCGGCTCGAGTTCCACAGGCAACATTTTCGCTATCGGCGTTTTGATATAAGCGCCGCTGCCGAGAGAACGGCTTCCGCCCAACATCAGAAAACCTCCACCGCGGGTCTTGACGAAATCTGCGGTATATTCGAGTTGCTGGGGGCTAAATTCTGAAGCATCTATGTTTCCCCAAATGATGCCGTTGTAACTGAATAGCTCTTCTTTGCTTTCAGGATACATTTCAAATCTTTCTTCCCCCTTAATAAAGGGGGTTAGGGGGTTGTCCTCGCCACCCATCTTTCCCACTCCCCAAATCGCGTTTGGCGCAGCCAGCACCCGCGCTATCAATTGTATGTTTGGGTCATTTTCCAGGGCGCGTCGGATAAATTTGAACTCCCAGCGTGGATTGCCTTCGACATACAGAATTTTGGCTTTTGGACTGGCAGAAACTTTAAGTAAAAACGTTTTTTCGTTGTTTTGTTGAATGATTTCGTTTTCGTCAGGACGTACTTTAACGATATATTTATAAGTGCCGGGCGTTCGCGGGATAAACTTCATCGGTATGCGCTGGCTCTGATGTTTGTTGTCCAGATTGACGGTTTGGTTTTTCACTTCACCGCCTTCCTGATTCAGGGTAACGGTAACCTCACGGCTGGGATAACCGGCGCGGCGCACGGTAATCCAGATTTCAACGGGATAATCCTCTTCGACTTTTTGGGGCGCATCAACCCGTACCAATTCTAAATCGTTGACACCTTCTGTCGAACCGACGCCGACAGCATGCACCGGCACTTTGCGTTCACGCAAGCGGTAGCCAATTTTGGCGATGTCTTCGCCGCTTTTGTCGGCACCATCGCTTATCAGCACCGCCCCGGACAACGGCACGCCTTTTACATCCTCCAGGGCTTCGCCAAGGGACGTCGGAATATCCGTGTAATCCCCGTCAGCGTTCAGCGAGTCCGTTATGCTGATGCGTTTGGAGGCGGAAGAGAAGGCAAATAAACGCGTCTTAAACTTCTTTTTTAGTTGATGAATTAGCCCTCCTTGAGGATTAAACAGCAGATCACGAACAACCTCAATCCGACTCTTGTTCTTCGCGCCATCAGCAAGTTGCATGCTTTTTGAAGCATCTACAAGTACGAGCAGGTAGGAATCTTCAGGATTCGTCTGCGGAATCGTTATGAAGGGTTGTAGCAGACAAAATACGATAATCATCAACGCTGTAGCTCGAAATGCTATCAGCATTCCACGAAACCATCGATTTGTACGCGTAATTGTGCCGCGATATGCAAGGATTGTAACCGCAATTAACGCGACAAAGGTGAGAAAAATAATCAGACCGGGCAATCCAATACCAAAAAAGAAGTCGCCCTTGTGAAAAATATTGATGGGGTATTTTAAAAGTTTTTCCATAGTAATAAATCGTAAAACGTAATGAGTGATGAGTGAAACGTGATAATGATTTAATTACGTTTCACGTTTCACGTTTCCTTCTTCACGTTTCACGCATCATTTTTGTAAAAGTATATCATATTCAGTAATGAAAAATCAACTATATTGCATCTATTTAAACCTTGACTTTTTTATATTTTATGTTACAATAATAATCCAAATAGGTGATTATTATGACACAAAATATAAAAAGAGGCTTGGGAGATAAAGAAACAAGGTTGCTATCTACCTTGATGGCTGATGGAAAGCCGATATTTACGATAGATGACGCTGCCAAAATTCTTGAAATATCAAGAAATGCTTTAGATAATCTCCTTTACAAACTGGCGAAAAAGAAATGGCTTTTAAGAATCCAAAAAGGACAATATCTCATCGTTCCTCTACAAGCGGGTTATGAGGCAAATTATCTTGAGGATGGTTTTTTAATTGCTTCTTTCCTTATAGAGCCTTATTACATCTGCTATTGGAGCGCTTTAAACTTCTATGGTTACACGGAACAGGTTCCCTTAACGGTATTTATAGCTTCAACAAAACGAAAAAGGAATTTTTCTATCAAGAAGTTACACTTCTGCTTCATAAAAATCTCCTCAAAAAAATTCTTTGGTTTAAGCAAACAGTGGGTTTTGAACCAAAGGATTTTAATCTCTGATAAAGAAAAAACCATTATAGATTGCCTTGACCATCCAGAGTATTGCGGCGGGGTAATTGAAGTCGCTAAGGGATTATATTATGGTAAGGATGAATTCTCCTACGATAAGATGTTGGATTACGCTCTTTTGATAGGAAATCGAGCAGTGGTAAAGCGATTAGGGTATCTCTGTGAAACATTTGGTATAGGCGATAAGACTTTCATCAACAAACTGAGAAAACAGATAACCACGGGATACTCTAAACTCGACCCTATTTCAAAAGCAGATGGGGAGTATAAGAGCAGATGGAATCTTTATGTGAATTTGTCACCGGAGGAACTTATAGAATGGAGGACCCATTAAGGTGATATCCATTTTTGAAGTTAATCGAATAGCAGGCGAAAAAGGCATCTCTCCTGGAATTATTGAGAAGGATTATGTTCTTTCAAAGATGTTATGGTGTTTTTCTTCGCTTAAATTTCTTTATAATAATTTGGTTTTCAAGGGCGGTACAGTTCTCAGGAAATTCTATTTTCACCACTGGAGATATTCTGAGGATTTAGATTTTAGTTCCATTATAGTTCCAACGGTAGAACAAATGTCTGAGGCGGTAGAAGAAACAAAAACACTTCTTATGGATGAATTTGGCGTGGTTATCGAAGTAGGTAAACCTCATGTTGTTTTTGGCGAAGCTGGTAAAGTCGCTTATATTGAGTTTATTCTCAAGTACACCGGGCCGTTAAGAAAGAGCAGCAATGTAAAAAGTAGTTTTAGGTTAGACATAACCTGCGATGAAATGGTAATAAATCCCACGAATACCCAAAAATCCTTGTCTGAATACTCTGACGATAAAGAGTTTACATTAAAAGTTTATTCTCTAACAGAAATATTGGCTGAAAAGCTAAGAAGCGTTCTTCAAAGAAGGAAAAGCCGAGATTACTATGATGTCTGGAGGATTCTCAAGTATCATCAAAATGAAATAGATGCTGATGCTGTTAGAGATGTTTTTAAAACAAAATTAAGACACAGAGAGATAGAATTCCCTGCGGTAGAGACTTTTTTTGACAAGTCTCATCTAAATACTGTGAGGGCTTATTGGGAGAGAGGACTTGCACATCAGATAGACCAACTGCCAGATTTTGATACGGCCATTTCTGAGTATGAGGAATTGACTAAAACATTTTTCAAAAAGATGGAAAATGTCTAAAGAGAAAAACCTCAATAATAACCCGTACAACTCAAACATGCCGCATTTTCAGAGGAAAGTTCAAGAACTGCAATAGCGTTTTGTTGTTCATCGGTCAGGCGTACGCCGCGTGCGTTGTTTCCTAAGCCTTCGACGAATCTCCGCGCTAAGCCCTTGTCCAGCAGGTATCGCATCAGGATTAACCTCCTTCTCTCTTTCCTTAGATTCCTTTCTATCAAGTTCCTGACGATACCCTTGGCTCCACAAAATTTCTCGTTGGGAATCGAACAGCGCAAAATACTCATCATAAGTTAAGTCTCCGAAAAATGGCTCATCGCCAGATACCTTGACATCCCTTACAAGTTCCTTAACGAATTGGTCTATTTGGGGGATATCACAGAGCATCGTATCCATCTGTGGCACGGATTCATCCAGGAAAGTTTGAATCAATCGCTCAACAATTTTATCCACAGGCTCATTCAGCGCCTGGCATTTACGATGAAGCGCTGCATTCAGCTTCTGGTCAATCCGAACGGTCAGAGTCTCAATCATATTACCACCTCCCTACCAAGTAGTATAAAAGCAAGTTAGACAATAGAATTATACGTTACGATTAGAGAACAGTCAAGTTAAAATTTGTGCATCGAATTTTTTTAAATATTCGACTTGACAAAAATTTTCTCATCAGATACAGTAAACCCCGATATGGAAGAAAACATAGAAATCGAGTTTTTCCGAAAAACTCGATTTCTTATTCTTTTTCTGCTGAAAAGGAGAACACTATGCACGTATACGATTTAGATACGCCGGCTCTAACAGTAGACCTTGACATATTGGAACGTAATATCCATAACATGGCTGAAAAATGCCGCGGGCTTGATATTCCTCTGCGCGTTCACATCAAGACCCACAAAGTTCCGGAAATTGCTCATCGGCAAATCGCCGCCGGCGCGATTGGCATTGCTTGTCAAAAACTCGGCGAAGCGGAGGTGATGGCGGAGGCGGGTATAGATAACATCTTGATTCCGTATAACATCGTCGGAAAACCGAAACTGGAACGGCTGACGCGCCTGGTGAAACAGAAAACTGTCATAGTCGCCGTCGATTCGGAGACTACTGCTAACGGCATCTCACAACAAGTTCAAGCAGATAGATGCGTCGTCGGCGTGATAATTGAAATGGATACCGGTGGACGACGTTGCGGAGTGCAGTCGCCACAGGAGGCTTTGGAATTGGCGCAGAAAATCACCCAGATGCCGGGGCTGGATTTTCAAGGGATTATGACTTATCCCAGTAATTCAAGGGTGAAACCATTTATTGAGGAAACTGTTGACCTCTTATCAAAAGCTGGTATTCCAGTCAAAATAATCAGCGGCGGGGGAACTGGCGGCGAGGCGGCTTCGAAAGAGATGGGGTGTACCGAGACTCGAAGTGGTTCTTATGTTTACGAAGGGATGACACGTGTCGGGCCTAAGACCTTGAGTCCCGAAGCATGTGCTCTGCGCATGATTGTAACAGTTGTCAGCACTCCGACCGCCGACCGCATCATTATCGACGGCGGACAGAAAACGTTCACCAGCTATCCGCCAACACCTTACGGATACATCATCGAGTATCCTGAAATCAAAATTTACGGCATGTCCGTCGAACATGGACACATAGAGGTCAGCGAATCTAAACATAAATTTCAAGTTGGCGAGAAGCTATCGGTTATCCCCGTGCATCAGGGAATGACGAGCAATCTGCATGATGAATTAATCGGTGTCAGAAATGGAAAGGTTGAGTTGGTCTGGAAAATCGCCGGCAGGGGAAAAGTTAAATGAGACGACCTGGGGCATGTTTCAGAAAACGGAAAAACGGCAAGACGGAAAAACGGTACAACCGCAAAGAGGCAAGTCCCGATTCTCGGGATGCCGCTACGCGGGAACGGCTAAACGGCAAGACGGCAAGGAGGCAAGGATGATTGATGATTGATGATTGTCGATTGATAAGCTATTTCAATCAACAATCGACAATCCAATTGCCCTCTTGCCATCTTTCCGTCTTGCCCTCTTGTCTCCTTGCCGTCTTGCCCTCTTGCCAATTTGCCACAAAGAGGTTATTTACAATGGATATTCATATTGGCAAATCGTTGATATATATCCTGGCTACTATGACTTGTATTAACGCTTATGCGCAGTGGGATAGGGAAAAAACTAGATATTGGTTGCTGATTGCTATTGCATTTTCCATCTATGGGCTAAATCAGTTCCTCTTGCGCGCCAGGCCTCCCTCAAACTGGAATCATTTTGCCAATGTTATCTTTACTATGTTGCTGTGTTATGCTCTGGTCATCGAAATGACTTCCTCTAAATTTACAGTAATCTTTTTGCAGTCCATTATTATTATCGCTTTAATCTTATGTTCCATCCTGCAGTTTCTTTTAAGTTTCTTCCCTGGAAAATTTGACCATGGCATCAATGGGTTGCTGAAATTAGCTCTACCACTTTGGACTTTTCTTATGTATGGAGTTCTGACGATAGATTTGCTTAAGGGCAAAGACAGGTATCTTTATCAACTATTGACAACCTCATCCATCGCGTTTTCCCTTTCGCTTATATTTTCTTATCTTCCTATCCTTCAGCTAGCAAATTTATTCGGTCTGATAGCCTGTCTGGCATTCTATTTTTACACCCATTATTTTATCCGGCGTTATTGGCGGGAAATTGCGCGTCAGAATATAGAACTACATAGAGAATGCAATATTGCCATGCGTATTCAAGAGAGAATCGGTAGTACCTCTAAAACCGCTTTAGACCTACAAGGTGTACTCCAGACAATAACGGATTCAGCTTTAGGGTCGGTATCTGCGTCTGCTGGAGCTATCTTTTTACGACAGGAAGATGGAATGCTAAAGGCACAGTATGTCAATGGTATATTTCCGCCATTTGAAGAAGTTACAGCAGATGTCGCCAAAAACCCCAAACTTTTGGTAGAAAGCCTGAAATCCCAAAGAATTGCCATAGGCAAGGGAATTATTGGTGAGGCGGCTAAACTTCTCAGGCCAATTCTTATACAAAACGCTTTAAATGACCAGAGAATTTATCAAGCGTTTCCAGGTACTGTACCTATCAGGACGCTCATCGCTACGCCGCTTCGCATCGCTAATGAATTATTGGGTGTGATAGTAGTTATCAACAAAGAAGGTCAAACAAAGATATTCACACAAAATGACCAGAATTTGATGCATAATATCGCTAAACAAGCTGCTGTCACCATCAAAACAGCCCAGCTTCACCAAAATATAGTCGCAGAAAATGCTATTGCGCAGGAGATGAAACAAGCACAACAAATTCAAAGCAGTATACTGCCCAATGAATGCCCCAAATTGAAATCTATAGAAATAGCAGCAGCCATCCAGGCCGCGCGTATGGTTGGTGGAGATTATTATCATTTTTTCCCTTATGATAACGAAAGAATAGGCATTGTGATTGGAGATGTCTCCGGCAAAGGATTTCCCGCCGCGTTGGTCGCAATGACGTTGCACACTGTCTTGCACGAACACGCGGTAGATGGCGTGCCCACTAATATGGTCTTGTATAAGGTGAATAAAGCGATGTTGAATATACTTCATACTAATGAAATGATTGTCACGATGGTTTATGGAATTTGGGATGGTGTGACCAGGACATTCACCTTCTCCAACGCTGGTCATCCCAGACCACTCATCGTCCACGCAGCTACAAAAAGATGTGAGACGGTTGAAGAAAGCGATATTGCTATTGGAATCTGGCCAGATATTTCCGCAATAGAAACCTCCGTCCACTTAGCGCCCAATGACATCATGCTGCTGTCTACAGATGGAATAGAAGAAGCAGTCAACACCAAACATGAAATGTGTGGTATAGAACGGATAAAACGATTTTTAGGTGAGAATTTTCATCTATCAGCACAAGCATTAACCGAAAAACTACTAACTGAATTAAAGTTATTTACCAGGGGCGCTATTACACACGATGATTACACCTTGATTGTCTTGAAAGTGCGTTGAAAATGATGGAGTAGCAGGGCTTGCTCTGCGTGTAAAATGAGCGCGGGGAATATTCTCCCCTTTACCCCCTTTACTTCCTTTTCCCCCTTTCCCAAATGCCCAGTAAGAGTTTTATACTTTATCTTTATGGAGAATTGATATTATTTAGGAGCCAAATTATAGTGAGTGACAATATCGCAAAATTTGACCTCAAAGCCAAAATTCTTTCCAATATTGACGTCGCGGAATCGCATTTCCGCATGGAACTTGCATGCCCTGAAATTGCCGCTGTTACAAGGCCTGGGCAATTTATTCATTTACTCATTGACCAGCGGCATGACCCGCTACTTCGCCGGCCGTTTACGATTTTCAGGGCGAAAAACGGCAGCATCGAAATTCTATTTCAAGCTATTGGGCGCGGAACGCGTTTGTTGTCTCAAAAAAGGCCGGGGGATGAAGTCAGAATTATGGGACCGTTAGGCAATAGTTTTTTCATCCTAAACGAATTGGAGACAGCTATCCTCGTCGGCGGCGGGATTGGGATTGCATCACTGATGATGCTCGCGGAAGAATTGAAACAGAAAGGGAAGCGCTCTATCGGGTTGATAGGCGCGCAGAATTGCAAACGACTTCTCTGTGTCGATGAATTTCAAGCGGCCGGAGCAGAAGTATATGTTTCGACTGATGACGGTAGTTGTGGCTATTACGGTTTGGTGACGGATATGTTGAGACAAATTCTTTCAAACCCTCATAAATACCGACTTCACGCAATACGCAACACGCAATACGCAATACGCAATACGCATCACGCATCACGTTTCACGTTTCACTCTTCACGTATCTACGCCTGTGGGCCGGATGGAATGCTGAAATCCGTCGCCAAAATTGCAGCAGAGTTTCACATTCCCGCTCAATTAGCGTTGGAAAATCGGATGGCATGTGGAGTAGGGGCTTGTTTAGGATGTGTATTGAAAATTAAATCAGCGGATGGTGGTTTTGGATATAAACGGGTTTGCACCGAAGGACCTATTTTTGATGCGCGGGATATTGTGTGGGATTAAAGTCAATTGTCGATTGTCAATTGATGATTGTTGATTGTAAAGTTTTTCAATCGACAATCATCAATCAACAATCATCAATCCTATTGAAAAGGAAGGCGTGGAATGGAAGGAAAGGATGGAAGGGAAGAAAATAACTCTATTGACCTCAGTGTCAATATCGGCGGCATTGAGATGAAAAATCCCGTGATGACTGCGTCTGGGACGTTTGGATATGGGGAGGAGTATGCGGATTTCGTCGATTTGAATCGGTTAGGCGCTATCGTCGTCAAAGGTATAACCCAAGAGGAGAGGTTGGGCAATCCGCCGCCGCGAATCATTGAGACACCCGCTGGAATGCTAAATGCCATTGGATTGCAAAATGTTGGCGTTGAGGCTTTTATCGCAAAGAAATTGCCGTATTTGTCACGCTACGATGTGCCTGTTATCGTCAACATCAACGGCGAAAAAATCCAGGATTATGTTCAATTAGCGCAACGATTAGATAGTGTCAAAGGAGTAGCGGGGCTGGAAGTAAATATCTCCTGCCCCAATGTTGAACACGGTGGAATGAGCTTTGGCGTCGATGCAAATTTAACTCATCAAGTTGTCGAAAGCATCCGCAAGAACACCAGTCTGCCGTTAATCGTCAAATTATCGCCCAACGTCACCGATATTACCAAAATAGCTTTAGCCGCAGAATCCGCCGGAGCAGATGCTCTCTCTCTCATTAACACCTTGTTAGGAATGGCTATCAATATCAAAACCCGCCGTCCGATGCTGGCTAACATCACCGGCGGGCTTTCTGGACCAGCGGTAAAGCCTGTCGCCGTCAGGATGGTTTGGCAAACTGCGCGGGTTGTGAAAATTCCCATTGTTGGAACGGGCGGCATTATGACTGCTGAAGACGCCATTGAATTTTTCTTAGCCGGCGCAACGGCAGTGGCAGTAGGCACAGCGAATTTTGTAAATCCGAGAGCGTCGTTGGATGTCATCGATGGAATCCGAGATTTTCTGATTGAACAGAGGATTTCAAGTGTTAAGGAATTGATTGGAAAATTGATTTTGTAATCTTTAGAAACCGAGTTTTTTGAGAGATTGCTTCGCCTTCGGCTCGCAACGGTTTCTGAAATTTCACGGCAATGGTTGAAAGATTGTTACCGTGACCTTCCGTGGCCTCTCGTTTCATAAAACTCAATAAATTCTTTTGGATAATGGCTCATATCAAGGCGTTCCTCATCATGTATAGGTCTTATACCCCACTCCTGCATTGCCAGCGCTCCAAATAAAATCTCAATCTTTTTCCCTTCCTCATCTTCCCCTATTTCCTTAACGGAAATTTTTGCTATTTTTCGGAAGCCTTGTCAAAACTGTACTTTTCGCGTTTTGTGAAAAATGCAGTTTGCGCAAACCCACATCAGCACTAATACGATTTCTGAAAATCGGCTGGAAACTGCGCAAAAGTGTACAAACCAGAATCTGCAAACCCGTATAAACACTGGATCGACATTTTCGAGAATTTTTGATATACCCCCCAAAATCTACAGTTTTTGGGCGAATTTTGAAAATTAATCCGCATGAATACTGGATCCGGAGAAACTGCAAAAATAGGTCTGCAATTTTGAATCCAGTAGTAGCAAGGCTTCAAGGGCGATTTTTAATTATGTCGAAAATTTCCGTTAAGAACCCTTGCATGCGTTCTCACGGGAAGTCCTTCAACAAGGCAAGTTAACCAACACATTTTGACAACCCCGTGGACTCTTCCTCCTAAAGAGACGGGTTCTGGTTTTTCTAATTCAAAGGTGGGCAACAAAGAGGCCACGTCTTGCACAACATAAGTATTCCGCGCTCCTCCATCAAAGAGAGTCCAACAATTACGTCCGTCTACAATAACGTTAGTTCTTACCCGCCCATAGCAATCCCCTCTTTCGTTTTGTTTTTATGCTACCATATTTTTACTTTACTATACTTTTTTCATTTTGTCAAGGGAAATTTTTTGAGAATTTCTGATAGGGTCTAAATCGGCTGGCATTTCGCTTTCCTTTATGATAAAATAAATACCGTTACTTTAGAGAAACGTGGTTTGCAATGTACTAACCATTCAAATAGGAGGTTTTGATGAAAAATCCAAGATTTGAAGGCATCTTCCCCCCAATTGTTACACCGCTAAATGAAAAAGAGCAGATTGATGAACTGGGGTTTGTGACACAGTTAAATAGGCTGATAGATAATGGTGTGCATGGAATATATCTATTAGGGACTTCTGGCGAGTTTGTAGCATTGACCAATGAGGAACGCGTTAGAGCCATTGAAATCGCTATGAAAACAGTCAATGGTCGGGTGCCAATCATCTGCGGATGTATGGATTCCAGCACTAAGAGAGTCATTCAAAATATAGAGATTGCCCAGGGCTTGGGTGTTGATGCGGTAGCGGCCACGCCGCCCTATTACTATCCACCGCATAGCAACGCGGACATTATTGCATTTTATAAGTCCATAGCCGCCAGCACCGATTTGCCTGTGGTGATTTATAATATTCCTCAGACGACCAAAGTTGCAATTCCGCCGGAAGTCGTGCGCGAACTTAATGAATCTGTGGAAAATATCGCTGGCATCAAGGATAGCACAGGAGATTGGACGAATTTTCTCAAACTTTTGGCTTATGTTGGAGATAGTGATAAATTTTCTATCTTGTTAGGTTCGCATCTCGTCGGCGGCGCGGCTATTATGCTTGGCGCGGAAGGCGGTGTTATGTCAATTGCCAATGTTGACCCAAAGACTACAGTTCAGCTTTATGAAGCCGCGCGAAAGGGACAGGTTGAAGAAGTTAAGAGACTTCAATTGCAATTGTTATCATTGGGCAAACTGTACTCTTATGGCACGGCAGCAAGCTGTCTTAAAACCTGTTTAGAGATAATGGGCATCTGCCGCGCATATACCACAAGTCCGATAATGCCTGTGAGTGAATCAGGACGGAAGGAACTGAAGGAACTGCTCAAGGAACATGACCTGATTAAATGACCGGTGGGGCTAGCTGAAATATAGTCATAATTCTGGCAGAACATAGATGTAGCCTTATAGGTAAAAGGGTATAGGGCAGGAAGGCTAACCACTTTGCTCCTTAACCTTTTTGCCCCATATAAATACTTTTTAAGGATTTCATGTAAAAATTATATGAATCAACCTCAAATTTTTGAAAATCTTTGATTCCATAAAACTGCTCGAACAAATATTCTTTAGGAAGTATCTTAAATTTCCATAATCTACTGGCAATTATTCCTAACAAACTATCATTAACAAAAGACAAAACTAATTGTCTTTCTGGTTTCAACACTCTCATCATTTCATGAGTAGCTTTTTCAGGTTCAGGTACATATTCTAACATTCCAGAACTCATAACTAAATCAAAGGAATCATCGTGAAAACTGGTTTTATTTCCCGTACCAAATTCTTCAACATTGGATAAATCTTGACCGTTTGCGCGATACAATCTTATGTTTTCTCTAACCATATTTCGACGTATATTTGCCTCGGCTAAATTTAGCATTGATGCGGAAATATCAAAAGCGTGAACTATTACATTGATATTTCTTTTTTTTACATATTCATTTAATAAACCAACAGCTAATAGCCCACCGCCACAACCAGCATCAAGCACATTATCCATGTCATTTATGCGTAGATTCGCCTGAGAAAAAAACTGGTCGTAATAATGCTTATGTCCAGTTACTCTAATACCTAGTTCATATAGATAAGATTCGATATTTCCAAAAAGGAATTTATTGCTCATAGATGTTTGTAGGCAATAAATAAAAGAAATTTTTGCGAAGCAAAAATGTAGGTGAGCCCAAGGGCGTACCTCTTATGCTGTGTTATACGCTGTGCGGTGTCTTTTCTCCTCTTATTCTCAGTTTGTCTTTTTCGTATATTTTGTATAATTTATCCTTAAATTCACTAGCATTACTTCCGTATATATCCTTAAAGGCCTCACGATTTTTGGTAATCATTCCCTTTGTATAGTAAAACGTGAGAGACAATTTCAAAGCCCTTAGTAATTCTTTACCCCATTTGTCAGAGTAAAACTGACCGTTGGCGTTATCAATAGGGCGATAACGCATTGGATATGCTAAAGCTCCCAATTTATTTATTTCATTAATCCTATAATAAAAATATTCAGGCGTATCATTATCATCTTCAAAATTATATAAGACATAAACGCTTATATCCCTGGCTTTAAATCCATGTTTCTGAGCTAATTTTATCGCTTTCTGTATGTGTTCATCTTCTGAACAATTATCAAATGCAAATCTTAATGGTTTAATTTTTATTTGACTTAATAGCTTTGCCTTATCTTCGTTAAATAGTCTACAATCCAGTCCTTGGTTAAAATCAATCTGTGTTATACCTATCTTTCTGAATTCTATTAGTCTCTTAATGTCTTGTTCAAAATTGGGCGACACAAGCCAATTATTATCCCAAAAAATTATGCTTTTTTTTGTAATATCAATGTCTTTGGGCCAATCTTCTTTTACTTTAAATTTCGGCTCGTGCGTCTTGACGCTGCAAAAAGGACAATCTCTTGGGCAGCCTCGAGTTGTAAAACTGATGGAATAAGGCAGGTTGGGATACCACGAGTAGTCTGGAGGGCAGTTTTCAGCCCCTCGCAACAAACCAATATGCGGCTCTATCCCAGTTTTTCCCTTAATATATTCTGGCATGAGCGTCGCCATAATTCCACCGACCTTTATTTGAGCATCGGGGAATCGGTTTTGATAGTATTCCACTGATTTAACAACATAACCAGCTTGATATGTGAACAAACTCGTTATGTATATGATATCATAATGGTCTTTGAGTTTTCTGTAGCATTTTTTCCTTCTTTCAAAGTCGTCAATTTCTGGGCTATGCGGAGTGTCCTTAATGAGCTGTACGGCGTCTCCTTTATTTTTATGCCATGTTGAAATTTTCATCAAGCCCAAAGGAGGATAAATAGTTTTATATGCCGGTTCAACGAGAAGAATATTACTCATTAAATTGCTCCATCCTATAATTTATGTTTAAGCTTTAACATAACATTTTTCTGTAAAGAAATCGCTTTAATCACTGCAGTATTCATGCATAAAACGCAAAAATTATATCGCGCTAAATGACCGTAAAAATAATTGTTGATTAAAAATCCTATTTCCATCCTTATCTGTATGAAACCACTCATTTAATCTTGGTGAGTGGATAATGTCCTCTGTGATTTGATCGCCATCTCTCAAAATTATGCCATCGCGTTCAGCAGATTCTCTGGCACCTCTTGTGAAGTCAGTGGTTGTAATCACTATACATATCACGGGGGTGCAAGTTTTGGTGAACCAATCGGGCAGCACTTTTATGGCTGTGCCCTGGCCGCTTTGGAAATCAGAATATTTCGTCCTGATTTCGTCTATTTCCTTTTCCCCTACCTTTTCGTCACCAGAACGGTGTTTAGCTTGCCCAATAATTCGCAACTTCATATTATTGAGAAGAACCCCTTGAGTGTAATTACACATCTCTAGTAAGCCGTAAAAATCCACACCACCTTCCTTAGTAGGCCGAGTTACGAATGACTTTATAATTCCATTAATTTCTAAGACATGCTTGCAGAGATGCTCAAAAGCTATCGCGTCCATATTTTTTATTGACGATTTTATGTCATTACGATATTTCCTAAGCGCAATTACCCAATCATTGTTATCATTATTTGAACGGTGACGACAGAGAACATAGGGCAAATAATCATCAAATTCGAAGTTCGGCGGGACCCCTTTCCCTCTGAAGGATGTAATTTTGTTATCAAGTTGACGTTTGACTTGTGATGCAAGCTTATCAATGTCATCGGCAATCTCTAAGTCGCTAATTCCGGGATGGAACTCTTTTAGTTTTCTTTCGCAGAAGCTTTCTAAGTCAACGGTTTCATCGCTCAAGTTCCAAATCTCGTTTGCAATTTCCTTTATCTGTGAACGAGAAAACATCAGCTATCACACCCCTAGATTCTTTAATTGTTGTTTTATGAGATTGAACAAATCCTCCAGAAGTTTAACAATTTGGTTTTTCTGTTCTATCTCTTGCTCTTCCTGCGCCAATTGCATTTTCGGGATGGGGAGTTTGGTTATTATACCCTTCATTTTCTCCAGGCTGTGTATATCGTCAGATATGTCAACTGACATTTTTATTTCTTCACCAAAGATCTTTTCTTTGCATTCGTCAATACTTAACCTGCCCTCCTCGAATTTCCCAAAGAGTTCTTTGTGCTCTGGCTGGACAAGCTTTGCGAGAGTATCTCTGGTATTTGGCGAAATGTCAATTTTAGGTTCTTCGTCTTCGTCAGGAACTATCCAACTTACAAATTTAACAAAGTTATCCACATTTTTGAATTCTTTCTGTTCATCATCCCAGCCGAGCCAGTTTCTGATTTCCGGTTTTCCGAATACTACATTATAAAACATGCCAAATTTCTCTGGCTTCAAATCCTCGCCATAATCCTCATCCTTTTTTGCCTGTTCGAATCCATAATATGAACGTATAAGCCGGCTTACCTCCGCTCTTGGCTTCATTCCAAACATAGACGCGATTTCCGTCGGGCTCTTGCCGCTTTCTTTCTCGAAATTAGCAATGAACTTTGCTTTGGGGTAGTCGTCCCATCCTTTAATCCCAGGGATATGTCTAAAGCTCTGGACCACCCAAGCAATATTTGGGTCTGTTCCTTTATAAACCATTGCCTCGAACTCAAAAATCTCCTTCCTTATGTCTTCAGGTAAACTCTGCCCTCTTTTGTGTTGATCCGCTAAAATTTTCAACGTCGCGACCCGCCTATTTCCTTCTACAACAACATATTTATCATCTCCAAGAGGTCTTAAAACTACTCTGTCCACCGTCCAAAAACCATAGCTCTTTATGCTTCCTATTAAGTCATCAATACCTTTTTCACGGATTTTATTTATACAGTCTGCCTGAACGTAGCTCTCAACGATTCGATTATCGGCAATTTTTTCCTTACCAGAAATTTCAAGTCGGGGATTATTTGGATCGAGGTAAAGTTGTTCCAGCTTTACCCTTACCGGATTCATTTTTAGCAGTTCTGTCCAGATTTCGGCCTTTTGCGGTTCTTTCATATTGCACCTCTAATATTTTTTTCCTTTCTAAAGCCAAAAACTAAGTATAACCTGTTAATGTTTATCGTACCATTTTATCAATCCTAATGTCAAGGAAATTCTTCTACTGGGAAAATTGGAGATTTGTTATCTGTCTGCACATTATCTCCCTTTCAGCAAGAATTTAGCACACGGATTTAACGGATGTGATACAGATTTACACAGATTAAAGATATGTTAAAAATCCGTCTCAAACCGTATCATCCGTGTGTTACTAATTTCCGCTAAAACTTAACCACCAATCATCTGTTTTAAGGGATTTACTCTGACATTGAGAGGCAGTTTAACCCTCGCGCCGGTTCTTTGCGATTCATATATCGCCATAATCAATTCCAACGCCGCCCTGCCTTCCCTGCCATTGGAATAGTGTTCCCTATCTCCCTCGATACAATCTATCATTTCCTGCACCATTCGGGCGTAAGCCAATCTGAAATGAGGCGGCATTATGAGTTCATCTCGTTCTGTTGTGATTGGCAGCCATTCTCCCGGAGATTTATCATGCGTCCAGATGCCAGATATATAAGGTTGTGGGCGCGGGCTATAGCCTTCTTTGAGGAGTATTCTTCCCTTTGTCCCAATCAACTCAACCCCGAAATCGCCAAAAGAATGTACCATTGCATAAACGCCATTTTTGAAATAAAAATATGAAGGCGCGTTGTCGCCCGCAACCAGGCCACTTCTTGGAACATGAGTGATATCCTTAGAAGAAATATCTTGCTTATTCGTGGTTACGTGGGCAAACACCCAATCAACGTCTCCGCCAAAAATTCGGATGGAGTCGTACAGATGAGTGGCTGTCTCCATCAGTCCGACGGCGGCGGTTGCGCCCTCTGCCATGATAGCGCGCAATTCACCGATAGCGCCGTCTGCGATTAATTGTTTCGCTTTGTGATAGCGAGCATCGCCACGTCTATGGTGGTCAACTGCTAACTTCACACCCGCCCGTTCGCAGGCGTCAATCATCTTATCCGCTTCTGCCAAATCGAGCGCCATTGGCTTCTCACATAGAACGTGTACTCCATGTTGAGCGGCGGCGACGGTGATTTCGCAATGCGAGTCCGCCAAAGTGCAGACCGAAATAATGTCTAAATTTTCCTTATCAAGCATTTCATTATAATTCGTGTACAGCGCCGACACCCGATATTCTTCAGAGAATGCCTTGAGTTTCTGCTCCTGAATATCAGCAGCGGCAACGACATCAGCAGCAAACGCAGTCCGATAAGCGTGCATATGAGTGCGCGAGATATTGCCACACCCAACTATCCCAACTCGATATCTTTTCATCATAATGTCCTCCTGATTGAAACCAAATTCTCACAAACTAAAATTTAGCATATTTCTTTCGTGATGTCAAAGAATATTCCGAAAAATTTTTCGCCTGTGTAACACAATCTGTTAGATTGTGTTCACTTCGTCCAGCAGTTTACTTCGTAAACTGCCCAAGTACAAGCGCAAACTAACCGTAAGCCGAATGTGGCTTCCCTCCTCTGTTACAGTGAATTTATATGAATGTACAGAAATTCCTTGACACAAATCAATTTTATAGTATAATTAGGATATTTCCTTATCATTTCACCACCCCAAGGCAGGTTTTGAGAATGTATCATTATCTTTTACGAATGATAGGATTTTATATTGGATTCACGCTATTCTTGGGATTAATATGTGGATGTTGGTCTTGTTTTTTCAAGAGTCCCAAACAGTATGATTCCAATTTGCCGTTTTCAAAACCCGATTTCCTCGACCATCCGCCTGAAGGTATGACTATTCATCCTACCCCCATTGAAAGATACAAACAGGTTTTTTATATTTGCGAAACCAAATATTTCAAGATTCACTTTGTCGAAAAAGACAAGGATCTGGCATTCAATTCAGCAAAGGAAGTCGATTCCGCTTATGAGCGGTTAGCCGATTGGTACCAGCATCAACTAATTACCCCTTATGAAATTTACCTTCTGCCCGATAAGAGCACTATTTATAGGGTAACAGGCGAAACCCGCGACCTGGGAGGGGTTGTGACGCAGAGACGCGGTACGATGTTTATTGCGTCTCAATATTACAATATTCAGACGGTAAAACATGAACTCTCCCATCTGTTTCTGCGAAAGAAATTGCGTGAGCGCAAAGTGCCAATCTGGTTTAATGAGGGGTTGGCAGAGTATCTCTCCACTCCCAAGGTAAATTCTGACTACGTTCAAAATTTTATCTTTAAAAAACTACAGAACGCAAATAATTTATATACCTGGCGGGATTTGGAGCGTAACATCATGCTCAGAGACGCGTCGTTGACTTATACCGAAGTGCTCAGCATTATATTGTTTTTGAATCACCGATATGGCGAAGATAAACTCAAAGAATTACTGGAGTTATATTCAGGCCGCAATTATCATCAGAGTTTTATCGGCGCGATGAGCCAGGTGTATGGCAAATCCCAAATAGATTTGGAACAGGAATGGCTTGATTTTGTCAAAAAATGTAGTTTTCAAAAATAAACTTGCGTTTTAAGAAAAAGATTTTGTACTTTTTAGCTGCAGTAAAACGTAATGCGTAAAACGTAATACGTAATGGGTCTTAGTTTCACTTTTAAATAATTACGTTTTACATTTCACGTTTCACGCATCACGCAATACGAAGTTACAAGCCGAAAACGATAAAAGGGAGTTACAATATGTCAAAAGCGATTATTCACATAAACGAAACGTTATGCAAAGGCACTGAAGGATGTAAGCTCTGTATCTCTTTTTGTCCTGGCGAAGTTCTTGGAGTTTCAAAAACACTCACCGCGAGAGCAGTTCATCCCGCAACGGTTGTCAACGAGGAAAACTGCACTGTGTGTCGGTTATGTATGCTGTATTGTCCAGATTTAGCGATTTTTGTGCGAGACCGAAAGGAGGTTGAAGACAATGTCTAAAGCCGTTATGACAGGAGTTCACTTTATGCAGGGCAATATCGCTTGCGCGGAGGGCGCGTTGGCTTCGGGCTGCCGATTTTTCGCAGGATATCCCATCACTCCCGCTACTGAGATAGCGGAACATTTAGCCCTTAGAATGCCTGAAGTGGATGGCATGTACATCCAGATGGAAGACGAAATTGGTTCTATTGCGGCGGTGATAGGCGCATCATGGACAGGGACAAAAGCCATGACTGCGACATCGGGGCCGGGCATCAGCTTGATGCAGGAGAACATCGGTTATGCGGTTGGGACGGAAACGCCTTGCGTTATTGTGGATATTCAGCGCGGAGGCCCTACCACCGGCATTCCTGCTGTGCCGTTTCAGGGGGATATTTTGCAAGCGCGGCGAGGTTCGCATGGAGAATATGAAATTATCGCCCTTTCGCCGGCATCGCCTCAAGAGATGTTCGACCTGACCATCCAGGCTTTTAATTTAGCCGAAAAATTTAGAACCCCAGTCTATCTTATGGCAGATGCATTTGTGGGACACATGAGAGAACAAGTCGTTATCCCAGAGCCAGACGATATACAACTCATTGAAAGAAAAATCCCCAATTCCGAAATCCGAAATCCGAAATCCGAAATCCGAATAGCCGGCTTCCTTGATGAAGACGTCGCGCCAATGCCTATATTCGGACATGGTTTCAAAGCGCATGTTACCGGTTCATGTCATGACCGTTATGGACACCGCAATGTAGAAGATGCCGAAGCGTTAGACTTTTTTGTGAAACAGTTGAGCAACAAAATCCGCAAACATGCCGACGAAATCATCATGACGGAATCATCCGACCTCGACGATGCAGATATCGCCATTATCTCTTACGGTAGCGTCGCGCGCGCCGGCAAAGCGGCGGCGATACAAGCACGGGCATTGGGCTTCAAAGTTGGCACATTCCGCCCCATCACCCTGTGGCCGTTTCCAGAAACACAAGTAGCTGAACTTGCCAAACAGGTCGAGACTATTTTAGTTCTGGAGAATAATCTTGGGCAACTATTTCATTATGTCAAAGCGGCGGCAAAGGGGAATGCGGATGTGCGTTTCGTGCCTCCTACTGTGCTGGGAACACTTCACCATCCTGAACAGATTTTGGAAGAGATAAAGAGGCGTGAAACATGAAAATCAATTCTCTAACTTGTTAGCAACAGTGATGCAACAACTAACCACAGTTTACTTTTTTCCTCTTATTTCTTTTAATCAAACTTTTCTTTCTGAAAGAAAAGTTTGGTTACTTTTTACTTGGCAACGGTATCCATATAAGATATAATGATATAGTATTGGATTAAACAGTGAATCCCACAAAGATAAGTCGTTCAAAAACGCTCAAGCAAATTCAAGCCCACTTTCGGTTCCTCGGAAGACGCGGTGGAAAATTAATCGGGATTGATAAGGGCAAAATGGCAAGGGGGCAAAAGGGCTAAACGGTAAAACGGCTAAATGGCAGTTGCCATCTCGCCATCTTGCCCTTTAGCCCAGAACGGCGCGACAATATTTGAGAAATTTGACCAAAGGGGGTGGCTTTTAATGAAAGAGAATGGAGAGATAAAAATAGATATCTCCCTGGAAAACCCTATTTCTCAGACGTTTAAAATAAAATACGTAAATGAGAGTAATAGGAAATTTAAGGTTGAAAAACTCAATCCGCATACCAATATAAAAATCCATGATGGGGAAAAACAACTCATTCCACAGAGTTATGGTTCATTTGCTCAAGGCATCCCCAGTTATTTTGAATTAAACCCCAACTCGAAAATCCAACATCATATCAGTTAAGGAAAAACTATGAAATATCTCCTGAAGGAAGCTATTATCTTACCTACAGAATACATTGCGAATTCTTAGAAAGCAAAGGTTCGGACATGCCCCACCATTTTTATCTTGAAGGCACGACTAAAATCAATTTTGACTGTAAAATGAAAGGAGCTCTAAATGAACAGTATTCTTGAGAATCTAAACCCCGTTCAGAAAGAAGCTGTACAACATATTGATGGCCCACTGTTGCTTCTATCTGGCGCTGGTAGCGGAAAAACTCGCGTCATTACTCATCGTATCGCCTATCTCATTTTAGAACATGGCGTTTCACCGCTGAACATTCTGGCTGTTACTTTTACTAATAAAGCTGCCGAGGAGATGAAAAAGCGCCTGGAAAACTTAATCGGTTTGGCGAGTAAGCTGGTCTGGGCTGCGACGTTTCATTCGAGTTGTGCGCGGATTTTGCGGAAAGATATCGACAAATTTGGCTATTCCAGTTCCTTTACGATTTATGATGGCACTGACCAAAATGTGCTTATGAAAGAGATACTCAGTAATAGGCGCTTTAGAAATATTTCGTTGGGCGCTGGCGCTATTTTGAATGAAATCAGCAGAGCTAAAGAAAGGCTAATGACTTACGATGATTACGCCAAAATGACGGGCGATGTATTTGAAGGCAGCGTATCTGAAGTCTACAAGGAATATCAGACATATCTGAAAACCAACAACGCTCTCGATTTTGATGATTTAATCATGTTGACGGTGCAGTTATTCGCCGAATATCCTGACGTGCTGGAATTTTATCAGGAAAAGTTCCGATATATCTTGGTGGATGAATATCAGGATACCAACCACAGCCAGTATCAACTCATCCGTATGTTAGCGGCAAAGCATAAAAATATCTGCGTTGTGGGCGATGATGACCAATGCCTTCCCGCCGGCACACTCATCAGCACGCCCAACGGTCAAATGCCAATCGAAGATGTTCGATGGGAGGACATTGTAATTTCAGCCTCCGGTCGAAGCCTGACGCACCAGGCGCCTGTCATTGGAATACACCGGAAAGAATATGAAGGCAAGCTGTTAAAAATTACCACCGAAAGCGGAACTACGCTACGCGCTACACCGAATCATGTGCTATTTGCTTCCTTGAGCGCGGACGAAAATATTCACTGTGTATATCTGATGTATCGCCGCGATAAAGGTTATAGAATAGGTATCAGCAAAGGCGCGCGAAGCAATGGATTCAAAGATAGGCCGTTAGAGGTCGGAATAAGACAACGTTGCGTCCAGGAGAACGCCGACCAAACTTTTTCTCCAAACTTTTCTTTTAAAAAGAAAAGTTCCATCATAAGAAACACTAAGGAAAGAAAAAGTTTGATCAAAAAGAAAAGAAGAGGAAATTTTTCCACTAAAGCATGGATAATCAAAATTTGCGAATCTCGTTCTGAAGCGCAACTTTGGGAGGAATACTACTCAATTCAATACGGCATTCCCACAACCGTTTTCGATGCTCTTGGAGGTGCAAATAATCTCAATCCAAATCAGATTGATTCTCTTTATTCGATGATTGACACTGAGCGCAACGCTCAAAGGCTCATGCGTGACTTATACATTTTTCACGACTACCCTCACCATCGTCCGAAAGGGATTTCGGGCAATAGGCTTCCTGACCGCCAAACGGTTAATTTTATCATGTTCAGTGACAAAAGACGTAGCAATAAAAGTCCATGGAACGCTCACCGCATTTCGCTAAATACTACCGATAGGGTTTTAGAGAAACAGTTGCAAATTCAGGGACATTCCACCAGGGAAGGACGCAGAAATACCTGGCGCGTTGAGCAAGTAAAATTGAATTACAATGATGCTCTGAAGCTTGCCAATCTTCTTTCGGAAGCTAGCGGTGGGTTGGATATCGCTCAATATGTGTTCCTTGTGGGAAACAAGAAATATTCCTTCCATCCTGCGAGCCATATCCATCCTACGATGCTTGTGGCAATTGAAAAAGATGGTCAAATTGTTGAAGATAAGGTTAAAAAAGTTGAGTGGGAAAATTATCGAGGATATGTCTATGATTTAGATGTAGCTGAACTTCACAACTACATCGCTAATGGAGTAGTTGTCCACAATTCGATTTATTCCTGGCGCGGCGCGGATATCCGCAACATTCTGGATTTTGAAAAAGATTACGACGAAATCAAAACTCTTCGCTTAGAGCAAAATTACCGTTCAACGAAAAATATCCTCGAAGCGGCTTATGAAGTTGTCCGAAATAATCGCTATCGTAAAGAAAAAAAGCTCTGGACGGAAAATGAGGAAGGCGATAGTTTATTCATGTATGAAGCGGGTAGTGAAAATGACGAGGCAGAATTTGTGGCGAAGACGATTTCAAACTTCGTCTCCAAAGACGGGCAGTACAGCGATATTGCTGTTTTTTATCGCGTTCACGCTCAATCGCGAGCTATTGAAGATGCTCTGCGCAGAGCCAATATTCCATACATCATCGTCGGTGGCGTGAGGTTTTACGAGCGCATGGAAGTCAAAGACGTATTAGCGTATCTGCGCGTTCTGGTTAATCCGATGGACTCGATAAGTCTCAAGCGTATTATCAACGTCCCTCGTCGCGGCATCGGGGATACGACAATGCAGCGATTGGAAATTTTCGCCGCGATGGAACGCATCAGCCTTTTTGACGCGCTTAAAGTTGTCGAGCAAATTGATGACATTCGCCCGAATACAAAAGCGATTATTTCTCAGTTTGTAAAAATCATGGAAAGCTTCGATTTGCGTGAACGCCCAGCCGTTATTGTCGAACAATTGTTGAATAAGACTAAATATCTTGAAGAACTGAAGAAAACAAAGACCATAGAAGCTCAGAGCCGCGCAGAAAACGTGGGTGAATTAGTAACTGCTGTTAAAGATTACGAACAACGCGAAGAATCGTCAACATTGGCAGGCTTTTTGGAAAATATCGCATTAGTCGCCGATATAGATAAATTTGATGAAACCGTTGACCGGGTTGCGTTGATGACGCTTCACAGCGCAAAAGGTCTGGAATTTCCCATAGTCTTTATTACAGGATTCGAGGAGGGACTTCTCCCCTACTACCGTGCTTTTAATGACGATGCGGAAATGGAAGAAGAACGACGCCTATGCTATGTTGGCATGACCAGAGCGAAAAAACAGGTCTATCTCACCCGTGCTTCCCAAAGAGAGTTATTCAACATCGATATGAATAACCCTCCATCTCAATTTATTGATGAGATACCATCGCACTTGATTGATTCACCGGGGGCAACTACCACCTGGATGAGAGCGTCAGAGGATGACGGAGAGGAAGAGTTGAATTATCAGGTTGGTGATAGAGTTTCCCACGCAAAATGGGGCAGAGGACAAATCGTAAACGTCAACGGGCGCGGAATGGATATGCGAGTTACAGTGAAATTTGATAGGGGAATGAAGAAAGTGCTTATGATGGAGTACGCGAATTTGAAGAAGATTTAAGTAGTTATGAAGTTAATTCTCTATCTTTTTTCACCGCAAAGGCGCAAAGGTCGCAAAGACAACGCAAAGGTTTTTCTTTGCGCTACCTTTGCGTTCTCCGCGTCTTTGCGGTTTAAAAAATGTAAAGAATCAAATTCATACTCCGTTAAGTCCTTTTTCAATATGCGGAATAACAAAGAAATGCATGAGAGAAATATCGTTAACATCGAAATTATTAATCGCGGAAACAGATTCTCATTGCTGGGGGAAACTGGTAGTTCGTATATTGACCCCAGTGTAAGGAGGCATTGGGATGACTTAAAGGTAAAACTTGATGAAGGTGCTCCACTGCGTTTGCTCATTGTGAACCCATTTTGCAAATCAAAAAGGCTACGAAATGAATTGAACGGTGTCACTACTAAACTTGATCCGAAACTGAAACTGGAAATCATCTATAATCTTTATAGGAAGTATCCTAATGTTGATGTTAAGTTCACGGATGAGATTTACTGTTCCATATTTTTCTCGGAAAGAGAGATGATGTATGATCCGTACCATCTTGGGAAAGTTGCAGACAGGCTAGAAAACTATTTCCTGGCCTTTCATTTTGAAGATAGAAATGCTTCCCCCGGTTCTTTTTCTTATTACAAGATACTTAAGAATCATTTTGAAATCCTATGGACAAAAGCGATTGATCTAGAGACGTTTATCGATATGTACAGGTCCCATCTGCAAGAAGCAGGGCTAGAATCAATAGTTACGCTTTCACAAACATGAACGTTTTGAGTATTTTTGACAAGATAATACGTCACTTGAGTTTATCTTATTGCCTCGAGGACATTGTTTAGCTTTGAGTAATGATTTCTTTTTATTCTCTTGTAATGGAGATGTCTCAGAAAGGAGTATAAAATAATGGAGATAATCACTGTCGAAGAGGTTCAAAAAGTCGCAAATTTAGCCCGGTTAGAATTCAATGAACAGGAAACACAAGAGTTCACCAACCACCTTGCGCGTATCTTAGCTTATATTGACAAACTGAACGAATTGGATACAACAGATGTGCCGCCGACTTCCCATGTCTTGCGCATTAAAAATGACCCGGACCTGAAGCAAGGCGTGGTGAAACCCGATGAAGTCAAACCGTCTTATCTGCGTGAGACAGTGTTGGTAACTGCGCCGAGTGCGCGAGAGGGCTATTTTGAGGTGTTGAAGGTTATTGAGTAAAGTATCTGTTTAAGTGATTTTCACTTATCACTCATCACTTATCACTGTTTCAAGGAGGTGTAAAAAATGAACATTCCAGAGCTCATCCAACAGGTTACAGACAAAATCGAAAAGTTCGCCCATGTAAAAGCATGTTTTGGTGAACCTGTGACGCTTGGCCAGCAGACTATTATCCCCGTAGCTTCTGTTCGGATAGGTGGCGGTGGAGGCGGCGGCATTGGCACAGAAATGCAACCAGCAGAACAAGTCGAAGGCGCTGAAGGGAGTGAAGCGGAAGAACAGACCGCCCGCAAGGGAACTGGCGGCGGCGGAGGATTTGGCATGCAGGTGAAGCCGGTAGGATATATCGAAGAAGTAGATGGTGTCGTCCGCTTCCGTCCGATTCTGGATGGTAAGATGATTGCTGTCCTCGGTTTGGGAAGTCTGTTTGGTTTAGGTCTCATTCTGAAGATATTGTTCAAGCGTTCGGAGGATTGAGAGAGAAATTTCCGCATCAGACTTCCGAAGTCTCAGAGACTTCGGAAGTCTGCAATGACAAAGGAGTAGAAAGCATGCAATTATACCAATTGACCGCGCACGAACTTCATGAAAAACTGAAACAGGGTGAAATTACTTCGGTAGAGCTAACAAAATCTGTTTTTGATAGAATCCGTGCAATCGAAAACGACATCAAAGCATATATCACGCTGACGGAGGAGCCTGCAATGGAACAAGCGGCAAAAGCGGATGAGTTATTTAAGAAAGGCGATGAATTGCCGCCGTTGACGGGGATTCCCGTTGCGATTAAAGATGTAATTTGTACCAAAGGAATTCTGACGACTTGCGGTTCTCAGATTCTCGGTAATTTTGTCTCGCCGTATGATGCGACGGTGATGCAAAAGTTGCATAGCCAGCATATCGTCATGGTGGGCAAAGCGAATATGGACGAGTTTGCAATGGGGTCATCGACTGAAAATTCGTCCTACTTTAACACCCAAAATCCCTGGAACCTAAAAACCATTCCTGGCGGTTCCAGCGGCGGTTCTGCGGCGGCGATTGCAGCGGATGAAGCTATTTGCGCTTTAGGGTCGGATACCGGCGGGTCAATTCGACAGCCGGCGGCGTTGTGCGGGGTTGTGGGGATGAAGCCGACTTACGGACGTGTTTCGCGATATGGGCTGATTGCCTTCGCTTCGTCCTTAGACCAGATTGGTCCGATTACGAAGGATGTTACCGATTGCGCTCTGATGATGAACGCCATCTGCGGACATGACGTGATGGATTCGACCTCTGCGGATGTGCTTGTCCCCGATTTTACCAGGAGTTTGATAAATAACGTGAAAGGTCTGAAACTCGGCATTCCAAAGGAATATTTCATCGAAGGTATGGATAAGGAAGTTGAACAAAGCGTTCTTGATACGATTCGTCTTTTGGAAAGTTTAGGCGCAGAAACCACAGAAATATCGTTACCGCATACCGAATACGCCGTTGCGACCTACTACATCATCGCCCCTGCAGAAGCCAGCGCAAACCTCGCCCGGTATGACGGCGTGCGATACGGTTTCCGCGCAGAAGGCGCTTCTGACTTAATCGATATGTATAAAAAAAGTCGTAGCCAGGGCTTCGGCCCGGAGGTCAAACGCCGCATTATGCTTGGCACTTACGCGCTCAGTTCAGGATATTATGACGCCTACTATCTGAAAGCTCAAAAAGTGCGCACACTCATCAAACAGGATTTCGACAAAGTATTTGAAGATGTTGACGTCGTAGTCACTCCAACATCGCCTTCTTCTGCTTTCAAAATGGGTGAAAAAGTCGATGACCCGTTGCAGATGTATCTCTCGGACATCTTCACTATCTCTTGTAATTTAGCGGGAATTCCCGGCGTCTCAATTCCCTGCGGATTCAGTTCTGATGGTTTGCCTATCGGCTTGCAGATTATCGGACCGCCATTCGCAGAGGAGAAATTACTTCAGGTGGCGTATACTTTTGAGCAGATTACGGATTATCATCTGAAAAAGCCGAATCTTTGCTCTCTTAGCCCGACTGCTTTAGCATCGGGCTTTCATTAAAAAATCTTCTGTTTGTATTATTTTTTGCTTGCCTTTGTCATGGAATCGTGTTATTTTATGGTAACATGAAAAAAGAGCGAGAATGGGCATTATTTTTTACTTGCCTTTGTCACGGAATAGTGTTATCCTGAATTCATGGGAGGATTTCGCAATGAATCTTGAAAATTTGATTGCTCAAGGCTTCTTGAAAAACGAAAAGGAATATTGGCAACAGCGCAATGACTTGATGAAAAAGTACGCTGGCAAGCATATTGCCTATCATAATGGAGAGGTTATCGCTTCTGCTAACAGCTTAGTGGAGGTTATGGACCGAGCCGGGCAATTGAAATGCCCATCGGCATATATTACTCAAGTTGGGCAGGAGAAGTTGGAATTGGCGGTCAGGCGTCTAGAATTTGAATATGACCAAACCTACCGCCTTGTTCCGTTACCTTTGGCGACTGTAACCTTTCTCAATTATAACAAGGATAATCCCGTTGAGTATCCTGACGTTATCCCTGATACTGGTGCGGACATTTGCATGCTCCCGATGATGCAGTGTGAGGAAATCAATCTATTCAGTTCTCCATGTCGGCGATACAGACTCCGAGGGATTACTTCAATCGAAACCAGTCAAAGTCTTATGTTTTTGGGAAGTGTTCAACTTGGTACAGAAGAATATCTGGCTCTCATCTCCCCTTATGCTGGAAATGACAAAATCCTTGGACGGGATGTCATGAACCAGTTGACTGTTACCTTTCGCGGCAGAGAGGGAAAGGTGATTTTTGAACATAAATAGAAGCATCTTGCGAGGCTGAACCCTCGCGCTGAAAGAACGAAGCCTTTCGGGGCTATGAATTACAAGGTCGAAGACCTTTGAGCCCGACTGCTTTAGCATCGGGCTTTTATTAAAAATTTTCTGTTTGCATTATTTTTTTTGAAGGAGAAAATAATGGTACTCAGCGTTGAAGCAAATTTTAAAACTATGAATGAGCATGTTCAAGAGATTTTCTTAGGTAAATATGTCTTGCCTGAATTTCAACGAACATTTGTATGGAATTATGAAAAGGTAAAAGCACTATGGGAAAGTTTATTCGATGGATACCCAATCGGACAGTTGATGTTCTGGGGAGAAGCGACTATTGATTTCCCGGTCAGAGCACTTGGTCTGAAACAAGATGAAATTAAAGATGTCAAAGGTGTAGAACGGGTTATAGTAGATGGGCAACAAAGGTTAACTGCTATCTGGCTTGTTTTAAACGGGGACATTAAACTGTATTTCAATCTCGAAACAAAGAACTTTACTTATGATGCCCGTAGTAAGAATGTTCTTAATCTTGATATACTGAATAACCGGTCATACAACGAAGTAACGGAAATGAATTTTTTCTTTGCAAATGCAACCCCTATTCAACAAAAGAAGTTTGCCAGAGAACTATTCAACCTTAATAGCACCTTTACTACTACAAAAATACCGTTTCAGCTAATCACCAATACGGACTATAATACAGTAGTCTCCATTTTTAATAGACTGAATCAACAAGGTGTTAAACTTAGTGATGGTCAGGTTGCTCTTGCATCAATATCAAAGGTCTGGAAAGGAGTTTTTAGGCGAACTTTTGACCTGATGAAAAGAATTAACACAGAGCTAAATTACTCTAAAAATGAAGATCCTGACCTTGTTATTCAAGCTTGGACTTGCAAGCACACTGGACAACATTTAATCAAACATCTTGCTCCAGAATCTGAGAAGTCTAAATATTTCAAACTGGCTACACAACAACACTATGAAAAGTCTTGGGATAATCTTGAGACCGCTTTTGACAAATCTATAGCACTGATAAAGAAACGGTTTGATTTATCTAATTATCAATTCATTCCCGGTTATTATCCACTGATTGTTGTCACTCACTATCTTGCAAATCACTCAACAGTAGAGAACAACGAAATTGACTTGCTCTGCAAATGGTTTATCCAAAGCATCATTTTAAGCAGATATGCGGTTAGATCGACCACTAAATTTAGAGAAGATATAAAAGCGACACAAGAGGGTAAAAAACTGCAGGAGTTGTTTACTCACAAGTATGAGGCGTTAAATCCAGATAATTTCACATTAAAGGACACTCATATTCTTAACGCAAGCTTTAAATCTTCATACTCAACATTGTTATATATTCTAATGCGAAAAAATAAGGCTACTGATTTCTTTGAAACGTCTATCCCAGTTGGCCAGATACTCAAAGATAATCAAGCTTGGGAATTTCATCATATTTTTCCCGATGCAATCTTTAACGGCAAGCGCCAACAAATAAAAGATCGTATTGATGAAGCTGAAGAGAGCGGTTCAGAAGAAGATGTAAAGAGTCTTACAGATGAGCTCACGAGACTTAATGAGTTTGTCAATTCTATACCAAACCTTGCATTTCTTATTCCAGCAACCAATCAAAGCATAGGAGATTCGGAACCATCTGACTATTTAGATAGAATTCTAAGTCAACAAGGTGGTAAGGAGATTTTGGAACGTCAATTCATTCCCCTTGATACATCATTGTGGAAACTTAACAAATTTGAAGAATTTAAAAAGAAACGGACTGATCTTATTCTTCAAAAAGTTAATGAATATCTCAAGGAAGAAAATTTAATATAGATAGGCTGCGCCTAATACAGGCTAAAAAATTGACATCCAAATGCTGGCGCACTTCTTTTCTATACCTGTTAAACCATCCTTCAAATAAACGGTTTCAGCAAAACATCCCTCCACCCTCTATCGATAGTGATAGCGCGTTGCGGACACAATTCATGGCAACAGAAACAGCGGATACATCGGTCTAAATCAAACCTGGGTTTTTTATTCTCGAAGATGACCGCATTAGCGGGGCATGCTTGCTGACAATGCTTGCAGCCGTTGCACTCTGCTCTCAGTAATTTCGGAGCTTGTTTGCTGATGAAACCACCCTGAAGGCTAAAAAGCAGTCCCTCAAACATGGTTTGTATTTTCCCTGGGGCGAGTCGTTTCACTGATAAGTTATTTATGTCTTCGCCGAGAATCTCAATTTTGTTCAAGTCGATTTCTCCAAGTCCGCGTTCCGCCGCGACGCGCAAGGTTGTAATTTTCATCGGGTCGAAGCCGACGATATGAGAAGCGACGGCGTCTACCGCAACGCCATCCAGGCCGACGATAATCAACCCCACTTCGACGCGGTCACTGTCTCGCCATGTCCCTCCCATGCCGACGACGGCGTCCATGACCGCGAGTTTCGGTTTGAGAAAAGCATATATGTCCACCAGCACCTGGGCAAAGCCTTCGGGTGTAGCACCAATCAGATGCGCAATGGTCTTTTGCCCGCCGGGCAAGGTGCCGAGCAAATTTTTCACCGCACCCGTAAAGCGAGTTAAGAGATGCGTTTTTATTTTAGGGACAGATACCAGCACATCGCAATCTAAAACCGTAGAAGCGAAATGACAGCTTTTCAGCATTTGGGCTTCAGGAATAGTTGTCTCCACAGGCGGCACGGCATCGAAACTGACCACCTCCGCGCCCAATGCTTCACAATGCTCACGCATGCCCGTTTGTTGCAGCACTCGTTCAGTTGCGCCGTGGAACCGAATACCCGCAGCATCGCCTACGATAGGCAACGCACCGAGTTCTTTGACCATTTTAGCCAGAGTCCCTACAACTCGCTTATCAGTAGTCGCTCCCTGCTCGCCAGTGCGAACTTCTAACAGGTTCGGTTTGAGCAATACGCGCTGTCCAGCGCGGATAATATTCTCCAACCCACCAATCAGTTTGATTCCCTTCCGAATAGCATCCTCGATATCTGAATAGTCTGTATTTGCCTTAATTACGGCGACTTGAGCAATTCTTGCGTTCATTAACTTTCCTTCCATTTATCGCTTCAAAATAAATCCGGCTATTGTAATATAGACATATTGACATTTTCGAGCGAATGCGTAGAATGTAAAGTTTCACGTATCACGCATCACGTTTCACGTTTTACGAAAAGGATACCTCGCAAAACAATGTCAAAATATAGTTAGACTCAACATTGACTATTTTAAATAATATCACATAATGGACAAAAAAACAAAAATTTTTCTGAGGTTGATTTTTCTACTATCGCTAAGAAAAAAATATAGTCTAAATTAATGCAAGGTAAACATATTCGCTTCTCTGAACCTTCGCAGGTTCAGGAGTTTACTTCGTAAACCGCGCAAGTAGGAGAAAAGATGGAACCCAAACCCCCAAGTGATGCAGATTTGATTGATGAATATTTCAATGGCAACCGAACTGCTTTATCCCAACTCTGGCTGCGGTATGACCCAATGGTTTACGGCATTGTTTTGAGTATGGTGAAAAGGTACGATTTGGCCGATGACCTGCGTCAGGAGATTTTCCTCAAGATGTATAGGGGTTTATCTTCACTCAGGGAACGGGATAAGTTTGCCTGTTGGTTAAAAACCATCACGTACAATACTTGCAAAACCTGGTTATCAACTCAACCGCAGGAGCATGTTCCATTGGAAGAATTAAAGGAATCTGAGCATCCATCAGTTTCAATAGCAGATGAAGTTGAACGGAAGCAGCATCGTACTCTGCTGGGCCAAATGATAGATGAACTTCCTTTTGATTATCGTTTAGTCATCAATCTGCATTACTTTGAAGGTCAAACAGCCGCCCAAATCGCTGAATTTCTCTCGCTGCCTGAATCCACCGTCAAATGGCGCATTCATAAAGCGCGTGAGATGTTGCAAGAGAAAGCAAAAGTTAATGGTTATGTATAAAAGTTTCAGCGCAGACTTCCGAAGTTTTGAAGACTTCGGAAGTCTATATGCAAGGAGAAATAAAAATGCAAACAGACCCAATCACACTCACAAAGTTAATAAGTGATTTTCGCGATGAATTGAAAAAATGTATGGAGAATAAGGAAGGTCTCACTGGGGCATCGCAGCCCATCTTATTAGGAGATTTTATCGTGGATATGCACAACAATTATCTCCGTCAGGCAAAGGCAATTTGCGATGATGCAACCATACAGGGCATGATTGAAATCGACAAAGAGCTGACGCAAATGATTGAAGGGCCAGATGACTACCGAAGAGAACGGCTTGCCAAGATGCATGAAGTCCACATCGCCTCCGGTCAACTTCTGACCTGCTTGTCAGGCGCACTAAAAAGCGGCAAAGCAGGTCCACAAAGCCAGCTCGTAGGCGTTATCGGGCTTATAGAGAATCTCGGCAGACGGATTGATGATATACGCGGTAGAGCAGTAGATGCAGAAGATGAAATAATGTATTGTCAAGTTGCACAACGGTTTGTGAAAGAATATAATCGCTATCTTTCATTGGTTCATGAATCGGCTGACGACGCGGTGTTAAAAGAGCTATTCCAACCTCTTGAGCCGTTTGAAGAGGGCGCGACGGTAACCGCCTGCAAGGGCAAAATTCAAGAAGTCTGGATGGCTCAAAGCAGTCTGCTCAGTTATTTGACGAGGATGTACGGACGAGGATGAATGGCTTAGGTAGAAACCCGTTTTCTCAAAGAAAACGGGTTTCTTTGTTCATTCTCCCACAAAAATTGGTCGTCTGGAGAGCAGTTGATGTTCCGCCAATGGACGAAATGGCATGTCGCGTGTCTCCTCTGCAATGGCAGCTTTGATTTCATTGGCGGTGAGCGATTGTACCCGGGTCATTGAGCGAGATTTGAGCGACAGAACATCCGATTGCAATTCACGGTCACCAACCACTATGTAGTACGGTGCCCATTCTCGTTCTGCTTGCCGAACTTTCTTGCCGACAGTTTCCTTGCGGTCATCAATATCGACTCGCATTGGAGTTTCTGACAGAGCGGCAGCAAGGTTTTGAGCAAACGCGATATGTCGGTCTGCAACGGGGATTATGCGCAGTTGAGTGGGACTGAGCCAGAGAGGAAAGGCGGGAATTTCGCTTTTCAACGCCTCTTCCAGGATGCAATAGAGCCAACGCTCAATAGAGCCTATTGAGGAATGGCAGATGATACATCCGCGCTTTTGCCCATTTGGGTCGATATATGATATCCCGTAGCGTTCCGCGTCTTCGACATCTAATTGAACAGTTGAAAGCTGGCATGTGTTATCGACAGTATCAATGCCGTGAAATTCGTGCTTTATCGCCCAATAGTGTTTCATGGCGGATAATACTTCGACCAATGCAGGTTGTTTGGAATATTGAAGCAATTTTACGATGCGTTCTTTGAAATCATCATAAAACGCTGCCACGACGCGGAATGCGATGGCATATTCCACGCCTGTCGCATCAGCTAAATCCGTGTAATTGCGATACAGTTCTTGATATTCCTCCCAGCCCTGCGGAATATCTGCGCAGAAGCTATGTAGGTCGGGCATACTGAAGCTACGTAATCGCCGCAAGCCGGCCAATTCTCCACTGCGCTCATAGCGAAAACTTTTAGAAAACTCATAGACGCGCACAGGCAGTTGTCGATACGAAAACTGCGCATCCTTCATCATCCTGAATAATCCGAAATCGCCGGCGAAGCGCAGAACCAATTCCTTATTTTTGCCGGGTGAGATGACATTGTAATGTCTCTCGTGAAACGACTCGCCCTGCGCGCGGATGTCTGGTTGCGCCCAATCATACAGCAATGGTGTTTCTATTTCCATAGCCCCAAATCGCTTCACGGCTATCTCCTCCGCCCAATCTTTGAGCAGATTGAATATCAACGCGCCTTTGGGATAAAACCGAAAATTTCCCGCATCGCTAGCTTCTTCGTAATCTACCAATTCCAGACGCCGCATTGCGTCAATCGAAGGCGGCTGGATACCGGGCTGATTTTGCGCGCATTCTGCAAAAATCAACTTTCGCAAAGCGGGAAAAGATGATAACTGCGCAGAATTATCCAAAGTAGAATGTAGTGGAAGTTCCTCTCCATTTGGAAGTAACACTAATTCTTGACTGTGAATCTTCTGAGCAATAGCATCTCGACCGTCGTATTGTGGTTTGGAACCGCGGTTAATGATTTGCATTTTAAAAGCCTCCTGATTGAAAGTAATGAGAAACCAAGTTTTTTCAAAAAACTTGGTTTCTGTGCGCTTATAGCAAAAAAGCCACGACTGTCTTTCCAAACTTTTCTTTTAAAAAGAAAAGTTTGATCAAAAGAAACACTAAGGAATTTTTTAGGGACGACAATCGTGGCTTGCCGCGGTTCCACCCTGTTTGGTTCATTATGTTCGCAAGAAACCCGTTTTCTACGAGAAAACGGGTTTCTTACGAGATAATGAACCCACTCATTTGCGGGCACTATCATGCCCTCTCCCTTTGCACGGCGGGAGACACCGTCGCAGCCTACTATTGGTTCGTAGTAAGGCGATTTATCGCCGTCCGATTTCGGTGCGCAGCTCCGGAGGGGTTTTCAGCCATTTCTTCCTGCACGATGCTCTCAGCATATTACATCGTGTCTCTGTTCACTTCGTTCAGTAGTTTACTTCGTAAACTACTCAAATCGAATAAGGACTCACGGATTCCGTCAAAGCGGAAGACGTGTATGGCTTACTCGTCTCCATTATTGCTTTATGCTATTTGACTAAATTATATCATATCAAAGCAGAAAATGCAAATTATTTTTGTATGACTTTTTCACTTAACGGGAATTTTGAATGGATAAGAAAACGTGAAACGTGATGGTAAATTACATCTTTTCACTATTCACGTTTCACGCATCACGTTTCATGAAAAAGAACGATAACTGAAAAAGTCATATTTGTAATTATATTTCTTAGCACTCATTCTTCTTCTATCATCGAATCGAAAAACTTGACGAGATTGCCGCGATTTTCGCTGGTGTTAAATTGCATAGCGGCGCGTGGATGCTGATTCAAAAGACCCGTAATCATATACGGAATGTCAAACCCCCAGAGAAGCTTCTCTCGTAGCGGCTCAATATGCTCTTGAATGCATTGGAGGACAGGCCTGAGGCGGAACTTTGGGTTATGCAAGAAGCCAATCAACAATTCGATAGGGCAATTGCCGGCGCCACGACCAAGTCCAGCCATACTCCCGTCCAGCATGTTTGCCCCCATGATGATTGCTTCAATGGTATTGGCATAGGCCAACTGTTGGTTATTATGAGTGTGCATCCCAATGGTCTTATCACGCGATTCCACGGACTGGAAGAATTTCTTTATGAGGTAATGAATCTGTTCACTGTAGAGAGCGCCAAAGCTGTCCACCAGATAGATGACATTCACTTCCGAATTTGCCAGGAGTTCCAGCCCTTTATCCAGTTCCTGCTCCGGAATGGTTGAAACAGCCATCAGATTGACTGTGGTTCCATAGCCCTTGTCGTGGGCATCCTTAATCATGTCTAAAGCCACGGGTATCTGATGGATGTAGGTTGCAACTCGAATCATATCCAGCACACTCTGGTCACAGGGCAGGATGTCCTCGTGATAATCGGTGCGTTCAGCATCCGCCATAGCTGAGAGTTTCAACGGCGTGTCGTTGTCGCCGACGATGCGGCGAATATCATCCTCAGTACAGAACTTCCACGCGCCAAATTCCGCTGGTGCATAAATGCGTTTTGAAGCTTTGTATCCGATTTCCATGTAGTCAACGCCGCCTTCAACACAAGCCGTGTACACGGCCTTCACAATTCCAGCATCGAATTTATGGTCATTCATCAACCCTCCGTCGCGAATGGTGCAATCCACGATCTTTATTTCCGGACGGTAGGGAACCCACTTCTCAGCAAAGCTCTCGTTCTCTTGCGTTGTTTCTGTTTTCATGTTTTTGTCTCCAGTATTGAGCATTTTGTAAACTACTATCTATTTCGCCAATGCCATATTTCATACTTCTAACCTGAATTGCTGGTTATAACAAAGAGAGTAATGGCTAAAAGGCAAGATGGCAAGATGGCTAATAGTTCTTTGCCTCCTTGCCACCTTGCCGTTTAGCCGTTTTACCCTTTTGCCCATTCAGAAACTCTCTATTGCACTAGCAACTTGAGTACTTCTAATATATCATAACTTCCAGTTGACAGGTATCGGCTGCTTTACACCGCCTCTTCCAGTAAAACATACAAATCCTTGTTTACAACCGTATTCATGTAACCTTTTGGTTATCTCAACATCCTTCTTACAATACTCAATAATCTTATCGATTTTGCCTTTCTTATACCATTGTACAGCTTGTACTCCATCCGCTAACTTTTTTTCACCTAAGGTAGCAGAGGCAAGTTTATCCAGGCTAACTCGAAATCCGAGTGTTTGGTAAATATCCTCAAGCATGTCCAACGTTGGTAATTCACATAAAGAAATGTCAGTGTACGGCTTGATGACAATGTAATCAAAACGTTTAACGTTGAAGCCCACGATTAAATCCGCTACTACAAGCTGATGAACTAATTTCTGCGCGTCTTTTTCCAAATACACGGAATATTCGCCATTCCGGGTGCTGTAGGCAACTGCAACCGCCAATTTCATCAGGCTGATATTCGACCAACCGCCGACATCATCCGCGAGTTTCTGAGTTTCTATATCAAAATACACAATATTTTTCAAAATTGACAAGTTTGTTATTCCTCAGAGTTTCTTTTGTTCAAACTTTTTTCCCCTAATGGTTCGTTTCTTAATTCCGTATAGGGTTTCTTATGCCATCATCACAAAGTAGCGGTGTGCCTCCGTGCCGCCAATACCGCCTGATGTCGCCACTGAGGAACGACGCTACGGAATTTTTCATTTTAGCGAAAACCCTATACGAATTTAAAAAAGAACCACTATTGCAATAGTGGTTCTTTTGCTCTTATTTCTTTTGATTAAACTGTTAAAGAAAAGTTTGGTTTCTTTTACTCACGCTTTGTGGAATCCAATTTCGCGGAACTTGCCACCTTACCACCTTGCCGTCTTGCCTTCTTGCCAATTTGCCATCTTCAAACTACGATACACTGGCGGCTAATCCAAGCGTCAATTTGACTGCTTCTTCATCGGGTCTTATCGGCCAAAATTCCATGCCGACAAAGCCATCATAATTTAGTTCAGCAATCTTTTTGAAGACATTCCCATAGTTTATCTCGCCCGTCGTAGGCTCATGTCTACCGGGCACATCCGCCATGTGGAAATGTCCAATCTTAGCGATATTTGCTTCGATAGTTGCGATAAGGTTGCCTTCGGTGATTTGCTGATGATAGATGTCGTAAAGTAGCTTTACATTTGGGCTGCCGACCTCATCGATAATTTCAAAACCCTCCGCCGAAGTGTAGAGATAATATCCCTTGTGATTGACCAAAATGTTGAGTGGTTCAAGGTTCAGGATTATCCCCGCATCTTCACACCAACCAGCGACCGCTTTGAGATATTCGACGATGCTCTTGTGCTGTTCAGCGCGGCTGACGCCGGCGATTTCGTTACCTGTGGTCACCAAAAGCCTCTTGCAATCCATCTTCCTGGCAGCTTCGATAGAACGCTTAGTACCATCAATAATTTTTTCGCGGTTGCCAGGCTGAACTAATGGACTGCCTACCTCACATGAAAATGTGGCAAGTTCAATACCTGACTCATCCTTTGCTTTCTTAATTTCATCCAGATTTTTATTCGACCAGCCCCAGAACTCGAAAGCCGGCGCGCCTAACTCAGCCGACTTTTTGATACGTTCTGGATACGGAAGCTTGTTGAAAAGCGCTTCAATACAAACTGATAATCGTAACATTTTTTTCCTCCTGGTTAGATACCACAGATTTTATGGACGGACGCGGATAATAGATTTGTTTTATCCGCGTGTGTCAATTAATCTGAGGACGGGCTTACTTCGTAAACTAAACTACCTCGCCAATGTCACATTAGGATGAGGATGCAGTTGTGAGCCCAACTTTCTAAGTTGGCCGTGTTCACTTCGTTCACCGACGACTTCGTCTTACGGTCGCAAAGTCCTTCGCTGAAAACCAAGATAGAAACTTGGGCTCACAATTGAATGTGACATTGGCAAACTACTCATCTTATAGAACTTAAAAGTGCCAGAATTTTCCCTGTGGTCGCAGGTCCAATCTGTGAACCGACGGACATGGAACGCTCATAATCATACAATTCATCTGAAAAATCTTCGGCGGGAATGATATAGCCAAGCTCGTCGTTCGCCAGACCGAACACGAATTTGTAGGGAGTTGTCATAGCGGATTTTACTTGGAGACCCAGTTTCGGTAAGGCTTCTCCTGGGAAAGTTGCTATCTGAGCATTTCCCATCTGGATTACGCTCACTTCTGTTTCAACATATCCGTCACGAAACATTTCCTTCGGTAATATGCCAACCTCTGCGAGTGTAAGGAACCCGGGGTTTTCCACCGGCACACGCACTGCCCCATGTCGGAAGATAATATCAGTTGATTTCTGTTCTTGTGCATTTGAAGCAGCCTCAATCGCCTTTTGCGCCACGATGTTGCCAATGCGTTCCGCTTCAGAAAAAGTATGTTTATCTTCACCCTCCTCACTCTGATTATCCACCGTGACCATTCCTCCTAACGCGCCATTGATGAACAGCGTTATTCCTCCTAACTTGCTATCCACCCTACTGTACACAGACGCCACGTAATCAGCGGTGATATACTTGCTATCCGACCAGAGAACCTCCGGATGAGCTGTGAAGTTCACCACGTTTGCTATGGAGTTCCCCTCGGCATCCACGAACTGAATCAATCCCAATGTTCTATCAATGAGGTCTGGCACACGCACATTGTGAGACACTCCTTTCGGTGGCACTTCCACCTGACCAAGTCGCAGACTTGCTGGTTGCATCGCACGTTGCGCTTCCAGTACGCACGCCACAATCTGTTCCTGCAGATATTCCATGTAGTCTTGGTTTACTCCCGAAGTCATTGCGTTGGGTCCCCAAAGCCCAATTGTATCAGGCCCGGAGTGTACATGAGTACAGGTAAGGATTGTACAGTCTGTCTCCACACCCGCTTCTCGGAGTTTATTCTGAATCTTCTGGACATCTCGGCGGAGAAGACCAATCAGGTCAAGGGATACCAGCCCAATTCGGGTTTTTCCGTCCCAACTTTTTCTTTTCCTAAAAGAAAAAGTTCCATCATAAAGAAAAGAAGAGGAATTTATTTCATCTTCGAATACAACAGAACGCGCATAGAGTGGGTCATGCGCCACAATGCTCAAGCGATTATTGCTCAAGCCTGCAAGATATACAGGCATCTGGGGAGTGATTACGCGCTTTGCCGCGCCGGCGCGTAATTCGGCGTGTGCTACTAAAGGCATAGTGAAAATCATCATACCGAGTAGCATCTGAAGTTCCCATAATTTTATATTTTTCATCCGTTGAAACCTCTTCTTTATACGACTTTTTCAATTATCAAGCTTTTGCAGTAAAAAAACAAGAAAGTGTGTTGCGTGGTTTAAAGCACGAAACACGTAGCATGAAACACGTTTCACGTTTCATTCCCTCGAATAACTATCGTAAATTCTCCCCTCGGTTGTTCTTGTTGGAATTTTTGTAGCGCCTCACTAAGTTTGCCTCTATAAACCTCCTCAAATAATTTTGTAAGTTCACATGCAATGACTATTTCACGGTCAGATAGAATTTCAAGGGCATCGCTGAGAAATTTGACTAACCGATGAGGGGATTCGTAAAAAATCAGCGTCCTGGCTTCGTCGCGAAGAGATTCTAAGTGTTTCCGGCGTTTGCCCGATTTGGGAGACAAAAATCCTTCAAAAACGAAGTTATGTAAGGGAAAACCCGAGATAACAGCGGCAACAACGCAAGCAGACGGCCCAGGAATTGGAACGATTTGAATGCCCGCGTCAATGCAGGATTTGATGATAGGATAGCCTGGGTCAGAGATGCCCGGCGTGCCGGCGTCGGAGACGAGGGCAATGTTTTGCCCATGCGATAGTTTTTCCGTCAGCGACTGAGTTTTGCGCATTTGATTGCCTTCAAAGAAACTGGTCAGTGGTGTATGAATGTCGTAGTGAGTGAGCAATTTGCGGGTATGGCGGGTATCTTCCGCCGCTATCAAATCGACCTCTTTTAAAATTCGCAGAGCGCGAAGTGTGATATCCTCCAGATTTCCGATGGGCGTGCTGACGATGTAGAGAACTCCTCCCCCTTTCGGATTTCGGATAGGGGCAAGATGGCAAGATGGCAAGGGGGCTAATAGTTTCTTGCCCTCTTGCCCCTTTGCCCTCTTGCCCTCCTCAATTCCGCATTCCGCATTCCGCATTCCCAATTCCGAGACTGGGGAGATTTCTTGAGACGTTTGGGCTTCAGGATGGTTCGAGTTGTGACAAAAATTTTCCGAATTCCTCATTTACCTCAACCCCTCGGGAAACTAAAATTTAGACCAAAAACTTTTGCAACCGGCGGCATGGCGCGTTTGAATTGGTTGCGCTGGACGCGGGCGAATACTTTGTCAATGAAATCCATCTCAAATCCCAGAGATTCTAATTTCTTAAAAGAGTAACATTTATCAACCATGTAGTAGAGCAGAATGTCCACTTGAGCGTAGGTGAAGCCTAATTCTCCTTCATCCGTTTGCCCAGGCCATAGGTCAGCCGTTGGGGGTTTATCGATAATCCGTTGAGGCACACCTAAATATTTCGCTAATTGGCGTATCTGCGTTTTGTATAGGTCGCCGATAGGATTAAACGCGCACGCCATATCTCCCCAGAGAGTTGTATAGCCCAAAAGCGTCTCCGTTTTGTTGCCTGTGCCAAGAACTAAGGCATTCAGCGCAACGGATTGGTCGTATAGGATTGCCATTCGCTCACGAGACATTCTGTTTGCTTTGCGCATTGGAGTGATGTCGGGAAACTTAGCAAAATATGCGTCCACCATATCTGTAATCTCTATTGTCATCGACGGTAGATTCAACGCTTGGATTACCAAATCAGCGTCTCCCGCGCTCTCTGGGCTACTGGCCTTGTAGGGCATGTTGATTGCCCAAACGTTCTCGTTACCCAAAGCTCGGACGGCTAAATATGTCGAAGCCGCAGAATCAATACCGCCCGATAATCCCACCACAACTTTTTGCCTGTCAACTTTGTGGAGTTGGTCCCTTATGAAGCCTACCAAAATTTGAGAAACCAGTTCAGGGTTTATTTCAAGTGGATTTTTTTCTGTCATTATAATTTCCTCAAAATCCATTGCTCAAACAGTGGGCTATCCTCTGTGTTTACGAAGTAAACCAGTCCTCACATCCTATCTAAAGTGTTCACTTCGTTCACCAACGCCTTCGGCTTATGGTTCGCTTTGCTCACCGAAGCCACATTCGGCTTACGGCGCATTTTATCTGACTTCCCATCAAACCAATGTCCAATCAACACATCGTATCCTTCTTCTCGGAGAGGCTTACGGATTTTCCAGAGTTTTGCGCCGATTTCGTTCAACTCAATTTTTTTTCGTAAGATAATATCGACATCTATATCCTCATCTTCAAAGGGGCCTGAAAATCGAACATCCTTTAGCAAATCTCCGAACTGTTCCTTTGCCAAATTTGTTATACGCTGCTTGAGTTCTTTCCGTTCAAGAGCTTTCATGCAATCACCTCCAGGACTCGTCTACACTCGTTAAAATAAGCATCGAACAGCTTGAAAATATTTTCGACATCACCCTCGCTGATGGTTAAGCGCAACTGATAATCTGCTCTCACTCGATAGCGTCGCATATCTTCCAGAAATTGAACTATCTCAATAGTCATCATGTTTGCAGACACAAACTGTCTTTCAATCTCGTCAGCAACCCTTTTATGAACATTCCGCCGCCAGGTTTCTGGTCGTAATCCGGCTTTGTTCAGAAGGTACAGACTCAGATGGTAAGCACTATAATAGATTCTCGAAATGACGGTTCTGCGAATCACTTCATGGTCCCCTGCTAAACCGTAAAGATTCTTCATTCGAATCATTGTTTCTTCTGCAAATTCAAGTTCACCCATCTAGATTATGATTCTCCTTGATTTCGTGTGGATTTTTTCTGTCATTATAATTTCCTCTAAATCTACTCAATCCATCCTTCCACCTATGTTCTATTCCGCAGAGACTCACCAATCTTTTTAATCCAATCTCCTTTCGGAAGGTCATAAGGACGGAATTTTTCCAACACCCCTGACCGTTCCTCGTCGTAAAAGAGTGCCACATACTGGTCAAGTTTATTCGCTGCCGGGGAGTCAATAAAGTTATTAGAATCATTCGCATTCATCTGCAATGCCACACGTAATTCAAATTCCGCAATATCCTGACGCTGAAGCACGCGCTCCAGATTGCTGTAAGTATCACACCAGATGAGGGTATGCACTCCAAGGTCAGGTCCATCGCGCAGAATAGTGGATAACTGCTCCGTTGCTTCAGCAGGGGTGTAAACATCTACGCTTCGCAACTCACGGGCGCGTTGTATCCCAACGATGATTAAGTAGATGGTTTCCTCAATCGCTTCGTCTTCCAGGGCGGTTCTTTCACTGAATATCCCCCCGAGCTCCTCAAGGATTTTGCGAATATCACGTCCTCTGCCAATCTTTACATCGTGTGGCAATGCGTCACGGAGAGTTGGTATCAACTCATGCCATTCCGCGTCCACATTGCTTAAATCTATGATGTAAAAACGGGCGGCTTGGGGAGATTGGTGGGCGGCTATACTCACGGCAGCAGTTGATAGCATTGCCGTCGCTGCCTTCTCATTTTGACCCAAGATGAGCAAGTTCGACCGGCTTTGACGGCGGAAGAGCGCCGCTGTGTGGGGCTTAATTGCGACGGGTTCACCCAACCAGGCTGGGATTGCGCGTAATTTTTGGTCCCAAGATGGTTGGTTGAGCCGTTCTGCTAATTGCCGGTTGGTTTCGACATCCGACGGGGCGTTTCCCTCAAAAACAATCTGTAGTTGTGCCGGAGTCCAACCGAGACGCCTTGCATGCTCCTGAATTTGACGCAGATATTCTTCGCGTTCCTCATCAGGAAGCCAGACGACCTGAAAGAGGTTATTCCCCTCAATCAACCCATTCGCTGCATTGTAAATCGCCTCACCGGGACGACTGAGCAGTCGCGCTGCTGGATTCTCGTCACCAAGGATGATTCGAGAATCTGCTTCATTGCATTGTAAAGAAATCCGCACCGCCATCTGGTCCATGGTGCTACGTGACATACTGTAGGCTCCAGACAGCGACTGTGAGGCTAACAACACATGCATTCCAAATGCGCGTCCTTGACGCACTAACCGGTCAAGAATTAAAGCGACCTGGCTTGCTATTCCATCATCTTCAGTGAAAAACTCCTGAAACTCATCCACCAGTAAGAGCACGCGTGGCATTTTGTCTTCAGGGTTTTTCTGACGATATTCTCCTAAACTTGTGACACCATGTTCACGGAAGATATCCCCACGTCTTTGGAGTTCTCTGTCCAATCCTTGCAAAACACTCAGCCCAAATTCCCGTTCGCTTTGAATTGCAACCACACGCGCGTGTGGAAGTCCGTAGGTTGCGTAATCTTTGAATTCAATCCCTTTTTTGAAGTCTACAAGATAAAGCTGCATTTCATCCGGAGAATAGGTCATTGCTAAACTGAGAATCAGTACATGCAATAATGTGCTCTTTCCGGAACCAGTTCTTCCCGCAACTAACGCATGTTGCTCCGTGCCTCTCCCCAACTCGAAATGTTGAACCCCTTGCGCCCCAACTCGTCCAATAGGCGCTCGCAATAGGCTATTCGTGTCTTGTTCCCACCAATATTCTTGTCTGGGAGCAATTCTCTCAAAGGGCACTTCAACCTTACTTGCCGCTATGGATGCCTCACCAACTGCTGACACAATCCTATCAAACTGTTCAGTAGATGACAACCTGTCCAGTTCCAGATGACACTTCCCAAACACTTCATCTGGCCAGAGAAAGCGATTTTCTTTGTATTCAATGACTGTCGCCCACCGTTCAAGTTCCGCCATATTGAATTTGTACGGCATTTCTTGCGCCGTATCCACCACGACTAAAACATAAACGCCAGTGCGCGGCCCATTGCTCGCGATGCTGATAAGACGTTGCGCTGCCTGCTCCGTGAAATTGACGGGAAAGTTAGCAACAACCAGCAAACGGTATGGTTCTGCGACCTCTCCCGCCTGCGCGTTGTAATCTTCCATCGTCTTAAACTTGTTGCCTAAATATTTCTGGATAACCGTTTCCATGTGGGCAGAAAGGTCTGCCAACTGCTGTTCAATATGGTTTGCTTCCGTCCACGCCTTTCCACCTGTGATTTCATCCCAGACCTTTTCGTCTGTGAGTCCATCGGGGGTTTTTACAAAACCTGCCATATTTGCGCCTAAACCGACTGGGTCAACTAAGACGAATCGAAGTTTCCCCGGTGGGAGCGTTGCAAGCAATCGAAGCATCAGGCTCTGCATTGCCTCAAGTGCTCTGTCTTTAGCTGCGCCAGAGGCTTTAATCACCACATTTTGAGCCCCGATAATCGGTAATAAAGCAGGTGTCTGTATGGTATTATAGTTTCCTTTGGCGGTGAGCAACCCCAGGCGTGTGAAGGAAGGGACATCGCCGCCCGTTACCGTAACAAAGTTTTTCCAGAATGAATTGTCCCAGGCGAAGGCGGAGCCTCGACGAAATGTCTTGATTCTTTGTAGCTCATTTTCAATCTGCTGGATATCGTTTCGATGAGAATCTCTAACCGTTGTAATCTCCTTCTCGTAATTGACGCGAATTTGTTCCATTTCAGATTTGTACTTTTTCTCAGCCGCAGTGACAGCCGCATCATATTCCGTCTGAATCTCCTGCTCTTGTTCCCTATGAATTTGTTTCACACTATCCTCAATGTTTTTTACAAATTCATTTGGTGAAGCCATAAATGCCTACTTTCTATCAATCCATAAGCCTTGAACTGAAGTTCAGGCTAATAGCGAAAGTCCGCTGAAGCGGACTGGTTCGTACCGAGTCGGCTTTGAGCCGACTTGAGCTTTGAGCCTCGAATTGATTCGAAGGCTCGATGATTCGATGGTTATTCCAGTTCTCGGCGCGCTCTTGCGATAAGTTCAGACAGGTTGCGTAACTCATCCAAAGCCACAGGAACGGTCCCCTCAAATTCCTGCCAAATTTCACGTTCAAGCCGATGTCGCACAGGGTCATTCCATTGCTCACAAGCCCGTTGCCACTCCATCCGCAATATCCGAAAACGATTTTGTAATCGTTCGTGGATCATATTGAGGTTATTCATAATCTTCCCTGACCTGCGAATCAATTCGCAGGCTCAAAGCTCAAGTCGTCTCAAGACGACTATTGCATTGTTAAATTCGTATAGGATTTGCGGAAATTTCCGTAGCGTCATCCCCGTAGCGTCGTCCCTCAGTGGCGACAAATGACGGGTGACAACTGGCGGGACTGAGCCACGCCTTCCCCCTTACTAAAGGGGGGCAGGGGGGTTGTGGTTGTGATGATTGCATAAGAAACCCTATACGGAATTAAAAAACGAACCAATAGAACCCTATTAGTCCACTTTCATAGCCCCACACTTCAGTGTGGGGAGACTTGAGTTTTTAGCCTGAACTTTAGTTCAAGGCGGTGATTCAAGGCTTTGATTCCAATTCCACAAGGCTCACTGGTAATTTACCAATGCCCATCTGCTTTGCCAACCAAATCCGATGACGTCCATTGACAATATCGTAATTATTGCCTGATTTTTCAACCCGAATGGCATCATGTCCATAGAACGCTTCATAGATACGCAGATAGCCGTTGGGATAATCCAGGCCAAGTTCATTATCGCGTTTCGCCCAATATTCCTTGCTTGCGCCTACCCCACTTTCAATAATCGGCAGCATTTCCTGGAGCATTTTCAGCCCAGCCTTCATTTCGTCCATAGGCACCTTTTGGAAGTCCAAATCCTTAGAAATATCCTCCGGCATTGGTAGATTTGCAACATCTATCTCCACGACGCCACGTTCAACCCACTGACCGGACGTTTTGCCAGATAAATTCGCTATTCCCGTCTGTGTACTTGCAGTCGTTGTTGTTGCCCTGGTTGGAAAGGCATCAATAAGAGGTACTGACGTTTCAGTCGTCGGTGTGGGTATTCCCAGGTATCTTTCTAAATCGCTTGTGGCTCTATCTAAAAACGCTTTTGCCGATTCTGTTCGGTCAGTTGCCAGGTCTTTAAGCCGTCTGACATGCGTCCCAAATTGTTGGATGGCTTTCTGAATTTTTGAAAACCACAAACGCGCTATTTTCAATTCGTCTTCTGCATGTCTCAGACTTCGCCTTGCTTCCTGAAGTTCATAGATTTCCGCACGGCAATCAGGAACATAATCATCGTCTTCTTGAGCTTCGCATTCCCTCAACGCACGGGATGCAAAGTCAACCTCATCACGGCAACGCATAATATGCCGATGGCGAACATCCACCTCACCCTTTAACCAATCCATGGTTCGGCGTAGTTCGTTCTCAATCGCGATTAAGGATTCCTGAGTCTCAACCGAAAATCCGATGAACGCATTTTTCAAGTTTCCTAAAGTTTGAATTGTACGAACATTGATGGATTCATTCATTCTTTTAAATAATCCGCCAAGCATGAAACAAAGCCTATAATAAAACCGAGACTTGCTCCAATTATTATGCCTATAATTGCCCCTGCATCAGAATTACCAGCAATACACCCTACGCAACCACCAACGCAAGCGCCAGGCCAACCAGCCAAACTACCTAACAGACCATAGAGAAAACCATAACCAATCCCTTTCTCTATTTTTGAAATTTTTCTCTGGTGTTCTGTTTCGCGCTGGTCAGCCAAACGTGTGAGTTCGCTAATCCTTGAAGAAACTTGTCTTGAGATTTCAAGGGCTTGATGATAGTCGGATAGAGTATCCGTCTGAAAATGTTGCTCTGCCAAATTTACCTGATTTTGGACAGTTGATAGTTCGGACTGAACATACCTGACGCTCTCACGATTCTGAAGACTTTGCCATTCTGAACGCGTTTCCTGAATTGAGCTTGAAGCATCAAATTTAGCCTGATGATAATACTCAATCGTCTGAAGAATTTTTCTTCCTAATTGTATAGCATTTGAAGCACAGGCATAGGCGCTGTTATTGCCTTCTAAGGTTTTAAGCAGAAAATTAGCTTGTGCTTCTTCTAACTTTGCTTTTATCTCCCTCAATCGTTCAAGAGGGTCGTAGTCCATATTCAGTTGATGCTTAGGACGAGTAAAATCCGACAAGGTTGACTCAAGTTTCTGATAAACAGTCAGAGCTTCACTAATCTCCGCTTTGGCTCTATTAAGAGCTTCATTTTCCTTTTGACGCTTTGAATCAGCAGATTTTTTAGCTTGATTCAAAGTCTCTTCGGCTGCCTTCTCGGCGTTTGCTTTAAGCGATTGAATCTCAGTTTCTTTCTCTCTACGTTGCTCTTCTGCTTGAAAGAAATCGAAAAGTAGTTTTCGTTGAGAATTATTCTTAACTTGCATGACTTTAGATAATACTCCTATGAGTTGGTATGTGATAACTTGCTGGATTTGAAATAATAAATTCATAAGTTTACACCTCTGTTTAGACAATTCGGTTTGATTCATACTTCCATCACCTATATTTTTTTCATTCTGAACTTCAGTTCAAGCCTAATTTAAGCTGCTTTCACTGATTCAGCAAGTGTGAAAGTTGCTGCCAAGGGGAGTATCATCGGCTCCTTTTTTTCTTGAGCAAACCGCTTCCTAAAGTTAAACAACGTTAAACCGACTATCTGTGATGTTTCTAAGTCGTAATGCACAAACACATCTTCAGAAATTTCTTCTCCAACTGCTTCGCAAGGTTCTCCAAGGTGAACTTCCAAAATATCAACTTTTTCGTCATAGTCGAGGGTTATATTTTTAGCCATATAAGAGTTCCTCCTTCACGTATCTTTCTTATTGGAAACGCTGTTATGATAAAATAGCGTTCATCCTCCTTGATGACTGAAACAAAAAGATAAGAAGCATTCCGTAAATCATCATAGCGTCGGTAGTAACGAAACTCACGGGGATTAAAATCGCATTGTTGAACAACGCTAGGCCCCATCAACACCTCTGCAATACGAGCGCGGTATCGTTCCATAACGGGATGGTGCAAAAGAATATGTTGCCACCGTTCTTCTGTAAGTTCCACCGCATTTCCAAAGACATCTCGAAAAATTTCGCTCATATTTTCCTACTCCATTCGCTTTAAAAATCGACCAGAGATAACAATACCATCTTATTTTACTCGTCTCGGATGCGTCGCAAGTCAGCGGCTGAAACGAGGACGGGACTAAAGCGGCAAATATTCCACCCAATTCACAAAGTCCTCTGGTTCGGCGACTTTAGCGATAAGTTCCAGGTCGTTGATGCACTGACCAATCGTAATCTTGAGCTGGTGCGCGTAGATGACGCCTGCAAAAGTTTCGCCACTTCGCTGACGTCGCGCTGCTTCGCGCAGTAAATCTTCGTCTTGAGTGAAGAGCACGCGTTCCAATGCTGTCGTCCGGTCCAGCAGTTCAGGGTCAGAGAATTGCGCCGCGCCGTCCTCTTGAGCGGTCAGCACGTCCACCTTGCGCAAGCGCAGACCCTCGGTGACAGCGCGGCGAACATGAACATCCATGTAAATCTTAATTGTCATGGCAGTATCCCCATTGCTCGCAGTCGCCTCCGAATGGGCGAGCCGTTCGATTGTGCCGCCAACTCCTCTATCTCTCGGAGCTGTCCTTCAATTTTCGCGTCAAACTCCTTCTTGTGGTCATAGTAGTAGGAAAGCGCGGCGTGAATCTGTGCCAGAGACAGGTGCGGATACTGAAAGTGGATTTCTTCAGGGCTCGACCCGTGCGCGAGCTTGTCCAGCACGACTTCGATGACTTTCACGTTTGTGCTATCAACCCATGCCACGCCAGCATCGTCAAGGTGTATATGCGCTGTTGCAAATATTGACATTGTTCGTAACCTCCTATTCTTGCTTTTCAGCATAATCCTCCCAACCCAAAACCACTTGAAAAAGTCGTAAAGCAATTTTTGCTGCGAAGTGATAAAGACCTACTTGGATTGGAGAGGTTTGACAGACGGTTCGCCGAGCAGGCATTTCTACACCTCCTCGTCTCGGATACGCCGTAAATCAGCGGCTGAATCGAACTTTCCTTCCCACAGTTCCGCTACCTTCTCACATTCAGCTAACCAAACGTCTAAATTCGCCAACCGCTTTTGCCGCGCCTGCTCCTCTGCACTTTCTTCAGAGAGCACAACAGGCGGAGTAACACTCAGTTGCTCACAGATGCGCGCCACCAACTTCAATTGTTCTTGCGACGGCAATTGCGCCACAAGTCTTTCCGCTTGCTCCAAATTCACCATGTTTGCCATTAGGATTCACCTCCCTCGTCATTTTTACCGCTGCCTCAAATATGCCTCTGCTGCCTCCGCCTTGCGAATGAGATACGCTATATATTGATTTGAATCCTCCATAAATTTTTTGAATACCTTGGTTGCTTGCTCAAATTCTTGGGCGAAACGCATATGCTCCTGATCGCGCCAGGTTTCACCTAATCGCTTGAATTGCGCCTGTAGACGGCTTGAATCGTTATTAAGCTTATTCGTGAATTGCTTTAATTCGCTCGTGAATCTGCGAACATCTTCTGGTTTGACAATTGCTTGACCACTTAACATGATAACCCTCCTTTGTTTTTAGGATACCATAATGCAGCATAATCAAGACAGGCAAGAATATCATCCCGTTCAAGCGAAGGATACTCTTCGAGAAGTTCCTCAATTGTATCTCCATTGGCAAGCATGCGTACAATCTGGTGGACAGGTATGCGTGTGCCTCTAATGCAAGCTTGTCCGTGGCAAATCTTTGGATTAATTGAAATACGTTCGTACATAACATCACCTCATGGATTAAACCACAGGTCAGAAGCTCAGTGGATTAAAAATTCCCCAGAATGCTAACCCGATGAGTGCTTGCAAGGTCATAATTCAGAAAAGCGTAGTCGATGTTATATCGGTCTATTTTGAAACCTGCGCCGGCGGCAAAGTCACCATCACGGAATCCTAATCTGAAAGCAACAGCTTTTCCTAATTGATATTCCAACCCAACGTTATTTTGACCTTTATATCGTCTATCATATTCATAAGAAAAGACTATCCCTCCCTTGATAGAAGGAATATTGTTGCTGTATGCAAACCCAAATCTGACATCAGTGGGAATTATCTCCTCGCGCTGGGATTCGGTGTCCCAGGTCATCGTCGTCTCGGAGATATCTACAAGAGTAATACCGACAGATAGCTCCCCAAGTCCTTCGTATCCGACGATTGCTGCGCTATCAGTTATGTGCGCCAAAAATCCCGCATCGAAACCGATTCCATCGGCAGACTTTCCTAAGAGAGAGTGGTTGATACGCTTGACGTTGATTCCAAAAAGGAGAGTAGGCGGTTCTCCCATCGTGCCCATATTATCCCACCAGGATTGTCCAATGGTATATTGGGTTGCCATAGAAATGATATAGGCATTTTCGCTATCGCTGAGTTGTCCTTTCGGTTCAAATGATGGACGAAATCGCGCCACATTTTTTCTATCCTGGGGCTGGATGTTGATGTCCAACGCATCATATAAAGGAATTCCATCGACGCCGTAACGGATCCACGAGGCACCGACCGAAAAACGTTCCTGGAAACGACGTGCAACGCCCATATAGTTATAACTGCCTAAGCCCGAACTTCTAGCGCCATGCATCAGACAGATTTGTACGCCCTTAATTAACCCCAAACCTGCGGGGTTCCAATATGTCGCGGTGACGTCGTTCGCTATTCCGACATAAGCTCCGCCTAACCCCATAGAGCGTGCGCCTACACCTACCGTCAGAAAATCGCCTGTATAGTTATCTCCCCAAACATTAGATGTTGCAATCAGTAATAGACAAAGAAAAAGCGTAGAAACCAAGTTCTTGCTCAAAACTTGGTTTCTTTTCTTCCGTCCTTCCATTCCTTCCATTCACTCCTTTCATTTTCCAATCGCAGGCAAGAATGCCTGCGCCACTACCGCAATACCGCCAATTTACCTATTTTCTCCACACGTTTCTTATCTTTTTCCACTATTAATTTATAAAAATATACTCCGTTGGAAAGCTCTTCACCGTCCTCATCTTTTCCATTCCAGTGATATTCATTATAGTCTGCAAAGGCGTCCAGGTTATCCATAGATTTCACCAATCTTCCAGTTGATGTATAGATTTTTAAGGTTAGCTTGTCCGCTTGGGTTGTCAAAATGTATGCGAATATCGTGCCCTTATTTTTCTCCTTAGACCCTGGCTCAAAGGGATTAGGATAGTTTGCGATGTCTTTGATTTCTAACTCATCAGCGACTTCGCCAGAAATAGATTTTTGTGCGCTTAAATTGTTTGCATCAAAAGCAACGACTGATATATTATGCGTTCCTGGGTTTAGAGTGGGAGCGCAGGAGAGCAATACTAAGTTGGATTTTGTCGGGGAAATAGAGTAGGTATATTCGGACGAATCAACTGGAGTGCCATCCAAAAGCACCATCAGGCGGTTTGGTCTGATATCAATTCCATTTGCATCGGTTATCCGCGCGGATATGACGGGTGTTTCCGAGATATAACTACCCTCGATAAAACCTTGGTGTTCAAACGTAATCTCAATCTCTGGCGGCGTATTGTCATTATTTTCCATCAGCGCGTAAAGTCCTGGCTCTGATATCGTCGCAGAAATCATATCATTTAGCCGTTCCCCACCAACATAAAACCATTTCCGTGTCTCTTCATCCATAAAATAGATGCCCAATCGGTCTGAAATGGATGAATCGCTCTGGTCATATTTTATCATCAATCGCGCCGCAAAGGTGATTGGTGATTGGTGACTGGTCATCGGTGTAATATTCAATTGGTACGATATTCCTTCTTCAGCCTTCCGACTTCCGACTTCCGACTTCCAACTTCCGATGGGCCTCAGGTCAGGTTGTTCAGATATAGCGACATTATCTTTCGGTTCAATTGTTAAAATAGCATCTTCAGCAATCGCTCCTTGAGGCAATTGGAAAAACAGGTTGCCATCAACGCTACTTATTAGTCCATTGCTACCCTGCGCAGGCGTCAAAACAAACTTATCTCTGAAAAACTCTCGGTTAGCGATGTTGTTAGATTCGTTAGATTCAACAATTTGGCCAAATTCATCTTCATCTGATTTGGATTTTGGGTCAACAACGACAAAAACAGTCTGTTGATTTTCTTCGGGTTGCCATTCGAGTTGAACTGTTACAGATTCATCGGGTTTTAGACCTGGAATGATTTTATCCCTTCCGATCTGATTCCCATTTTCTGGCGGTCCATTAAAAAATCTTACAATTACGTTTTTCGCTTCCAATTGTCCAGTGTTCTTCACGGTTGCGGATAATATAGATGGCATCCCTAAAGTCCATTTAATATCATTTGGGGACATAACTAAATCTGGCTTCGAAGCTACCCTGAATATTTGATTGGGAGTCTTGGATTTCCGCTCTCGGCTGTCAATTGCCTCAATGTAGTAGTAAATGAAGGTCCCAGAAGCATATCCGGGAATGGGAGAAACTGTTTTGAATATATCTGATGAGAACTGCTCCATCTCAATTTGGGACCAATTTTCTATAGTAGAAGTTCGATAATAGAATATAACCGATTTAACCCGGTTTGCGCTTCTGATTTCACTCAAAATATGTACAGGCTCATCAGGAAGGATGATTTCTGGCTCAGTGCGAACATTTGTTATATCCGGACCGCCGATAGTGTAAGTTTTATATCCCATACCATCAATTACGTCATTCCACACATACGCTTGTACAACGCCAGCTTCGGAAGTCGGAAGTGAGCTTCCCCCCACAGGGGGGATAAGAGGGGGGCTGAAGTCGGAAGTCGGAAGGTTAGCTTCAAAGCGGCCATTCAGCACATCGACTTCCGTCACATAAGAAATTTTCCTCGTTTTTGAATCAGATATAGTAATCTCCGTTTTTCCATTGAAAGTCTGGTCTGATATAATTCCTTGCACTTTTAATATCTCACCTTCGGTAATAGAAGGTGTTACATCCAGCGAGACAGAGAGTTTTGGCTCCCCCAAAACAAGAGCGCTATCACCGAAGAGGTTGAAGATTTCGATTAAATCTATGTAATATGGGTTTTTCGCCAGGAACTGAATTTCTCCCGTTGTAATTATTTGTCCAATTGTTGTGATGTTGGATTTAAAGATAGAGGCGAATATTTCTGCGGCCAGATTATAATCTCCGATAAGCCATCCCAACCCGGTGCTACCGTAAAAAGCGATAGCGCCGCCGTTTTCGGCTTTAAGCATATCTTCTGACAATGAACTTCCGTGAGGATTATCAAAGTAACCGGTATAACAAGTCATGCTAATGACAAAAGGCAATTTTTGCCCATTTCCCAATAAAGGTATATCTTCTAATCCCAGCATGCGATTATCTGACCAGATACTTCCCCCGCCATGTCCCAAAAAATTTACTATCAATGCTCCATTATTTATGCCATCAATAACCTCCTGCGCTCCACCGTAGTATTCGGATTTTGGGTCATCAGAATAAATTCTGGCAACTTCAAAACTCGGAGATACATAACTTTTTATCAGATTTTCACTTTGCCCGGTAAAAGTGGGTCCAATTCCACTTAAAAATAACAATCTTTTTCGCCATGGGCCCATTTCAGGAGAACTTTCATAAGCGATAATTTTTGACACCATGGCATTGAGTTCAATTAGATTCCGCGCTGGGAGTCTACTAATTAGCATATCGGGTAATGAATCGTTTCCTGAAATGGTGACATAGGAACCATCGCTGGCACATGCGCCGTGTTGAGGGGTCTGGACTAAATTTGTCGGCACCCAATTGACACCTTTCTTGTATTCGTAATTTGCATCACCTACTAAAACAACATAAGTAGGCGCCGGAGGCTGCCAGTTAGAATACACATAAGCAAGGAAATCTTTAATCGCGTTAGGATTAAATATCCCAAAATTGAATTCATCATAGATATCCTGGACTTTTACAACTTCAACCCTTAGACCCTGAGTCTCCCCTCTTGGGAGGGGCTGGGGGTGGGTTTTCTGACGCCATTCAACCAAAGGCAATACTCCAGGATAAAGGGATTCATGGGTGATGATAATGTAATCTGCGCCATTCGTAGAAGCGCGAAGATTGGAGGGTTCATCTTTGATAATTTTCTTCGGAGATTTTAATTTATCAGGAGTAAGCGCAATGTATTGCACGGAGAAATCAAAATGGCCGCTACTACCAGTCGAAGATGAGCGACTATTCGGCGGTTGAGAAGCTAAAAATCGCACCTGATACGTTCCCGGCTTTTGAATATCTTCTTGGACGAAATTATCAACATATATTGAGCCATCTGTACCATAAATTTCTACATGCGGATGAGAGAAGTTGGATATAAGCAAGCGAAAGTTTTGTTGTTCAGAGGATATGACTCCTTCAAGAGGCACCGAAAACTCTAAATAATCATTGACAACCGTAAATTCTCGCCAATACTCGATTTCAAGCCAATTGAATAAAACCTGGTCGATATCCTTAGCTTCCGTATCCCCAGGACTCAACACACTTATAACATTCTTACCATTTCTGAGAAAATCCTGCGAGATGTCTTGTCTCTCCGTAAAATGTTCACTTTGCCCATCCCATTCGGCATCCTCTATCATAACCTCCTCATTGAGCCATATCTGAGTATGGTGGTCAATAGGCGCCTGATGTGTTGTCCGCCCGCGCAACATCACACGCACGGTGGCATTAAGCGAGGTTTCCGCGACATTGGGCAAGTGAAATTCAAACTGTTTGATATTGGGTGAAGAGACAACATCCCAATACCAACTGTCATTGGGTAAAGGCGGCATGGTTAAAACCCCACCAATCCTATCATAAACGCCACCACCACGGCCAACCGGTATAAATTGGGCGCCTTCATATTCAGTTGCTTCGGCGAGACGCTGGAAAGTGTTATCCAATTCAGTATGAACGAATGAACGGAATTTGCGGTATGATTGTGCCTCTTCGGCGACGAAATTGGCGCTACGTTTGACCGTACGCAAACCCGGCAGACCATTCCAATACAGCCAGTAGACATTTTCATCTGAAAAGGGGTCATAATATGTTTTCGTCCCCGCATTCCTCAAGCCGTGAAAAATAATTTCATCCTCCTCATCAAAGGAACCATCATTCTCCCCGCGGACAAAAATTGGCATCTGCTTTCCTTTGTTGAAGAGTTTGAAAGTCCGCGGGTCGATTTCTTCAAGATTTTGAACTTCCTCTTCTTTCAGTTGTTCATAAGTTATATGATACATTCCATCACTATCAACAATTATTTTGTAAGCCGGCGAAGAGGAGATAAGAAGAGCAGGGTTCCACGCAGGCGCAGCAGAGGAAGTCGGAAGTCGGAAGTCGGAAGTCGGAAGTCGGAAGTCGGAAGTCGGAAGTCGGAAGTCGGAAGTCGGAAGTTTTTTCCAATTCTTAGCCGAAGCATAATTTAAAATGTTCTGGCTTAAAATATTTTTATAGAACGGAGATTCGGGGCGCGGCAGCCCCTGGTCGCTCGTGGGCGCCATATTTGAACGGCGAAAAGTTACTTTGGCAATCAATCGACTATATAACTTAACCGTTTGAGTCGCAGGATTATATTGTACCGGATAAAACTGAACCTGAAGAACTTTTGAATCGCGAATAAATCCGGTAAAACCTAATTCAACGAGTTCACCTGGATAAAAACTATTTATCGCGTAAAACGGTTTATCACAATAAAATTCTATATCAGAATACTCATTGAACAATTCACTTTTGCGAACAACGAGCTTTGGAACTGGATAAATCTTACGGTTTGAAAGAATAGAATAATCCGATTCCACAATCTGCAAGTTGAATTCCGCGTCCGTCGGAACACCCAGTAATGTTCCGGTAACAGGAAGTTGCGGTTTTCCCTCTTCTGCCGTATAACCACATCCAGGGAAGCTTATCGTTTGGAATTGTTCCTCTTCATGTTCTATCGTGCCGAATTGAAAATCTGGAATCTCTATTTTGATAATTGCTCCATCGGCATTAGATTCCAATAATTGCACTATATTATCCGCCTCAATCGAGTCAGATGGAATGTACTGCTGGAATTGGGAATGTTCTACCTGTTTTGTCCAGGCTGGATTAAAGGTAGTAAAATAAAGAATGGATACTAAACCAACGATTATTGAGCGAACTTTCACTTTTCACCTCACGTTAATAAAAAGCTTATTCTGCAATACATGAAGCGTGAAACGCGAAACGTGAACTATATCATCACGTTTCACATTTCACGTTTTATATGCGGTCGAATAACACTGTAAAAATCCAAGAATCGAACCAAGGGGCACAAAATGTAGGATGTAATTATATCACAAAAATCGTTTCTTGCCAAGTATGAATTTGATAACCAAACTTTTCTTGCAACCTTTTCTTTAAGAAAGAAAAGTCCCCCTTAATCCCACTTAATAAAGGCGGGTAGGGGGGTTGTGGGGGGTTAGGGGGTTGTATCAAAAAAAATAATTGGAAGAGAAAAGTTCCATCATAAGAAACCCTGAGGAATTTCTATTGATAACCTTATTCTTGAACCAGCTCAAAAGATTCCAATTTTAATTTGCTTGGAACGGTTTGTCCACCGCGTGTTTGTTCTTGTTCGAGCATTACTATTCCGACATTTGGAGCCAGCCATTTGGTACTCACTGTCTGGTCAAGTTTTTCGCCCAATAATTGCCATTCGAACGTTTCTCTCACCTTGGAGACATGTTCAAAAGTACCGGCAGGCACAGTGACAGTTTCTTCGTCGATTACTTCATATTTTGCCTTGCCATCTCCAACATAAAATCCTTCGGGGAGTTTTACTCTGAATTCCAATTCCCATGAATCCCCAGGAATCAGAGGAAAGTTGTAGAGCGGCAGCCAGGGCGTGAAGATTAAAGTATCCGCGGAGCCAGGCGTCGCGCTTGCCGCGTGTTGGTCAACGCCTGTTCCATCTGGACGCTTATTGACATAAGAATAATTGACAAATCCTTCAGGCAATTCTGGGTCAGAATTGGAAATCTCGATAATAAAGGTTTCCACATCGGTATTTTCGATTTTCATTTTGTCAATAACTTCAAAAGTAATGAAATTTCCTTCCTCATCCTTGAGGACCCATTTATTCCCAATAGCAAGAGGATAATAATCCCCAGGACGCGGCCGCCAAACTAATATTTCTATGGTTTTACTAACAACGTCTGTTCCATCGCTGACTTCCACTGTTATCTGATATCGGCCTTCTTTTTGAGGCGCAATCCATGTTCCTTTAGTCGCAGCGCCTTCTATGGTTCCGTTTGTAGCTGACCAGGTGTATGTAAGTTCTTCGTTATCGACATCAACAGCTTTGAGATTAATGGTAACCTGTTGACCCGGTTCAACAATCCGCGCTTCTGCTTCAAATACGGAGATTTCGGGTGAAAAATTATCGGTAGAACCGCCGCAGCCAATAAACGTTATCAATCCTAATGCTAAAGTTAAAATGAAAAGGTGCTTGATATACTGAAACATTTATTTACTCCTAATCAGAAACCGAGTTTTTCGCAAAAACTCGGTTTCTATATTTATTCCTGAAGTTGACTTTGGGTTTTAAACGGATTTTGACTGATAGAAGATGACATTATCACGTTTCACATTTCATCCCGGCAGAATCCGATAACTTACTTTCGTTATCATGCCAATAAGAATCCAAATCCCTCCGATTAACGTCTCGCCGACAACCATGCCAAGGAAAGCCGGGCGGAGTCGGCGATACAATCGCAATCCACCGGCTTTCAAAATGAAATATTTACATAGCCATCCCAAGAGGAAGGAAAACCAGACGGTGTACGGCGCCCAACTGGTTGTCATGGCATATCCAAGTGGATGTACCCGCCACCATAAAAAGCGATACCGCATGAACAGCAGAAAGGACATAACTCCAATTCCGGTAAGGATGAAAGAAAATTCCATCCAATTCGTCCCGCGCGGGTAATGCAGGAAGGATGTCAGACGATTCCACGGTTCAGGGTCATACCAGTAGCCGAGATTATGTCCGCCTTTGTGATACCACGTCATCAAGCCGGAATAGTACGACGCTGCTAAAGCTACAACCATTGAGATGCCCATCGCTAAAAGCAATTGCCGCCGGTTGAGATTTACGACGTCGGACGCTTTGAAACTGTTCATGACATGCGGCATCATAAATTCACGCAGGTCGAACATCAGCGTTTTTTCAAACGTGAGAATCGTATGGCTCGCCGCGCTGAAACGTTTTGAGCCGAGGGATATCATAATGTAATCGGATGGGCGAAAGATTGCAAGCAGAAATAGAAAACCGCCATCTACTACCATCCAGGTCAATACAATCGCCATAATATAAAAAAATACCATAACTGAAATCATCAGCCAAAAGGACATCCCGGTTATGACAGCCATATATCCTAATACAATCGTGCCGAGAAGCAGGCCCAATAATGCCCAGCGGTAGGAAAGCGGTTCGTTTGAATCATCAAGGGGATAACGGGTAAATGTCTTTTTCATGATATCTAAAAGGTGATGGCGAGCAATCCACAGCACAAACACTACAAGTGCAATATATCCGCCCATCTCCTGTCGATTGGCTAAAGTCCAACCGCTGTAGGGAAATCCCGCCGCATACGCGATGACGCTTTGCGCCTTGTACACCAAATAAAAAAACCAGAAGCTAAAGGAAACATCCAACGATAGCAGGTAAGTAAAACCGATGATGGACGGATAAATCATCATAAGCATTGAACGCAAAGCAATCCAGGGTCTATCCGTAAAATATTGGTCGAGGTAGAAATAGAGGGGAATTTGCGGAACTGTCGGAAAGTATCGGTGTATGCCGTTCAAGATGTGCAATATAATTGGGATTGCCGCGCCAATCCACATTGTACGATTTGTAAAGAAAGAAGATGGCGCTTCGACAATATCCGCCGGAAGTTTCACTAACGGAAAGGCGAATCGCTCGCTTTCTACCCACTGTTTGCGTAAAATCACGCTCAAACACACCATCACAAAATATGTCACCAACACATAAGACGACCAGACAATAGCGGGCTTGAGCCACACGCCCCATGGGACTGGTTCTCCTGACGGCAAGGCTTCATAAAAATATTTCACCGCTTTCGCCTCTTTGACTACCAACCAATCGGGCAGATATTGGTAGAATAATTCCTTCCACTCGTTTTCTGGCGTGGCATAATAAAACGGGCTGACAAGCATAAACAGGTGATAACGCAGAAATCCCGATGAAGGAATGCCCGAAGCAACAAGCATCATACACCATATCACCATCAATTCCACCGAAGTTAGCGCCAATTTTTCCTTCAGTTGACGCAGCAGAATCGCGCCAAACAACACCAACAAAACCCACAGGAAAAACGAACCGATGGGAAAATGGTTCCCCGCGGCAAACGTGCCGCCGATGTAATAATCGTTGTAAGGTGTTATCAAACAAAGAAAGACTGCGCACAGTAAGCCGATAAAAACCGAACGTTTCGTGATAGCGGAAAGGTTGTTAAAATCAGTGTTTGGCATTTGTTTATAGTTTTCCGTGCATGAAGTTATTCTCACATCGTGAAACGTGAAACGTGATATGCAAATCACGTTTCACGTTTCACGCATCACGAATCACCTACCCAATCTTTGGTATTCAGCAGCCAGCCAATCTCCATAAGAACGCGACATTTTTTCTGGCGCGCCCAATCCTGCCTCGGCACGCCATCGCAATAGTGGATGGTCGCGTCGCTTCTGAGGCAAATCAACACGCACTCCGTAGGCGGCGGATTCAAAAATACCCATCATGATTTCGATAACGTGCAACGCTTCTTTTCCACTGCATTCGTGGTCGCGGTTCTCATCTAACGCGCGGACATACTCCTCGGCGAACCAGTAATCGTCCTGCGCCGCGCCCTTTTGTGGGTCATAATGTTCGGGATAGATTGACGTCAGGGCTTCCCAGTTGTCATGTTGGCCATCCGGCATGAAGTGCGGCTGCGGCAACAACCATGCGCCGCTGCTTTTCCAGAATAGACGCCCTTCCGTGCCATAAAGTTCCATGGCGTAAGCCGCGGAGTCCATTTTATCAAACCGATGCTGCAATAATGTCGCGGTCACATTGTTATCAAACTGAAGCGTTGCGGTTATATATTCGCAGGCAATCGTCCCCATGCCCGAAGGCGAAGTCATAACATCCGCAGGGGTGATGGGATGTCCATTTGTAGTTGCCGCGGCGACCACGCTTCGGCACTGACCGCCAAATTTGATGATGTTGTTAATCGTATGGGTTCCGATATTCATCAATCCATATCCGCCATAGTAACCCTTGCCGCTACCGTAAATGTATCGAATATTTCCGATGCGTCCCTCATTGAAAGCGCGGGCAATCGCTTGCATCGGCGCGCCTACACGCCCCTGATGATGCACCGCAACCTTAACGCCTTGCTCCTTTGCTTTGGCTATCACAGCATCGGCTTGCTCAAGGTCCACGCACATCGGCTTCTCCACCTCAATATTCACACGATGTTCAAGCACGCGCATAGATAGTTCGTAATGGAATTCAGTGCCAGTTGGGATAGCGACAATATCGGGCGTCATCTTTTCTATCATTTCGTCTAAATCGGTGAAACGCGCTGATACTCCTAACCTATCACCCAAAATGTTAAATCTCTCCGGAATGAGGTCACAGAGACCGACTAACTCGGTTCGAGGATGAGCGTGATATGCTAACGCCGCCGCCGTTCCTCGACCGCGACATCCCAAAATTGCAACACGATAGATTTTTTTCATGATTAATGCCTCCAATTGTTATTTACGATTTCGGTATTGAAAGAGTATTGAAAAAGTATTGAGAAAGTGAAAAGTGAAACGTGATGCGTGAAAAGCAAGAATTGAAAAAGAGGATAACAGATTTTGTGTTATAATGCAAGATTTTTTCTGGAGAATCAGAAATTACTGCACCGATCTAAAGATAAAGCCTTAAGGTACGGCACCGCTCTAAAGAGGCGGTGTTGGTAGTTTAATTAGAAAAACCAACACCGTAGCTTTAGCTTATGTCTTTAGACCGGTGAAGATTTATGCCCTTGGGTAATAGGAAATCTATCTCTTGACAAAATCCATTCTAAAAGTTATCTTATTACGGGGAATTTAGATTTGCCAAAAGCCCTGACGTAAACGTCTGGGCTGAAAGAGTGAAGTCCTGGGGGCTAAAAATATAGCCCAAAAGAGGCTTTGCTCTTTCAGCCCGATGGCTTCAGCCTCGGGCTTTGAATGGAGGGGAACCATGTCAATTTATTACCGTGAATCAGGATTAACATGGAAACAATACCTCCAGGCCGATTCGTTTGTGCAGGACATTACAGGCGAGATTAAACGTAGCGGCAAGGGAGTTAAGATGGCGATTTCCAACCAAACCCGAAACATCATCGCCTCCAACGATGCGCTTGCCAGAAGATTTGGCGAAGGGTTTGACAGCGTCAACTCTACATTGGAGTGGGGATTTGAACGGGTTGCTGACGAGATTTCAGCATTGCGGGCGGCGTTCAGCTATGGAATGGGTTTGGTGTTGGAACAGTTGCGGATTCAGCAGAGAACTTTAGGTGGCATCCTCGACCGATTGGATGCCATCCATGAGACGCTGCTATTCCCGCGGCTCACACAGGCGCGGGAACTTTCAAGAAGCGGAATGGAACGATTGCAGAGGGGATTGTTGCCCGAAGCGCTGAAAGATTTTTTAGAATCCGCCGAGAAAAATGAGACGGATTTTCTTGTGCAACTTCAAATCGGAAAACTATATCTTTACGGGCAAAATCCGACTGATAATGTAATCAACCTGCCGAGTGCAGAGAAGCATCTGCGTCTTGCGGCGCGCTATGCCAACAGCGAAATTCAACATCTACCCGATGCTGCGAAATTCTGCGGAGAGGCGTTCCTGCACGCGGCTATCTCCTGCTACGCTCAAGCAAACGAAAAGTGGCTTGCAAAAAACGTTGATACCGCTCGGCGTTTTATTGAACAGGCGTTGGAACTCTCCCAAAACGCAACTCGAATCTATCCGCAACTTGTGGAAGCCTTCTACAATCGCGCCAAGTTTGCCGCCTTGCT
>Ga0194125_10000117_pt1 | contig 116077 bp, 113 predicted proteins | sample TA2KigC250mmetaG_FD_148626 | JGI IMG/M metagenome (GOLD analysis project Ga0194125, IMG submission 148626) | Freshwater microbial communities from Lake Tanganyika, Tanzania - TA2015034 Kigoma Deep Cast 250m | ecosystem: Environmental > Aquatic > Freshwater > Lake | place: Tanzania: Lake...
GTCGCTACCCTTTCAGACTTGAACGATTATGCTTACTGCGGGCATAGCGCTTTGATGGGCAGAAGAAACCGTGCGTGGCAGGATGTGGATTACGTGCTGAGTTATTTCGGGGAAACACGTAGGCGAGCAAAAAAGGAGTACTGGTCTTACATGGAGGCTGCTTTTAATCAGGGTCGCCGGAATGAGTTGACGGGGGGCGGGTTGATACGAAGCCTTGGAGGATGGTCAGAGGTACGCAAGCATACTTTGAAAGGACTGGAACACATAAAGAGTGATGAAAGGATATTGGGCGATTCCGACTTCGTAGCGGGTGTAATTGCAAAGGCCAAGGAGAAATTCGATCGGGAATACGAGCTAAAGCGACTCGGTTATGATCTGGGCCGCGTCGCAGCAAGGGTGGGTGAAATATTCGGGTTGAAGGAAGAGGATATCCTCTCGAATGGTAAACAGCAAAGGAAGGTAAAGGCAAGGGGTCTGCTTTGTTTTTGGGCCGTCAGAGAGTTGGGAATTTCACTGACCGATCTGGCCAAGCTCCTTAAACTGAGTGTTCCGGGGATTGGATACTCGGTAGAGAGAGGCGAAAGCGTTGCGCGTGAGAACGGCTACCAGTTAGTTGAGTGACTATCTTAGAATCTTAAGGGCGTCCCTGTTTCTGCAAGGGCGTCCCTGTTTCTGCATTGAAAACGTGAATAGAAAAAGCCTATCCAAAAAGTCGATTCAGCGCACGATTGGTTCGCATCTTCCAATAGGCCACGTTGAGCGGAAGTAACATCCTCGGGTCAAAATTAACATTCTTAATCTTAGCAATGGCCGACAAATAATGAACATGATCACCGACTGAGACGGGACATCCTTTTGCATGGATATATCTGGAATTTTTCTGTTTGAAACAGCTCCAAAGGGTTTTCCAGGTTTTTAACAACATATCATTCGATTTACTTTTACGTTCATCTACCTCTTGGGGAGGCTTATAGCTGCTTTTGATCTTAACATGATCACCGTTAATTGTTCCTTCCCAACTGGTGCAGTTTCCTGCAAAAATCACTTTTTCATCATCATCAAGTTCAAGCGGTTCAGCTATTTTACCTACAACGTACCGGACTTTTTTCATTTCCTCATTTACGTTCGGATAATAGCCCTTAAATATATGCATCGCCTCTTGAAGAGCGCCTGGACAGCCGCCCCAGCAATAATCGGGGGAATGTTTTTCAGGGAACGTTCCCACCGTACAACTCAGATTACTTTTCCCCGCAAAATAACTGTCAATGTGCTCCATGCAGATTTCAAAAGATCGGGTTTTTTCCTGAACCTCTTTGAGTGGGAAATCTCCAAGGACATCAATTTCTTCCAGATTCATGGGTCCAAAACCTCTCTCGGATGCATACCGAAGATGAATTATATCTTTCGGGTCCACATGAACCATGTGACAACCAACAGTGTCGACCGCGCATGAATTTTTACCCATAAGAATAGCCCCCATGGGGAATGGGGTCGGCGTAAGCATCATCTTTTGTCCAGCTATAATCGAATCTACCGCTATGAATTTCGGCTGGATGATCTCCTGAAGATCGGCAATTTTGTGTTCGAGGAAGATATTATGGTCTACAAGTCTATGCCGATCGTCTTGAATACCGATAAAATTCTTGAGACTCAAGGTGAGCCTGCACCAGGGATGGGCCTTAAATTTGGGAAGATTGATAAGAAAATCCGTCTGCGCAATCGGCTCCGGTATAAAAATATTCTTGCGGAGATTGGACTTTCCTCTTAGTTCCATGGGGACCTGTTTAACTTCATCAAAGTAATAGGCTTTAACTCTGTGCTTTTTTAAGACTTCTGGGTACCCAGCATTCTTGAAATTCCATCTTGTTGGCAATGTAATTCCGGATCGTTCACCCACGGCCACTTCACGGATATTTTCAGCTTTCTCCTTTGTAGCTGATATAACACCATCTAAAAATTCTTTTCTGGTAAAAGCATGAGGAAACACCTCTGGATGGGCAATTACCACATTTGGCTTTAAAAGAATCCTCCCGGTCGGCCGAATATCCAACTCTTCCATGCCTTCTTTGATTATCCCAGAAATCTTTTCCGAGTCATAATCCTCGCATCGCATTATCATAACCTTGTGTTTCGTTGCCACCTCTCCCTCCTTTTATTAAAAAATATGAAATTAAAAAGGCTCCAAAGAATATTCAATATTCCCTTGGAGCTTTCATATTGGATCCTTCTGGCAACTCCTTCTCATAACTGCTCCTAGAAGGTTAGAGGTTTTGTTGGGAGGTTTTTTGTGAACGAGGGATAGTCTACAATTTGAATGGTATCAGGACTAAAAATTCTGTCAAGCAGTTTTTGGGGGCTTATCAAAGCGTCAAATTTTTAACGTTGAGAATGGGGATATAACATACCGTGGGGATGTTTCTGGGGTTTTGGAAGTGTGGAATACGTGCCACTTACGAAACTCTAAAGGTTACGTAAACCATTGCATAAATGGTTTTGACAAAGATAATTTAAGGCAGGTTAGGCTGGCTGAATTTTAGCAAAGTAGGAGCATTTGTCAAGCGTACTTTCGGGAACAGCGGGCTTTCGCGAAGAAGTTTTTCGGCTTCCGTGAGGTCGATTTTCAGAGTAAGGACCCTACTGGAACCCAAAATGTTGGGCGTGGCTCTCGGCTTCTAAAAGTTACGATTAAAGAAAAGGAAAAGGGGACGGAAAAGGGGACGTAGGTTCAAAGACAACTTGTGACAATCGGACTATTTAGACATAGAGGTGCCCTCTGGGGCTGTTGGAATTCATCAATGACTACTAATCCCTGAAGATCTTTTAGCGTAAGGGCAGCAATGGCGGGGCTGAGGGAGGTCTGCGGATCTTCAAGATCGAAATAAGCAGAGGAGAACTGCTGGCTGATTTGCCGCGCGATTGTAGTCTTGCCGCACGGACGAGGTCAGAGAAGGGCGGTTCCTTGCCCAGGAATTCCGCCTACCCAAAATAAGTTGTTTCAGAACCAACGCCCGTATGCCGCGCATAACGGAATTCTTGTTGGTTAAAGTCCAACCGTGGGAGTTCAGCAGTTCGCCCATGAATCTGGAGGGACTTGCAGAGGAGCTTAAGGGTAGGAGATACGAGCCCACGCTGGTGAGGAGGGTGTATATTCCAAAGTCAGATGGGGGCGGAGGCCGTTAGGGATTCCTGCGGTCGGGAATCGGGTGGTACAGATGGCGGTGAAGATTATTGGTAATTGGATGGTAGTACTCAACACTTGACCCCTGACTTTATTTCCATTATTTTAAGGCCATGAAAAGGCCTCTGCCGCTGATTCTTTTCGCCTACATTTCCGGGATCATCGCCGGAAATTATTTTCACCTTCCGTCATCCTGGATCATGGCCGGGATCGTGGGGGCCAGCCTGATTTTCCTGATTTTTTTCTTCGGGCGAAAGGGGCGAGCAGCCCTTATTCTATCTCCCTTGATCTTCGCCCTTTTGGGCTTCCTTTACATCGGTCGCCTTCTTTATCCCGATTTCCCTTCCAACCACCTCATCCATTTGGCCGGAGATAAACGATACCATCTCGAGGGGGTGCTCTACCGGCCGCCTGAGCCAACGGAGGAGAAGACCCGCCTTTTCGTTCGCGCTGAAAAAATCTACCTGGAAGAGGGATATTTCCCGGTCGTTGGGAATCTTCTGCTCACGGTGAAAGACCGGAATGGCGATTTGCGCTACGGGGACCGCGTGCGTTTTATCTCCAAACTTTATCTTCCGAGGCCGGCAACCAACCCGGGAGCGTTTGATTACCGAAGATTTTTAGCCCTTAAGGAGGTGCGGGTCACTGCTTATGTCAACAACGCCAGTGAAGTTGTCCGTATGCAGGAAGGAATGGGGAACGCTTTCTTCCATTTCATCGAAAGAGGCCGGGAGAAGATTCGGAAATTTTTAACCGCAAACGCTCCGCCTCATTCCCGGGGCATTATCAAAGCCCTGATCCTGGGAGAAAGGGGAGATATCGATCGGGAGACGAATGAAAAGTTCATCGTGGCGGGGGTGAACCACATTCTTTCCATCTCCGGCTTACATGTGGCCCTGGTGGCCGGATTCTTCTTCGGGGCGACCCGCTTCACCATCAAACTCTTTCCCTCTCTGCTGCTTCGCTGGAATTTGAATAAAACTTCGGCCCTGGCGGCTGTGGTTCCGGTGATTTTTTATACTTTCATCGCGGGTCTGGGCGTGGCTGCGGTACGATCGACGATAATGATGCTCTCTTTCCTCCTCGCCCTGCTCCTCGATCGGGAAGAAGATCTTTATGACGCGCTTTTTCTGGCAGCCTTCCTGATTTTGATCGTCTCCCCTGCCGCTCTCTTCGATATTTCTTTCCAGTTTTCTTTTCTGGCCGTGCTGGCCATCATTTACTTGATCCCCCGCTTTAAGGAATATTTCTCCTTTTTAAAAGCCTGGCCCTACAAGAGCTGGGTGGAAGAGCAGCCGCGCTGGAAGATGAAGATTTTGATTTACCTTAGCGCCGGCCTCCTTACATCCACAGCAGCCATTCTGGGAACCGGCCCTTTGGTCGGGTACTATTTCAACCGGATTTCCCTGGTGGGATTTCTTGCCAACTTCTTCCTTGTGCCCCTGATGGGGTTTGCCAACACTCTTCTCAGCCTGCTAACGGCTCTTTTGGTTTTTTTCTCCCTACCCCTGGCCAAAATCCTCACAGCCTTGAATATTTTTCTAATGAATATCTCCCTTAGCCTGGTTGATTTGTTCAGCCGTCTCCCGCTGGCTTCGCAGAGGCTAACTACGCCAACCGGCGCGGAGCTCGTTCTCCTCTACGGCATGCTCATCTTTGCCGCCAATCTCAAACGCTGGAAGCGGGCGCTGCTTGGGCTAATCGGCCTGGCCGGGATATTTGTTGCACTTCAGGCCTACGGGTATTATGCCGTCCACCACGGAAAGGAACTCACCGTCTCCTTCCTGGATGTGGGGCAAGGAGATGCGGCTGTGGTCCACTTTCCGCAAGGGGGGATAATGGTCATTGACGGCGGGGGCTCTCCCGATGGCAGTTTTGACCCCGGGGAACGAATTGTGGCCCCCTATTTATGGAAGGCCAAAAGAAAAAATATTGATTATTTGGTCAACACGCATCCTCACCCCGACCACCTGCAGGGACTTCTTTTCCTGCTAAGTAATTTTCGGGTTAAGGAGGTTTGGGACAACGGAGAAGGGAGGGAAGATGGCGCGCTGAGTAGGACATTCATAACCATTGCCGGCGAACGTTTGCAGATGATGGGCAAGGGAAAGGTTCATCTGGAAATTGGCAATGCGAAAATAGAATTTCTCCATCCTCCTCTCGGCGAAAAAGATGATAAAATCTTTCAGGGGAACAATGCCTCATTGGTCATACGGCTCACTTTCGGGGAAGTGAGTTTTCTTTTTGGCGGCGACGTGGAAGCTGCGGCGGAAAAAGAGATCCTGGAAACTCAGGCCGCCATACAAAGCACCGTGCTCAAAGTTCCTCATCATGGCAGCAAGACCTCCAGCACCCCGGAGTTCGTGGAAAACGTCCGGCCCAGGTTTGCGGTTTTCACAGTAAGGGCCGGGGGCAGGCATCGACTTCCTCATCCCATCGTGTTAAAAAGATATGAGGATATAGGGGCAAAGCCCTATCGTTCAGACCGGGATGGAGCAATCACTTTCGTGACCAACGGGAAGGACCTGCGGGTAAGAACCTTCATTGGAAATAAAACGGGTTTCGGACCTGGGAGGATTCCAACTTCTTTGTAGAAGAAAATAATAAGGAGGCTAGATCATGAAGATGGTGAACAAGTTTAAAAAAGTTTTGGATGAGGGGAAAGTAGCCGTGGGAACCTGCATTGATTCTTACAGCGCAGCCGCGGTGGAGGTCGCCGGCTACAGCGGCTTGGACTTCTGCCGGATCGACAATGAGTATTCCTGGCGGAGGGACGAGGGGATGGAGAATATGATGAGGGCAGCGGCATTGACCGGGATCACTCCCATGATCCGGGTGGAAAAAGGAGACCCCTACCTTGTCTCCAAGGCCTTCCAGGCGGGGGCGGGGGCGATCCTGGTTTCGGACATTGCCAACTACGAAGAAGCTCTGGCCGTAGTCAAGGCCTCGAAATTCGCCCCCAGGGGAATCAGGGGTTTCAGCAGTTTTTCCTTTTCCGGGGGATGGGGGACACGGGGAGGAGAAGACTGGGTGAACTGGAGCGATACGGAATTATTGGTCGGAATCATGGTAGAGAACGAACATATCATTCCCCACCTCGACCAGATATTTGCCATCGAGGGGCTGGATTATTGTCTCTTCGGTCCGGCTGATTACAGTATGTCCATCGGGCTTCGCTCGGCCAAGAAAAACCATCCCAAGGTCCAGGAGGCCATAAAAAGGACGGTTGAGGCCGCGGCCAAATATAAGAAAGCAGTGGGGATCGGAATCGGGCAGCCCTGGGAAGAGGAGGCCAAAAAATATATGGATATGGGTTGCCGATTCATCGAGATCGGCCACGAACTTGGGATTCTCAGTTCGGTGTGGAGTTCAGCCGGATCAGGGATCAGGGCATTAGAACAGGGGAGTTAGGCAGGGTGAGATATTTATCTGCCGATATCGATAAATGCTAAAAAAATTAAAAATTGATCAGGGGAGTCAACCCGAATTTAAAACTGGCCAAACTGGCCAAAAAGAACTTGACAAAATTTGAAATGCTATGTTAAAAAAACTTTGAATGAATAATCATTCATTTTGGATTTAAGATTTTTCCGCTACTCAATGTTAGATAACCGGTAACACTTTAGCTCTTTGAAAAAAGGTGTGTTGTAAAGGCCAGGGGATTCTAGGGGCCGGGGGCCAGAGCGGAATCCGCCTTAGGCGGAGAATCATAAGGCCCTTATTTCTCCGCATATGGGGCGGGCAAGAACCCCCGCCTCCTCCGGAGGAAAAGATCTTCTGTCTTTGTGGCCAAGCGGAAACCCAACCGATGCTTCCGGCGCGTTCCGCTCTAACCCCCGGCCCTCAACAAAGGCTTTAATACCATTTTTTTAAATCGCTAAACTGTTACGATAACCGAAGGGAAAAAATAACTATGCAAAGCAAAAGAAATAGCAAAGGGTGGATTTGGGGCGTTGGTATTTTGGCAGTTATCCTTATGTTCTGGGCAACGCCGCTTCTGGCCAGCGAAGCGGAATTGGAGATACCCGTTCTTACGGAAGGCCAAAATACTCTGCTTATGATTGGTCTGCTCATCTGTGTATTGGGAATGGCCTTTGGCGCTTACGAATACGTCAAAGTCAAGAAGTTTCCGGCCCATAAGTCCATGCTGGATGTGGCCAATATAATTTTTGAAACCTGTAAAACCTATTTAATCCAGCAAGGCAAACTCCTGATCATCCTGGAAATTTTTATAGGAATATGTATCGCCTATTATTTTGGCTTTTTACAACACACACCCATAGAGGGGGTTCTAATCATCTTGGCCTGGTCGGTGGTGGGCATTTTAGGTTCATACGGGGTGGCCTGGTTTGGCATCCGCATGAATACCCTGGCCAACAGCCGTATGGCTTTTGCCTCTCTTGAAAGGAAGCCAATAAAATTATTGGACATCCCTTTACGGGCGGGGATGAGTATCGGGGTTCTTTTAGTGTGCGTAGAGCTCATCATGATGCTGGTTATATTAATTTTTATGCCGCGGCAATATGCCGGGGCTTGTTTTATCGGGTTTGCCATCGGGGAGTCCCTCGGAGCAAGCGCCCTTAGGATCTGCGGCGGAATCTTCACCAAAATTGCCGACATCGGGTCGGATTTAATGAAGATCGTTTTCAATATCAAAGAAGATGATCCCCGCAATCCCGGAGTGATCGCCGACTGCACAGGTGATAACGCCGGAGACAGCGTAGGGCCGACTGCCGATGGTTTCGAAACCTACGGAGTAACCGGAGTGGCCCTAATTAGTTTCATTGTTTTGGGAGTCTTTCCCCAATACCAGGCCGAACTGATTACCTGGATATTTGTGATGCGCATCCTGATGATTCTCACTTCTATCGGAGCTTATCTATTCAATAAAGGGGTTACTAATGTCTTATATGGAGGCAAAGAGAAGGTCGATTATGAGCTTTCTTTAACCATGCTGGTCTGGTTCACATCCATCCTCTCCATCATCGTTACCTTTATCGTAAGCTACTGGCAACTCGGACATTTACCCCAAAATTTATGGTTTACCTTGTCCATCATTATCAGTTGTGGAACGCTGGCAGCCGCACTCATTCCAGAGCTGGTGAAAGTATTTACCAGCTCAAAGTCCAGGCATTGTCAGGAGACCGTGACAGCGGCCAGGGAAGGGGGAGCATCCCTGGGCATCCTTTCTGGCCTTGTAGCGGGAAATTTCAGCGCTTTCTGGCTGGGGATGGCCATAGTTGGCCTGATGGTTATTGCCAATTTTGCCAGCCAATTTGGCCTGGATAAGTTTATGGAATATTCTTCCATCTTTGCTTTTGGCCTGGTAGCCTTTGGTTTTTTGGGCATGGGACCGGTTACCATTGCGGTGGACAGTTACGGGCCGGTTACCGACAACGCCCAGTCGATCTATGAGTTGTCCCTGATCGAAACCATCCCCAACGTAGAAGCCGAAATCGAGGAAAAATTTGGGTTCAAACCAAATTTTGAGACGGCCAAACACCAACTGGAAGAAAATGACAGCTGCGGCAACACTTTTAAAGCAACGGCCAAACCAGTCTTAATCGGGACGGCTGTGGTGGGCGCCACCACTATGATTTTTTCGTTAATTCTATTGTTGCGAAAGACGTTGGGGATCGAACCCGAGACTATTTTAAATTTATTGAACCCTTACACTCTTCTTGGATTTTTATGCGGGGGGGCGGTGATTTACTGGTTTACGGGCGCTTCGATCCAGGCGGTTACCACCGGAGCCTACCGGGCGGTGCAGTACATCAAGAATAACATCAGATTGGATGAAACCGCCAGCCTCAGCGCCTCCACGGAGAACTCCAAAGAGGTGGTGAAAATTTGCACCCAGTATGCCCAGAAGGGGATGTTCAATATTTTCATCGTCATTTTCTGCTTTACCCTGGGATTTGCCTTCTTCTCCGCGCCGGGAACGACCAATGCGCCAGCCAGTTTCTTCATCAGTTATTTGATTTCCATAGCCGTTTTTGGTCTGTTCCAGGCGATTTTTATGGCCAACACCGGGGGTTGCTGGGATAATGCCAAAAAAGTTGTGGAGGTAGATTTGAAGGAGAAAGGAACTCCTCTGCATGCGGCCACCGTTATCGGGGATACTGTAGGCGATCCCTTTAAAGATACTTCTTCTGTGGCCTTAAACCCCATTATCAAATTTACAACCCTTTTTGGCATCCTGGCTATGGAAATTGCTATCTCACCCATGATGAAAGGGATTTCCCACTCTATCGGGGTGGTATTCTTTATCATTGCTTTGGTCTTTGTCGCCCGGTCTTTCTACGGAATGCGAATTCCCAGAGAATAAGCCTTCAATTTAACTGCCGAGCCCTTCTGAAATTTCTCTAATTCTAGAAGGGCTTAGTTTTTTCAGAGCCTTCCTTCTTTCCGTTAGATTTATCCCCTTATGTCCAGAAATAAAAAATCATCTCTATTGCCGATAATGGTGTTTTCCCGTCCTTAATTTTTTTCTTTGACTCTTCTTTGCTCCTCGCTATAATCAGCCCAAGCTTGCTTTATAAGAGGATTATTCGCGATTAATTTTCTTCAGAGGAGGAGGCATCATGGCGGCAAAAAAAATCTTTTTGTTAAGGGTGGCCTTTTTCGCATTTCTGGTCATATTCTTTTACGCGGGTTTGGCGGGAGCGCAAGACATCTCCCCGGCACTGCAACAAGAGTTTGCCGATGCCAAGGTGGCCGTCGAGGCGGCCCAGAAGGCCCAGGCTGAAAAGTACTCTCCTGAGGACCTCAAGAAAGCCCAGGACCTGCTTATCACCGCTGACAATGCCAAGGCCTTTAAGGATGCCGTTAAATTTGCCCAAGCTTCCCGCCTGGCTCGGGCCTATGCCGAGCTGTCCAAAGCAATTGCCGAGTTAAAATCTGAAGAGGAAAAGCTGGCCGCAACCCAGGAGGAGCTGCAGAAAGCCAAAGGCGAAATCGAAAGGCTGAAAAAGGCCCAATAATGCTTCAATCTTACTGAAATCTGAAATCAAATCATCTATTCACCAGTCCGCACTCGTTAAGGAGGAATTACCATGCCTGAGTTGCGACAGGATCCGGCCACAAAGCAGTGGGTGATCATGGCCACTGAGCGGGCCAAAAGGCCCCATGATTTCAAGAAACCCAGCCAGCCGGAACCACTGCCGGCACATAAAGCGGATTGCCCTTTTTGCCCGGGAAACGAAAAAATGACTCCTCCCGAAACCCTGGCTTACCGCCAGGGAGGTCCGCCCAATAGTCCCGGATGGTGGGTGCGGGTTGTGCCCAATAAATTTTCAGCTCTGGTTCCGGAAGGCAGCTTGACCCGAAGAGAAGAAGAAGGCCTTTTCCGTAAAATGGACGGTGTGGGCCAGCACGAAGTCATTATCGAGACCCCCCATCACAATCAGGGCCTTGCTCTTATGGAAGATAAACAAGTGGAGGAGGTTTTGCTGGCTTACCGGGAGCGGTATTTGACCCTGCGAGAAAATCCCCGGTTCAAGCTGATCATCATCTTTAAAAATCACGGACTGGCTGCAGGGACTTCTCTCGACCATCCCCATTCCCAGCTCGTGGCCACCCCCATCGTCCCCCTGAACATCCGCCACCGCTTTGAAAAAGCAGCCGGCCATCTGGATGATGACGGGACCTGTGTTTACTGCGACATAATTCGCGAAGGGTTGCGTGTTCGCCAGCGCATTGTCATGGAAACAGAGCGTTTCGTAATTTTCCATCCCTTTGCTTCGCGGGCGCCCTTTGAAACCTGGATCCTTCCCAAGGAGCACCAGGCTTCCTTCGGCTCCATCTCCATGAATGACGCCAAAGAATTTGCCAAAGTTCTCAAAACGACCCTCTTCCAGCTATATCAAGGTTTGAACAATCCTGCTTACAACTACATTGTCCATACCGCCCCGATCAAGGATGAACACGAGGATTACTTCCATTGGCACCTGCAAATCCTGCCGCGCCTGGTTACTCCGGCGGGATTTGAGTTAGGGACGGGAATTTTCATCAACACCGCCCTTCCGGAGGAGACCGCAGCTTTTATCAGGAACTTGTCGGCTTAGCCTCTTTCAAAGAGTGATGCGGATAAAAATCAAGAAGTAGCTGAAAACTAAAGGGGAAGAATAATTTGCCGGTTTAGAGTTTGAATGAAAGAAGAAGTACCTTCCACCAATCCATATAAGCGTCCTTATTCGCTTTCCCTATCCTTGCAGTACCCTGATGCCTTTTAGATGCCTCCTGATGGCTTTGTCGATCTCCACTGCAGCGACCACCGTTGAAGAGACAAGTCCTATCTTTAGCCACTCGGCGAATGAAAGGGCTTCGGTCCGGAATACCCATTGAAGGGCAGGAATATAGACCACCGCCAACTGGGCTAAGAAGGCGGCGACCATACTATAAAAAAGAAATGGATTGCTTAGAGGGTTTATGATGAAAACAGACCGTAGTTCGGAGCGAGAATTCCAGGCCTGAAAGAACTGAAAAAGAACCATTGTGGTTACGGCAATTGTTCTGGCCCGTTCCAGGGAAACTCCTTCATCAAGGGCCGACATAAAATTATAGACAACACCCGCAGAGATGATCAGGCCAACGAGAATACCCCTTTCGTACATCAATCTTGACATGAGTCCCTCTTGGGGGTTTCTGGGCGGCCTTTTAATAACATCCTTCTCGCCCGGCTCGAAAGCAAGGGCCACATCCTGAAGCCCGTTTGTGACCAGGTTGATCCAGAGGAGCTGGGCGGCTACGTAAGGGATCGGCATGTTAAAGGCCATGGCAATAAGAATGGAGACGATGGCGGCAAAGCCTGTAGGAATGAGGAAAAGGGTCACTTTTCGGATATTGTCAAAGACGACTCGCCCCCCTTCAACGGCGTGGAAGATGCTGGCAAAATTATCATCGGTGATCACCATATCTGCCGCCTCTCGGGCCACATCGGTCCCTGTTTTGCCCATGGCCACTCCAATATGTGCCGCCTTGAGGGCCGGGGCATCGTTTACCCCGTCGCCGGTCACGGCCACGACCTCGCCGTGTTTTTTAAACTGCTGGACGATCCTCAGTTTGTGATGCGGCGAGACCCTGGCATAAATCGAGACATCCTTGACTTTGGTGAAAAGGTCGTCATCGCTCATCGTCTCCAATTCCTTGCCGGTTAACACCTTTGATCTCTCACGGCTGATCCCGAACATCCTCCCGATGGTTGAGGCGGTCACGGCATGATCCCCGGTGATCATGACCACCCTTATCCCCGCTTCTTTGCAACCTTTCACAGCATCGATAGCCTCTGGCCGCGGGGGATCGATCATCCCTTGCATTCCCGCCAGAATGAGATCCCCTTTGATATGGCGGGAAGTAAGTTCAGAGATATCTCCGGGCGCCTCTTTATAGGCCATGGCCAGCACCCTCATCCCGTCCCCGGCGAAATGTTCGGCCGTCTCAAGCATCCTCTCTTTATTCAAGGGAGCATCCGCTGCCAATTGGGCGCACATATCAAGGATCTTCTCTGGGGCGCCTTTAACAAAAATCAGTTTTCTTCCGTTATGGCGGTGAAGCGTAGCCATGAACCCTCGTTCCGACTCAAAAGGAATGATCGAAAGTTGCGGGTAACGACTCCTCTCCTCTTCCCGCTTGAGACCAGCTTTCATCGCCGAGATGATAAGCGCGCCTTCCGTTGGGTCCCCGTCGACTTTGAACTGTCCTTCCTCCTCGAAGACCTCCGATTCGTTGCAAAGCATCCCTATCCGGGCAACAAGGAGGAGCCCTTTTAATGACTCCTTATCAGTAGGTTCCCACTCATGAAGGATATCTCCTGCTGGTTCATAACCGCTTCCAGTAACCGTATAGCAATGGCCCCCGTCGCAGATCACCTTCACGGTCATCTCGTTCTTTGTGAGCGTTCCGGTTTTATCCGAGCAGATGACCGTGGTACTACCCAGCGTCTCCACCGCAGGAAGATTTCGAATTATGGCCTGCCTTCTGGCCATCCGGCTGACCCCTATGGCCATCGTAATGGTGACCACGATGGGCAGGCCCTCGGGTACGGCAGCCACGGAGGCAGCGACAGCAATCTTAAAGATCTCGGCGATCGTCATACCAAGAAAAAGCCCCAGGATGGATATGGCTGCCGCACTGCATAGAACGATTAAGCCGATAAATCGGGCAAAACTTACGATCTTTTGCTGCAGGGGAGTTGTCGTGCCGGAGAGTCCCTCAACCTCACGGGCTATCTGTCCCAGAACGGTCTTAGCGCCCGTTTCAACCACAATGCCCCGGCCCCGGCCATTAACCACGATCGTTCCCATGAAAGCCATATTCCTCTGGTCGCCTGGGGTGAGATTCTCTTCCTCGATGGTCCCGGTCATTTTTTCAACTGGGAGCGATTCGCCTGTGAGCGCGGCTTCCTCAATCCTGAGTTCCGTGGCCCTGAACAGTTTCAGGTCAGCAGGCACTCTGACGCCCGAGGTCAGCAGAACAATATCCCCTGGCACAAGGTCCTTGCTGTGGATATCCTTCTCCCTCCCATCCCTCACCACCTTGGCCTTAGGAACGACCATGCTTTTGAGGGCCCGAATACTCGTTTCGGCCTTATATTCCTGGAAGTAGCCCACGACGGCATTCAGGATCAAAATCGCCACAATGACACCGGTGTCGATATATTCTCCAAGAATGGCTGTCACGAGCCCGGCAACAAAAAGGATATAGATGAGGGGGCTGGTGAATTGGTGAAGCAGGATCTTGAGGCGGCTGACGCCTTCTCCTTCAGGGAGTTTATTAGGGCCGTGGATTTCAATAAGTCTCTTTGCCCGGTCCTCGGACAACCCCTGTTCCGAGGTTTGCAGCTTGCTGAATATCTCTTTCTCATTAAGCTGATGCCATTTCACTGCGCTTCCTCCTCAAAACCGTTCCAGGCCATACCCATAAAAGTGATGAACTCGTAAAAAGTCCGAAAACCCCTTTCCCTGTCATTCCGGCGAAAGCCGGAATTAAGTTATTTCAAGGAGTTATCAAACCTCTGGACTCCGGTTTTCACCGGTGTGACGACTTTTTACGAAATCATCTTATTTGACAAAGGGTGAGACTGAGATCAAGCTTGGGACATGGCCATAATAGTGCAGGTGGTTGCTACAGGTCTTCCTAACCACAATCCGAGGATGGTCTCGGATGAACAATTAAGGAACGACAAAATAAAGTTGTCATTATGAATCGTCCAGCATCGTCCCAAAACCCCCCCATCCCCCCTTTAATAAAGGGGGGCGAGGGGGGATTTCGGGAAATCCATTAGTCCCGCCAGCAGCGGGATTAACCTTCATAAGGTCAACTTATTTAACTGGCGCACGCGGGCTCCGGAAATATTTGAGAAGGTCGGAATCAGATTCCAGGAGGACGGTCGTTTTCCCCTCAAAAACCTTCTCATAGGTTTGGAGTCTGCGGAGAAAGGAGTAAAACTCCGTATCCTGCTCGAAAGCAGCGGCGTATATATCAGTGGCCCGCCCGTCTCCTTCTCCGAAAAGTTTCATCTGCTCCTGATAGGCTTTGGCCAGGATAATTTCTTTTTCCTTGTCGGTTTCGGCCCGGATTTCACGAGCGCGCTGATCTCCCTCTGCTCGATACCGCTTGCCAATGCGTTGCCGCTCCGCCTGCATCCTTGCATAAACGCTGGCTTGAACCTCCTTGGGAAGGTCGGCCCGTTTGATCCGGACATCGACAATCTTAATGCCAAACCGTTTGGCCAATTCATTGCCCTCTTTGGTCACTTCCTCGACGATCTTCTCCCTTTCCTCCCGGATGAACGAGATAAATGTGCGTTTGGCGATCTCCTGCCGCAGCCGGGCGACCAGGATATCCTCCAAACGGGCCAGGGCCGCGACCTCGGTCCGGACACTCATGTAAAATTCCAGAGGGTCTTCAATTTTCCAGCGGGAGATGGGATCGACCAATACTCTCTTTTTATCAAGGGTAAGGTATTCCACCGCCGTGGCATCATGCACCAGGATTCTTTTATCGAAACGGTGCAAAGTTTGAACGAAGGGAACCTTGAAATGTAAGCCGGGTTCTTTGATCGTTCGGATATATTTTCCCAATTGAGTGATGATAGCCTGCTCTCTCTCGTCAATGGTGAAGGTCGCCCCTGAAAAAACGATCAGGGCAACCACCAATACTACGCCGATCAGGATTTTCTTTATATCGGTCATGGCCTTTTACCCCCTTTTTCTTCTTTTTTATCTTCTTTCAAGGTAATGGTTTCTTTCAAGGGCAGCCACTTTAAGACCGAGTCCTTCCCCTGCGGCGGGAGAATAAACTTTTCTTTCCCGGGCAGGACTTTATCCACCGTCTCCAGATATAGACGCTCCCTGGTAACCTCTCTGGCCTTCTTATAAGCCTTCATTACCTCCACAAATTTCTGGGCATCCCCCTGGGCCCGGATGACTCTTTGCTCCTTGTAAGCTTCAGCTATTCGAACCATCTGCGCTGCTTCTCCCCTGGCTTTGGGGATTAGGTCTTCCCGATATCCCTCAGCTTCCCGCATCAGGCGCTCCCGATCCTCCCAGGCCCTGACCACTTCATGAAAGGCATCTTTAACCTCCTCAGGGGGGTCAACCACCAGAAGCCGGGCTTCGGTCACCATCAACCCCGTCTGGTATTCATCCAGAAGGGTTTGCAAATATTTTTTAACCTCATCCTGCACAACTACTCTTCCGTCGGTCATGGTATAATCGATCGTATTTTTTCCCACAACGGTCCGGAGAGCCACTTCAGCAGTAGCTTTTAAGGCTAATTCCGGGTCTTTTGCCCGGAACAAAAACTGGGAAGGGTCTTTCACAATGTACTGGACGAAGAGTTGAGCATCTACTATGTTCTCATCTCCCGTGAGCATCAACGCCTCCCTGAGGTCGGGTCTCACCTTCCCGGTATGATCTGTCTTGAATCCGACCTCTGCTCTGCGGATGCGGACCATATGGACAATATCATGAGTTTGAAAGGGAACGGGCAGGCGATACCGCAACCCCGGAGGAGTCCGGTCCACTTTCTTTCCAAACTGCCGGATCACCCCTTCCTCTCCGGGACCAACCATGAAAATTCCTGAAGCCAGCCAGATCCCGGCCCCGATAATAGCGAGAATCAGCGCGATTTTTTTCCCGCCAAACCGGGCCATCTTCTCCTGGATCTTCATGAACAGTTCATCCAGCGGAGTACCCCCCATACCCCGCTGTCCACCTCCACCAAAATCATCTTCTCCCCAGCGCATAAGCCCTCCTTTCGCGATAGGTTTTTTTGAGGATAAACGTAAAAATAAGGCCTAACAAGTAAATGAAAAAATCAAGTTATTAACACCCCCACCCCAACCCTCCCCCATCGAGGGGGAGGGAATTTTGGATCCCCCAGTATCTCCCCTCCCCTGGCGGGAGGGGGTTGGGGGGAGGGGGATAGAAAAGGAATTTCCTATACAATCAAGTTATTAACACCCCCACCCTAACCCTCCCCCATCCAGGGGGAGGGAATTAGGGAGCCCCCCAAGTATCCCCCCTCCCCTGGCGGGAGGGGGTTGGGGGGAGGGGGATAGAAAAGGAATTTCCTATACAATTAAATTAAAATTAGCCACAGAGGACACCGAGATCACAGAGTTTTAAAACCATGATTAAGAAAAAGTAAAGAATATGTCAAACGTCTAAAGTGATCCAGTTGCAGGCTACACTAAAGTTGAAAAAAGTAATTTCCTATACAATAAAAAATCCAGATGGAAGGATTGCATCTTTAAAAGTCAATTGCCTCTTTATTTACATTGACTCATAGTTGAAAATTGAAACAAGGTTTATTATTGGCAAATGCCTTCCCAAATTCTTAAAAAAGCTTCAAGGCCTGCCGAGCCTGAAGAGAGGCACATCCAAATGAAGATTGAGGCTCTTTTGATGGCCAGGGCAGCGGCATCTCTGAAAAGTGGTTTAGATTATAAAATTTTTTCCATGAAGTCAAGAAAATTCGCCCCCTCCTTCAGTAGTTTACCTTAAAACTTCAATTATTATAGGAAACGACAAAGAAAATTGTCATTACGAATAGTCCAGCATCGCCCAGAAAATCCCCCTATCCCCTCCGCATTAGGCGCTTAGCGCCTCATTAATACAAACATGTTTGTAAGAAGGAAACTTCTTGGCACCAGAAAATCCCCCCATCCCCCCCTTTAAAAAAGGGGGGTTAGGGGGGATTTGAAGCATTTTGGCTGCCCGCTTGAGGCGGGCCATTTTTTCCGTGCGCAGTCGAGGAAAAAGCATAGAATATCTTATTTTGCGGGTTTCCCCAAGGATTTTTTAAAACACGATCGATATCCGAAGTTGACAGTTCAATCTTGTCCGTGGTATGGGAACTCCAGAATTTCTAAATTACAAGCGCGAATTTTGAGATTCGGATTCCCAATTTCAGGCACGTTAGGCCCTTTTGCCATTGTTTCGGATTTCGATATTTCTACTTTTTGATTAAAGGAGGAAAAAATGGCCCTCATGACCCCGGACCAATATGAGGATAGTCTTAAAAAGAGGAACCCCCGGGTTTTCATGAACGGAAATAAGGTAGAAAGTATTCTGGAGAACAAGAACACTCGAACCGTAGTGGAGGCCAACAAGGCCAGTTATGCCTGGGCTCTGGACCCGAAGTACAAAGACATCATGACCGTCTTTTCCCCCTTGGTGGGAGAAGTGGTCAACCGCTACACTTACTTGAGCGCCAGCATCGATGATCTGGTTAAAAAGGCCCAGGCGGGGACCTTCACCTCCGAAATGCTCGGCACTTGCATCTATCGTTGCGTCGGCTACGACGCCTTACATTCCCTCGCCAGCACCACCTGGGAAATGGACCGGGATCTGGGAACAGAGTATTACCCTCGCTTCATCGAATTCCTAAAAACAGTCCAGAAAAAGGACCTGTCCATTGCCGGGGCTCTCACGGAACCGCGGGGCAGGCGAAATCAAAAGACTCTGGAATGGCCGGATCCCTATTTTTCCCTAAAGGTGGTGGATAAGAAAAAAGAAGGGATCGTGGTGCGGGGAGCCAAGATCAATATCAGCGGAGCCTACGCCTGCCATGAGCTTGTGGTCCTGCCCCAATCCGCGCATTCAAAAGAAGAAGGGGATTACGCCATTGCCTTTGCCATCCCTCCGGACACCAAGGGAATTACCTTCGTTTGCCAGTACACGCCGTTTTCCGCAGAGCGGGAGCTTTCCGAGGACATCGAGGAACTGGGCAACCCTCTCTTCGGCCAGCGGGAAACTTCCATGGTGATTTTCGAAGATGTCTTTGTCCCCTGGGAAAAGGTGTTTCACTGCGGCGAAACCCCTTACTCGGCCAAGCTGGTTACCCGTTTTGCCCGGACCCATCGCATGACCTGCGGGGGAACCTGTAAAGTTGGCTTCATGAACCAGATTATCGGAGCGGCCAGGTTGATCCAGGAGTACAAAGGACTGGAGAAGACCCCCCATATCAATGAGCAACTGGCCGAGATGGTGGTCTTGAGAGAGACAGGGCGGGCCTGCGGCTTGGCGGCAGCCCAGAAGGGAGTGGAAGAACCCCCAGGATCCGGCGTATTTCTGCCGGACGAATTGATGGGCAACGTGGCTAAGCTCAACATTTGTAACGCCTTCTGGCGGGTCATGGCTTTAGCGGGGGATATCGGGGGAGGGCTGGTGGTCACCATGCCTTCTTTGAAAGAGCTGAAAAACCCCGAAGTAAAAGGTTACATCGAGGAGTTTTACAGCTTTGGTTCTGATGAGCCTACCGAAAATATCCTGAAGGTCCATAAGGCGTTGCAGCATTGGACGGCGGGTCTGCATGGCGTGGGCACCTGGCATGGCGCCGGACCGGTCATGGCCCAGAAGATCATGCTCCAGCGGATCGTCAACTACGACCATGAAAAAGAATTGGTCAAGCGAACCTTAAATCTCAAAGAGAAAAAGAAGAAATAGGGGAGGCCGACTGGTCGCCCGTATAAATCTTTTTTGCGAATCCCGCTAATGCGGGGTAAAGCAATCCCGAAAATAAATAAGCAAGAAATGGAATTCACGATTAAACGCCTCTACCAGATTGGGGATAACGTCTGCCCTCCGCTGATACTGGTTTTCTACCAGAACCCAGGCTGTCTTGGCCTCTTCCTGAGCGCTCACCAGGCCGTTATAAATGCCTAACCCTCCAATGAACAAGACTCCCATCATTACAAACGGAATGAGAATTACCAACACCTTGTTCATGGAATCCCCCCGTGGAAAAAACTTTTTCCAAAAGGGTTAATTAATTCAACACGGGGATAGGTTTATTTCAACAAAGCTTTCTATCGCCTCCCAGTGTCCCGCTGCCCATTTGACTTCCTTTAAACAATCGATTATCTTAAATGCCGTTAGTCGTAAGTCGCAAGGCGTCAGGCGTAATCGCAATGATCTGATCGGAAAGGAAATCCTATGCGCTCCGACGGAAGAAAACTTCTCCAGATTCGCCCGGTCAAAATAACCCGTCATTTTCTCAAACACGCGGAAGGATCAGTTCTGTTCGAATTGGGCGAGACCAAAGTGATCTGCACAGCCAGCGTGGAAGAAGATGTTCCCAGGTTTCTAAAAAATTCAACCCAGGGATGGGTTACCTCCGAATACTCGATGATTCCCTGTTCCACCCAAACCCGAACAACCCGAGAATCCGCTGCTGGAAGGATTGGTGGAAGAACCCATGAGATCCAGCGTTTGATCGGCCGCTCGCTTCGGTCTGTCGTGGACCTCTATGCTTTTGGCAAACGAACCATCTGGGTTGATTGCGACGTCATCCAGGCGGATGGAGGAACCCGCACGGCTGCGATAACAGGCGCTTTCGTCGCCCTGACCGATGCTTTTGGCGTGTTGCAGAAAAAAGATCAGCTGACCGCCCCGCCGCTGAAAGACACAGTTGCCGCCATTTCTGTCGGGGTGATCGACGGAAAAATCTTCCTGGACTTGAACTACGAAGAAGATTCCAGGGCAGACGTGGACATGAACTTCGTTATGACCGGTGCTGGAGGCCTGGTGGAAGTCCAGGGGACGGCCGAGCGCATTCCTTTTACTGAAAATGACCTGAGGCAGATGACGGCCGTTGCCAAAAAAGCTATGGCTCAACTCACCAAGCTCCAGAAAAAATCGCTGGGAAGCCCACGGGGGCTATGGAAACATTGAAGGACAGGAAAAAGGGCGCCACCATTGAATTAGTCATCGCCACCCGCAATCCGGGAAAACTTCGCGAGATCGAGGCTATTTTGGCTCATTTGCCTCTAAAGCTTCTCTCCCTGAAAAATTTTCCCGATATCCCGGACATTGTCGAAGATGGAACCACTTTTGCCGCAAACGCCGGGAAAAAGGCCAGCGCCATTGCTTGTCTTACTCGCCGCCTAGCCATCGCTGATGACTCCGGGTTAACCGTGGAAGCTCTAAAAGGACGCCCGGGAATTTTTTCGGCGCGGTTTGCCGGGAATGAAGCCACAGATCAGGAAAGATATCAAAAACTGCTGGATGAAATGTTGGGAATTCCGGATGGGCAAAGGCAGGCCGCTTTTGTTTGTGCTATAGCCATTTCTTCCCCCTGCGGGGAAACGCAAGTCGTAGAAAGGGAAATCCGGGGATGGATCACTTTTGCGCCCCAGGGGGAATACGGGTTTGGATACGACCCCATTTTCTTCGTCCCCGAGTTTGGCAAAACCATGGCTGAGCTTGAGCCAGAGGTAAAGGACCGGATAAGCCACCGGGCCAGGGCTCTTGAAAAAATCAAACTTATCTTGTCGAAATTTTTCCCACCTTAACCTTGCGCCATGTCGCATATCATGGTATAAAAAACCGTAAGGCGCGAGGGCGCAAGGCGTAAGAGAAGCGTTTAACGTTATTTTGCTACTTGGGCTTTTCGCTCTCACGCCTTATGTTTTTTACATTCGGGGCGTAGCGCAGCCTGGTAGCGCACCTGCCTTGGGCGCAGGGGGTCGGAGGTTCAAATCCTCTCGCCCCGACCATATTATTCCTTGGTTCACCGCTGAGATCGCGGAGAGCGCAGAGATCGTTAATAAATAGAAACCGTTAACCACTCCGAGTTATACGCAAAGCATATTAATTTTTTAATTTTTTTCAACTCGGCGCTCTCTGCGGTAAAATTATTTCAATTTGATGCCAATTTTGCTTCACTTTCGCTCGCAATGACTCTTCTGCCGAATTTTTACGAGATCATCACCTTTCCGTTCTTTGAAATAATTAATTCCGCGCATGATCATGTAAGTCACCACGAAAAACAGAGTGACGCAACATCCCCCCAAAAAACCTATAATTTTTCTCATCCTTTTGCTGGCTTCCGCCCCCATCCGCCCATGAAGTGCATGTGCAGGTGATAGACCACCTGGCCGGCCTCCCGCCCATTATTAATCATCAGGCGATACCCGGATTGGATTCCGTGGCGTTCTGCCATGCGTTTGGCCGCAAGAACCATTTTGGCAAATATCCCGGCGGTCTTCTCATCCAGAGCATTGACTGAGTCGATATGTTTTTTGGGAACGATCAAAAGGTGAATCGGCGCTGCCGGATTAATATCCTTAAAAACGGCCAAATCCTCATCTTCGTAAAGAATCTCAGCCGGCAATCCATGGGCAATAATGTGGCAAAAAATGCAGGTCATCCGTTCCCTCCAGAATCATAATCGATTTCAGGCTTTCCTTTTACCACAACAATTTCCAAAAATCAAATCTCCTTTCCGTTGTGATTCGACAAAGGAAAGCAATGTTGACAAAGCCCTGGAAAAGTGCTAAAAGAAAATCTGGCGCCTGTAGCTCAACCGGATAGAGCAACAGCCTTCTAAGCTGTAGGCCGGGGGTTCGAGTCCCTCCAGGCGCGCCAGTGGACGCCGAGGGCAGGCATTACAATGCATTTTCCATTTTTGCGGTGAGTGTAGCTCAGCTGGTTAGAGCACTGGGTTGTGGCCCCAGCGGTCGTGGGTTCGAATCCCATCACTCACCCCAGGCGCCCGTAGCTCAGTTGGATAGAGCGTCGGACTTCGAATCCGCAGGTCGCCCGTTCGAGCCGGGCCGGGCGCGCCTGTAAAATCAAGGGGTTACAGACATTCGGACGGGTTCTGTAGCCCCTTTTTTTTCGAAATGTGCTAAATTTGTGCTAATTTTTTTACCGATCCGATCCAGAACCTCGACTCCCGACCGAAGACTTTCTGGATAATGGTGGGCATACCGCATCACCATAGAGATGTTCTTCCATCTCCCGAGCTTCTGGACAGTATAGAGGTCAACTCCCGCCTGGACCAGCCGCGTGGCGAACGTATGGCGTAAATCGTGGAATCGAAGAGGTGTGATTTTCGCCTTCTTGAGAGCAGAGTAGAAGCCTCGAAGGAGATTCCTGGCCCCGATGCGAGTTCCTTTGCCAGTGCAGAAAACAAATTCTACTCCAGGCAACCTTGATCGACTTCTTTGCTCCAAGATTTCCAAGGCTCTTTTATTCAGGGGCAGCGTGTCCTTCCCTTTGTTTTTTTGCACCAAGATCTCAATCGTTTTCCTAGCCATATTCACTTGGGGCCACTTTAGATCCAGAATTTCACTCTCTCGCAGACCAGTCGCGATTGCAAAAGAAATGATTTCCTTTATCCAGTCCAAGGAAGACGCTATTAGCTTCTCCTCTTCCTCCAGGGTCAGCCACCGCTCCACCTGATTATTGACTTTTTCCTTCGAGACCTTTCTGACCGGGTTGTCTCTGGTCCACTCCCACTCCTTGAGGGCCAAGTTGAAGGCGTGGCTCATCAAAGCAAGCTCATAATTCAAGGTTCGCGGGGAAGCACCCTCCCCCCTTCTTCTCGCCTTGTATGCGGAAATTAGCATGGGTGTGATTTCCACAAGCGTGAGGTCACCAAAATCCTTGAGGAGATGAACCTTCAGACTCTTGTCCCGGTTATGCGATTTGGGAGCCTTGTTCCTGGCCGAATGCTCGGCCATGTACTTTTCCATCAGCTCCGTGAAGGTTTTTTCTTCCCCGGGCAGTTTTTCAAACCATTTGCCTTCGGCGATTTCGCCTTTGACCTTATCATAAATTCTCTTGGCCAGCTTCCCATCATTGGTTTCTGTCGATTTCCTGTATTGCTTCCCTTGATAAATAAAGCTCATCCACCAGACCGAGCCTCTTTTAAACAGTCCCATCAGGAACCTCCTTTCCGAGGCCCTTGACTTGGTCCGGTTTCCCGTGAGGGATAGTATAGCCTTCTGCCTTCGTTCCGGCAATTGCTTTCTTCACCAATTTTCCGATGTCTTTTGGGGATCCTCTCAGGGCCCGCAAAACTCTTGCGGCCTCCTTATTGACATCGGTGCATGCCTGCCTCTGCCTTTCTAGCCAAAGGTTAATCTCTGATCTGCTGAACCGAATCAGACGGCCGATCCGGTAATGCGGCACTCGCCTTTCCTCTACTAGGGCGTAAAGGGTGCTGACCTTGACACCAAGGAGCCAAGACAGGTCCTGGATGCTCAGAAATTCTTTTTCCACCTTTTCCGTTTGAGTGCCCAACATGGCAATTAATAACTCCGGCTATTATGGCTGTTGATTCGTTTGAACCGGGATATCCTCGGGGAGAGAATATGAGAGCTCGGCGGCATCCTTCCTTTCCCTCTGCCCTTGCCGACGGCCCCGGCGTGGGCTCGCGTCCTGCGGTTTGCCACCCGGCGACTCCTCCAAGAATATCCGGGCCATGATGGAATGGGCCGCCAACTCGGTTAGGGTTTCGCCAACAGCTTCCAAGTCCACCTCGGGATTTTCCGATTTCGCCACGTTCATCAGCCGTCCCATCTCCTCCGCCATCATGACCAGGACCCCTTTCCAGGCCGGGAGGCCCATCCTCTCGCAGAGGCGAAAGTTCGAATGGTCGTCTCCCTCATAATCCCTATTCCTCTCATGGATCTCGGCCACCTGATTCAAAATTTCCTGGAATCTCTCCTTTTCCATTTTCTTCCCTCCTTTTCTTTCCGGTGCGTTCGGACCCGAGCCTAGTGCAATGCCTAGTGCAGAACCTAGTGCAATCATTGCACTACCCTATCAATAAAATAAATTAATAATATCGATAGGTTATATTCCTTAACCTCCAAAATTCACCCCCGGACTTATATGTATTTTCCGTAAATTACTTCATCCATTTCCAAAACACTCTCAGCAGCCACAACGCCACCTTGGATACCAGCCCCAACATCTTCCGTACGATTCTAATCGCCACCTTCCTTATGGAACCAGGCAGAAGCGAAAGACAAAACCATATTGCAATAAAAAGCAGCAATGGATTAATTACCAAAGAGAAAGCTTGCGGGCTTTTCAAGAAAGCTAAGAAGCCGGTTATGATGGCATAAATGAATAAGCCCAAAACAAGCCAGAGGAATCCTTTCAGGGCAATTATCAGCCAAGGCCTTCTACCCGCCGTGTCAGTTAAATCCACTGAGCCGCACTCGCCGCAATGGGTGGCATTGTATGGATTTTCATGCCCCCGAGGACAAAGCCGGATGTACCACGTGTGGCCACAAAAATGGCAAATCATCGGATGGCCAGGATTTATTCGATGACAATAAGGACAGTACCTCATGAATCAGGGCTCCAAAAGAGTGAAGGTTCCGTCTTTCCCAGGCCTTTGCCAGATTGGGCCAAAGACTTTTCCGGGCTGCAAATTTTGCCAGGTGGTGAACCAAAAAATCTTGTCCGTAAATCGCTCGACGGAGGCTTTAAGATTAAAAAGTCTCTCTTTGTTTTTAGTCACCACCAATACCCGGAAAAATTTCAATCCGTATTTTCGCTGGTAGAGACCGGACATGGCGTATCCCAAATACATTTTTACTTTGGACTGAAAACGGGAGTTGTTCATGGTGGACCGGTCCACCTCCACAAAGCAGCCGAAGAGCCTGTCATTATGAAAGTAGCGGAAATAGCCATCGGGCCTGAAAACAGTTTTTATTTCTTTGCCCGATTGGGCATTGCAGCAACTGTATTCTTCCAGGCAATCAATGGGAGTTAACCAGCGATCCAGTCTCAAGCCATTGGGATTGGCCAAAGCCTGATAGAAGGCTATCCTGACCTCGTTTACCAAAAGGTCGTGGTCAAAGAATAAATCCTTCCTTTGCTCCAGGCTTTTCTGCCTTCTTTGGATTTCAGAAGGATCGACGCCAATTTTTTCACTGACCAGACCGGCACCCTCCGGGCCCAGAAAATAGATGGCCATTGATGAGCCAAGGATGGCGGGCAAGAATCTCCTGGCCAGATAGCCGTGGTCGAAAAGTTTCCTCAGCCTGATATTGGCCCTGCTGGTGCAACTGAGGTTAAATAGCTTCTGAATCTGGTCGCGGGAGAGAAAGCCGAATTCGTAAACCTTGGTGATGATCTCTTGATCTCTTGGTTGGAGAATCATGGCCTCCGGGCTTTTCGTCCTTTGCCATTTGTTTTTCCTCTCGCTACCATTCATTTTGGCCCTCCTCGAATGACCCCTCGGGAGTTAAAGGCTCTTGATCCCCTGGCGACTTGGCCTCTGGCATTTTGGGCGTCAATCTCTCTCCGGCCTCCCTTCTCTGCCAGAGACTTCTTCTTTCCTCGATCTCTCTTTCAACTTCGGCCACGGGTCTGGCCCATTGGCGGAAGGAAGCCCTTTTTACTTCATCCAAGGCCTCATCGGAAACCTGAATCGGGGGGACATATAGAGTTTTGAGTAGCCTTGGTTTCTGGCCCTTGATTTTCAGATAGGCCTGGGCCGTTTTAAGGTCGATAATTCTCTTTTCAATCAGGCTTTTCTCTTTCTGATCCATCTCCGAAGAAATCTGGGAGGCGTCATGGTGAGAGAGGCGGAAGAAGATCTCGGTTGACACATTGCCCAGGATCGCCGATCTTAACTCTCGCGGCAGCTGGTCAAGAAACTGGTGGGACAGCGTCAAGCTGAGGCCGTATTTTCTCGACTCGGACAGAATCGTCTCGAAATTCTCGCCGATGACGTTCTGAAATTCATCGATGAACAGATAAAAGGGGTTCCGGTCCTGCTCAGGCATATCGACCCTGCTCAGACCAGCAAGCTTAAGCTTGGCGATAAGCAGGCCCCCAAGCAGGTAGATGTTTTCTCGCAGGTGCCCTTTGGCCAGATTAATGATGAGCCATTTTCCCTGGTCCATGATCTGCCGAAAGTCGATAGTACTCTTGACCTGCCCGATCATCAATCGGACAGCGGGGTCAGTGGTAAAGACCGAGATTCGATTTAACACCGGCTCTCGAAAGACACTTTTCATACTCTCGGAGAGAGGGTTAAAGCGGCATAGCCAGTATTCCCGGGCTTCTCCCGGTGCCAACCCCTGAACCATCTTGTCCCGAAAAGATGAATCAGTTAAAAGAAGCGGGGCTTCCAGGAGGGTTAATCCATTTTCCGAAAGAGTTAGAAAGAGGTTGCGGAGAAGCTCCTCCATGCGGGGACCCCAGTGGGAGCCCTGCCAGACCTTCTTGAAAATGGCCATGAGCTCGACCGCCACGGAGAAAGGAGGCGCCCTCTTAGCCTCCAAAGGATTAAAGCCAATAACTCCTTGTTGGTTGAAGGGTTCAATCAGAATCAATTTCTCGCTCAGATATTCTAAAAAGGCGGCCCGGTCACGATTATCTAAAAGAAAGGCCAGGTGCTTTAAAATATTTTGGCTAAGGTCCCCGTGGAGATCGAGAAGGCCAAAACCCCTCCCTACCCTAATATCCTGCTGGATCATGGATTCAATGAGTTTGGTCTTACCCGACCCCGTGGCGCCCAAAATATACACGTGCTTCATGCGCGATTCCTCATCAAGGAATGCTTTCTCAAACCTTTCGGGATGAAAAGGATGGGCTACCGTGCCAAGCGTTACCCGGGATGAAGAATCTGGCTGCGGTTGCTCGCGGCCATGAACAGCGCCAATCAATCCTTCCAAGAACTTGATAATCCCACTTTCGATCATTTTCCCGAGCATAAAGATGTTTCACAGAGCTGGCAGTCATTCCTGGCTGGAAAGCTCTTATCTCCAGAAGGATTCAGGATTTTTGTTGACATCCCTCAGGCCCAATTTTCTGACGAGGCGCTCCACCTCCGCTACCTCTTCATTGGTGACCATTCTCCCAAGCTCTGGATGGCCCACGGCCCGATATTCGGGGATATATTGGTCTAGGAGGCTGATCCAGATCCGGCCCTTAAATTGACCCAGCCATTCCAAAACCTTTCTGTGGCAGCATTCGAAATGACCCGGCAAAACGAGAATCCGGATAATGATCCGCGCTTCCTGCTCCATCATTCTTTTAAGACCTGCCGTTGCTATCTCCCAGTACTTCTCAACCCTGGAAAATTCCCGAGCGCATTCGTTATTGCCGTACTTGAAATCAGCAAGGTAAACATCAACGAAGCCATCCAGGAGGCCGTAGGCTTTTTCCGAGCCATAGAGGTTGTCATTCCACACAATGGGGAGGCGGAAATCCTCCGGGGCGTGAGATAGAAATTCCAGAATCGCCGGGGTCGATTCGGTCGGATTACCCCCCGCGAACTCCAGAGAATTAGCTTTTTGCCATTCCACCATCTCCCAAACCTTCCGGCTCAGCTCGATGATTTCAGGACTCCCTTGCCATCCTTCAATTTGCTCATAGGCTTGGCAATAAACGCACTTCATTCCGCAGCCAAACATTTTTAGGCTGGCCGCCGGATTGATCGGCGGCTCTTCGCAAATATGGACGAAAGGAGTAGAACAGTAGGCTTTTTCCCTTAGGCCACACTCGCCGGTTTCTCTGTACCGGTTAACCCCGCAGTTCCGCCCGCAGAGATCGCAGTGATTTAGAATTGTCCGGGCCTCTTTGATTTTCCATTGCAGGGTGTCCGTTGAAATTTTCTTAATGTTCGGAACAAATCCCGGTCGAGGCGGGCGGGAGATTACCTCGAATCCCGGTGACATTTTTTTTATGAGATCCAGGGCCTCCAGATCCGGGTCAACGAAGGCGATCTCCCCATTTTTCAGCGCGTAGGCTTTATGTTTCATTACGGCCTCCAACTGGCCTGGTGGGTCTCACCGGGACCCTCTCCCTTTTTTGGGGGCGGATGTAGAATTCAACGGGGATGGCCTCGCCAACAAATGGAATGCACTTTACCTCCCCTTCGAAATCCAATATCCTTGCCGCCGTCCCCAGAGATTCCAGCGCGGCTCTCTGTTGATCTGTCAAAATACTGAGACCACATCCTGCCTCCGGCAGTTGACGCCGTTGCCGCCCAGTACCTGTCAGGAATTGGCTAGAGTTGGCCCCAGGCCGGAAAATGCCTGGGCAGCCAAATCTTTTCACTTCCATTTTCTGGCTCATCATTTTATTGTGGTCCAGTTCCGTCCCCAGAAGGGAGAGACCAAAACGCTTGAGGTCCTCCCTGGTGAGTGACCTGACTTGGACCCTCAACGATCTACTCATAATGTACCTCCCTAAGCGGCGAATAAACTTTTAGCTCGCCTTTTGCTTCCTTAAAATAACCTTCCCAGAATTTTTTAAGCGAATTCCAGTAGACCAGGGATTTCCCCTGCCCGTGGGCGCCATAGATATAGATTTTCACACCCTCAAGATTCGGCAGCCCGTAGACCTTCTTCACCTGGTCGAGCAGTCCGATGTCGATCACCTTCCTCGTTTCCAAGTCAATCCACCGGTTGTGGCGCATATCCGAGAATAAAATCAGGGTTTTCTTATCCGGATTTTGACCGGTGAAAAAGTCCTGGGCCAAAAACAAAAACCCGAAGATGTCTGTTCCTTTCGCATTGGCCTCGAGTTTTTCTGCCGCCTTCCTCCAGCCAATAAGCATGGCATTCATATCCCGGCGAAGGTTCTGGCCGAAGAATCCAAGATTCTCTTCACTGATCTTTCCCTGAAACAAGAGGTAATTTTTCCCGAAGCTCTCTTCCGTTATGGCGTAAACCTTGATCTCTGTCCCCGGCCTGGCTTGCTCTATTACCCTTTCCACGCCCTTCAAATTTTTTTGGAACTCCGACACGTTTTTATAATCCGCCACCTCATTGGACGCGCTTATATCCAGCCCAACTACCACTACCTCGCGCGCGAAAGCCCTGACGGCCAGGACGAGGCATATAAGAATAATGATGAACGCGACCAGACAAATCGAGAGGCGCAGGGCCTTCCTGTCCGCCATTTCTTCGGGAGTCGGCATTCTCCTTTCCTCCATCCCTCTAATATTTTTCCCTTCCGCTTCTCTTGCCCTTTCGGTTTTCTCCCTTCTTTCGGTTTCCGCCCTGGCCATTTCCGCCCCGCGCCAAAAGGCGTTAGCGGCTTTCTCCGGGAGCACCTCAAGCTCTTTTATCCTTGTCCCCATCCTCACCATGTCTCCCCTGATCGATTCCAGTTTTCTAATGAGGCTAAGAGTGGGTCCGGATGAGGCCAGTTTGGTAAGGGCGGTATGCAAAGTGACTCCCGCCACTATGTCGAGGGCTAGGGTAAGCAAAGGGAAAACCATCCGCAATAGGTGAAGGCTTTTATCATAGAATGCGGTCACGGCCTGATCAAAGCCAGGAGTTCCCTGAAGCAAGTAAACGGCGGCAAGTTGACTGCGGACCTGGGATAAATAGAGCACGGCCGCGGCGGCGAAAACTGCTGCGGCCAGGGTGAAGAACGTTTGCCAGATCAGAGAAACGCGCTCCGGCAACAATTTGACAAGAAGATTAAGGAGGCGTTCGAAGGACAAGGCCACCCCCAGGGACGTTCCCAGGGCGACGAGAAAAATTATCAGCCGTCCGGCCTGGAAGGGCTCAAGCGACCAGTGGACCAGAGCGTAAGAGGTGCCTAAAAGGGGAAGGGCCAGAAGAAAGGAAAAGATTCCTCTGTTTCTTTCTGCCTGCAGGACGGCATCATTGGGAATGCCGCCGCCAGCGTTAAGCATTTCAACGATACGGTTTTCTTCAAAACTTTTTTGCCTGCCTTCAAGAATCAGGGCGCTTTTCTTGGCCTCACATTCAAAAGCCAACTCCTCCTTAAAGCATCGAGCTATTGCTTCTATCCCGTCGGGAGCTTTTATAAAAGTGTCGTGCCCTTCTTTTAAAAAATCTTTATCGATCAATCCATTGCCCATTCTGTAGCCTCCTGTGAGGAATCAGCTTGAAATTATTTGGCTTTCTCCCTGCCTAACACCTTTAATATTTAGGCCAAATTATTTTAAGCATTCTTTTCAGCCCAATCCTCTCTGAGGACCGCCATCAGTATTCCATCGTAATAGCGACCGCAGGTGAATTGAATTTGGCGGAGAACCCCTTCCTGGATAAAGCCCTCCTTTTCATAAAACCTTATCGCTGCTTGGTTATAGTTATAAGTGATCAGCCATATCCGGTTGAGGTTAAGCTCGTTGAAAGCGTATTTGATCAGGGTCTGCAAAGCATCCCGGCCATAGCCGTTTTGGCGATATTTCTTTTCGCCGATAAAAAATTGCTCCAATTCGGCAAAACGATGGACGGGATGAACGTTTTTAAGGAAACAAAATCCGATTAGTTTCCCTTCGGGTAGACCATCAATTGCAAACAGAAGATTGCGATCGGATGATCTGAAAAATGTTCCGAAGGTCTTAGACATTACATTTCGGGAGATGGGCGCAGCCGATCCGAGAACCAGACGGGCCAATTCCGGCTCATTGATCCAGGCGGAATAATAGGGGATGTCTTTCTCCTCGACCGGTCTGAGGACCGTCAATTTATCTTGAAGCAAGCTCGGCCCCCTTTAATTGGAGACTTATTTCAATTCTATCTTTTACGGATGGGACCCTTACCCCTCGTTGAAACTCCTTTACGCGGATCTCTTTTGGTTTTAGATTTTCGATTAAGTATTGAACAGCCATTAAGGGATTGCCCTTCCCGCAGGTGAAAACATCTACGGCGGCATACCCATACTCAGGCGCGGTATGAATAGTGAGGTGGGACTCCCCAAGAATGACAGCAAGGCTCAGCCCTTGGGGCCGGAACGGGACAATGGAAATCGCTAATACTCGCATTCCCGCTTTTTCTGCTGCCTGCTTCGCCAAATCGGATAATAATAAAGGATGATTGAGCGTCTCAAAGCTCAAACCCCAAAGATCCATTGCGATGAGCGTTCCCTCGGTATGGAATTTATTGGAGTCCATTTTCTACCCTCCCTTTTATGAGTTATTGTGCGAGCAACATATCCTTTGTGATGGGGATGAATTCATCGACAGCTCTGATCAAATCCCTCGAAGTCATCTCCGGGAAACCCATAACTTCCACCCTCACTCCTTTTGATCTTAGAAAATACACAAGGGGTTCGTAATCCCCGTCCCCAGTAACCAAAGTGATCACATCCACTTTCTCCGCCAGAGACACCGCATCGATTGCAATCCCGATATCCCAGTCTCCTTTCTTCCTGCCATTTGGGTACACCTTTAGAGATTTCTTCTTGACTTCGAAATTGAGGGAATTGACTTTTTTCACGAACCCTGAATCTTCGCACCCTGGTTTATCAACGCAGTAGAGGATGGCCCGGGTTATTTGTCGCTGATTCAATTTTTCAAGAACTTTTTCATAATCAACCTTGGCACCGTTAAAAAGATCAAGGCCAGTCAAATAAATATTCACTTCATCGATCAGTATCGCCACCCGTTGACTTTCGAATCCTATTTTCATGTTTCCTCCTTTTCTGCTATTTTTTTCTGCCTTTGATTTCAGCAAGACGAGTGCCATTAATGGAAATTCTCTCCCTTATTTCCATTTAACCGATTTTCTTAATCTTTTTGATTAGTTAGGAGGCGACAAAGAAAAGGAGGTAAGAAGGCGGCTCTAAGAATATTCCGAATTTTCGGAATTTGTTTCCGATATTCCGAAATACGGACAATAGCCTATATTCCGAAGTTCTCTATGGTGCCTTATATGCCATGTTTTTTAGCTTTTTCGTAGAAGGTTGATTCTTTTACTTGCAGGTGTTTGGCGGTTTTTCGCTTATCGCCGCCGCATTCTTTAAGGGCCAAAGTGATAATTCTCTTCTCAACCATATCCGTCATTTCCTCTAGCGGTATGCCAGGTTTATAGAAATCTTCTATTCTTTTCTCACCTAAATCACCAGATATTTGGATATCGCTTATTTTAATCGCTGCCCCTTGACTTAATATAACCGAGCGCTCCAATACATTTTTAAGTTCCCGAACATTACCTGGCCAGTGGTATTTGGTCAACTCCTGCATTGCTCCCGCAGAAATTTCTAAACTGGGTTTCCCCATCTCTCTACAATTTTTAGTGATAAAGTAATCGCTCAATAAAGGGATATCCTCTTTTCTTTCTCGTAGCGCGGGTAAAGTAATAAAAAAAACATTTAATCTAAAATATAAGTCCTCTCTAAATTGACCTTCTTTTATCATTTTTTCCAAGGGCCTATTGGTGGCCGCAATGACTCTGACATCCACATTAATATCTTTATTGCCTCCCAATCTCCTTAGTTGCCTTTTCTCCAGAACCCTTAATAATTTTTGTTGGCAATTCGCCGATAAGTCTCCAACTTCATCCAAAAAGATTGTTCCTTCATCAGCTTGCTCAAAATAACCTATCTTCCTTGACACCGCGCCCGTGAAAGAACCCATTTCATGACCAAAGAGCTCACTGTCGAGTAGAGTTTCGGGCAGCCCAGCGGCATTGACGACTACAAAAGGTTTGTCTTTCCTACTGCTTGCTTTGTAAACATAATGCGCAAGACATTCCTTACCCGTTCCAGACTCTCCTAATAACAAAACTGTTGAATTGGTCTTTGATACTTTATCCGCCAATGAAAGGCATTCCTTTAATTTTTCGCTTTGGCCAATAATTTCATACTTTTCCTTCTGTTTTTTTTCATAGATATTTATTTTTGATAATAAACTTGCTTTCTCTAAAGCCCTCGCAACTGCCATACGCAGGTCTAGGTCGCGTACAGCTTCTTTATCTAAGTAGTCGCACGCCCCAAGCTTCATAGCCTCAACGGCATCCTTGAGGCTTCTCATAACACCCGTAATTATAATAAAAGCTAGGCCGGAATGCTCTTGTTTCACCCGTCTGAGCAATTCAAACCCGTCAATCCGAGGCATCTGGGCATCTGCTATGATAAGGTCGACCTTTTCCAGTTTTTCGATGGCTTCCTCTCCATCTTTTGCAGTAATAATATCTGGATAAAGCGGCTTGAGCCATTCATAATAGGTTCTACGCCATTCAGGATCATCTTCAACGATCAAAATCCTAGCCATTGTCTATCTCCCCTGGTAAGGAATGCTCCGAAAAATGGGAAACTCCATTATGAACACTGAACCCTTCCCAACCGTGCTTTCAGGGGGATGGAGTTGCCCATCATGCTTTTCGATAATGCTTTTTGCTATGGGTAATCCAAGGCCCCCGAGACCACCTGTCTTGGTGGTAAAAAACCGCCCCCGCAAGACGCGGTCCCTCACTGTCTCTCCCATCCCGATGCCGTTATCGGCTATAGCGACCTGCAACAATTGGCCCTTCTTAGTCATGTTTACGAGAATTTCCCCAATCCCCTCACCCTTCGCTTCAATCGCTTCAATTGCATTAATCATGATGTTTCTAAAGGCAATGAACAGCAAATCCTGATCACCTCGAATATAGTGACTTTTATCGTCCTCCATAAAAACATAATTAATTTTTCTGTTTTCCAATTCCACACGTAACTCTTTTACTAATATGCGAAGAACCGCATTAATACAAACTTCCTTTGCTTCTTCCAACTGGAACTTATCTAGCCCAGCTAATGCAGCAGAATATCTTCCGCTCATGCCACGTAAGCTTTGCGCGTCTCTAGACAGATCCGAAAGCGTCATCTGCATGAGTTTGAACCTGTCAGCCGCGCTAGGCTCCACCGTATCGTCGGCGGCAGCTTCTAATAGGCCCCGCAATCGATCGATTTTCGGTAAGAGGGAGATGTTTTTAATTTCGTGAAAAATATTTGCAGCGTAGCGCCCCAACCGAGCTAGGTCCTGAGTTTCTAGTTCCTTGTCCCTCAGGAACCAATATCTCCTAATCGCAATGACCAATATGATACCAAAGACGACGAATGAAATGCGCGGCAATAAATGAGATTGAAAGGCAAACGGAAGAAATGGGGGCTCTTTCATTGTCGCAAAAACCTCAGCTCCTCGCCACTCTACTGTTTGTCCCGTTGGTACATATATTTGTTCAGTTCGACCAAGCCATATTGCATAACCGTACCAGCTTGCAAACATAAATATAGGAAAAAACACAAATCCGCTAATCATTAGCCCTATCAGTTTTCTCTTCGCTCGATCAAAGGCACGGCGATAGCACTGAATTATACGAGAAAATCCATAGGCGATAGCTGCGATCATATATATTGTCAATATCCAATATTCGAAACTAAAACTCGGCGCGAACTGGAATGCTGCTCTGCCGTCTGTAAGCTGTATCCAGTAGCCAATAATGACTACCCACTTATCATTCCAAAGAAGAAATAGATAGTGGATAAATGGAATTAGAATAAACGCAAGCCAGAGTAAAGTTTTTCTACGTTGCTTATAATCTTTAAGCTTGATCTCTAAATTGATCCCCGCGAAGCTGACTGAAAAAAGAACAAAGAAGGTAGAAGGAATAAGGCAGAGGTATAGGCCTATACTTTTCACTCCTAAGATGTTGGAAGTATATCTGGGCCAAGTACCTTGAATAAGCTCTGCTGCGAGATCGCCGAAGAGAGAGGTAAAGATCAGTCCAGATAAAGCTTGATGCAAGCCGTCTCTGGGGTCCTTGCTTAGGATATATACTACCAAGCCAAAGGCAAAAGAACGCGCAATGGTGTCTGCCCAGAATAAGACGTATGATGGCGAAAAGAGATTCATAGTGTCTTTACGGTAGCATCCGTCCTCCTCTTGACAAGATTATTGAACTTTGATAATATTAATACAATTTGCGAATATTAAAATAGTTATTCAAAAGCACCTTTCATTAACCTAACCAACATTCTCCTTTCATCAGGACGGGGGACTTAGCTGCTCAAATAAATGAGCGGCTAGGTTCCCCGTTCTGTTATCCAAATCTCATTGTAGAAAGGAGGGTGTAAAATGATCGATGATAGGGTTTTTCTCAAGTGGACATGTGGGTCAAATGAGCTAGTCCCCCTCAGCAAGTATAAGGATATCTTGATCCCCTGCTTCATTTTCGGGTGCTTGGAGCCAGATATCCGCGAGGAAGAAAATTGCAAGCGACTCAGCAACACTACCGTTTCATTCCTCCGTTTTAACCCAGCTACCCGATCTTATCGGTCCTGGCGGGAAATCCTCTTCCTCTACCTCAGACTTATCTTAGGGGGTATGGTGGTCATAGAAATCCCCTATTGGGGGAGGATGAAATCGAAATGCCATTGAGGCATACAAAAACAAAAAGGACGGGCCCCAACAGCCCCGTCCTCTTTATTTATTCGCCCTATCAGCAATTCCGCCTCCGTCCAATAGACCTTGTTTAGAGTTGGCTTATTCCTAACGAAGAAGGAATTTTTCGCAGTTAGAATATAATGCCCAGGCTAGAAAGTCAAGCTTATTTTCAGGGAAAATTCATGTGCAATCAGGCATAGCCTTTAAATACACATCCGGCTCCACGCCACCCATCCAAACATTTTTTGGTGATACCTCATCTTGAATTTCCCATTCTGATTAGGGCACGCCTTGAGCTCCGGATTTTTGAGACGGTCATTTTGGCCACCTCCAACTTGCTTGCCTCAGTGAGAAGGTGAGATATCACTTTCAGGCATCATATGAAAAACGACAGCATCAAACAGGTTCAGAAGAATGACGGCCTGCGAAAGTCTAAAATAGCTGCTTCGAGTTTATCTTGTAGCCGCCGGGGCGAAGGCAAAAAGCCGAAGACGATCTTACCATAGGTTCCGGCCGACTCGATTTCAATGTCCCCGAAGCCGAAGATTCTTCCAATAATGCCAAATCGACAGGTCACATCCTGCACCTTATCCAGCTGGATGCTCCTTATCCTCTTGCCGATGATGCCTCGCTCCTCGATGAGCCTCATGGTGGTCAGATAGTATTTCCTGCAAATCCATTCCAGGAAAACAGCGGTCATCACGAAACCAAAGGCAACGCCGAAAAGAACCGGCAGCCCTCTCGCACCCGGAATCTGCCCCGGCAGAGGGAAGGGCAGATATCTGACCATCAGCGTTCCCAGAACCGCCAGGGCCAGCTCAGGGGCCACAATAAAAAGCCAGTGGGGATTGGTCTTGAAGATGATCCTTTCCTCAGGCAGAAGAAAAGCAGGACAGACAAAGAATGACCGGGTTTCTTTATGATTTTTCATCTCCATTGTTTTTCTCGATGATGACCTTTTGAAGCTTTTCATCGAAGGTGATGAGAAAAGGAAGGAAGAAGTTATTCCTTCCCAGGATGTTGAAAGAGACCGCAAGCTCCGCTGAAAAGGCAATGTAGCAGGTGAACCTCTCCCCGTTCACCCTGACCGGGACCTGATGCAGATAGCCCAGGATTTTGCCCTTTATCCCCTGGAAATAAAGGCTCTGGCCGCTGTTGACTATTACTCCCAAATAATCCGCGATCTCCGGCCGGAAGATGGAAAAGGTGGCCCCAGAATCGACCAGGGCTTTAACCATCAGGCTCCCCTTCGGCCCGGTCATCTCCACATCAATCAGCGGATAGGCCTGGTCCCCTTTCTTCAGATAAGAGAATTCCTTTTTCATTTAAACGTAAGGCCCCTCGTTTTTCCTCGGCACGAGAAATACCGGGGGCTTCTTTTTTAATTTCTCCACTTGCTTCATGAGCTTTTTTAGGGTGCCCTGGTGAGCGATGACCTTGCCATGGGCAAAAGCCACCCAATCTCCGGCGTATTTGTCGAGGCAGATGCTTTTATTATTCTCTTTGATCATGAGTTCTGACTTTTTCATGGTTTGCGAATATCATTCCGAGACCGACCGCGTCGAACATGTTCTGATGATATCTCGCTTTCCATTTCCTATCCTGGGTGAGAAATACCCTCAGCTCCGGGAAGGTTGAGACAACCGCCCTGGCCACCTCCTCCTTGCTCGCCCGGCCATTGCCGCAGATCATCTTCTTTGCGGTGCTCGGCGCATAGCCTATCACCTTGATGCCTTTTCTCCTCCCGATGGCCCTGATCTCATCGACAAAGACATTCAGAAGCGAGGCGCTCCGGTTGTTGGCGAAGAAAACCTTTTCAACCACCAGGGCATCGGGTTTAAAATCCTTTATCAGTCTGAGGATGATCTTCCTTCCCTCTTTTAGAATCTCATGGGGAGGCTTTCTCTTTTTGATCACCTTCACGCCAAAATGGATGAGCTTTCCATCGTCCAAGAAGGCGATGCCCATCTCCCTGGTGCCGGGGTCAATGGCTAAGATTTTTGAATGATTCCTTGGCATAATTTTAGATTAAAAGACAAGACTTCTTTCGACCTTTGGTCAATGGTTATCCAATTCATGGAAGCACCGGACACCCAGAGCGATGGCCTCAAACATGCGGATAAGGTAGGGGTTTCTATTTCCCTTCTCCTTTTCCAGTGGAGGGATTAAGAAGGGGTATTGGGAGGCGACCAGCTCGGCCATCTGCTTTTTGTTGATCTTCCCTTCGGGCGAAAAGAACTGCTCCAGGTCCCTCAGGGAGTATTCGTAGACTCTTAAACCCTTTCGCCTGGCAAATTCCCTGATCCTGGCCGTGAGCAGGTTTAAATTCTTGGAGCTCCTTGATCGATGGAGTTTCTTTATGGCCAAGACGTTAAGGTCGTATCGGTCGATCAAATCAGAGAGGATCTCTTTCGTTCTCTCGATCTTCCCCCTTGACTGGGTTCCCTTCAGAACCTTGATTCCCCAATATCGGAGATCAGACCCCCGGAGAATAGCCAGGGCGAGATATCTCGATCCGGGGTTAAGACCTAAAATTTTAAGAGATTTCTTTGGCATATTTTTGAATTAGATGATTAAATAAGGCGCCCCGGCTCTTTTTGATTTTATGATCCGGGATCTCCCTGACCTCTCCGAGGATCTTTCTCAAAAGGGATTCAGGGTACCTTTTGGCGTAAGAGAGGTATAGGGGAAATCCTTTGAGGTCTTTTAAGGACCTAGCCAAGTCAAATGCCAGAAGTTCTTCCCTCGTTTTCGGTTTGAATTTTTTAAAATTCGATATATCGATATTTTTAATTCTTGTTATCTTATTATCGTTAGTGTCGGCCTGGTTGACACCTGAGTTCGCTATAGTCGACACCTGGGTTCGGCCTGGTTGACACCTCAGCTTGAGGAGATGATAGATACGGTGATATCTTCCCTTTTTCTCGATCCTGATCAAACCACTTTTCTCCAAAAGCTTGAGGGTTTCATTGATGTATGACCTTGAATACCCAAGGGTCCTGGCAATGTACTTTTGTGACGGAAAACACTCTTGGTCCCTGCCAGCGAGTGAGGCCAAGAAATCATAAACAACGATTCCGATGGCCCCCACCTTCGGGGCATATTCTCGGATCACCGCCTTAGGGACCCAGTACCAATCCCCGTTTCTTAGGTCCCTGATTTCAATTTTTTGTTCACTGGGCATATCGCATTTAAATTTTTATTCTCTTCTTCATTCCCTTCTTTAGCTTTTGACCTCTCCCTCCCGCTTTCTGATCTCCCTTTTCAACTCCTCATAGAGTTCTCCAAATAAGAAGGCCACCGGCACATGGTAAATGATCTCCAAGCGCAAAGCATTTTCCAGGCTGGGCAGCTTCTTGCCGTGCTCGTAGCGGGAAAGGCTGTTGGTCCCTTTCAGTCCCATAAGATAGGCCACTCTTCTTTGGGGGAGGCCCATTTTCTTCCGGTAGGTGAAGAGATCGTTCTTAATTCGAGGAGATTTTTTTCTCTTTTCAGATTTTTTATCTTTCCCAAAACCCAATTTTTCCTCCCGGTCCTTGACCTCTTTTTTCAACCGGTCATAGAGTCCGCTGAATAAAAAGGCCACCGGTGTCCGGTAGACGATCTCAAGCTTCAGGGCGTTGATGAGACTCGGCAGCTTTTTGCCATGCTCATAACGGGAAAGGGTATTTGTCCCCCTCAGTCCCATAAGATAGGCCGCTCTTTTTTGCGAGAATTCCATCTTCTTCCGGTAGGTCCAGAGATCGTTCTTGATTGGGGTGGAAGTTTTTTTCAATTCCCTCTGATTTAAGGTTTATGATTTCAGATTATCAAAGAGAGGACAGCGAAAAAGCGGGGAAAATTTGCCTGAAGAGGCAACTTTAGAGGGATTGGGCGCGAAAGTAGGAAATAAATTGGGGATAATTCGGAAAAAATAAAAAGCCAGAATTTTTTTCTGGCTTGGCGAATCGTTTTGGCGGGCTTAGGATCGATATTCTGCTCATAGAGACAAATTCTCCCCTCTTCGAATCTGTTCCAGATCCTTTACTCTAAAGATAAGGAACGAACCCAAGGGGAGAAACTAAAAGCTGAGTCCCTGAAAGAGAATTGCCCAACATTAGCAACAACAAAGTAAAATAATTAACCAGCAAATAAGATGGGGAAAGATTTGCGGCAACTTCATAAAGAATTCATGAAAGAATGCGAGTTTACGGTAAAACTTTCGCCTGAAACCTTGAGAGGCAATCAGGCCGCCTTTGATACGCTGCTTAAGCTTATGCCACACATTGAGTCCACCTCCCTTTCCTCAGATATGCTTTCGGAATTTTTCAAACGGCTTGACGAGCGGGAGAGGAAAATTGGTAAGAATTTGACCAAGAGAGGGATAAAAAAATCAACTGTTGCCACATATCGAAGCAAGCTAAACAAATTTTTTGAATGGTTGAGAATCAGGGGATACATTAAAGAAAACCCTTTCAATAAAATGGCCTATCCCTCGGTACAATATGAGGACAGAAAATTCCTGAAAAAAGAACAAATTGAGAAAATATTTTCAGCTTTAGCCCTTCATCCCGGTAAGTCCTTTATTAAAAAAAGAAATGTGGCCATTTTTTCGCTGCTTCTTAATTCGGGCCTCCGGCGAAGCGAACTCGTTAATCTAAGAGTTTATGACATAGATTTAGAAAGAAAAAACTTATTCGTAAGATCCGAAACCTCGAAGTCAAAAAGGGATAGAACAATACCCTTAAATTCGAGTGTCCTGCCGATTCTCAAGGATTATCGCGACGAGCGGCAAAAAATGGGATATACCACTTCGTACTTCTTTGTTTCCTCAAACCATGATGACAAGCTCACTCGCGACGGCTTAAAACATCTTGTTACTAATCTAAATAATATTTCCGGAGTGGATTTCCATCTGCATCAATTCAGGCACACCTTCGCCGTAAATGTGTTAAATAATGGGTGCGATATCGCCAAATTGAAGCAACTCATGGGCCATACGGATATTCGGATGACCATGGCCTATCTGCGCTGTTTGCCAACGAAGGCCATGCGGGCTGACCTCGAAAAATTAACTTTTGCGAATCTGCTTTAAGAGAATTCAAGGGATGCTTGGAAATTTGAGAGCGTAGATGCTCGACGCTGGCCGCCAGATAAATGGTGGTTGTTTTGATATCGCTGTGCCCCATCATCTTCGATAACGAAAAGATGTCGCAACCGCCTTCCAGCATCAAAGTGGCGAAAGTATGGCGAAGCTTATGAACGCTAAATTTTATGCCCGACGCCCTCTTTATATCCTCTACGAGATGCTTAAGCCCATTTTCCGTGAATCCCATATTATGGTTTAGCGAAACGAAAAACTCCGCGCAAGTTCTCTTCAGCCTTTTTCTTTCTGCAAGATATTTCTCAAGGCTCTCTGCCAGTTTGTAGCAAATCGGCACTACCCGATCTTTACCGCCCTTTCCCTGGCGAACAAAAATGGACATATTCTCCAAATCAACATCGGTCACTTTCAGGTTAAGAAGTTCTTTCCTTCGCAGTCCGGCAAGAATGAAAGTGGCGAATATGGCATAGTTGCGGAAACGCAGAAAAGGGTATTCGTAGGGGTAGTTATAAACAATCTCCAGTATTTTAAGAGTCTGCTGTTTTGTCAGTTTAGAAGGCAATTTCTTCTCCAGTTTGGGAAGCTCTATTTCGTCCGTGAAGTTCTGATTCATCACTCCCTCTTGGACGCACCAGCGAAAAAAGACTGCTAACGTTTTATGATAGGTGATGAACGAATTGGATGACCAGCCCATCATTGCCCGGCCCTGGAAGAAGAAATTACGAACCTTTTCCATCGTGATCTCTTCGATTTCGGTGATATTCGATGTCCTAGAAAAGTACCCCATCGTTTGATGGTATCGCCTTATGGTGTCCTGCGAATAACCACGTATATACGTGGAGTAGTCACAAAACCGGCGAACTAAGTTTTTTATTTCCATAAAAATTGCAACCAAAGGTAGTTGCAACTCTTTATCAGAGCCGTTGGCCGGAATCGAACCGGCGACCTACTCCTTCATTTACACCTCTATTTATCAGAAACACCTATTAGAGGATTAGACTGTATCTTGAGCCTATCCCGTTGGATTTAGCTCCCCTTGTCAGTCGTTCGCCCGCTTGGGGCGGGACGGTCTGAACCAGGTGGTTGGTCTTTAACCGTAATTCGGGATTCACCGCAGAATTTCTTCTGTGGTGGGCAGGAAACTTCAGTATCCCACCATGGAGTTGCTCTACCAACTGAGCTACAACGGCTTATTTAATTTTGAAACTTTAATCCATTCTCCCCGACCTGTTTAGCGCTGAACTGGGTCCAATCTCTCCGGACATTTGGCTTACTTGAGCCAAAATGTGCCAATTTCTGATGACCGCCTCCTTACCATCAACCTACTCAATTTTTTGTGCTCATATTTTGGCTCTGTTGTCGGGAAAAGAAGGGATAAGGTTTCAAGAATGAAATGCCGCTGCACCGACCTGTTTTCTACAGCATCGGCTCTGATAATTTGCAACTAAAAATGGTTAGTTAATTATAATGAACGTACGCATTGATTATACTAGGATTTTGGAGGAAGGCAAGAAAGCAAGAGGCTAATTTTTCCTTTAGAGACAGCTTTTCCCTCCTTTTCAGAGTATTTCATAGGAATAAGATTTAGGCATCTACCATGTTCAAACCACAAAATGACAAAAATCCGATCACCCCCTTTGCCATCACTGACTACCGGGATATCAGGCGGAGATTCGGGATCAAAGAGAAAAACCGAAGGGGCCATATGTACATCATTGGCAAGACCGGCACTGGCAAGACCACCCTGATCGAGAATATGATCATCTCGGATATCAAAGCCGGAAACGGCCTAGCCATCATCGATCCCCATGGAGACCTGGCTGAGCATCTTCTTAACTTCATTCCCAAAAGGAGGATTGATGAAGTCATTTATTTCAACCCTTCGGATCTGAATTATCCGATGGCCTTTAATCCCTTGGAAAAGGTTGATCAGGATCATCACCACCTGGTAGCCTCAGGCCTGATCTCGGTCTTTAAGAAGATCTGGTTTGATTCCTGGGGTCCCAGGATGGAGCATATCTTAAGGAATGCCATCCTATCGCTGCTCGATTACCCAGGAAGCACTCTGCTGGATATTCCTTTGATCCTGGTTGACAAGGATTTTAGAAAGAAGGTCTTGGAAAAGGTTTCAAATCCCCAGGTTAAGGATTTCTGGCTTACGGAATTTGAAAGGTACTCGTCATATTTTCGATCCGAGGCGATCTCTCCTATTCAGAACAAAGTCGGCCATTTCCTGTCCACGCCTCTCATCAGAAATATTGTGGGCCAGGCTCAAAGTTCCATGGATTTCCGGAAGATCATGGATGAGGGTAAGGTTCTCATTGTTAACCTCTCCAAGGGGAAAATCGGAGAGGATAATTGCAGCCTGCTTGGAGCGATGATTGTTACCAAGATTCAGCTGGCTGCCGTGAGCCGGGGAGACATGCCGGAAAATAGAAGAAAATCATTTTACCTCTATGTCGATGAGGTCCACAACTTTCTAACCCTGAGCTTTGCCGATATTCTTTCTGAGGCGCGCAAATACGGCCTTTCTCTGGTTCTGGCTCACCAATATATCGAGCAGTTGGATGAGAAAATCAGGTCAGCCATTTTTGGAAATGTGGGCACTCTAATCGCTTTCAGGGTGGGGGCCAGGGATGCCCAGTTTCTCAAGAATGAATTTAGCCCTGTTTTTGACGAGACCGATCTTGTCCATCTGCCCAATTACCGTATCTACCTCAAGCTGCTGATCGACGGGGTGACTTCCAGGCCTTTCAGCGCGATCACGCTCCCCCCTTTCGAAATACGAACTTCTCATAAAAACAAGGTTATTGAGACATCGAGAACCATGTTTGCCAGGATAAGGGTTGAAGTTGAAAGGGAAATTATGGTCAGTAGAGTCTTAGAATCCAGGCCCACAGGCAGACAAATGAGGTTTCTTTGAGGGTTTAAAGGACGCAAATTTGAATACCGGTCTCACGTTTCCCATTTCAATCTTAAACTGTGAATAAGGTTTCTTGAAGCGAAGTTAAAAATATGCTTATAATTTCTTTAAGGTGTATGTACCCGAAAGATAGTCCGTAACTCCTCCATAAAGTCGTCAATCACCGCTATGCCTATTAAGCATTTAACTTCCTTTTCTGGATCATTTCACCGCCCCTTTGTCATCTAAGATCTCCGACTTCTTCCCCGATCCTTCTCTTCCATTACAATAGCACTTCTAGAAAATCATTAGTCTCAAAGAAACCCACATGCGCTAAACCGAGGAAATATTTTCCAAGCAATCTAATCCAATGTCTTTCAAGAATTACACCGTTTTAATAAAAATGGGCGCAAGGAAGACCCATCTCCCCCGTGGGCCAAAAATATTTGGTTATAAAAGGGGTGTATCTATTTTAGTAACTACCCTTCTGATCTCCCAAATTATATCCGGAATATTCTTATTCGTTCCGCCGCCCAAAAAAGCTCAAGCTGCAACAAACACCTGGGATTTTTCGACTTCTTCAGACTATACTTTCGACAACACGAAAATAGAAATATCCGCCGAGCAAGCACAATTAAAATCTATCTCAAGTTGGTACAACACCAGTTGGGGCTACAGGCGAACTGTTACCATAGACAACTCTGGGAATTCAAACACGCTCACAGATTACCCTGTTTCACTTTCACTCACTTCATCAAATTTTAGCTTTTCAAAAGCAAAATCAGCTGGAGAAGATTTACGATTCACAAGTAGCGATGGCACAACGCTTATAAATTATTGGATTCAAAGTTATGATCCAAATTCTCAGACAGCTACCGTATGGGTAAAAGTACCATCAATTACTGCTTCAACCACTACTACAATTTATATTTACTATGGAAATTCTCTTGCGACAGCTTCAACTAATGGTGATAGCGTATTCACGGCTTATGAAGATTATAACTCCACAAATACGAATTTGAATTATGGGATAATTGCCCAGGATGCAAGTTGGTATTCCTACGACAGCGATCCTCAATGGTATGGCTCACCTTCAGGAATATTTTTTACTTCAACCCGGCCACAAGCAATAAGATACAATGGAACCCACAATAGAACTTATATTGTTTATGGAGGCCAGGGAAACCCGGCGGGTATAAATATTACCTACTATGACCACACTGGAGGAACTGTAGCAACAAAGGTCAAAGTTGATGACAACCCATGTGGTACTGACGCCCACGGCAACCCATCATTAGCGATCGACGGCAGTGGGTATCTCTACGTGTTTTATGGCAGTGAAACGTGTGCCTTAAAAGTGAAAAAATCAACGAACCCAGAGGATATAAGTTCTTGGGGGGCGGCAGTAACAATATCGCCCTCCGATGACGAATATCCTCAACCATTTTTTATCGGCAGCACTTTATACGTTTTCTATCGACACAGAGTTTCTGATTCTCCTTATATAAAGTCCTTTGGTTTTAAAAAAAGTACAGACAACGGGTCCACCTGGTCTTCATACAACGAAATAATCAAATTCGGCGCGCCATCAAATATTTACGGAGTCGTGAAAAGAGGCAACGAGTCGCCAACTCCGAGTATTCACATTGCTTGGATGAGCTTTCGATGGGTGGATTACTCAAACAACGATTTTAAAAATACATACTATACCTATTCGGATAGTGGAGGAACAACCTGGAAAAAAAGGGATGGTACAACCCTAACTTTACCAATGGACGAAAGCACTTCTGATCAAGTCTTGGCTTCGGGAACGGATGACGACTGGCCGTTAGACATACAATTAGACAGTAGTAATAATCCTTATATCTTAAATATTGTTGGCGTACGAAATGGCACACATGATAATAGAGGAACCTTTGCGTTTAAATTTCATAAATGGAATGGAGCAGTTTGGACAACGACTACTATAGCAACTGGTGCTGATCACCTTTTTGACAGAGGCGCGCTAAGGGTTGTTGACTCGAATAATTTTAAAGCCTATTTGACTTTAGGCGGGCAAGCGGGTCAAGATGGGGGCGAGATCCAGGAATATTCAAGTTCAGATGGAGGGGCAACCTTTTCGAAAACAGACAATATCACCTCAGAGTCCGGGGGCATGGAACATAATTATCCGAAAGTCGTAGAAAATGCCTCCACAGATCTTCAGCTTATTTGGGGATATGGAGATACCGAACCAACGAGTGTATACGGTTATGGATCAGCAAAAACCTTTGTTCAGCCAGGCGTATTTACTTTTGGTGCTGCAGGGGAAGAGGTTTATTCTTCGCTTGGAGGATCAACAACGCGTTCTAACAGTAGGGTCGAAATAGACACAAGCGGCACCAAAGCTTATGAACAACATGTAATACTTAGTACCTCTGTACCAACTAGTGTACGGTATCAAAAAATACGATTCAATCCGCATAGTGCAGGGAATGCCTATCGTTTTCTTCCTCTCCAATTGGTTTGGCAAAAGACTGGGCTTGAAGTGGGTAATACTTGGGGTTTAACAGTGTTTTGGTATTCTTCGGGGCTATATCTATACTCTACGCCTAGTAATGGCGGAACAGTAACAACTACTTAACTCACGGCTACAACTCCAACAGAGAATACCTGGTATGTCGTAGAGCTGTGGCAAATTGGGACATCAACATATGTAAAAGTTGTTAAAGAATCAGACGGGACAGTAATTTATAACGGCAGTGTTGTGACTAATGACTATAGTAATGCAACTTTATATGCTGCATTTGGACAATATGCTAGCGCTAGCCCGGGGACAATAACTGGGTATTATGATGACTGGATTGTCAGACAATACGATTCACCGGAACCGTCAACAGGCGTTGGCTCAGAAGTAACGGTTTTCGCAGCTGACAACCCTACCATTCAACCCAGAACATCGTTACCTTTTACTTCCTTGTCCGGCTTTTCCGAAACCGCCACCAAAAATGGGGGGGAAATAAAATATCAGATTTCCAATGATTCCGGAACAACTTGGTATTGGTGGGATGGCTCAAATTGGACAACAACCACCTCAGGATACACTGAAGCCAACACTGCTTCAGAAATAAACAGCCATATCTCATCCTTCCCGAAAGGCTCTTTCCTTTTCAAAGCATATTTGCACTCTGACGGCACCCAATTGGTGCAGCTGGATTCCATTGATTTGACTTACGCTTATTCGACCGGGGGCGGCTCTGGCTTTCTTCCTCTTCCTAATCCTCCTTCTCCGGTCAGCGATGTCATCGCCACTCCTGGAAATGGTCAAGTCGCTCTATCTTGGACGAATCCCAATGGCGTTTCCTCTAAGACTCTCGTCTACCATAAAAGAGGCTCTGGGATACCCTATCTATATCGGGATTATCAGTCCCTTATTTACAACGGCACTGGCTTTTCATATATTGACGGCAATCTCACTAACGATGAAACCTATTATTATTCAATCTATACTACGGATTCATACGGTCAGATTTCATCTCCAGTTAATGTCAGCGCCACTCCCAGAGAAAGCGTCTCAAGCCCCCAGGTTTCAAGCGGTTCCAGTCCACCGATTTCTCGCTCGACAACAATATCTCCCGCAACCCCACCGATGGTTTCTCAAACATCAAAAATCTCTCAGGGCTTAGAAGCCATTCAAGCCAAAATCGCCAGCTTAGTTTCTGACGTTGCCAATCTTCCTAGGAATCCCTCTGCTTCCGATTTAAACCTAATCCAGGAGAAACTTCTGGGTATCATAAGTGAGCTAAAATCTATCCAAGAATCCCAGGCTCCTGTTTCTTCAGCATCCCCCTTTACCACCGGCCTCTACTACGGACTTATTAGCGATGACGTAAAAAAACTCCAGGAAGTTCTTAAATCAGATGCCTCAGTCTATCCGGAAGGGGTAGTGAACGGCAAATTCGGCCCTGCCACGTTGAGGGCCGTAAAGAGATTTCAGATTAAATACAATATCACTACGGAAAACAACCCGGGTTACGGTTACGTTGGGCCGAAGACGAGAGCAAAGTTGAATGCGTTATCAAGTCAGGTTACTCCTTAAACTCAAAAGGATTTCGGATGATTCCAAATAATAATACTGCGTTTGGAAATATTTCTGTGACGATTTGAGAATCGCCGTCAATGCTAGGCCAAAAAAGTTTTAAACCTTTTCCAAAAAAATAAGGGAAGTAGATTATTTTTTCCACTTCCCTTTAATGTTTTAGGATCTCTCGTTTCCCTGCCAAGCCTTACATAAATTTTCATACTCACAATCCTTGCAGATGAACGACTGCCTGGGGAAAAAGACCCCGGATTTGATCCCCTTGAGGACCTCCTTGGCCAGGTAAAAGAACCTCTCGTAGTCCTTCTCCTCCCTTCCGGTATCCAAAACGGCCATCTTGGGGGTTTTGACCTTGACGAAGTTAACCAAGCGAAAACCTTTAGGATTTTTCCTGAATACAAGCCTGTAAGCGTAGCCGTAGATGGTCAGCTGCAGCAGGTCATCCGCACTCTGGGGGTCTATGGTTTTATTGGTTGTTTTAAACTCCGTGAGGACTTCCCCCTCCCCAATCAGGTCGATGAACCCCTCCAGGGCAACCCCCAAGGTTTCCTCGGTGCGCAGATTTACCAATGGGACCCGGAACGGATACTCGGCGTCCATCACGCCATCAAGCGGGGACTGATAATAAAGGTTGAGCATCTCCCTGGCGGTCAGGATCAATTTGCCTTCCTCTTCGCCCTCCTTGTACCGGATCTCGCTATCAAGCTTCTGGCAGAACCAGTCAGCCCTCAGGATCTTGTAGAGCATCTCCAGAGAAGGCCGCTTCCCGATCATCTTTTGCTTGTGGAACCAGTCGATGGTTGAATGGACCACGCTGCCGAAGACCAGGCCTGAAGATTTGAAGGGCCTGGGGATCAGATCAACGTATTGAAATTTGTACTTCAGGCCGCACTGGAGGTAAAGGTTGATCTGGCTGGCGGAGAGATGATCGATGGTGTATTCAACCATTGACACCACCCCCTTTTAGCTCTTCCAGCCTGCGCTCGATCTCCCGGCTGGCTTCAAACTTGGAGACCTTTTTCAGCGAATCAACACCGAGAGCCTTCTTCAGCTCTTCATGAGCTTTTTCCCCTTCGAACCCCTGCTCGGCCAGGATGCGGAACAGGTAGCGCTTCTGGGCGTCGGTCATCAGTGCGTCATTATTGCCAGGGCTGGGTTCTTTCTTCGCTTCGTCTTTCTTCCCTTGATCTTTCTTTCCGTCCCCTCCTGTTTCCTTGGCTGGTTTCTCCTCTGGTTTGGATGGCTCCGGATAAGCTTCCTTCTTCTCGATCAGCCAGAGACTCAAAAGAAGCTGTCCGGAACCGGTCCGGACCTCCAATACTCGACAATCCTTTTCCTTGGCCATAAGAAATCCCTCCTTGTTTTTTAATGTACTGATTTCATCCTAAAGGAAGGACAGAGGCCAACAAGGAGGGAGGATTTGATTAAAGGGACAACTTTTATTGACATCGCAGCTTCAATTGCTTATTCTTTAATCTTCCGGAGGACTTCTAAAATCGTAGGAACTGACGCTCGATCATTTGGATTTGTGCTGTTGTGCACGAAGCGGACAACGCCCTTTTGATCAATAATCACCGTGCCGTATGAGGTACCATTGGCATTAGTCTGTAGGCCATAATCTTCAATTATCTTCTTTGTGCCAGGAGCAGGAATAATAGGGTAGGTAATCCCCAATCGGTTTTGGGTAGCCAGGACGGAATGTGTCAATGAAAATGAGACACAGGCTAAGAGAATTTAGTGTAGCAAATTCTCGTTTTCCATAGTCGATTTGGGCGGATTGATCCAGGCCGCCTCCGGAAGCGCGAGAGGTGCGGGGACTTTTCTAACGAACCTCTCGGGGTGCGTTTCGTAGGCCGCCAACAAAACCTTCTCCCGGGCCTGAAAGACCTCCTTGGCCAATCCATAGTGCACGACCTCGGGGGTCATCAACCCGATTCCTGAATGGTGGTGCTGGGTGTTATACCAGCGGAAGAAGTCCTGACAAAAGGCCCGGGCATCTTCCAGACTGCCGAATCGCTCCGGGAAGTCCGGCCGGTATTTGAGAGTTTTGAATTGAGCTTCCGAATAGGGGTTGTCATCGCTGGTATGGGGCCGGCTGTGCGTCTTGGTCACCCCCAAGTCCGAAAGCAGAAGCGCCACCGGCTTGGACTTCATGGAAGCCCCCCGGTCGGCATGGATCGTCAACTGCCCCGGCTGAATGTTCTGCTTCTCCATGGTCTCCTGGATGAGCTTGTGGGCTAAGACCGCCGTCTCCCGGCTGGCCACCATCCAGCCCACCACATAGCGGCTGAAGATATCCAGGATCACATAGAGGTAAAAGTAGGTCCACTTCATCGGCCCCAGAAGCTTGCTGATATCCCAGGACCAAACTTGCCTGGGGCCGCTGGCCAGCAATTCTGGCTTCTGGTAGGAGGGGTGGCGCAGCTGGTTGCGCCGTTCTTTGACCTCCTGGTTGGCCTCCAGGAGGCGATACATGGTCCGGATGGAGCAAAGATACCGGCCCTCATCCAAAAGGGCCGCGTAGACCTCCTGGGGGGCTTTATCCATGTACTTCTCCGAGTGGAGGACATCCAGGACTTCCTGACGTTCCTGAGAGGCCAGGGCGCGGCCAGGAGAGGGCCGTCTCCGAGAGGAAGGAAACGGCTCGTTCCCCCGGGCCCGATGCCGGTAGACCGTTGCCGGGGGAATCCCCATGGCGGCACACGCCGGCCGGGTGCCGACCTCGGGAGTGAGGGTCTCGACGGCTTCCATCAGTCGTCCTCTCCGAGCTCGGGGTTCTTCAGGGGAATCCCCAGCATCTGTGAAATTTTTTTTTGAATGTCGATGATCAACTCGGCCCTTTGGAGGCGCTTTTGCAGCCTCCGGTTCTCTTTGCGCAGCCGATCCACCTCGGGTTGCAGCGGATCGCAGGAGGCCTTTCGCCCTCGCTGTTTGGGCCGGAGGGCGGAAAGCACCCCGGCTTCCCTTTGTTGGCGCCAGGTCGTCAAATGGGATGAGTAAAGCCCCTCCCTGCGCAATAGCGCCCCAATCTCCCCCGGGCTCTGGGCATGGTCGGACTGGCGAAGAATATTGAGCTTGTATTCGGCGGTGAAGCGGCGGCGAATGGCTTTCTGTGGGACTTCCGGGTCGGGTGGATGGACCAGCATCGATGGCATGGAATGAGCCCCCTGGGCGGCGGTCGCCGCACAGGGAACTCCAGTCGCCCTACGGGCTCCTTCCGTTCCCTGTGCGGTTCTAATCTTCTCACTGATCATACTCTGAGCACCTCCCCACCCTCTACAGTAATTTCACAGGGGTCGGTGTCTCATCATCATAGGCACAGAGGGGGACATCGAATCGATCTCCATGACAGCCTAATGCGATTAACCTTGCTCCTAGGTTCTGGATTTCAGTTAGACGGACTTGCAGCTCACCGAGCAGCTTCCTACAGGGTATTCAGCTATCAGCGTAATAGAACGTCAGAACAACACTTTTGCCTTGATAGTCGCTCAACCGCACCGGTTGATTCTTGTAATTCGGTAGTTGAAAATCTGGAGCAGCTTTCCCAACCAGGGAGGCCGCACAGCCGGTACCCAAGAGCAAGGACAGGGAAAAAAGCGCTGCCCACCTTACTGATTTCATTGTCGGCTCCTTTTTAAGGACGAGTATTACCAAAATTTATAGCATCAAGATATTTATCGACATCCTTTATTTTAACAACTGCAAAAAATCTAATAGTGATTTTTAGTTAATAACACTGTATAGAAGGCGGGTTGTCCGCACCCCGCTAACGCAGAGTAAGCCGAATTACCCAATCGCCCCTTCCCAAGGTACCGCTATCGCTCTTTATCATTTTCCCGCACCTTCCTTTTGAAAAGTGCGGGATTTCTCTCTTTCCTTTTCGCCTGCAAATTGTAAAGATTTTTCCCCTTGGTCTCACTTCTTATTTATTCCCAGAGAATATATTGTTTTTTAAATCTTAGCCTCACAACGGCTTAGCGGAACGTTTAAATTCTACCTGAATTACATAACCCGATTGTTCGAGAATCTTTTTTAATTCAAGCAGTTTCTCTTTTGGTTTGATTTCTACTGTAAGACTTCTCAGCATAGGAGATTGACCAATAATCCTCCCGCCCTCTTCTTTGACTGTATTTACAACTTTGTCCAGATAGAGATAATCCTCTTTTTTTGGTATATTGCTTTTCGTATCTTTGTTATAAAGGAAAATAAGCAGTATATCACATTCTGCCTCCACACCTTCATATTTGCATATCTTTACAGGCCTTTTAGGGACAATTTCCTTTTCAGAAGTAAATGGTTCCTCTATTACTTCCGCTTCCATTTCAGATTTCTTTTCCGTCGTTAAACCAATAATAAAATAAAAAGCCAGAATTGCTATACCCGTTAAGAAAAGAAATATTATTGATTTTTTTACCATACTTTTATTTTATCAGGCTATTACTAAAAACTCAAATTATCCTAAATATCCTGCCTAGGAACCCAGCACTGCAATTGGTATTCTAACTCTTTTCAATAATCCTGAATCTGCCTTTATCCATAGATAAACATCATAAGTTAAAGTGGATACTCCTTTATTTTTAATACCATTAAGGGTAACAGTGAAGGTTCTTGTTTCTCCAGGTTTAACTCCAGAATATTTATCTGGGTTAATAGCAAAAATCCATTCACCACCCGATATCCTTTCGACACTTAAAGTAACTTCTGCTAATGCTTCCTCTATTCCCTCAATTATGGCTTCAGCGATTTCGCTACTATTGCTTGATAAGGCAAAAAGACTTCCTTTTGTAGCATCAACAATCCTTTGAAGATCTCCTTGAGTATCTCCGCTATCAAGCCCTATTACTATTATACCTTTTGCATTTAGAGCGTCAATAACTTGACTAAATGTGGGACCGTAGTAGACCTCCTTTTCGGGGTCGTGAAAAGGTGCGTCAGTAGCTAAAACGATTACTTTTAAGGAAGCAGTCCGCCATCCGATATTAATAGGATTTACTTCTCCTAAATCGTCAAAATCTCCATCATTATTTAAATCACGACCAGACCCGGTGGCAGCCTGATAAAGAGCCTCCAATTGTGATTCGGGCCAATCCGCGCCATAGTGTAACGGATTATCCAGTTGGTTAATGGCAGCCTTAACCGCATCTATATTGTCGGTAATCGCTTGGTTTAAATAGAATGCCCTATCTCCAGAGGATTCATCTCCATATGGATAAAAAGGAAAATCTGCGAAGCTTGCTACTCCAAACTGAACGTCGATACCTCGGGTTGATAAATCATGAATGATCTCCGTTGCTTTGCTTTGCAATGTATCTATGTCGTCATAATAACTTCCAGTGGTATCTATTAGAAATAACACATCCATAGATGAAACAGAGGCGGGCGGGATTGTCACTGAAAAACTAACGCTTTTCGTTTCGTCTTTTGATATGATTACCGTATCAAGTACGTCTAATGATATACCTTCAACAGCTTTGGCATTATCTACGGCCTTTTTAGCATTCAAAAAAAGGTTTGGCTCGGGTTTGGTGTTTCCTTGATTCAGCGCTTCGGTTGATGGAACAACAACAGGGTCAGCACTATCTAATAATATATATCTGATTTCTGGTGCCGAAAGAGTTGTATTTATGCTTTTAAGCAAAGCAGCCGTTCCTGTGACTAAAGGGGCGGCATAAGATGTTCCGCTTCCAGTTCCATTTCCCCATCCGATATTGTTTCCGGGAGAAGCAATGTCAACAGCCTTGCCCATGTTTGAACCCCATAAGGTTATCAAATCCCATAAAATAGAATCTTGGACATCCTTTTTATTAATATCTGTGGCAGCAACTCTTAAAGCATGGGTCTTCCAAGAATCTTTTTCATCTTCCGGAGCATTATAGTCACTGGGCAGAAGCGTGTCATCCGTCTTCTCGCATTCGTTTCCAGCAGCAAAAATAAGTAAGCAATTATTTTTCTTTGCTGCTGCTACAGCTGGCGTTATATATTTTCGAAAGTCAAGAAGGGCATTAATTCTCTTTTGGGAGGAGGTAGAACAGCCAATTCCACCGGCACCTATCGAAATATTTACGATCTTTGCACCTTTAGTAATTGCTGTTTTTATACCGGTTAATGTTTCAGTAATGGTCATTTTTTTGAAAATAATGTAAATTTGCTCTAAATTACCGACATCTGCCATTATCACGTGGTTTTTCCATGCAACTCCACGAACTTTATTTGATTCATCTATATATCCGGCGGCAAACGAGGTAACCCACATTCCATGATCCGATAAGTCTTTTGTATCATCATCTTCTATAGGATTTCCTGCATAGTCGTATCTTTTGATTCTACTTTCTGATAAAACATTCTGATCCTTCATGATGCCGGTATCAACTATTCCGATAATTGCATCGTCAGATTCGGATCCAGTAGTGATTTCCCATGCTTCATTTGCTTTTATATGTTCAATCCAATAATTGCCCTCAAAATCTGGGTACGCAACTGCTTTAGGAATTACAGCTCGCAATACCTTTAACCCGTAATTTTTCACATTCTTTAGAAACCTCTCATAACCAGTGAGGTTATCATCGGTCAATTTCACGACGAGATTTACGCCAGAATGGGCAACACCCGACACAGACTTTATTTGAGAGATAAAATCTGTTTCCTTTGTTGTTGAAGGAATCCGAACTTGAATAGTTCTCATTTCGGTAAGGCTGCCTATAATAATGCCTCCCAGTTTTTCTACCCATGCTTTAAGAGTATTCACTTCTTCCGAAGTAATATCCTCTTTCGCGAATATCAGAATTTCGTCTTTAGCTGCTTCAACAACTCTTCCATCATCAAGAGTAATGTTTTCTGTTTCATGAACCTCTGAGAATTTACTGTCTTCAGTAAATGGCTCGACTCCAGTTGTTCCGCTGGGGGGAATTCCACCACCCCCTCCACTGCTGCCTCCACACGTCGTTAGAAATACTGCTAGAAACCATGCAAACAATATTGCCAAGACGAACCTGACATTTTTCATTGGGCACCTCCAGACCAAGAAGTGGACACGGGGGACCGAGAGCCGATGTTATTCGCCCGCCATTGCTATGGGATTGAATATTTATCTTTCTGAAAGTTACTCAACCTCTTTGACCAATTTTTTAAAGACCCAACCAGTCTTTCCTGAAGTCAATTTGACATTAAACCAATCGCCGGACTTATCAATATCCAACTTCTGAATCTTATCTCCTTTTTTTAAAGTGGTGATAATTTTACTTTTGCTGTTGGCCTCAGCTCTAATGTTGACCTGTTCTGCGTTGATGACCAAATAGACTTCCGGGGACGGGGGTGAAACTGCAGCTGCCTGGGCCTCTTTGGGAGCAAGGATGGAAGGAGGTGGCGAAGCCGCTTCCGGTTTGGGCGGAGGAGTAACTGGGGCCGGAGGAGTAGGCTTTGGTGCCTCTGCGACCGCTTTAGGAGGTTCTGCGGGTTTAACAGGCTTTCGCAATTGAACTTGCAATTTCTTTTGGTCCTCTAATCTTTGATCAATTCGACTATTGGCCTTGATATAAAATTCATCAGGTTTTAATTCTTGGGCCTTTTGGTAATTTTCTTTAGCTCTTGCCAGATCTCCCTTTGACTCATACGCTACCCCAATGTTATAGTAAACGGCCGCTGAGTCGCCTTTAATTTTCAAACATGTTTGCCATTCATTGATGGCTTTATCCCACTGGCTCGCTTTGGCAAATTCATTGGCGCGTTTGATACATTCATTTAAAGCTTTAATTTCAAGAGGTTCGCGGAAGCTTATAAGGCTGCTTTCATCACTCTTATCCCTTAGTTCCACCGCTTGAGGGACATAGTGCGGAACAATTTTTTTGATAAATCTATCTACTGGTATATTAGCGGCCTCTTGTAACATTTTTGCCCTTGGTGGTAGTTGGCCAATAGCACCTGGGCCTTCTGCTTTAGCCGATTTTTCTCCATCAAATGTATCGCTGGCCATCATTTCCCCGGTGCTGACGTCGATAAAATTTGCAGAGAAACTTACATAGGCTTTGCGGCTTGCCACATTGACATAAACAGTTCTATATTGGAGCGGCTTTGTTCCATAAATTGGCACCTCGCGTGCTTCTGTATGGCTTTCCTCGCTTGCTTCCCACCCATTTACTGAACCGATGATTACCGCCTCAACACCTAAGAGCTTTCCCATTTTGACAGCTGTCGCTTCATCAATGGCTCCGGTGGCGGCAAAGGCCTGCTCCCCCAATATTTGCTGCATTTGAGTTCGGTTAACTACTTTGAAATAAGGTTTTTGTTCTACCCTGGCATTAATAAGGGCCGATTCAATCCAATCCCGGATTTCCCTGCATCCTTGTTGGCCATCGAACCTAAGGACGGCAACTCTGGTGTAGCCATGTAAATCGATTTCCGCCGGTTTAAGAACCATTGTTCTAATTTGTGGGGCACAGCTCATTAGAAGTGTACATAAAAAAGCCATTGAAAAAACGATTCTCAGGAATTTCATGGCTCCCTCCTTTTGGCCTCTCCTATTTGGATCACTTCTTTACCTCCTTCCCAAACGGGTCTTCCAGTTTGGCCTGGATAATCTTGGCCATGCTCTGAGCCGCCACATCGGGCTTCTGGCCGTTTTTATAATTGATAGCCACCACCATCAAGGTGTTGGCCTTTTCCACCCCGATGATTTTTAAAGTGGCGCCTTGAATTAAGGAAGTCATTTGGGTGCCCCCTATACCCATATAACCTGTGGATATTTTTTGGGATGACTGGACATTTCCAGTAATTATGGCTTGGACGCCGATGATTTTGCCTGCTTTGACAGCGTTTCCGGTATCTACTGCCCCAGTCATCTGGAGTCCCTGTTCCTCGAGGACTTTCTTGAGCTGCTGTCTTTCAATGCACTCATAGCCCAGCTTCATCATCTCTAAGCTGAGGTTATCGGCCATAATGTCGGTCAGACCGCCGGGCATAAATGGCACACCGGGTGTTGGCGTACCCTCGCTAAAAACAAAGGCCACCTTCTTGATCTGGTTCAACTGCTCCTTGGTTATGCCTGGCGAGACTGCGGCATTCACGCTCGCGTCTTCCAAGGAACTAGCAACTGAGGCGCCAGCCCTAATGGCCTCTGGTAAGTACATGGCCGCCTCTATACAGCCCCCAAGAAGGGCCAGGGCGAAAAGAATGACAACCCATTTGTAAAAATACGTTGAAGTCTTCATTTGTTCCACCTCCGCCTATGGATTTTATGAATCAATGTCTGGAGCACTATGGACAAATTCCTTTTTCTTTCTTAAGCTGAAATCAATTAGTCTCTCTTTACAAAGAGAGACTAACCGCTCAAACGATAATCAAATCCTTGTTTTCCGCTTTCACCTCCCCGTATTTAATGATCCCTCTTCTATAGAGGTCTTGCCGGTTTTGAATTGACCAAACCTGCCTCTGGGTCCAATCTGTTCCGTTTCTTCTTTTGTGCCCCCAGGCATTTAAATAGTCCGCTATCTCCTGGCCGCTCTTCGTCCCATTGAAGGAAAAAATTAGCCTGATGATCTCCGCCTCTTGGGGATTTTTCTTTATCTCTTTGCTGTTGCGCACGTAACCGTAAGGCAGGGTGCCACCGGCGATTTTCCCCCTTCTAGTCCTCTCCTCCCGGCCCTTTTTCAGCCGCTCAATAATCTCTTTCCGGTTCTCCTCAGCAATGGCCTCCTTAATCTGCCTGATTAAAACATCTTTCCGGTTGTTTCCGTCATAATGCGGCATATCGGCAATGAAAACCTTCACGCCGAGCTTCTGGAGATCATGAAGCAGGTTCTCAGTGAACCGGAGATCCCTAGATAGGCGGTCGAGCGAAGAGACAATGATGGCTTTGACCTTCCCCGCTTTGCAGTCTCTGATGAGCCTTCTTAGTTCCCTTCGGTTTTCGGAAACCCCGCTTTTGGCTTCGTCTACATAAAAATCCTCCACTTTCAGACCGAAGATTTCGGAATATCTTTTAATATCCCCAACTTGGATGTCAATGCCATATCCTTTTTTCTTCTGCTCCAGGGTGCTAACCCGGCAATATCCAGCCACGATTTTATTTTTCTCCATGGATTCATAGTGTTAGTTGCTTATCTTAGTCTCTCTTTGTAAAGCGGGACTGGGAAGGATAGGCTCTTTTATCAAGGCCGGAAAAGAATGTCAAGAAAAAATTACATTAAAAGTGGATTTTCCTGTGCTTTTTTCGTGAAAAATAAACTTCCGGTAGATTATGAGGTCATCAACGGGGTGCGGATCGCCAATCTTCTCTTCGGTTTTTTGTAACCTTCGGCTGATAAAAAAGCCAGCCTGTTTGGGCTGGTGCATTTCTTACTTTCCCAGAGAGTGACTCTTTTTCCTTGTGATTTTGCTTCCGTCTGCCAAACGAAATTCCTAGACCTCAAAACTTCCATAAATCCTTATCACCCCAATAATATCTTGCCCAAAAGGATAAAATCTCCCTTCTTTTGCTCCTCTCCCCAACCTTTATGCTGAAGATATAAAGCACATTAACAATTTTACAAAGAAGGGAGAGGAAAAACATGAAAGCAAGGATCATCCATTCCCAAAATCTGACTACTGAATGCTGGTATGTCCAGGCCTGGGGTTTGGAATATTGCCGGAAGTGCTGTCGAAGAAACAGCAAAAAGTGTGGAGGAAAAAGAATTAGACAAACCGGCCAAAACATTTTGGGCAAGAGGGTGCCAATAGATTAGGAGGATCGTATGTTGAAAGTCCATAGCCTTTGTCTGCCTTATTTCCACAAAGATGCGGTGAGCTTTTTCTTTCTGGATGGGAAGTCAATCGAAGTGCCATTCTGGCAATTCCAGAATATCACCTCAGAAGGGGGAAGGTTCCACCAATTTTACACCTTCCTCATAGGGGGTAATGAAAATGTTCTCAAAGGAAATAAACCGATGGCTCCGGGCTCTTGGCATAGCCAAGATTCTTTTTGAGGACCAGGGGTATCACTGTCTCTACCTCGACGACATAGAAGATTTAATAAGGAGGAGATTTATGTACAGCCCGAGAATCAGCGAGGATTTGATTCCCAGACTCTATCAGGCCGCCAAGGCGAAGCGAATCCCGATGACCACCCTGGTCAACCGGATTTTAGAGAAAGCATTGAACGGAGGTGATGGGCTTGAAGCAAGGGAAATTGGTCCGGATGGCAAGGGGCCTCCTGTTGCGGAGGAAAATGATAGCCACGGCGGAGGCGCTGGAAAATAAGATCCAGGCTTTTCTTCTGAAGGAAGGCAAAGAAGAAATGGTCAGCGGCGGTTTAAAGATTTCATTGAGAGAAAACGGTCGGATCGAAATTGTCGAACTGCCGCTATTAAACCTGAAACAGATGAAACTACGCCTGAAAAAACCTAAAACCTCAAAGAAAGGAGACAACCGATGAATTTACAAAATTTGATTGCGGAATTAGAAAGGCAGAAGCCGTTGAAGTGGGACCGGAAGACGGATTCATCCCAATTGGGAATGGTCTTGGCGGAAAACGAGGCCAAATTCCGGATTAACGGCAGGGATAATCCCTTTTTCATTACCAAATCTTGCCATGCCCAGATCGCCGAGCGCCTGGACATCCCCCTCAAGTATTATTCCCGGATGGAAGATGAAGCCCCGGCGCTTCTGGCCGAGAACGTGAACACCTGGCTCAAGGCCGGGCCCAGGGAATTCTTTGTCCGGGGCCTGGGCGAGTCGGTGAGGGCGCTTCTTAGCGGCAAATACCGGGTGATCGACCACCTGGATGCGCTCTACTGTTCCTTAAACGAGCTTCAGGCCCACGATACCGAGGTGGAAGACTGTTACCTCTCGGAAACCGAGATGAATCTCAAAATAAAAAGCAACCACCTCAAGGATTTTGTCCGGCATAAAGACGACCACATTATCGGCGGCCTGCTCCTGGTCAATTCGGAAACCGGACACCGGGCTTTGAGGGTAGAGCCCCGGACCTTCCGGGTCCTATGCTCCAATGGCATGGTCATTGAAGACCTCAAGACTCGCCAGATCCACCTGGGGAACGGCAATGATGGGTTTGATGAGGAGGTTTATATTTCCATCCGCCGGTCGATCCGCGAGCTTTTTGGCCGGTTCGGGGAGATTGTCCTGGCCCTGCGGGAGACGACCGAAATCAAGGTCAGAAATCCCCAGAAGGTGATCAATAACCTGGTGGAGCATCACCGTTTGAGTGAGGATCAGAAGGGCAATATCCTCATGGCTTTTGGCGCGGAGCCGGAAGCTGACCAGTTCGGCATTGCCAATGCCGTGACCAGGGCGGCGCAGAGGGAAGAAAATTGGGAGAAGAGTCTGGAGCTTGAGAGGGTAGGCGGCAAGCTGATTACTCTTTCCAAAGAGGAATTTAGGGAATGGGATGAGTGAAGGAATTAATCCGCGGTTCTTTCAAATAGCCCCAAAAAAAGGAGATGACTGAAGCATCTCCTTTTAATAATTTAATCAAAGCCTACCTTAATTACTGTGGCGGGCTTTTAAAAAATTGAAAGACCCTTATTTCTTTTCGTTTTTTCTCCTCCTCTCGCAGAGCTCGCCCAGAAAGGGTATCTCGACATCAGCGGTATAAACAGGAGCTCGGTTAATGATTGATTTTTGAAGAACGATATCTTCTCCATCTGGTCCGGCTTTTCGGAATATCACCTTCTCAGGTAGGTTTCTTTTAAATTCTTCAAATCTCTTCCTTCTTTCCTCCGACCTTTCCTCCAACGTAGTCATTCGATTCACCTCCTTCAATTGATTTTATCGACTGCGAAATAAAGAATCTAAAAGCGTTCTTAAAGCGCCTAGCATCTCTGGCAACAGGGGCATTGCGTCAGGATGCTGTGGCCACTCAATACGTGAGTCCAAGCTGAGAATTCCAAGACATTGCTCTTTTGAATCAACAAAGCCATAACAAAAAATTTGTCTTACACTTACCATATAGTCGCTGATATCTTTTACGACTTCTTTGGGAATGCTTAAATGATTAATGTAGTAGTCTTCAAAATCCTCCCGGGATCTAAATGCTGGGAAGGTAGTATAAAAAAACCGTTTGGGTCTTTGCCATGCCATTCCCGTGTATCCAAATCCAACTCCTTTTGTATCCCAAGGATAACGAGCTTTGGATTTGTCTGCTTCGTTCATCCCGGGACACCCCACATAGAATCTTACATAAGGGGCAATAAAATTCTTATTAACAAGATCAACAGTGAAGAGCGTGAATCTGTGTTCATTTTCGTTAGTCGGGAAAAAAGTTCGATTCATAAAACAGAAAAATTCAAAAATTACCTTCCTCCTGAGTTCTTCCCGGTCCTTTCTTGCCAAAAGAGTGTCAATGGCTCGATGGAGCTGCGCGGCCAAAAAAGCGAGTCCTAAAATTAAAACAGCTGTCGGGTACTCGGTATAAGCCAAGACCGAAATAATGACCGCTAAGCTGTTTGCTATTATTTCCAGCCAAAAGGATTTTGTATGAAGATACTTGCGGCGCCATTTGGTGAGCCGATAGAAAAAAGAGCCAAAAGGATGGATTACTGGATTGTTCATCCAATTTTGAAATTTTGAAAGAGCTATTTTTATGGAAGGCTCGTTTTTTTGATTTGTAAATCCTTTATCATTAAATTAATTATTTTAGCATTTTATAAAAAAAACTTCAATTGCTATGTTGCCCTTTCTTTTTTTCGGCTAATGGTAAAACCAACTGCCGATGCTGCCCTTCTTTCCTCTCATTCAAGAGATTATCTACAGCGTACCTCACAATCCAAGAAATTGATACATTGCTTTGCTTAGCCAAAAGTGAAATGTTATCGAAGGACTCTCCTTCAAGAGTTACTGTGATACGATGTTTCAACTTTTCCTGTCTCAACTTCAGCATCTTGCATCGCCTCGAATCAGAATGATGAGTATTGATGAAATCATATAGAACTTTCTAGACACTGTCAAGAAAAATTTAGTATAAATTGTGCTAAAATCGACCAGAAAAGACTGGAATAGATAGGATAGACTGCAATAGGTATAAATCAAATTTTCTTTATTTTTCGGTAGGTTGTGGGAGACCAGAGAAAAATCAAGGAGTTGCAAAAAATGCCTGCAACGGGGTCTTAATGCTGAATGAATTATGAAGACGGCCTTGCGGCCCAATCGTTGCCGAGCGCCCGCATGCGCTCCCCGCCATGGCCGAATGGCCTGCGTAGGAATGCCGCCTTTTTGCAGATCATGGTGAAGCTGTGCTTTATGTTCCCCCGTGGCTGCCGTTTCTTCTTTGCAAAATTTTTTCCGCTTGATCCCTAGCGCATCTTTCGCATATACTCCCCTTATCGGAACGAAATTCTTTCAAACAGGAGGCAGAGAATGGCCAAGAAGCCCATGACCAAAGCCCAGATTGTGACCCACTTTGCCGGGAAGTTTGAACTCGCCAAGAAGACCACCTCGGCCATCATCGAGGAGATAGCGGCGCTGGCCGTCGCCGAAACCAAAAAGACCGGCTCCTTTACCCTACCTGGGATCGGGAAACTGGTCTTGGCCAAAAGGAAAGCTCGCATGGGTCGCAATCCGGCTACCGGTGCAACGATTAAGATCCCTGCGAAGACCGTGGTGAAGATGAGGGTGGCAAAGGCGGCGAAGGAGGCGATTGTACCGGGGAGAAAATGAGAATGCGGAAAGGGCCGGAATGACCCTCGGGCATAAAATCCGCAGCGCATTGTGCTAAATTTGTGCTAAAATCAAATCAAAAAGACCGGAACAGATAAGAATAGACTGGAATAGATAGAAACCAATTGAAACGGGATTTATCAAATATTTTTATCGAGTTACGGAAAAACCGGACCAATATCAAGGGGTTAGAAAATTTACTGAATTTTAGCTCGCCTAGAACTTCGAATCCGCAGGTCGCCCGTTCGAGCCGGGCCGGGCGCGCCAATAAAATCAATTAGTTATTTAATAATAAATGCCATTTCGTAAATCCTTGCTTATTCTTTTGCTAACCTATAGCTAACATTAAAATTGATCTTGGATGATGTTGCATTATCGCCGCCCTTTCCTTTTTATCTTTATTCTTCCCAGATCAATCTGTTTTTCATCCGCTCCAGAGCAGCACCTTAAGCGTCGATCCATGCCAACATGAGCCAAAAAGACCTTCCCCCTTCCCTTCCTCCTCCCTCCCTCCTCTCGCCGTCCCATCTTCTTTCCCATCCTCTTGGCCGCTTTCTGAGCCGGTATCTTGATCTCCGCCCCGGTAGATGGATTACGGTTGGATGGGAGTTGGCCTGCGATGGGAAGAGTTTTTTGAGTCTCAAGAGAAGAAGGACCAGTCTTCTTGGTTTTGGCCACAAAACGCCAAGCCCGCCTATCCCATTTCCACCACGCCTCCGAAAAATCTCTCGTTTACTACTTCAAGTAGAACAAATAAATGGGAGGACATAAGAATGGACACACGGAGAGGCGGACACAGGTATTGCCCGAAATGCAAAAAAGTCGTCGAGACAAGAGTTCTTCTGGAAGGATATTGCCAGATCGAATTCCATGGCTTCCCGGCCAAGAGACGCCAGGTCATCTGCGCAACAAACCCAGAAGGTAAAGGCGGATGCGGGACAAAGTGGTTTACCTTGGAAGTGCTGGAGGAGAATTTGGTACTGTTAAATGGGAGGGCGTGACAACACTTTTGGGCGGGGTTAATCCGCTGCACGGTTATTTTGTTTGGAGCTTCTTAATGAGTATACCGGCAATTTCCCTTATTCCCATTCCATAATGATTGGCTTGTGAATTATCCATTCCCCGTCCTCGCTCTTTACGAAAAAACTCTCCAAGGTACGCTGCTTCCTCAGTTGCTTTATCCTCTTGGCACTCAATTCCGAATTTTCCTTTTTAATTCTCGATCTCAAAGATACCTATCCTCACAAGACTGGTGGAATAGGCATTGAATGATGATGTTGTTGAAGAGCCCCGTCAAATCTGCTAAAATCACTCTCGTCTCCCTGTCCCAGAGTTTCAGCCATCAAGAACCTTCAACCATGTACCGCGGAGGTAAGCATGCCTGCTTCAGCTCTGGATTTAATAATTCAATGGTCCCAAACTCTCTATGACTGGCAGAGCGACGCTATCAGAAGAATACTGATCCAGGCCGATGTCACCGAAGAGGATGAAAAACAGCTCCTCCTTATGCTGAAAGAGAGCAACGGAATAATAGACAAAAAGAATCCCGCCCCAAAAGCGCAGCCATTAAAAAAAAGCGATATATCAGGAGCCTCACCGACCGAGGAGCTAAAAATCACACTCAAGGCAATGAATGGCCTCGAGAATGTCAACGCCTTGCCAGAGGGTTCATTCCTTCAATTCGCACATGAGGGCATAAGCGTAATCTACGGAGAGAATGGAACCGGAAAATCTGGGTACGCAAGGGTACTGAAGAAGGCCTGCAAAGCCAGAGATCCCAATGAAAAGCTCCACCAGAACATCTTCGCACAGGGAGCAAAGGGACCGGCCAAGGCATCATTTAAGCTTTCAATCAACGATGAGGAAGACAAAGACCTCGCATGGGCTGCTGACGGCCCCCAGGAATCATCAGAAATCCTATCGAACATCTGCGTGTTCGACTCAAAATGCTGCCGTGTAATAGTCAACGAAGAAAATGCAGCCACATACCTTCCATACGGCGCCGAAATATTTCTCCCTCTTGTAAACCTGCACAAGAAATTCAGGGCAATACTCGAAAGAGAAAACCCAAAACCCGAAAAGCTGGAATACGAAGACATACCGCTGACCACGAAAGCCGGGAAACTGATTTCCCTCCTCACCGCCGACACAAAGATTGAAATCATAAACACTTTTGCAAAATGGGAAAGCACGGATGAGACGAGCCTCGCCAGCCTAAAGAGCGAGATAACAGAGGCCCAGAATAACGACCCGCTAAAAATCGCTCAAAGGCTCAGGAACGCGAAAAAGCGCATCGAGGCGATAATTACAAGTGTAACCACCATAGGCAAGGGAGCGTCGGCAGAAAAGGAAAGAGCAGTAAAAGAAGCGATAACAAATTTGCTAAGCGCTGAGGAAGCCCACAAGATGGCTTCAGAAAAAGGCAAAGTACAGGAGCCGCTGGTGGGCGTCGGAGAAAAAGCCTGGCAGTCCCTGTACAATGCAGCGAAAGAATACTCAACAGCTTACGCGTATCCTGGAAAGGAATTCCCCGTACTAGAAGATGGAAGCCTCTGTGTCCTGTGCATGCAGCCCTTGAAAGACCAGGAAGTAAAGGACAGGATGCTGAGGTTCAAGGAATTCATGGAAAGCTCAACTCAGGCTGCCGTGGAAACTGCCAAAAAGGCAATCAAAGCTCTCTCGCTAGAATTGTCACAGCTGAAATTCCCATCAGGTGAGGACTACAAGGACATTTACGACGAGTACCGGGAAAAATATCCGGGACCAATAGGCCAAGCAGAAAAATACTTCCCCACAATGGAGAAGAGAGCCAGGCAATTAGAAAAGGCATTGAATGAAAGAGAAATCGCAACAATTACCGCACTCCCTGAAAACCCAGAAGGAAAGCTGAAAGGGCTTTCAAACAGCCTCGAAGACGAAGCAAAAGAGAAAGAGAAGAACGCCAAGACAGAGGAATTGAACAAAAAAATAGCAGAACGAGACGAGCTTGCGGCAAAGAAATTATTCCACGACCGCAAAGACAAAATCACAGAATACATAGAAAACCTGCAGTTATCCAAAAAATACGAGAAGTGTCACTCACAGGCAGAATTCGGGTCCATAACCAAAAAAGGAAACACAATAGTAAAAGCGGCACTCACTCCGCAGCTGAAGGCGGCACTCGAAAATGAACTGAAAGGATTTGAAGCCAAATACCTCTCAATAACCCCCAAAGCAACAGGCGAAGAAGGGCAAACGATCCACAAGTTTGAACTCAACGGGAGCATCCCCCTCAAGAACGTAAGCCTCATGGAAATCCTCAGCGAAGGGGAACACTGCGTTGTAGGGATTGCAGGGTTCCTAGCAGAACTGGAAACCGCAAACCACAAATGCCCAATAGTCCTCGACGACCCGGTATGCTCACTGGATCACAAATTCATGAGAAGGATAGCAAAAAGGCTCGTCGAAGAAGGGAAAAAAAGGCAGGTAATAATATTCACCCACGACATAGGCTTCCTTTTGGAATTGGAGGACTGCGCAGTAAACGCCGGGGTGCCACTTATGGTTCGAACACTGCACAGGCAAGAATCCGTGGGAAGATGCACAGATGGGGTCCCACGGCACGCCATGAACGTCAGGCAAAGGCTGGACAGCCTCAGGGAAGAACTGCCCTGCTTCAAAGGCCTTTATGAAACCAACAAGCCCGAATACAACAAGAGAGCAGCAGACCTCTACAGCCGATTGCGAGAGACATGGGAGGCATTTATAGAACTAAACCTCCTCTACAAGACCGTAGTGCGCCACGGCAGCCAAATCCAGACAAAAAGCCTGCAATATGTCACAGTAGAGGATGAAGACTACAAAAAGATTCACCTGGGAATGGGAAAGTGTTCCACATGGATGACAGGGCACGACAAATCAAAAGCCCTAAGCGAAGACCGACCAAACCCCGAAGAAATATTGACCGACATAGAAGGGCTTGCAAAATATGTAAAAGACACTAATGGGCGCAACGTGAAGCTCAAAGACAGAAGAGACAAAATGCTGCAGCCCGCACAAGCGCCAATAGGGTGATAAAAAAGAGCAAAAGAGCCTTCCGATTTATTCCCGCTCCTTTAGATCTCCTGGATGACCCTTCAAGCCCTCATAAGCCTGCTTCCCCCGAAGACCTCTTAGTCGGTATCTTGATCTCCATCCCGGTGTTTGGGTTGCGGGTCATCCGGGAATAAATTCTCTCCTCGCGCATGCAGAGCATTGAGGATTACCGCCCTGAATTCAGTGACATCCCAGAATAGAATTTCACGAAGCTCGGTGGGATCGATTCCCTTTTCGAGTAAGGCCTTAAGGCGGAGCTTCAAACCTAGCTTGCTGGGATAATCGGATTTAAAAAAGAATCTCTTCTCGAGCAAGGAATTAAAGTCCTTCACCTCTCGAAGGGTTGGTCCCATTTCCTCATTGGCGGGGTGAATTAAAAGGTCAGCCGTGTGACAAAGTTCTATAAGAGCCCTATGGGCATCGTAGACCCGCTTCTCATTGGTCTGCCAATCGAATTCGTGGTAGATATTGCAATGCACGCAGATCAGCCTGATGGGCTTGTTCAGCCGCGCCTCTTCCTCCAGTGAAAGGGTTAGTCTAGACCGTCTCCTCGTTTTCATCTTAAAGCACCTCTTTATTCAAATTCTACGTTACTCCACCGGAAGTACCACTGTGCGTATTCCGGGCCATTCCGGCCATCTGTTCCGATTCATTCCACTGTCGGCAGGTCAGCAAAATGATATAATTCTTACTATGAAAATCCAACTTGAACCGCAGGACATCGACGCTATCGCCCAAAGGGTAGTGGAACTTCTAAAGCCCTATCTTTTGGCAAGGGATTCGGCAAAGATTGCCTCTGCCCCCGCTTCTCCCCAATCCAAAGGTGCTTATATGACGGTCTCCCAGCTGGCCGAGTATTTACAGATAAGCAAGCACACTATCTATAATTGGATTTTTCAAGGAAAGATCCCCTATTCTAAAATAGGGAGGAGGGTAATGTTCAAGAGGGAGGACATTGTGAGATGGTCTGAAGAAAAGAAGGTAGAGGCAAGTCACGATGACTGGATTGCCAGATGAAAGGACTCAAGGCTAAATATGGTTCAATAAAATGAATTAACCGCAGACTCGCTAACCGGGAACACGAAACTGGCTCAATGCTTTTTTTGCTCCAGTATTGCATAAGTACACCGCTCGGCATATATAACAGCCAATTCCTCTTGAGTCTGCTTACGCAACTGATCGATATCTGGCGCCTCCTCCAACAGTCTAAGAAGCGTTTCCCGTGGAGTTTGGCGGTAACTTTCATGGATAAAGTCGAAAAGCTCCAATGCCGTTTCAGTTTTCTGCGGCACCTTCAAAGGGACCCCAAAAAAAGTATCAGGGAACCGCTTGTAGGCCGCTAATTCCGACTCTGTAAGCGGGTTGGTCGCTATGACCGTTTGGCCGTTCTCCAATAAGTAAGCCCCATACACGACGCGTCTTGTAACATCTACAGTGGCAGTATTGAGTTTTCCCGGTATCTCATTTCCATGGCCATCAGGCACTAGATACCTTTCTCCAATGATCAGTCGGTGGGGATTGTCACCGAATGCTAGCTCAGGGGCCTCACCCTCAAACGTGGAAGGAATTTCTGAATGTTCCCTTAAAGATTTGAGCAACTGATGCATATCGGAATGAGACTTCCTTGCCTCGTAAGCAGCACGGATTGAAGGGAATGCTGTATCCATCTTGAAGTCCGGTATCTGAAATCCTTCCGCAAGTATAAAAGTACGGAAAAGCGTACTCTCCAAGTTATGCTCAAACGGAAGGTTCGTAACAAAAAGATATGCAGATGGAATCGGCTGACCAAACATTTCGCGACCCTCAAAAAGTCTTATCTGTGTAAGAGCTTTTTGGAGGAAAATAGGCATTTCGGCCTCTGTCGCAGTATCGGGCACATTGATATCAATAAAAATGACACGAGGATGTTTTGCCGCTTTTCTCAGAGCCTTGTGAAGGCGATGGCCCAGACGAAATTTGCTATTTGCTCTGCCGATCTGATCAGTAGGATTCCGTTGCTTCGCTTCGACTGAATATTTGCGTCCCGAAGCTTGACAGGTTGCAGTAAACTCGCAATGCGTGGATTTACGATCATCTTCATTTTCAAATTCAACCTTAAAGCCAGCACGGATCAACGCAGCAGCGACGAAGACTTCATATCGCGCACCCCGAAACCCATCTCGATTTTTAAGACGAGCAACGAGCTTAGTTTGGAGTTCAGCATTATGAGCCAGGCAATACAAATCATACCCCAGATGCAACCAGGCGAAAGCTGCACCCGTCCCTCGAACAGAGTGAACCTTGCCAGGCTCCTTTATTTCCTGTTGTTGAAGCTGGCATGTATGGTGGTACCAAACGCAAACGGGATGTCGCCCTTCCAATGGCTTTCGCAGTTCCGCTTCACCCCACTCTTTTCCAAAAACAGAGGCAATATAATTCCCAAGAAAATCATGAAATGTCTTCCATTTTTTAGAAAAATAAAGTCTATTACCCACTGCAACAAATTTATGTGCCCGGAAATCAGCCGAGATAATAGGGTTGCCCCAACCCTGTTGTTTTTTACGCTGTATTTCTTTGGCTTGGTGTTTTGCTAACATTTGACGCGATCTTTCCCAAAGTTGCGTAGGGTCGACTTTATTAGGAGGAGATAGACTGCCGTGGCAGCGTTTGAACTTTTTGCCGCTCCCACAAGGACAAGGTTCATTTCGCCCAATCTTCTTTTCTCTCATTACCTTGCAAGTGCTCAGAAATTCAGGCAACTTCCAGACAGTGAAAAGGAAAAAACCGGATAAAAGAAACTGCCTTTATCTAATTTTAGCGTAGAATCTATCTTGGCGAAAGAGTATAGAGCCCCCCTTTTTCCTTCTTTCCAGTTTATTCTTGAAGATTCTTTTCACAATCTGCAGATAGTCCCCATCATCCTTCCGCCCGGCAAAAAATCCTCCTCTCGTTCCTAAATCCTGAAACTTGCTGCTTATTCCAGTTTGTCCTGATCTGACAATCTCGCCCATTAAAATTGACTGCAGAAGGGGGGAGTCTATACCTCTCGAAGAATTCCAATCCAAGGGAGGGAAAGAAGATGGTCAGGATCAATTTATTACCTGAAAGACTCGAGGCGGCAATTTGGAGGACGTTGGAGAAGGCAGCGTGGATATTCTGGTTCCTGCTTCCCTTTGCCTTTTTCCTATGGGCAAATCTGGCGGTTAATTCAAAATAGCCCCGGATCCGTTTTCAAGGAGGAGATTTGGACTTGGGACCTGGGACCCGAAACTTGTGGCTTCGAAAGGAGGTGCGGCATGCATGCCATTCAATCTTTTCTGATCGGGGTTCTTTGTGGGCTCGTTTGGCTGACTATTTACCTGGGCCTGGCTCTGGCAGAAGAGGTGACGATTTACGACAAGGACTGGAGGATCAAGGAGCGAATCCAGGATGGAATCATTTATGATCGGGACTGGAGAATAAAAGGGCATATCGAGGATGGAAAGGTCTATGACAGGAACTGGAATCTGGAAAAAAGGATCGAGGACGGCAAGATTTATGACCGGAATTGGAATTTTAAAGGTAGGTTCGACAACGAGAGAATCTATGACCGAAACTGGAACACAAAGGGATACATAAAGAAAGGGAAGTAAAAATGGCGAAGGTCGATGGCCACAATTTTCAACCTTGGGTCCTCGCATGAGGGATGTCTTTGGTTTTTCCACCCGAAACCTGTAACAAGTATTTTAACGAGGAGGAAAATTCGTGGAAGCTCTACGAATATTCTTGGAGAAGGTCAAGCTGGGCGGGAAGCAGAGCCATCTTAATATGGCCCTTTTTCCTCTGCTGGCATCGGATGCCGGGGCTCCTGATTACCTGATCCTGGAAGAGGCCATGGGGCAGGGATCGGTCGAGATAACAGAGGTCAGCCATAGCGGAAGTGTTCCAGACCTCAGGCTCATCAACAAATCAGCTCACAAACTCCTGGTGGTGGATGGAGAGGAGCTGGTGGGGGCTAAGCAGAACCGGATCGTGAACGCCACCTTCTTGATTGCCGGCCTGACCGAAATAACCATCCCGGTCAGCTGCGTGGAACAGGGGAGATGGTCTTACCGTTCCCAGAAGTTTGCCTCAGGAAAAAAGGTTATGCCCTCCAGCATGAGGCGGGAGCACCAGAAGGTTGTGGCCATGAATCTGAATGAGGGAGCCGGGTACCGCTCAAACCAAGGGATGATTTGGAATGAGCTGGCCCTGAAAAGTGAACGAATGGCAGTCCATTCCTCTACCGGGGCCATGACGGACCTCTTTGAGGGGCAGAAAGACCGCTTGGGGGAATACCTGAGGGCCTTTCGGCTGGTGGAGTGCCAGGTCGGCGCGGCGTTTGCAATCAATGGAAAGGCGGTAGGCCTGGAGTGCTTTGGCCACCAGGAGACCTTCAACAAGTTTTTCCCTAAACTGGTGCAGAGCTATGCCCTGGATGCCTTGGATTGGTTTGATGAGTCGGGAAAATCCCAAGTATCCAGCGAATCTGTAAGGCTTTTTCTTGAAGGGGTCCAGAACGCCCCGGGTAAAACCCACCCCGCTCTGGGGCTGGGAGAAAACATACGGTTCGAAGATAATTATGTCTCCGGGGCCTCCCTGGTGCTTGACGGGAGAGTTGTGCACCTGTCAGCGTTCAGTCATAATGGTCACAAGAATGACGGTACAGGTATCCCTTTTCAAAGGTTTTCTCAAAGAAAAAGGAGGGGTTAGCCAAAGGATTTTTAAGATTTTGACCTATTAAAAAGATTTTGCTATGATGCGATAAATTTTGGGTTTTCCCTCAACCCTTTTCCCTGGATCAAAATCCAGGGTGCCAGTCCAAAAAAGGGGAAAAAGAATGCGGGGTGATCAGTTAGCCCGGCAATGGCGGGTCATTCGGGCGATTGAAGCCAGCACAAATGGCCTGACTGTAGCCGAGATTGCCAACCGGGAAGAAACCGGGATAAGAACGATTTACCGCGACTTGGAAGCTCTCCAGTCGGCCGGGTTTCCTTTGTACACCGAAAAGGTTGACAAGGCCAACCGTTGGGCTTTCGTTGACACTTACAAGTTCAAAATCCCCGCGCCTTTCACACTCACTGAGCTCATGTCCCTTTATTTTTACAAGGACCTGGTCCGGGTCTTCAAAGGGACGCCATTCCACGACTCTATTGATTCCGTCTTTAAAAAGATTCAGTCCACCCTCCCGCCCCAGGCCTTGCGCTACCTCGACGAGATGCAGTCTGTCTTCCACGTGGGGATCAAACCCTACAAGGATTATGGTCAATTCAGGAATATCTTGAACCAGGTGAACCAGGCAGCGATGGAACGCCGCCGGGTCGAAATGGTTTACCATTCCCTCCACCGGAAAGAACGAACCCTCCGGAAGGTGGACCCCTACAAGGTCTGGTTTTACGATGGGACTATCTATCTCATCGGCCTTTGCCACCTTCGGGAAGAGGTTAGGATGTTTGTCTTGGACCGGATCAAGATGCTCAAGGTCACCGAGGATCGGTTCACGGTGTCCAAGGATTTTAGCCTGGACGACTTCATGCGCCACAGCTTCAAGGTCATGCACGATGAGCTTTACACGGTGAGGGTCAGAATCTCATCCGGCTGGGCTCGCTGGGTGGGAGAGAAGATCTGGCATGAGAGTCAGAAGATCATCAAACTTCCTGGTGGGGGCCTGGAGATAACCTTCCGCGTCGCCGGCCTGGATGAAATTAAGCGCTGGATCCTGAGCTTTGGCCCCGAATGTCAGGTTTTGGAGCCAGCGAAGCTCAAGGAAATGGTCCGAAAGGATCTGGAAGCAACTTTGCAGCAATATCGAGGGATTCGCGCCAAGGCTCGGGCTGAAATCAGGGATGTACAGGCGCCCATTTGAATTCGGCTGAAGGGGTTCTACGCAACTATTATATTTTGGGTTCTTCAATCCTGGGGTTAAGATATCGGGAAAAATAGAAACCCTGTTTAAATAATGAAAGTGGACACGATATGAGTAAAACTACCCCAATCCAAATACAACCGAATGCACTTCTGCGGGGTTCCATGTTTCCGGAACTCGTGAAGGTTATCGCGGTTGTACCGGTGGGCGAGTCGTTCAAATTGATTTGCGAAGGCATGTCCTCAGGCAAGGTTCAACAGCCAATTCTCACCATAGAACAGATCAACCTACTTGAGGTCATCCCTGCGGAAAACAAACCGTTCGACGGGGATGCCGCCAAATTCCGACTTGGTATTGAAGCTCTCAGGCTTGGGCTGGCCTATGAGTACGACCCCTACTTCTCGTTGTCTATTGCCCGGGTTGACCCGCTTCCCCATCAGCTGGAGGCGGTCTATGACTATTTCCTCAAACTGCCCCGAATCCGTTTCCTTCTTGCGGACGACCCCGGTGCAGGCAAGACCATCATGGCTGGACTGCTCATCAAAGAATTGAAGATTCGTGGACTCATCAAGCGAACGCTAATTGTTGCTCCCGCTAATCTTTGCTTTCAGTGGCAACGTGAACTCAAGGATAAGTTCCGCGAAGACTTCACACCGGTAGATCGGTACATCCTCCGGGGCAGGTATGGCTCAAATCCCTGGCAGGAGATGAACCAGGTCATTACCTCTGTCTCCTGGGTATCCCGCATCGAAGACGCTTTCGAAAGCCTCATACGAAGCCACTGGGATTTGATTGTTGTGGACGAAGCCCACAAGATGAGTGCCTACAATGAGGAGAAAAAAACCCTTGCCTACCATTTGGGTGAAGCGCTTTCCGAGCGCACCGACCATTTCCTTCTCATGACCGCCACGCCTCACAAGGGCGACCCTGAAAACTTCTGCCTGTTTCTCCGCTTGCTCGATAAAGACGTTTACGGCGACATCAAAAGCCTTGAAAAAGCAATGGAAGAACGGCAGGCGCCATTTTATCTCCGCCGCGTCAAGGAAGCCATGGTCTCTTTCCCCAATCCTGACACGGGCGAGGCCAAGAGCCTCTTCACCCGCCGTAACGTGAAGACCGTCCCATTCCAGATTGACGACGAAGAGCTCGATCTCTATGATGCCCTGACCCGCTATGTCGAAGATCAGTCCATTAAAGCCGCCTCGGACGATTCCGCGCGCGGACGCGCTCTTGGCTTCATCATGGCCATGCTCCAGAGACGATTTGCCTCCAGCGTTTATGCGCTGCGACGTTCTCTTGAACGCATGAAGCTAAAGCGCGAGAAAATTCTTGAAGATCCAGAAGCATATCGCCAAGGGCAGATTAACAAACGTCTCCCCGATGATTTTGATGAACTTCCCGAGGAAATGCAGGAAGAAATCCTTTCCGACCTCGAAGATGCTGTCATTTCTATAGAACCGCAAGTTCTCCGCGAGGAAATCATTGAATTGGGCAAACTCATTGACCGGGCCAAATCCCTTGAATCCCGCGAGGTAGAATCCAAACTCTTGAAACTCAAGGAAGTCCTGATTGAGAATGGCATCTTCAAGGATACGAAGATGAAGCTCCTTATCTTCACCGAGCACAAGGACACGTTGGACTTCCTCGCCGGAGATGGGAAGGAAGGCCGTCCATTCGGCAAGCTTCATGAATGGGGTCTTGATATCACCCAGATTCATGGCGGGATGAAAATCGGTAACCGCGACACCCTGGGCAGCCGAATCTACGCAGAGCGTGAATTCAAAGAGAGCTGCCAGGTAATGGCCGCCACAGAAGCCGCTGGAGAAGGCATTAACTTGCAGTTCTGCTGGTTCATGATCAATTACGACATTCCCTGGAACCCGGTCCGCCTTGAGCAGCGGATGGGCCGAATTCATCGTTACGGGCAGGAGAAGGACTGCCTGATCCTTAACTTCGTTTCCACCAATACCCGTGAAGGCCGCGTCCTTGAAAAACTTTTCGACAGGATTGAGCAGATTGAAAACGACCTAGATCCCAAGCGTACCGGCAAGATTTTTAACGTTCTGGGCGACGTCTTTCCCGCCAATCAACTTGAGAAAATGATCCGGGAGCTCTACACCCGGAATCTCACGGAAGATGTGGTCAAAGATCGTATCATCAAACAAGTGGACAACGAGCGCCTGCGTCGAATCACCGAATCCACCCTTGAAGGTCTGGCCAAGCGTGAACTGAACCTCGCCGCCATCGTCGGCAAGTCCGAGGAGGCCAAAGAGCGCCGTCTTGTTCCGGAGGTTATCGAGGATTTCTTCACTCAAGCCGCCCCATTTGTTGGCGTGATGCCCAAACCTGATAGGGCCAGGCCTCATGTCTACCGGATTGGACGAATTCCCCGAACCTTGCTCCTTTGCGGTGAGGAACTTGAACCGCGCTTCGGCAAGCTTGGTCAAGAATATAAGGATGTGGTTTTCTCTAAAGAATTTCTGCAGAGCGATCCTACTCTTGAATGGGTAACACCCGGACACCCCTTATTCGAGTGCGTCCGCTCAATGGTCAGCGACAAAACTCAGTCTGACCTTCAGAGAGGGAGCGTATTTTTTGACGTGCACAGCAAGGAACCAAAGCTTCTTGATGTCTTTTCTGCCGAAATCCGTGATGGCCGGGGGAACGTATTGCACAAACGCCTCTTTGTGACCCAAACCACGAAGGATGGCGCTATCAGCGTCCGCCAGCCAACCATCTTCCTGGATTTGGTTCCAAGCCCCCCCGGGACAAGTGTGCCGAATATCTCCGGGCTTCCGGATCGTAACCAGGCAGAATCCATTCTAATCAAAGAGGCCCTTACACCACTGCTAACAGAGGTCCAGGGAGACCGCGAGCGTGAGATCAAAACCGTCTCTGATCACATGGAGGTTAGCCTTCAAACGCTCATTGATAAGGTGCAATGCCAGTATGCGGATTTGTTCGCTTCAAAAGAATCTGGTTCCACGGACGCCGGATTGGACGGTCGGCTTAAGATTGCCGAAGACCGCTTGGATTTACTTAACAACCGCCTTGATCGCCGCCGGGGAGAAATCCAGATGGAGCGCCATTGTACCATCGATAACATCCAGCACGTGGGAACCGCTTGGGTTCTGCCTCACCCAGACCGCAAGAAACCCGAAGTGGCCAACATGGTCACAGACCCAGAAATTGAGAGAATTGCTGTTCGAGTAGTAATGGAGCATGAGGAAGCCCGAGGCTGGAAGGTGCAGAGCGTTGAGAATGAGAACCGAGGCTTTGATCTCATCTCTAGGAAGCCTCATCCGGAAGACCCGGAGACCGCCATAGAAGTTCGCTTCGTTGAGGTTAAAGGTCGATCTCGTATTGGTGAGGTTGCCCTCACTACCAATGAGTATAAGACTGCAGAGCGTCTCAAAAAAGACTACTGGCTTTATGTTGTCTTCAACTGCGCATCTAAGCCCGAAATCCATGTTGTTCAAGACCCTGCCAAACTTGGATGGAAGCCTATCGTCAAGGTCGAGCACTACCAGGTAAGTGCCGATGTTATCCTGCAATCGGAGGCATAGAAGTGGATCGTTACCCCAAACGCCTTATTGAAGTTGATCTGCCGATCAAGCGCATATCGGCACATGCGCGGCGAGAGAAAAGTATTCGGCACGGGCATATCTCCACCCTTCACATTTGGTGGGCGCGCCGACCACTGGCTGCTTGCCGGGCAGTAGTTTGTGCCGCGCTCTGGCCCGATCCGGCAGACCCCAATTGTCCCGCTGATTTCCGCGACAAGGCACGTGTCGAGTTACTCAAGTGGACAACCCACAAGCGGCAAGCCATGCTTAGCGCGGAGAGCCGCGAGAGATTTGAGAATGCACGCCAGAGGCCTGCGCTCTTCGATGACGCAACCCAACTGCGCGGCGCGCTTCTTGACTTCATCGCTGATTTCGCCAACTGGGATAATTCAACCGTCAAGGAGTTCTTGGATAGCAGCCGCGCAATAACCCAGGCCGCGCATGAAGCACTGGGGGGACCCGTCGGTACTAAGCCACTGGTAGTGGACCCATTTGCGGGCGGCGGATCCATTCCACTGGAAGCCCTGCGGATAGGTGCAGACGTCTTTGCGAGCGACCTCAACCCCGTTCCAGTACTACTTAACAAGGTCATTTTAGAGTACGTCCCCCTCCACAGGCAACGCTTAGTTGACGGTGTCCGGCAATGGGGAAAGTGGATTATAAAGGAGGCCGAAAAGGAACTATCCGCACTCTACCCTAAAGACTCGGATGGTGCAAAACCAATTGCATACATCTGGGCTCGCACGATTCAATGCGAAGGCCCCGGATGTGGCACACGAATCCCCCTTTTTCGCTCGCCTTGTTTAGCACAGCGCGGCAAAAAGTCCATCTATCTGATAGGCAAGGTGCACCCCCGCAAGAAGGAAATCGAATATGAACTATCAACTGGTGTCCACCAAGGCCAGGAACTTGCAGGGGTCTTGAGGCGAAGCGCTGCTACATGCCCAGTTTGCGGATACACAACCCCGGCCACAAATGTTCGTAATCAATTTAAGGGGCGTAAGAGCGGAGCTGGAGATGCAACACTCCTCGCGGTTGTAACTTCGAGGGACACCGAGCCTGGAAGAAAATACCGTCTACCCAACCTACAGGATTCTAAATCTCTAAATTTAGCGTCCACCGAACTTGCCGCAATCCAAAAAGCCACGCCAGAAGACATCCCTGACGAACCCCTGCCCTACCTGCGGAGTATATTCAATATACACCTCTTAGACGCAACGAAATGGAGTTACCTTTACACCCCCCGCCAACTCGCTTCACTTGTCAAACTCATGCGACTCGTGAGGAGGCTCGGCAAAGAAATCAAAAAAACCAACACTGAGCCTACACTCGCGGACGCAATTGTCACTTGTTTGGCTCTCGCCGTCGACAGAGTGGCGGCTCAATTCAGCAGCCTAAGTTGGTGGCAACAAAAAGGTGAGTTCGTAGTTGGCACATTTGGCCGCCAGGCACTTGGAATCGTCTGGGACTTTGCCGAAATTAGGCCAGTTGGAGGAGCTTCGGGGGACCTAGATGGGGCTATTGATTGGGTTGTTCGGGTGCTGGAAAACAACAGCATACCCTACCAGTCAGAAGCAACAGTCCAAACCGCCACAGCAACCAAACATCCGCTGCCGGACGATTCAGCAGCAGCGGTTATAACAGATCCACCTTATTATGATGCTGTCCCATACGCCGATTTGTCAGATTACTTCTACGTTCTGCTCAAAAGGATGATCAAGGAAATACATCCAACAATGTTTTCAGAAAACTTGAGCCCCAAAAAGGGGGAGATAGTGCAACTTGCCGAGCGTAACCCCATCTACTCATACAAGACGAAAGACTATTTCGAAGATGGTATGTGCGACGCTCTAAGTGAGGCAAGGCGCCTTACAACACCAGAAGGAATCTCAGTAGTCGTTTTTGCCCACAAGACAACCCAAGGCTGGGAGGTAATGCTATCCTCCATCATCAAAGCAGGTTGGATTGTAACCGCCTCCTGGCCCATTGATACAGAAAGGGCCGTTCGAATGCGAGCGAGCCACTCTGCAGCTCTTGCCTCTTCCGTGCATCTCGTCTGCCGCCCACGGGTGAATACCAATGGCTCCGTCAACGCCGATGAAGTCGGTGCCTGGCGCGAAGTATTGGGCGAGTTGCCCGGACGTATCCACCAATGGATGCCGCGCCTGGCTGAGGAAGGCGTTGTTGGTGCGGACGCCATATTTGCCTGCCTTGGACCAGCTCTTGAAATCTTCTCCCGCTTTTCACGCGTGGAGAAGGCCAACGGCGTGGCCGTCACGCTCATGGAATACCTGGAGCAGGTTTGGGCCGCCGTCGCCAAGGAAGCGCTAGCTCTGATTTTCACCGGTGCGGACGCCACCGGGTTCGAGGAAGATTCACGTCTCACCGCCATGTGGCTCTGGACGCTCAAAACCGACGAAACCAACAGCTCAGGGGGCGAGGATAACGAAGAAGATTCCGGGAATGACGACGAAAGCGGTGGGAAAAAGGCCGCCGGGGGGGATTCGCTCTCGAATATGACGCCGCTCGCAAAATTGCCCAAGGCCTTGGTGCCCATCTGGAAGAGCTTTCAACCGTAGTGGAAATCGAAGGAGAAACAGCTCGTTTGCTCAGTGTGGGTGAAAGGGCGGCCTACCTTTTTAGCAAGGAGGCCAGCCGACCGATTGAACGACGCAGGAAAAAGAAAACTCAGCCGAGCCTTTTTGCTGTCATGGACGAAGTGGAGGAGGAAGCCAAAGAGTGGGAAATTCAAGCAGGGAAGATTGGAGAAACCATTCTGGACCGCCTGCATCAGAGCATGATTCTTTTTGGAGCAGGAAGAGGAGAGGCACTCAGACGTTTTTTGGTAGAAGATGGTGTCGGCCGCGAACAGAGATTCTGGCGGCTTGCTCAGGCTCTCTCAGCCCTCTATCCCACAGGCACGGATGAAAAACGCTGGGTGGACGGAGTATTGGCACGTAAAAAGGGACTTGGTTTTTAACTTTCACGGAGCGTTACTATGCAAAGACTAAAAACATTAACAGGGCACGAATTTCAGTTCAAAACGCATCCAGATAAAGAATTGATTGTTTACCCTCCGGATGACCAGGGAAACCTTCAAGAAAAATCGGCAATAGTGATTACACCATTCACTCAGAATCTTGTGAAAGAGGGGATTAAGTTAAACGGACAAATTCTGATGGGTGCTTCTCGGGATAATCCTCCTAAGAACTCTTTGGGTTTTCTTATAAGGGAAGAGAAACAATCTCCGCAACAACTGAGTTATTTACTCCCGATATTGATTGATGAAGGCTTTTGCACATTTGCGAAAGCAGGTAAGGCCTTCGTCATTAAATACAAAAGGAGTTAAGCGAATGGCCTTAAAACCATGGTACAAGGTCGTCACGCCGCGAGAAGATTTGCGCGAAGGAAAACCGCTCGATGCATCTGAATTCGCCGTACACCTGGATAAGGTCCGCACGGGCAATGCCCCGGATGATTACCGAGTTCCGGAGCGTTTTTTTGATCGAACTTACCTCACAAAGTCTCTCTATGAGCTGGCCGGGCAAGTGGTGCGCCGCCTATCCGGCATCACCACGGAGACCTCTGCCGTTTTCAACATGGCCACACAGTTTGGCGGCGGCAAAACCCACGCGCTGACCCTCCTTTACCACCTGGCAAAGGGTGGAAGCAGAGCGAAAGGATGGCGGGATGTAGCAAACATCCTCGATCGGGCCGGACTCAAGACACCGCCGGAGAAATGCGCTACGGCCGTTTTTGTTGGTACCGAATTTGATTCGATCAAAGGACGAGGGGGCAAGGATGGAACCCCGCTACGAAAAACCCCTTGGGGCGAGCTGGCTTTTCAGATAGGTGGCGAGGAGGCATTCGCCCATGTTGCGGAGCACGATAAGGAATTCATCGAACCCAAAGGCGATGTCATTCAAGCATTTCTCCCCAAAGACCGCCCATGCCTCATGCTTATGGATGAGATCATCAACTACGTCAGTACCTATCGGGATCGGGGCTATCACAACAAACTCTACAATTTTATCCAGGCACTGTCCGAGACCGTCCGTGGGCTGAAGAATGTGGTTCTGGTGATTTCCATCCCGGCTTCGGAGCTTTCTTATACAGATAAGGACGAAGCCGACCAGCAAAGGTTCAAAAATATGCTCGACCGGGTCGGTAAGGCCATCATGATGGCCGCAGAGACCGAAACGTCCGAGATCATCCGCCGGCGCCTCTTTGAGTGGGATCCGAAAGCCGTCAGCCAGGACGGCCGCGTTCTACTCAACCAGGATGCCGTTGAAACGTGTAAGGCCTATGCGGGGTGGATTCGCGACAACCGCCTGCAAGTTCCCCAGTGGTTTCCTATCGACCACGCCCGCGAGACGTTCGAAGCCACTTATCCTTTTCATCCCGCTGTGCTGTCTGTCTTTGAAAGAAAGTGGCAGGAGATGCCGCGGTTTCAACAAACGAGGGGCGTTCTCCGGCTCCTCGCCCTCTGGGTATCTCATTCCTTTCAACAGGGCTTCAAAGGCGCACAGAAAGATCCGCTGATCGGGTTGGGTTCTGCTCCTCTTGATAATTCTCAGTTCCGGGCTGCGATATTTGAACAACTCGGTGAGTCTCGCCTTGAAGGCGCTCTGACAACTGACATCTCGGGCAAGAAAAACTCGCACGCCATCCGCCTTGACCAGGAGGCCGAAGAGACACTCAAAAAGGCCCAAATCCACAAGAAGGTCGCTACGGCAATTTTCTTTGAATCAAATGGTGGCCAGACGAAAAACGTCGCCACTGTGCCCGAAATCCGCCTGGGTGTTGCGGACCCTGATCTGGACATCGGGAACGTTGAGACAGCATTGGAGGCCCTCACGGACGCCTGCTATTACCTAAATGTTGAACGGAATCAATATCGCTTCACCCTCAAGGAGAACCTCAATAAGCGATTTGCCGATCGTAAAGCAGGAGTCAAGAATGAGGATGTCGAGAAGCTTGTTCTTGAGGAAATCCAAAAAATATTCCCGGCAACCGAAGGCGTTGAGCGCGTCTTCTTCCCGCAAAAGAGCGGTCAGATTCCGGACAGACCAGCCCTCACTTTCGTGGTCATGGGGCCTGAACAATCTATTCAGGATGACCCCAACATATCCAAGAAGGTGGAGTCCATGACCAAGGAATATGGGACCTCCGCTCGCACTTATAAGAGCGCCCTTATCTGGATAGTACCTGAGTCAGCTGCCACCATGCGTGATGAGGCCAGGAAACTTATGGCCTGGGCGGATATTGAAGCAGAGGGCCTGAAACTTGATGACGCGCAAGAACGACAACTGGCAGAAAACATCAAGAAAGCCAAACGTGATCTCCGGGAGAGCGTGTGGCGTGCCTACAACAAGGTTATGCTCCTCGGGCCTGACAACACGATGCAAACAAAGGATCTTGGTTTGGTGACTTCCAGCGCCGCCGAGACCATGTGCCGATTTGTCATTAACTATCTCCGCCAGATAGACGAAATCGTCAAGGACCCCAGCCCCCGATCCCTTGCAAAAAATTGGCCCCCAGCATTCACGGAATGGAGCACCAAGTCAATTCGAGATGCCTTTTATGCTTCACCTCTGTTCCCGAGGCTGTTAAACCCTGAGTCTATCAAGGACACTATGGCCCGAGGGGTTGCCGAGGGACAATTCGCTTATGTCGGCAAGTCCCCAAATGGAGGATATTCTCCCTTCTACTTCAAAAAGCCCCTTGTTTCCAAGGATGTCGAGATTTCCGATGACGTTTATCTCGTCAAGGCCGAGGAAGCTGAGAAGCACATCAAACCACCGGAACTGGTGTGCATAATCATTAGCCCTTCTCAGGCCTATCTTCAACCAGGCAAGAAACAGACGTTCACAGCAAAGGGATTGGACCAGTTTGGACGGGACTTTGATGTGGGCAAAGTCGAATGGTCTGCCACAGGCGGCGAGATTCCCAAGAACGGCGTCTTTGAAGCCGGGAAAGATGAAGGTAACTTCCTCGTTACCGCCAAGTCCGGCAAGGTCTCAGGGGAGGCCACGGTTTCTATTGGTAAGGAAGAGGAGGAACCGAAACCACTACCATTGCCAGAAAAGATGGGGAGACTGACTTGGTCTGGCGAGGTCCCGGCCCAAAAGTGGATGAATTTCTACACCAAGGTCCTCACCCGTTTTGTGAAAGGTGGCGATCTGAAGATCAACGTAACGTTCGACACATCGGCAGAAGCCGGAATTTCCGACCAACAAATCGAAGAAACCAAGGCCTCCCTTCGGGAATTGGGTTTGGATGACACCATAAAAAAAGAATAAACAAGAATTCATAAATAGGGATTTCCCTTAAAGATACTGCCGGAATTCACAATGGTCTATTGGAAAGACTTTTATAAAAAGAGGTAATAGTTCAAAATGGAAATTCGATTAACCATAGATACTGATGATCGCCGTCTTGCTTTCGACCTAATGGGGAATCCGAATCAGATTGGCTCAGGTACGACTGTATCAATACCCGGTATTTGTGATATAAAACTGGAGAGCTTATTTGTTAGGAAGGCGGCTGGAGCACCAGAAACACTGGAGCTGATATTAAATTTTGCGCTGGGTGTCGCTGGAGGGGTGTTAGCAAATTGGATTTACAGTAAGCTCAAAGGGCGAAGAGTTACTCTACGCATTGAGGAACAAGAGGTTGAAATAAATGAGGATAAAATCAAAAAGGTTATTTCTCGCATCATTGAGTATAAGAAATAAATTATAAAGGCCATCCAAGAATATTTATTCTCCCTTTTTAAAAGGAATTCTCATTGCCTAATCTATTTCTTGATCTTTCCAGACACCTTCCTGATAAATACGAAGATTTCCTTACAAATTCTTTTGTTTATTTAATCAAATATTTTCTTGAAAATCAGAGGGAATATGCAATAAGTTTTATTAATTTTCTTTGCTTTGAAAACACAGAGCATATTTTTAGAGATAACGAGAGCATCTTTCTAGAAGCTCAAAAAGGGTTAGAAGGAAATGCTCCTGATATAACAATAAACTCCGACGATAAAATTATTTTATTAGAGATAAAACATGAGGCTGGGCTAGGACCAAAACAGATTGAGAAATATCGAAAATCGTTGAAAAATGAGAACAAACAGATTAAAAGAATTTCATTAATTACAAAATATGCCATCAGTGGAGAGGAGTTTGTTGATGCAGGAAAGCCAGATCATTATCTCCGGTGGTACCAGATACATGAGTTTCTTTGTAAAAAGGAATCGAAAGATATAGTGGGAAAATATTTAATCGGTGAATTCCTTAAATACTTGGAGGAAAATCAAATGACGATCCAAAAAGTTACCTGGGAATATTCAAATGGAGTTAGGGCGTTCAACAATCTAATTGAAATGATGGGGCGGGCAATTGAAGAACTACATATAAAAATTTATACGAGGGTTGGGGCATGGGAGTGGAAAGGCTACTATTTAGAGAGCAAAAATCTCTTTGTAGGGATCGATTTCAATGAGCCGGAATGGGTTTATTTCGAATTAGTTAATATCAAAAACTTTAAACCCCAAGCACAAAACTTCGATTATGAAATCTCGGAATATAGCGAAGGTACAACGATTAATCTTTCCTTAGAGGATACACATTTTTTTGCTTTAAAACAGGAAGAGCAACTTCGAATTTTAAAAGAATTTATTTTTGCCTGCCACCAAGAATCAAAATCTATAAATATTATAAAATAGAATTAAAACGGGCGCTGGAAAACGAAATTGCCAAACGCCCAAAATTTAGCGGTTAAAAGGGCCATGACTGCTTCAGGGCGACTTCTTACTTTTTGAATTAAATTTTCTTTGGTGAGGTTTAGGTGTAAGAGCCAATGCTTGATCTTGGTACCCTTTTTTAGAGAACCATCCGCAAAACCTTTCCCCCCAACCCTTGGAGGCGATAACTGGTCTCAGTGAGCAATCTTTAAAACTGAGCTGCTCAGGTATAGGTGTTGACTACCTGGAACATGGTCCTTGCAATTTCCTGCTTTCACCCAAATATGACTGTTCCCTCTTTTAAAATGACTTATAGATTATCAGGATTCTTATTGTCCTCCATTTCCCTCTCAATCTCAGCAATCGGGAGAATATCCCAGTTTTCTTCTTCCGCCGTGGTCTCGAATTCTTTTAACAAATGACTTTGGGCCTCAGGAGTCAAATCCCTGAAATAAATTTCTACTGTTTTAATCATACTACCCCCATTTAATCCTTTTGAAGGAAATATCAGAAATAGGTATCCTCCAGGATTTTCAGCCCCCCAGAGGATACCCCAATGGATTTATTTCACCATTCCCAATACCATTCCTCCCACCTTCTGAAGCCGGTAACTCGTCCCAGCCGACAATCCTTCAAACTCGGCCGCTCGGGTATAAGCGTTGACCACATGGAACATGGTCTTTCCCATTTCCTGCTCCCATCCCCACTTGACCGCCTCTCTTTCTTTCTCCCCAATCTGGAACTGCCGGTTGAAGCTTTCAATGGTCATGAGAGGGTTCTCAACGGGGGTCTGCATGGAGATCCTGAACTGGCTCTTTTGCTGGGTAAGCTCGGAGGAGACCCTTTCTAGAACCTTTGGAAACTCCCCCAGGATCTTCAGAGAGATATGCCGGTAGGATGCCGAAATCTCTGTCTTGGAGACCATCCCATTGGTGCAGACCAGGCGGAGGAAGAATGCGGCTATAGAGAGGGAAGCAAGGCCCACTTCCGAATTGGACACCGAGATTCCAGGAGTAAACCGGTCCCCGTTAATTGAGAAGGTCTGGTTTCCATCCAGTATGCTGACCAATAGGAACAGATCATCCAGGTGGCATTGGACCTGAGTATCCGGACCATATCCCAAAGAATCCAGTCTCTCCAGGACCTCGAAATTATCGACGGGGCGGTAACGAGGCGTGAAAATAGCTCGGACTTCCTCTCCATCAAATCGGAAGAAGAGCTCTTCATTTTTCTCCTTTTTGATCCAGTGATTCATATTGTACGCCTGGACTTCCGATGGGCATTTTCTCAGGTAATTAATCGGAATACCCAGCCGCCAGGCGATCGACTGCTGGGCCATAGGTCTCAAAAGATGGCACTTGTTGGAGATTTTTATAGTCTCCAGTCCATCAAAGGAGATTTCAGGAACCGGGATCAACTCGTCACGGCAATTCCGGGAAAGGGCATTGACTCTTTCAGCGACCTTTCCGAGGGTGGTCATATTCTTGTTCATAGGTTTCTCCTTTTTAAATTGGTTTGAAAGCACATTCCTGGCATTTGGTTTTATCCCTGCACCCCTCACAGACCTTTTTCCCATCAACGATCTTCGGGAGGTAGCCAAAGACCTCTTCGATTGCTTTGGTCATCGGCATTCCCATAGCCCATGCCAGCCGGCGAAGAGTGCAGGATGATTCGTAACTGAGTTCGGGAGTATATGCCATTGATACCTCCTCCTCCCAGATTCAAATATGATTCGGGGAATTATCCAGAACCGGTCATTCTCCTCTGACTCTTCATCCCTTTTCTTTCCCGGTCATCAGGTTCTCGATATGCTCGGTATGTTTGCACCTTCTCTTCCCGTTTCGGTTGAAAGTCCAGGATGGGCAGTTGCAGGATAAAACCCAGGACCCCTTTACCTTTTTGACCGTTACTTCGTGATCGGTTCCACCCAAGTTGACCTTCATCGGGCAAAGCTTCAGAAAGGCAAGTTTCAGATCCCGCATCGTCAATTGAGCGTCCTCTTTCCCGAAGAGACTACGGGCGCTTTTTCTGAGTTCCATAATTTGCAATCCCATCCCAATTCTTTTCTCGTAAAACGGGACCGATTCCGAACGGTAGGGGATGTCGCAAACCTCCACATATTGAGCCAAACCCTTCCTCATTTTTCCTCCTCAAAGGATTTTCTTCTCTGCGAAGCTCTCATACCGACCGTCATCCGCCACAATCACATGATCCAGGACCCGTATTTGAAAGAGATCAGCACATTTCTGGAGGGTTTTGGTCATGCTGACATCTTCGGGACTCGGCTGGGGATCGTTGCTTGGGTGGTTATGTATGAAAGCGATACTGGCGGCGTTAGACATCAATGCGGCTTTTAGTACCTCCCTTGGGGTGACAACGGTCCTATCCAGGGCTCCGATGGCCACCAGATGGATGCAATTAACGAAATTCTTGGCATTCAGACAGACCAGAATGAACATCTCCCGGTCTGCGTTCTTCAATAGCTTGAGGCCCAGTTCGGCCAGTTCCTGGGGTCTGCTGATTGGCTTATTGCCGTACTCGATGCTCCCATCCCTGACCATCTGGATTTTGACAATTTCAATGGCAGTGGTCTCTCTTTGCACCGTTTCCTCCATTCCTGATTCAATTAAATCTGGGAGATGCGTCTTTCGCCCCCTGACGCATTGTTCTTTGCAGAATGGCGGGTGTGGAGGCTCCCAGATGAGTTTTGGCTATTCGGCCTTTGGCTCTCCGTTCTCTTGGGGGATCACAGGACTCCCCAAGTCAAAGAGGGCGATGGAAACCGGCAGGGAAATGCTTGGAACGAGAGTCTGGATATCCTCTTCAACCATCTTTTTGGTGCTTCCATAGGGGGTCTTTTCACTTCTGGCGCTGGTAAGGAGGAGGATTCCGGAGTCGATCTTCTTTTTGTCATAGGCGATCTGCAGCCGGATCAGTCCTTCAAGGATGAACTCGTAAGCGGAGAAGCTTCCTTCGATGGCAATCCCTTTCTTGAATCCCTTGAATCTGTACCTCCTTCCATCCAGGATGATCAAAGCTTCATCGTTCCTTCTCCACTCCATCTCTTCCAGAGCCTGTCTCAAAAGCTCCCCGCGGTGAAGGGTTCCGTAGAGGCAGTCGCTCACATATTCCAGAGTAGCCTGAAGGTCTTTTTCCAATTTTTTGCTCTTCAAAATCTTATCTGCGTCTCGGAAGTGGATCAGTTCAAACGGCATAATTTCCTCCTTATGGGTAAACCTTTCTGGGTCAATGGACCGTTGGAGAGCTAAGCATAAATCCCTCGTCCCGAAAATGCCTCTCCACTCTGGCCACAAATCCTTTTATGTCCGTCCGGAAATCTTTCGCCCTTTTGGTCTTGGTCCAAGGCCTTCCTTCTCTTTTGGCGATGAGATAATCCTTGATGTCGTACATGCAGTCGATCTGGCGGCCTTCGAGGATTTTTTCGAACAGGTTCTTGAATTGCTCGATGGTGAAAATCCCTTCCTTGAAAAGCTTTGCGATGAAGATGGTGACCCGGGCGAAAGACGATTCTCCAAAATCCCAACTGAAAACCTTGTCCTGGTATTTCAGACAGCCAAACTGCTCATTGCATCCCAGATACCAGAGGTTGCAGTCACCAGGGATAATCTGGTCATCATCGTCCCTGCACATGCCGGCATCCCTCATCAAAAAGTCATAAATTTCCTGTTCAGTGGCCACCCGGTTGACCATATCTTGGCTGAAGGAGTCGTTGAAAATCTTGCAGTAGATGGAGACAAATACCTTCTTGGGTTCTTCCATGAATCCTCCTTTCTCATAACCCAGAAACACGAATAGGGAAGGTCTTTAGGCCTTCCCTATCCATTGGCTTATCTTATTTGAAATGTCTTTCCTGAGGGGCTTTACGCTCTAAACTGAAGGGGTTATTTGGTCCCCATGATCTCCTCGATGAAGATGGATTTCTTGGCGGGAACTCCCAGATAGTTCAAGGCGTAGGAAAGGTACAACAGTTTCATAGCTCTCGAACAGGCGACAAAGGCGATCCTTCTTTCCTCCTCGATGTCTCCCTTCTTGCTGGGACAGATTCCTTCCAGAAGCCCAATGACGAAGACCACGGGAAACTCCAGACCCTTGGACTTATGCACGGTCATGAGAGATACCCCTTCCTTGTCATTGGACGTTTCCTCTTCAAAGCTGTCCGTGTACTCCAGGAAGGATTGGATGTCCCTGTACCTGCTGGCTGAGAGTTGAAGCTGATCAACATTCTGGACCTTCACATCATCCGGACTTGGGACATCCTCATCGGAGATATACCGGTCATAGTCCAAGGCCCCTCTGAGGAAACTGATCACTTCCGCGGGCTCAAGGGTCTGGCCATCCTGGATCAAGGGGTCCAACAGTTTCCTGAACTCCTTCATGAATTTCCGGAGGTAGGGGACATCGATGGGCATGGACTTCAAGGCCTCATAGAGATGGACCCCTCTTCTTTGAGCGAACTCCTCCAAATCCGAACTAAAGGCACGACTCACGTAGCGGGTTGGGACATTGATGACATTCTTCAGGGCTTCGTCTCCCTGCTCGGAATCCGGGTTGATGATCAATCTGAGGTAATCCAGTAGAACCTTGACCTCCGGCCGATGGTAGAACCCGAGCCCGTTCTCGATGTGGTAGGGGATCTTCATTCTTGAAAACAATTCTTCCGGGAACCTACTCTGGAAATTACAACGATACAGCACGGCTATGTCCTTGTAGGAATACCCCTTCCTTGAGATCAGATCCGAGATTTCAGCAACCAGGTTCAATGCTTCGCCCTCTTCGTTGGAAGCTTCCAATACCACTACCTGATCCCCTTCATCATTTTTCGTCTCAAGGGTCTTTTCAATCTTCCTGAGGTTGTGCTGGATGAGATTCTGGCAAGCTGTGAGAATCTGGGGCGTGCTCCGGTAATTCAGGTTCAGGATGAAGACCTTTGACCCTTCGAAGCTGGTGCTGAAATTGAGGATGTTTCCGACGCTAGCTCCCGTGAAGCTGTAGATGCTTTGCCAGTCATCCCCGCAGACCCATAAGCTCCCGCCATCGACAGAACAGCTGATCAAAGCTCGGATCAGTTCCAGCTGAACCGGGTTCGTATCCTGGAACTCGTCCACCAAGACGTGGTTGAACCTGTCGGAATATTTCTGCTTGACAGCTGTTTGGGAGCTGAACAGCTGATAGGTTTCAAGCAGTAGATCATCGAAGTCCAGGAGGAGTTTCTTGGATTTCTCGCGGTCATAGGCCTCGTAGACTTCAGCTATCCGGGATCCGATCTTGTCCCCTTCGAATATTTCCCGGAACTGATCCACCGTTATGAGATTATTCTTGGCCAAGCTGATTTCTCGTAGAGCCATTCCCACGGATACGTTCTTGACCCTGAGTTTTTTCAGGATATCCCGCATGAATATCAGCTGCTCTTTCCCGGATAGGATCTGAAAGACCTTTCCTTCGCATTTAAGAACCCAGTACGCAAAACTGTGCAATGTGCTCAGCATTACCCTCGAAGCTTGATCTCCCAAGACCGGAACTAATCTGTTTCGCATTTCTTCAGCCGCGTTCCGGGTAAAGGTAAGGCCTAAGACTGATTCTGGGGCTATACCGTGATCCTTAACCAGCTTCCCGATCCGTTCCATCATCGTCCTTGTTTTTCCTGAACCTGGGACAGCGATTACAGCTGCGATCCCTTCCAAGAAACTGGCGGCCTCTTCCTGCTCCTTGTTCAGCTCGGGCACTTATCTTTCACCTCCTCCCTTTCCTGTTCCAATCTCCTTATGGCTAGATGCAGCCTGAACATGGTCCCAATGGTCTCATCGATCTCGAACCGGGACTCGTCCGTGTTGACTAGGGCCACCAAGTTTTTCTGTTTCTCCTTCAGCAGCCTTTTTAAAAGGGAAATCACCGATTCAGCTTTATGGCGTTTCAGGAGCACTTCCACATCGATGATCTTCTTTTGGCCCCCATTATGGCGGACGGTCAGGCAGGCCTGGATTCTTTGGATGGTGTCAGTGGTCATTTTCAACCCCCTCAAGGAATGCATCGCAGTGCTTCTTGAACCCGCATCCTTTGCATTTCCAGTGGCCGTCATTGGGGATAAAGACCTCTTTGTGGATTCCGTTCCAAACTTCCTGAACCTTTTTTATGGCTCTTTTTTCCTCCTGTTCCGTCCTGGATGTCCAAAATTGGTCGAATTTGGGCTGTTTCGTCTTGATTAAGCAGTCAAATTTGAGCAGAATTTCCCGGCCCTGGAAACCGTTGGCTTTTACTGCGATCTGATAGAGGGTCAGCTGAAGATTCTTGTCCGTTTCATCATTCGAATAGCTTCTTCCGGAGGCCTTGTGGTCTGTGATAATGATCGTTCCTGATTCATCCTCCTCAATTAGGTCGACGTAGCCCAGAATTGGCACGGCAAGCTCCCTGAGGCTTAGGATAAACGGCTCTTCAACCCCAATGACCTTGAATTCGTTTTCGGAGACTCTGTTATACCAGGGGATTAAGAGCTCCTTTCCCTCTCGCAAAAGAGTCTCAAAATCCTTCCCTTCCGCATACTGGATATCAGAATTATCCTCTGCCAGCTCCCGCCAGAATCCTTCAAATGCTTCCTGGACATCTTTTAGGGAGAGTTTGTTTCCGATCATTTTTTGCTTGTAAAACTCGGCCAGGACCAGGTGGATGGCTGATCCAAATTCCAGAGCATCGGGCTTGAACTCAGGTTTGATCTTGTCGATCCTTGATAATTTGTAGAGCAGGCCGCAATCCAAATAGTCGCCGACACTTGAAGCACTCAAATGGGGGAGTCTCCTCAATTCTTTTATGTCCAGCATGAAATTACCTCCTTCAAAGCGCAGGACCTGCGTTTCTTTAAACTCGAAAGGGACAGGAAATACACGTATCCTGTCCCTATGTCATTGACCTTTTAAATTGAATTTTGAGACTGGGGGCAGATCAGGCGCTTTGCTGCAATTGCCGTATGAACGCCGAGGCAGTGGCGGAGGAAAGATTTTCGAGCGGGACCCCGTAGTTCTGCTGGGACATTTTCTCAAGCTCCTCAACCGATATACCCCTTCTCCGGCTTAAGTTGTAAATGGCATTTTTCTGAGCCGAAGACATCAAGGGAGCAGGCTGTTCACCCTTGGAATCTTTCTTGGGTGCCGGTTTGGATTCCGCCTTTGTAGGGGATTTGGTCTCTTCAGGTTTTGGATCGGCCGCCTTGGCTTTCTCGTTGGACCCGTTTCCGCCGCTTGATCCATTTCCTTTCTCCAATTTTGTTTCCTGGGAAGGTTGGGATTCGGCCGGCTTTGGGGTCCTTTTGAGGAAGGGCTTTCTGGATTTGCCCTGCTCCGAAGCTTCCTCCCCAATGACTTCATCGAGATCACCCAATTCCTCCAGACAGGTCATTCCTATGTCGTCCATGTCCCGAAGTGCTCTTGCTTTTGCTCGGGTGCTGGCCATACGCAGAAGATGCTTGGCCACTTTCGCATTGCAATTGAAGGGATTCGCATCCCCAATGTCCGTGAACTCGCCAAATTTAGATGTTGCTGTAGCCTTGCAGATGGCAAAATTTCCATTTTCCTTGGTGGGGAACTGAAGAGCATCCACTTCGATCTTCAGGAGTCCCTTTTGGTGTGCCAAATCGAGCAACCCGGAATACAAAACGAAATCCCGACCCTCAATGGTTCGAATAAATCTTTCATCGAGGTGAGGTTTCTTCTTTTCCAGGAACTCGGCTTGCTCGGTCATCACGCAGGATTGGACGGCCAACACGTGTTTGCAAGTGAAATTCGGATCGCTCTTGACCCCTCTGGCGTAGTCCCCGCATGTGCAAACGAATTTGTCCGGTTCTCCGCTGGGATTCACCTTGTAGAGAACCATTCCTTCGGCGCTTTCTACAAAGTAGTTTCCATTTGCCCGGAGGACTTTCAGATCATGGGCTTTCTCATTCCTTTTTTGAAGCTCCTTTGTCACCATTCTTACCTCCATTTTTTAATTTGTCCTTGATCACCACCAGAATTTCCGTGGCGAAAGCGACAATGGCTATTATCAACTCTAAGGTTTTCCTGGTCATGCCCCGCTCCCCTAGAATGGAATGTCGTCTTCTCCCTGTCCCTGCTCAAAACCACGGCCGTCTGTCTTGATGAATTCGAGTGTATTGGCCAGCAATTGGAAAGAACTTCTCTGGACCCCTTCGTCCGTTTCCCATTTGTGATGATCCAGGGTACCGATTACCGCGATCCGGGCCCCCTTGTGAAGGTATTTGGCGGATACTTCGGCCAGCTTTTGGAAACAAACGACTTTGATCCACCCGGTTTTCTTCTTAGAGGAATGGAAAGCGAGCGAAAATGAGGCTACTGGATTCCCTTCCGATGAATAGAAAACCTCAGGATCCGCTCCTAGATTTCCCGTCAGGGTGCATTGGTTCAGCATGGTTTCACCTCCTTTCTTTTTGGATTTTGCTCATCCGTCCCTATCCCTTTGCACAGGGGATCAGGAATCCATATTCTTATGAAAATCTTCTTTTCTCCATACCTCATCCCATCCCGGTTCATCTTCTTGAATTCCAAGGGTCCATTTGTGCCAGCACTGCCTGCAAATCCTTACAAGCTCCTGTTCCGTCTTCTGGTTGGGGTGAACCTCGAAGAAGTATTCGGACAAAGATCCAGCTAAGACGCAGGCCGGGATTATCCAAAGCAAATGAAATGGGTCCATTTTTGTCTCCTTTTGCTAACTATTTTGGGGGGTTGATAATTGGTGGTGGTTTTATCTATAGTAAAATCAATTAGTTATATATATAGCGGCGGCGGTTTTAAATGATATTTTTGGGGATTCTCAGTTCTCTTTTGACTTATTCATATGAAAAAGGTAGGATTCTGTCGGGAAAAATTGAGGGTTTGGATATCCTTTTTATTCCTGGAAATTCAGCAAGGTTCGTAGAGTGGCATGTACTCTATCATTTTAGGATATGCAAAATAATCAAACTGTGCGTTTTTTCAGGCGATATCACCACAAGGAGGATTTATGATAACTACGGCGCTCAGAGGCACTATAGTTCCCCTTATCACCCCCTTCTCTGCCGAAGAAAGGTTTAACCAGGGGACCATGAATCGACTCATTGAATATGTTCTTGATCAGGGTGCGGATGGACTAATGCCCACAGCCCTGACCGGGGAAGGGCCGTTATTAACCGAAGATGAAACCCTGGCAGTCTGGGATGTTGTATTTGAAAAGACGGCAGGGCAGCGGCCAATCGTGCCCGCCATCATTTCCACGACAACGAAGCGTGCAATCCATCTTGCTCGGGCGGCAGAAAAATCAGGAGCAGTTGCTGTCATGATCGCCCCGATCATCCCCGAGCTCTATGCTGGCCGATCGCAGGAAGACGTATATGGTTTCTATTCTGATATTGCGGCGGAAACCTCGCTGCCGATCATTTTGTTCAACTATCCTTCTTTGACTTCTGTGGATTTCACTCCGTCCTTGGTTGAGAATCTTGCTCGCATCGACAATATCCGTTATATCAAGGAGAGCACGGGCGACTGCAGGAGAGTTCATTCCATCCAGCGTTTATTAGGAGATCGGATAGAGGTGATCTGCGGCGCTCCGAATGTGGCCTTGGAATCTTTGGCCCTCGGCTGCAGGGTTTGGATTACGGGCACCATGAACGCCATGCCGCGATCGGCGAAGCAGTTGATGCGAGCGGTCCATGATGTAAAGGATCTTGATCTGGCCCGGCGCATCTACTACCGCCATATTCTTTCTTTCGTGGATATTATGTCTCGTAATAATAATCCAACGGGTACCATCAAAGCCGGAGTCGCCGCGCGGGGAGTTGATGTTGGAAGCCCTCGTCGTCCCGGCAGTCCGGTTTCTCCAGCTGATCAGGCGCGGATTGCCAAACTCATCAAGGAAATTGCCCTGATGGAAGAAGCAGAAAGCGCAAATTTTCAATAACCATCTCCCGCTTGATGAATCTCTTAATCGTTCCTCGGAAGCCCGCCTCTACTGACGCGCTATTATTGGTGAGAGACAGATGGATTTAACCTTTTTCCTCAGAGGCTTAGTTATTGGTTTTTCAATTGCTGCACCCGTTGGGCCAATAGGTGTGCTATGCATACGCCGGACCCTGGCTGAAGGGCGCATATCCGGCCTCGTTACTGGCCTGGGAGCTGCGACCGCCGATGCAATCTATGGCTGCATTGCTGGATTCGGTTTGACTGTTGTTTCAAACATCTTCATTAGCCAACAAGTGTGGCTTCGCCTTATCGGTGGTTTATTCCTTTGTTATCTGGGCGGCAAGACCTTCTTGGCAAAGGCTGCGCCTCAAGCGGCCTCCACCAAAGGAAGCGGCTTCGTGGGGGCCTACGCCTCGACTTTTTTCCTGACCTTTACAAATCCCATGACGATTCTTTCCTTTGTCGCCATATTTGCTGGTTTGGGCTTGGCAAGCGCAGGTGGAAACTATGCCTCTGCAGGGGTTCTCGTCTTGGGTGTTTTTCTTGGATCGGCCTTGTGGTGGGTCATTTTGAGCGCTGGTGTTGGGGTATTTCGCGAAAAGTTCAACTCTCGCGGGTTGGCGTGGGTTAACCGAATTTCCGGCACAATTATCACAGTGTTTGGCCTGTTTGCTCTTTTGAGTGCGGTATGATGGGATTGAGATATTCAGGCAATGGACGAAGAACCAAACGTGGCTGTAGCAGACGCCTTACCCGATTTTTTCGTTCATTCCGCCTGCGGAAGAACAGTATTCCGTTATCATGACTCGCGTTATCTGCTATCTTGTTTGAAAAGTTGGAAGGCCCAATAAGCTTTGATATACAAATGATCTACGCATTTCCGTAGGAATTGTCCCGGCGATGAGCATGGCAAGGCTCTATCTTTTTGGACCTTCAAATTATGTTAACCTTTTGGCTTGATCACTGACCCATTTTGGCTTCTTTTTTCTGCAGCACGATTTCCTTTAGGTTGTTTACAACCACAAAACCATAAAGGCCCAACAATCCTTTACTCACGAATTTAGGGTTCTCCTCCGTATAAATTGAAAGCATTCCTGTGAGTGTCGTCGCGATCTTAAAGAATCCAAATTTATTTTTCTGTATAAAGAAATCGACTACTGGATTGCATTCTCTACCACCGTTCTTCAGGATTATTTTTGTTGTCCAATAATCGGCGATATTGAGAGCTCCGAACGACAAGGCCATTACTGCGTTTTTATGAAATGCAGGTTTTCGTTTCTTCTTCCGGTTTCTCTTTTTCATTATGTTGCTCCTTATGCGGCTCGGGGGATATTTCCAAGAACATGGCCAACTCGACAGCATCTTTGTGAGGTCCAAAGGAGGAATCATCCTGGAGGGAAGTGGAGACATCCTGCAGGTCAAACTTGAAAGCCGCCTTTTCGGTGTCGAAGATTACGGTGCTCATGGGGGTCCTTTCTGGATATTGGATTAATTCTTTGATGGTGATTTTGGGATGGTTCTTTTACAGCGGATCAGTCTGTTTCTGCTTTCCCAGACCCGCCAGAGAGCATGATGGAATCTTTTTAGCCGAAGGTTGGCCAGAATCCATTGAACGAAGAAAACGACCGCCAGGTAGGTAACAATGAAATCGTATCGCAGGACAACACTCGGGTTCAGGTAATGTGGCATAAGTCCTCCTTTTTGCGGTGTGATAATTCATGGAAGTATTTCCATAAATAAATCAAATAGTTATATATATAGAGGAGGGGGGTTTAAATGAAAGGAGGAGGATTGTCAGAAACATTTCGGCATGTCTTTAAAAAAAGAAGGGATTCAGTCGATAAGAAATGGTAGGTATAAAATGGTTATTGAATTAAAAAAACCATTGCCATCCCAGGAGAGAAACCATTGAAGATAAAAACCAAGGGTACAAAACCCAAAGATACAAAGTCTTGGAACCCTTTTGTTGGATGCAATTTCGATTGTGTATATTGCAAGGCCAATTACAGACATATCGTCTGGTTGAATGGTATACGGTGGAACTGTACAGATTGTCAGACGTATATACCTCATAACCATCCTGAAAGGCTTGATAGAATGCCTTCAGATCGAGTAATTTTTGTTTTGTCCAACGGAGATATTTCCTTTTGTGACCCAGTTTTTTTAGATGAAATTGTTGATGTCATGAAAAATGATAAAAAGGAAGGCAGAGTATTTCTATTGCAATCCAAAAACCCAGCATGTTTCGCGAACATTTTGCAAGAACTACCTCAAAACGTAGTCCTAATGACTACCATTGAAACAAATCGAGATTCTATGTATTCAGGGGTTAGTAAAGCTCCCCTTCCAAGTCAACGATTCCAAGATTTTTTGCAGCTTGCTTGGCCTCGTAAGGCTATGGTGATGGAGCCGATATTAAAGTTTGATTTGGATATAATTAAGCAGTGGGCAATGCAACTCAAACCTGAAGTAATTTTTATTGGGCTAGAGTCGCACCGAAAATGCAAAGATTTAGTAGAACCATCTCCTTCTGAGGTGGAGGAGTTGCATAGGGACCTTCGAGCTTTAGGATTTAAGACCTATGATAAGGCGAAATCCAAATATCGTGACGCTTTTTAATATGATCTTTTGGTGAGAATGGAGGAATCATAGAGGTGAGGATGAGAAGGAATAACCCACGTTCACCACAAATTTCGAAACTGAAACTCATTACTGTCCTTCACCTTCAGATAATCCAGAATATCGCAATGCGGGACCCTCTTTCGGAGCATCTCAATCACGTCCTCCAGCTTCCCTTCCAAATCCTCAAAAGCTCGCACCTCAGTGCTATGACCATCCGTTAATTGATTGAGCATGACCTCCAGACTAGCGATCCGGTCATCCCTTCTTTTTAGCTTGGATTTCAGGGAGTCGATTTCAGATTTTAGGGAATCCATGATTTGTTCAGTTTGGTTGTCTGTGGGGGATTTAGTGCTGGATATGGTCATAGTGCTGGTTCTCCTTATGGTTTGGTTTTTAAATTTGTTCGGGATGGAGGCGATATAAATTCATTTTTTAAGGGGATCTTTCAGTGGAGCTGGAAGAAATATTTAGCTATGCCTATCCCTAAATAACCAACGACCAAAATATTTTTTAGATTAAAAGGGGCCTTGTAGATGACTCACCGATGAAATCGTGGGATGGGCAGGGCGCAACCTTGTTTTTTGGTTTTTTGGTTGACTTGGAAAAACTTTGGAGAGAAAATGTCGATAAATCGTAAATGTGTTGGCAGCATTCGTTTAGGACATAAGGGATACCCACCGTGGACAATAAGACCGGCTTAGCTGAGTTGGTCAGGCTTGTGGCCCGGTTTGAGAAGCTCGATGCTGAGATTGAGGGGGCTTTCAACCAGGGAGACAAAGAAGTAATGTTCAACGCTTGGGAAGGCGTTATCGAAGCAAAAAAAGATGTGAAGAGGTTTCTCGCCCAGCAGGAACCTCTTGTGATCGGCCCGGACCTTGCCCTAAAGCTGAAAAAAATCCGCGATAACTACGGCTATTTCATAGACGACATGATGGACTCCCTTGCCAGCGTGACAGGGAAGCCGGTGTCCCAGGAATCTGAGGGAGAGCTTGATTATGTAGATGCCTTGTTCACGGAGGGCACCGCCGACTATGTGGATGAGCATTTTTTCAGGCGGAGAAACCAGGTCGGAACCCTGATTGGCGGGCGGCACCTCCCGGCTCACATCTCTTACCATTTTACCAAGCTGAGGGAATGCTTTGCTCTTGGCCTGTTTGAGGCTACTGTCATCTATTGCCGTGCGGTCATGGAGACAGCCTGCTTTGCAGCCCTCAAATCCAGGGGCGACATCAAAGGCGACCGTGACATAAGGGAATTCAGGATGGCTGCCCTGATGAACAGCATAAGGCGGTATGTTCCGGAGCAGGTCTGGAATGAAGCCGACAAAGTTGTCACGCTCGCTGGAAATATCCTTCACAGCAAGAGGGAGAAAATAGTGGTATCGGAGGAGCAGGCGTTTGATTCAGTCCAGTCAACCCTCGCAATAGTCGAGGATCTGTTCCGTTAAATTATTTTCAGAGCTTAATAATAGGACTTTATCCAAGCGGAAGATAGACTACGTAGGGTTATGGCCGTCCAGATCCGATCCCAACCCTCTTTTTCAAAAATCAGGGATAATACCAAGAACGTAGAAAAAACGGAAAAATACCGGAATGATTTGAAGGGGTAAGAGACCATAAAACGAGGATCTGAGAATATCCGGTGTAAGAAATATTGAGAGTTTCAAGTCGCCTCGGGCGGGTTGAAAAAGAGATTCCGGGAGAAGGGACCATTAGCGGACCCTGAGCGGTCTGGGGTAGCTTGTAGAACCCGGTGTCCACCAAGTCGTGAATCTTGGGGAGAAGAATATGGGAAAAAAATAAGCAAGAATCGTTGACTCTTTTCCCAAAATATTTTGAAATGTTAGTTTTAAGATGAGATTAACTTCCAAAAAGGGGGAATAATCTATAAAAGGGAATATGAACATGGAGTTAGTGAAAAAACACCTGAGATTAACGAAATTTCCCACATCTTTTCTTTTATATATTTTATAGTAAAATAATAAATTATTTCTACAAACAAATTTTTGGAATTCACGTTAAGCTGTTAATTTTTTCAAGTAAACCCATAATATCTTTCCCGTTTGGGGAATAATTCATCCTCAAGTATTTTAATCCAATTGTTATTCTATTATTCTCTTGGACTAATGAATCAAATATTTTGGGAAAAAGTCAGTACACCTATGTCCTTTTCTTCTTAAGCAGTTGGCTCAGAGAATGTTACTCCAAAGACACAGACTTGGTTCCCATCCTTCTTGGAGTTGGCGATCTTGAATCCCAATCCAGTCAATCTATTCTTGAAGTCGGCCTTCTTCTCAATGTCTCTTTTTCCCTCATTTTGGCAAAAGGAAAGGTACAACTCGTAGACTTCACCAAATTTCAGCCGGGCATTTTTATCATTGGTCTTTTGTAGAACCCCTTTCACAAACGCCCTTACGGTGTCGGTCTCTTCCCTATACGCCTGTTTGGAGATGGATAGGGACTTCGGCTCGGGGAACCTAAAGCTTCTGTCTTTCAGCCTCCTGTAGCCTTCTATGCCCCAGTTGAAGATCCCGGAGAGCTCCTGGGCCAGCTTCATTTCCAACTCCCGGTCCATTTCCTCTTCCGTGATTATTTTCGGGAAATCGATCACCATGATCCTTCTCCACATTCCATGAGATGAATCCGTGATGTTGGGGGCTTTGTTCATGGCCAGGTAATGTTTGGCGTAGGGCCTGAACTTCATGGGCTGCTTGTAGGGTTCCCTTCCGGTTACCCAGTCCCCAGCGACAACCTGCTTGATGAGATCCGTATTGATTTGCTTTGAAAGTGGAGTCTCCCCCGAGATATTGATCATCTTTTGAAAAAGCTCCAGGATGTATTTTTCGTCGGAGAGTTTGTTGAAGCTGATGTTGCAGGCGTTCTTTTCTCCGACCAGCTTTGTAATGGTGTTGATGAAGACCGATTTCCCGTTGCTCCCCTCCCCCAGCAAGAAGAAGATCGCAGGGGTTGGAAGGGACTGGTGGAATGCGTACCCGACCGCTTCCTGGATAAAGCTGATTTTCCCCTGGTCATTGAGGAATATCTCTTCCAGGAACTGGATGAAACGTGGGCAATTCGCATTTTGGTCAAAATTATACGGTAGAAGGTTGGTCGTGAAAACATCTGGTGTATGGGGGATAAGCTTTCCTTGTCCCAGCCTGTAGAGGCCGTTTTGGAGGGTCAGGTAGTCCACCTGGTCATTCCTGGCTTTGTCGCTTGGGACCAAGGTATCCCCGATGGCGTAATGGATCAGCTCGGATAGGGTTGAACCTTTAAAAAGATTCCGGTACTTCCCAAGCTCCCTCTGGCAGAGATTGTTCAATGACTCCGCGGTCAGCTGCTCGTAGCATTTCCCGTTGTACTTGAAGAAGGCCTTCTCCTGGTCCAGGATTTTAATCCTATACTTGCGGACCATGTGCTCCTGGAACCTGACCACATTCAGGGAGTAGTCCTTATCGGTTCTCTGAATAGCCCCGGAAACAAATAACGGGTCAATCATCTCCTCCTCGGTGAGATTGGACCTCTCCTTGGCCTTATTGATGCTGTGGCTGAGGTAGGTGTCGGGGGAGGGATGAGAACGGTACTTTTCTCCGATGGGGTGGGCTAGGAAAATGTCCTTGATTTTTTCTTCACTCACTCCCCGGTGGACCAGAGCGGTGATCACTGCCATGTCCGCTTCGCTTCGGCTGGGGTAGGTTCCGTCGTTGCCGCCTAGAATCAGGTCCTTTATCCTTTGAGAAACCGGCAAATTATCGAAAGAATTTCCCAAATTGGGCTGCGAAAGCGGGGCGGGGGATGGCCTGGAGGACTTCTTTATTGTTCCTGGAGAGCTTGGGTGGGGTAGAGCCGCCAACTCCCTGAATTGCTCTATGGAATACCTATTCCCGGAATTGGAAACCACCTGGACGAGCCGTGGGTTATCGGGTAACTTCAGATTATAGGTCCCGGGTACCCGGAGGACACGCGTGATATCTTGTGTGCCCCGGTCCGCCCCCAGAGCTAGAGCAAGTCCTCTGTTTATGCTTTCCAAGGCCTCTACCCCATGTTCTTCGACCTTCAAAGGGTTCGCGAGCACCCAGTAAAAGTGGAATCCCCCTCCGCTGTGAACCACAAGGGTGGGCTCTAAGCTGAAATTCTGGATTGCGTTTAAGGCTTCTTCGCGGGTTTTGTAAGGCGATGGCTTTTTGTGTCCCTCTTCCCCATAATCCACCTCGGCGTGAAAGGAGCTTAAGAACTTCACGTTATCCTTCCTGCCGGCTTTACCGACCCTCGGATTGACGCCGAAATAGACGTCTTCCCATAAACTGCATCGTTCATACGCCATTTCTGCGGCAGCCGTCTCTGATGAAAAGAAGAAGCTTCCTGGGACCCCTCCTTTGGGAAAAATACGTATCTCTATATCCCCGCATTCACTCTGCAGGGCCGGCTCAAAGAGGGTGTTGAAGAAGTCGGTGGCAGCGGCTATGAAGGATTCTTTATCAGATATCAAAAGGGTTGAGGTCATTTGGTGGTGCTCCTTTCTGTTCCATCAATTTTTTTCAGGTACTCGCACAGGATTTCAGCCGCAATCGTCGAACCGGATACCGCCCGCTTTGGGTTCTCCAGCATCCGTTGGGCGGCCAATCTCTGAAGCATGTTTCGGTAGGCTTCCGGTACGTATAGGTTCAGCTGAACTTTCTTTTTGGTATCCATGTTTCTATTCCTCCCAGTTATTTTGTTCTGGTGTCCTAGTGGAATCAGAGGCAGGCAGGGGGCCATAGAACAAACAGAAAGGAACTGGGGCAATCTTTAGGAGGGATTGCCCCAATAATACCGATTCACGGAGATCCCCCATTTTTACGGAACATCTTTCGGATAACCGTTTTCCCAGATATCTCAGATTCAAGGAACTCAATATATCTAGGAATTTCAGTTGCGGGAGTCAAAACGGCCTTCCTATATCCCGCGGATGAGGTCGTATAGAACAGCATTAGCCCGTGCCTCTCTAGAATCTCATCCACCTCCAATTCTTCCCCGTTTTTGTGCTCCAGAACCACGGTAGGTTCTACCCCTCGAAAAACCTTAAGTAAGGACTCTGCAGCGTTGTGTTCAAAAGTCTTAACCTCCCCAAATCCGACCAGATTGGATAGCGCCATAGGAGGGTCGGAAATATAGGGGCTATTTGCAGACCTTGAAAAAACAACAGTTGATATTTGCGGACTGGTCTCTTTCTGGGGCAGAAGATTAAGATCAACGGCAAACCCTTGTCTCCGAAAAGCCTCGGCCAACATTGGGATACCTGTGGGGAATCTCCACTCGACTACGATCACGATACCTTCCCGCTTTAAAATCCTCTTCAGTCCCTTGATCATTTCCTCCAGTGAAGAAATGACTTTTTGGATTTCCGGCTGGCTCAGATATTCTTCAATGCTCAAAGCCTGTGTGGATCTGGGCAGTACATCGGCCAAAGCATTACTTAGAACCCTTGAGGCGATTACAAAATCGAACTGCTCGCCTTCTAATAGGGCAAGATCGGGAAGTAGAGTGTCAACGAAATCAATCTTCTTTTCACCAATCTCTTCGGCCCATTCCTTCCCTAGATGTGAGAATCGGTCCGCAACAGTAATATAGGACTCGGGCCAGATATTGGCCAGCCAGAAAGCGAGATGACCAGCTCCTCCGCCTACATCTAATATCTTTCCTTGAGGCAGAAGAGGTATTGCCTCTAATTCTTCAGCAATCTCACAAAGAGAATAAAACCCCGCCCCGTAGAGAAGTTTAGCGAGTTTCAGGTTGGAATGCATGAAATGAAGCACTTCAGGTGGCTGTTTATTAGGGTTTTTCATTAGCCGATGGTAGGCTTCAAGTAATTGCTTGTCCCCCAGCATTCTGACTCCATTTTCAGCATTCCGTATATTTGTGTCGCCATTACCCTGGAGCTTAATCCCAATATTTCGGAAGAAGGTTCCAGGTGTCACTGATGAACCATATTTCTTATTTTTTTTCTTGATCATTTGATCCTCCGGTAATTCGTTTGGAATTTAAAAATAGAAAAAGAAAAAGGGGCCAACCCCGGTAAGAAGTTGCCCCCTTTTTCGCTTGCCTCGCCACTATGTAAAAGATGGCAAGTGGATATTGGTGTTAAAGATCAAGTCTTCCGGTTAAGGGTTCTTCTAAAAGCGAAGCCAAAAATCTTCTTCTTCCCTCAAACCCGCCTCTTGCATTTCCGCGATGACATCATCGATGATAGGCCCTTCTGCAGCCAATCCGCCTTGCTGATACTTCGGATTCGCAATATTCTCACAAATCCAGTCTTCAGCTTTCTCAGTCAAGGGCACGATAAAATACACATTCTGCCTTGAACTCATTTTTGATCCTTCCTTTCTCTTTGAAAAATAAAGGGCCATTCCGTTGAAGATTGGCCCTTCTTTTTTTTGCTTTTTTCGATTTAAGAACCACAGGTACTGGGCTTTGACCTATTCCAGAGGACCCTGCAAAGAAAATGGAGACTGGGAGGGCTGGGCATTCCTGAACCCGGCCCTCTTCTAACCTCCCCCTTGACTGACTTAGAACTTCACCCCGCCCTGATAGTAGGAATCAAGCAGGGCGAAATCATCCCCTTCAATCCAGATCTGAACAAACCTCATTCCGGGGATCTCAAGGCCATGGTTCTTTATCTCGTAGGCCTGGTCAACTGCCTTAAAAGTCGGAGGGACCTCCCTGAAGCAGTAGATCAAAGGATCTGAGCCATCTGACTCTGGCCTGAGATCCTTTCCCGTCAGTTTGACGATCTGCCCACTTAGGAGCGCTTCCAATTTAGGTTTATTTTCTGGCTTGACAAAAAAAACATAGGCCCGGTTGATGACACCGGCATTTCCCTCCGGCCCAAAAGCCAGAGGGTCGATGAACAATTCCGGTAGGCCCACCTCCGTCAACCGGTGCGTGTGGGTTGCAAAGCCCACAAGATCCGCGCTGTAATGGATGACATGGGGATATTTTGACTTGTTCTTAGATTTTCCCATTTCTTATTGCCTCCTTTTTAGAGAGTTCGATTTCCTCTAGGATCTCTTCTTTTCCCTTCCTCCCCTCAAATAAATCCATGATCATTGGGAAGAGGTTCTCTCCTTTTTTAATGACCATCAGTAAAGGTTTTTCAAAAGTAACTTTGTCAAGCTCAGACTCATTTACATAAAATCCATCACTCACTCCCAAGGTAGAAGCTTTCCTATCCAGATAGAAGGTCCCGGCGACTTGAAACATATTTAGCTCGTTGATAATTTCGAGCGTGTCTCCCACCTTCTCTTTCGGAATAAGATAAGCTAGCCTATCTGAGATGAGGATATATTCTGGCTTGGCGTCGTACGAGACCGCCAGAATTTCTGCCGGGCCATTGTCAAAGTGGACAACTCCGGTAGATATATCCCATCCGCCTTGGAGGGATTTCTCTTGAATGATTGGCAGGCCAATGCGTCTAAGGGCCTGCTTGGTTTGGTCCAAAAGTTTGTTTCTTTTCTGATCCATTTCTTTCTCCTAATTGTGTTTGGGGTTAATGTTAGAGAATTTCACACGGTTCCGACTGATGCTCCCAAAAGGAATTCTTTAGCCCATGATGGTACTCACCTCCTATCTGCCCTTGGAGGGCATTAAAAAAGGCCAACCCCCACCGGAGATTGGCCTTTTTCATTGAAAATCGACTTAAAACTAGAGATTAGTTTTTAGCTACCCCCAAAAAGTAATTTCTTAAAATTATCGATGATGAAGGACCCGGCAGAGAGGGCCTACAGCGTACAGGAACTGCCCTCCGTGTGGGAGGCCTGGGAATGAAGTAAGCCCAGCCTGTACTCACGGCTCCTGCGAGCTCTGCCGAGTCCATTTGGGAACATCTAACCGCTTTGCCTTTTTGCCTGGCTCTCTGGTCCTGGTGGATTATCTATCATCTCGCCCGCTAAATAAATCGTTGCCTTTACTGCTCCTATTTCCCCGTAATTCCTGATGAGGATGGTCTTTTCCCTTCTGCATACTTCCCAAACGATGTCCTTCTCCCAATCAAGACTCTTAAATGGCAGCGAAGGGAGTTGCCCATGCCCGGTAGTAGGTTGGAAAAGTGGAATGTCCCTGATGAATTCCATATAGTAACCTGGCTCTCTCGGTCCCTCCGCTTTCCGCTCAACTCTGAGGGATGCAGAGTGTTTGACAAAGATAACTTTGTAGGTATCTGCGTGAACCTTTGAAAGGAATGTCCTTATTCGCTTCAGTATTTTTTCCCCAATCCTGTTCCTGATCAAAGGCGGCATCTCCCGATATCCAGCCGGGAGCCAGGATTCTATTTCCTGTTGGCTCATGAACTTGTTGTCAAGGTTGTTCCTGTCAGGGACCAATATGGTGTAAGGGGAATCGCCATCAGAGAAGACAGCCTGGTTCTGTCCAAGCGTGATGGTAACCCCACTCTTAAAACTTTTTAGGGGCTTCAGCTTTTCTTTAAAATATGGAATTGTGAAAGCTGCGCCGCCGACCAATGGCCTCAGGTCGACTTCAAAAATGGCATCTCTGTCGTTGGAGCACTGCCTGATCATTCCTTCGTTGATATCAACATCGTTGCACGCTCTCGCCAATCCAGTTAGGACTTTGCAAAAGGATTTCCATTGTCTCGCGGTAAGGGTCACCGTCGGTGTACTCATGTTTACCTCCGTGTATTTTATTTTTAAAAGGGTTGTAGTTTTAAGCGGGGGACTGACATTCCTGTTTGGAAGAACATCAGCCCCCCACGTGGCAATGGAAGACTTGCCCGTTTATGGATCCTTAAGCCTCGTGAATCTCGGCTAGGACCGAATCCAGGAATTGGATCAGGGCTGTCATCCGCTTTTTGTTTTCAGGAAGGGGAACTTCCCGGTTGGCAAAATAGCTCCTTAATTCATCGCAAATGGCTATCCCTCTGGCTCGGATTTCCTCTTCGCCAAAGGGCTGATCCCCTTGAGGACCGTCTTGGAGGAACGGAGATTGGGATTCCTCTTCAGGATCTGGGTCAATTTCCCCGACTTCCTCCTCCTCCCCTTCTACCGCCTCTTCCGCCTGTTCTCGTGCTGGCTCGACTACTTCAGTCTCTTCACGGACAGTGGCGGGCACCGGTTCGGATTCCCCAGCTTCGACGGGGTTGGTATCCTGCGAAGGTTGAGTAGGAACCAGACTGGCCAGGAGGTTCTTGATTTCCTGGGTTCTGGCTTTCTTGTCAAGCGGGTGAATCCGATTGATTTCATCAGATACCCGGCTGAGGATCTGGTTCTCAGGCAATTGCTGGCCTTTCATATGCTCGACCAGCTTCACCTTCGCCTCCTGGAAGGACTCAAAAAAGTCCTTATCCGCTTTTGTTTGGGCGAGAATCTGCATCGCCTCGTCGTTGATGTAATCCCCATGATTGATATATTTCCCGATCGTGGCGGGGGATTTGTCGAGCCGTTTTGACAGAACAATCCTGATATTCTCATCTCTCGAGCTCTCAAAAACGATTCCCCGCCGGGCGCCCCCGTGGGCAAAGAGGACTACGTTTTCGTTGCTATCCTTAACCATTCGAAACGACTTTGAGACGTTCCGTGCCTTCTCCGCGTAGCTGGCAGTCCCCCCTTGCGGCATGGTCCTGCAGGCCACTTTGCGGATCGCCAGCTCTCCCTGAGAGGCATCAGTCAAGTGGTAGACGTGACAGGTCACCGAGGCCTGCCCCGCCTCCTTCGCTTGGTCCACCAATGACCATCCTTCGATACAAGTGATCGATGTTGGGGTTTTAACCACGATTGGGTAGAGTGAATAGGTTGGCTCCACGTAGTCGGGGATTGCCTGGAAGGGTTGAATTTCCCCTGGATCCAGCTCCTCGATCGACTCCCGCTGAGTCTCAAAGTTTTTCTCTGCTTCCTCTTCCTGCGGGGTGCCAGGGATTGCTTGGTCTCCCATGTCCTTTGCCGCATCCCCATTTTCTTCAGGGATTTCTGTTTTCAAGCCGCCTGGGGCGTCTTGATCCGTCCCCACTGCCGCGGGGAGCTGCTCCATTACCGTTTGACTCTTTTTCCTTCTTCCCATTTCATACTCCTTGGAATATTCGACGGTTTCGGTCCGCCTTGACCGCCAGCTTTATTGCCGGGTTTCTGGAAACAAAAAAGCCGATCCCGTTGCCAGGACCGGCTCTCTATACCGACAAAAAATCGATCAGATGAACATTAATATATTAAGGCTTCCACCTCCCTTCCGGGGTCAATCCGCCATCACCTCAAGTTCCGGCATTCCCGTTTCATAGAATTTGAATCTTCACAATATTGGTTAAGCGGCTTCTGATTTCATCTTTAAGGATTGGCTACTGGTGCTCTTCAGCCGTAGCCCAGTCCAGTACCTCACGCTGTCCGATTTTGCCGCTTTGTACCCGGCTGTCTTAAGAATGAGGCCAAAGGCTTTTGGGGTGAGGACCTCGTCCGTGTTTTCCAAGGCCCAGGACTTATAGGCTTCGTACAGGTTCCTTGAGGCCACCCGCCCCGCCTTATCACGGGTGCAGGAATCGGCCAGGAACTGCGGAAGAATGTCCGTCTCAGCCCGGTATTCCTGCGTTGCTACTCTGACCTCGGAAGGAACCATCAGCCCCCCTTCTTGCCACCTAAGGCACCCTTTGACTAGCCAGGAAAGAATTCCCCGCAACTCCTTTTCCAGCTTCGTCGGCAGGTACTTGTCAACTTTCCCAGGTTCAATGGTCACCGGGGATGGAATCAAAAAAATCCGTCTCCAGATGCCAAAATCGGTTCCTCTGATCTCGGGTGTGTGGTTGGCGATCAAGAACAGCTTGAAGCATGGCCGGTACTCGAAGAACTCCCTGAAGAGGTACCGGGATGTGACCGGGTCTTCGCCGGTCAGCATCTTCGTGGTCGCCTCGTCGAGCTCCTTACCCCTGCCGATCTCCGACGCGGTCACGAACCGTGCTCCTTTGAGGCGTGCCAGGTCATTCCTGATAGTCATGCTGTTTCTGATCAGGGTCGCCGTGGGAGTGTGTCGGGCATACCCACCGAAGACTTTTCTCAACACTTCAATCAGGGTCGTCTTGCCGTTTGAACCATGCCCGATGAAGAAGAACAGGCATTGCTCGTGGCCAGTCCCCGTTAAGGCATAGCCGAAAACCTTCTGCAGGAAATCGACCATGTTCTGGTTGCCGCCCATGATCTCGTTGAGAAACTGGAGGAACTGCGGAGCCTCTGCCTCCGGCCGGTATTCCATCCCCGAAACCAAAGTAATGAAGTACTTTCGATCATGGGGAAGTAAGCTCCCCGTCCTGAGGTCCACGATCCCGTTGGGGCAATTGAGCAGCCATGGATTCGAATCGAATTGGTCTGGCTCTATTTGAATATCCGGTACCGGCCGGGCCAGTTTCACCATGGCGCTGATGCGACCGAGGGTTTCGGATCTCTTCGCATGATTTAAGATCTCATCTTTCAGTGACGGGTCAGCAAGGACTTCCTGCGGGATCGACCGAACCGTCATCTTCGCTTTCCTTTGGATTTCAATTTCGCCCGGGTCTTCGTTCCACCTCGACCCACTCCACACAAACCAGGTCTTCGTCCTGGCGCAATATCTGACGTCCCGTGAGTGATCCCGGATGAAACGTTCCGAGTTACCCAAATCTGTCAACGGTAAAACCATCTTAAACCTCCTCGATTTTGATTTTTACGAAACTGCTTGAAAATGTGTCCCTTGCGTCCCTTCCCGCGGGGTCCCCGAGCTTCCTTCCGCGTCCTTATTCTTTATGTGTCCGGTCGCTGGCCTTCCGAGGCTGCTTTCTTCTTCCACAATTGGAAATGAAAAAGGCCAACCCCGTTTCCAGGAATGGCCTTCCTTACCGCCAGAACATTCATATTTTTTTTATGCCATCGTTGGCACCACCCTCTTCCTTTGGTTAAATTTCCATCAATTTGAAGGCCGACCGCCCCTCTTTTTGACTTTAGAATTTATTATCCTTTCCCAGAGCCTCTGCGCTGTGTCGAAAGACCTGCTATGGGGAGGGTATTGTCGCTTGACTATTTCCTTGTACAAAATTTCAGCGGCATAGTCGCCCAATCTACCTTTGGCAAAAAGATGATCCATCGGCTCGCCTTCTTTTAAGTCCGATAGTGGATGAGGCGATTTGGCTTGCCCAGATTGGTGATTGTTCTGGGGTCTAGAATCCTTCCCGGGAACTTTGCCATATCGCACTAGCTTTCGTCTCTGATTCTTGCTCATCCCCCTGAGTAAATCTGAGGGAACCGACCCTTTTTCCAATTGTCCGGAGCAAATAACCTCATCGGAATTATTAGCGGCCCCACCTAGATTCTGGTTCATAAACCCTCCTTGCTGAAAAATATTGAAAACCTTTGATGCCCTATTCACCCCGAACCCAGCGGGCTTTCGGACATATTTATCGAATGGATCTCTCAATTTCCTTTTGACCTCGCACCATCAAACCTGGAAAGGACATAAATTCTCCATTCTGAGAGTCTAGCGGCCGTTACCGGGTAAACATCCCTTGGTCCGAGCCAGGCTTTCTTCATTCATCTGTTTCCCTTTCTGAATCCAGCCCTCGGTTTCCTCGACGGCGTAGAGAATCTTCTTTTTCCCCACCCGGTAGTAGGGAGGACCTTCACCGCGATAGCGCCAATTAGCCAGGACTCCCGGCGAGGTATTCAACAACTGGGCTGCTTCCTTTGCTGTTAGGTACCGCTTTTCCATCCGTTCCCTTCCTTTAAATACTTTGATTCGTTGAATCTCCATACTTAAAAAATAGGATAAAAAAGCTTATTTGTCAGGGTATGCGGATAGGCTATCTTGTGGGGGATAAGACTATATCAGGGGGTTCTTAGGGTATTATTGGTGGGGAGATAGGCTATCCATTGGGCAAGGATAGGCTATCCTTAAATCTGGAGCAAAAATAGTCGGGTAGGTGCTTTAGTTGAATTGAGATTCGAGGGGGGTACGGAGAAAGGGGCTAAGAGGTTATTCGATTCCTCTTTTACCACTGGCATTCCAGAGGCGGCCGTATTTCGTTGCCACAGGCTTAATTGCACGACGGATCGCCTTCAAAGCATATTTATCCCACTCTGCTTCGGTAATAACTCTTCTTAAAGATTTTTCCACAGTACTATGGATGCTCTTCAAATAATCTTCAACAAGACCTGGCTTGCTTTTTTTAATTTCTCGCAAGACATAATGAGCCATTTCATCGTGCCAGGGCATTTCTCCTTTGGCTTTTTCCTTTTCCCATTTCTCTTCGGCGATTTTCAGAGCATTCTTGCTCAGTTCCTTCAGCGGGGTCCATTTTTTCTGAACGTGTCTGGCCCCCTCCGCCGAAACCGCGCATTTCATCAATTCCTGCAGCATAAAACCTTGAGCGCCCAAGGTGAAGCCAATGCTCAAATATATGCCAATTTTGAACGTGTTACTCCATAGCGATTGATATGATGGCTTCCCTCTTAATTTATTTTGTATGGTTTTAATTTCTCGCAAAATCAATAACGCGAAAAAGGATATGGCGGCGTAACCCAGTAAATCTGAAGGTTCAAGAAAGGAGGATTTATAATAGGAAGGCCCCGATAGAATATTTTTTAGAAGATTAAATAGGCGGCCAATCATTATATCAATGTTATTGAGGATAATTGCCCTGTCAACTTTTCCGGAATCGGGGAGGTAAGGCTTTATACTTGGATCGATTATTCGAAGGTTGCTTTGTTTTTGTATAAGGCCCAGCCACTCGAGAAACTCCTGAACGATAACAAGAATCTCGTCTTCCAATGATGATAAAAAACTCTCAAGACGGGTTTTAGCCAAGAAATCATCTAGAGCCTGGATCGACTGAATAGGACCATTGGCAAATATATGGGGAAGTATTTCTTCGAGTCCTTGAAACAGGTTTTCGAGTGGAATATTTGTTATGGTCTGCTGTGTGAACAAGAAAGGGAAAGGTTGTTGACATATGTGAGAATCAATTTGGTTAAGAATCCCTTTTACATTCTTTTGGGGTTTTAAGTCCGAACGGATGGATGCAGCAATCGGACCATTTTCAAACATTTTGGCCAGCTTGGGAAACAGCGTCTCAAAACCAAAAGTTGGGGCCAACCCCTTTTTCATATTATTTCCTATTTACTCGCAGCAGAGGTTTCAACATTCTCGGATTCTGAATTCTTATTTGTATTAAAAACCTTCTCAATCCCTGCCACCGCCTCCTTTTTCTGGTCGGGGATCAAATGGCTATACCTTTCCGTCATGGCCAGGCTCTGGTGTCCCAATAACTCCTTTATCGTCAAAATTGGGGTATTCTGTAAGGCTAACCAGCTGGCAAAGGTATGACGTAGGGTATGGAAGGTTACTTTCTGGCGGGGATCTGTGATTCCTTCATTGAATGTCAATGCCTTTACTATCCGATCGAAGGCGTGGCTTACCGATTGAATGGGGCCCTCAACTCGGGACTCAAAAACGTAATCTTCCGGTTCTCCAGGGCCAAGCCTCTTAAACATCTCCTTGACAGTGGGGGTCATAAATGCCTTCCTGGAACGCCCGTTCTTGGGGTCAGCGATATGAATGAGCCCATTTTCGATATCCAGATGTCCTTTTCTGAGAGCAAAAATCTCCCCCGCTCTCATCCCTGTGTGGAGGCTCAAAAGAGCCATATCATGGAGTTGGGAGCTCACTTTCTGTAATTTTTCCAGGAGAAGCTTGGCTTCCCTTTGGTTAAGGAATCTTTCACGCCGGTTGTTGAGCCGGGGGAGCTTTATCTTTTTTACTGGATTTTCTCCCGACCACATCCCCCAGGCAATGGCCTTATTGAAAATCTGGCGAACGAGGACCAGGACATGCTTTACGGTGGCTGGCGCCAACCCCTTCTCAAAAAGCTCTGCCTTTAACTCTTCAAGGTCAAGCGGACTAATTTTTGATAAAAGACGGTTCGCAAAAAGCCGGCCAAGATGTTTTTCATAGTAACCGCGATCCACTCTCGGCTGCCTTTTTCCCGTATCGAGCCACTGGTTATATTTTTTCCAAACCTCTCCAAAGGTCGGTTCTTCTTTTCTTGGTTTGGGTAGATCCTGGCCATGGCGGATTGCCCTCACCCGTTCAGAGCGCACTTGGGAGGCCATGACCGCGGTATATCCCTCGGAGATCCAACCAATTTTTTCCCAAACTAATCTTCCTCTTGAATTTCGGTAACAAATATCATAGCATTTATCTGGGGTTCCCAAGTGCCGCCTGACTGATGATTCTCGGCAGTAGACACCGCGAAATTTGGGGACTTGGTGTCTTTTGGTCGGTTCTTCCTTGGATTTCCTATTGGAAATTGACTTTTTGGGGCTTTTTTTCATGGTACGCGTTTAGATAATGCTAACCTATTGCTAACTTCATTGGTTATTTTAGATGATCTGAAATGGTAGAGTCAAGGGAAAAATTAATTGAGAGTATTTTTATCTGTTCGATATTTAAAGTAAATTTGATAATAAATGATTTCTAGTGATCTTAGATGAAATGTAGGGTTTACGACCATAATTAGACTTCGAATCCGCAGGTCGCCCGTTCGAGCCGGGCCGGGCGCGCCAGCAAATTCAAGGGGTTACAGTGATGCTGTAGCCCCTTTTTCTTTTGACTGTTCTAAATTTGTCCTAATTCCTTTACCGACCCTATCCAGAACTTGCACCCCCGCCCGGAGACTCTCGGGATAATGGTGGGCATAACGCGTGACCATGGATATGCTCTTCCATCTCCCAAGCTTCTGGACCGGAAATAGGGGACGTACATAAGAATATAAGTTGACAGTATTTCATTTCTCTGATAGAAATTATTCATGCCCCGCAGGTCACGCATTGATGCGCCAGGAGCGCTTCATCACATCATTGCCAGAGGAATTGAGCGGAAGGCTATCTTTCGGGATGACCAGGACCGGGCAGATTTCCTGGAGCGCCTGGGAGCTAATCTGGAAGAAAGCAGGACCCCTTGTTTTGCTTGCGGAAATAGGGGACGTACATAAGAATATAAGTTGACAGTATTTCATTTCTCTGATAGAAATTATTCATGCCCCGCAGGTCACGCATTGATGCGCCAGGAGCGCTTCATCACATCATTGCCAGAGGAATTGAGCGGAAGGCTATCTTTCGGGATGACCAGGACCGGGCAGATTTCCTGGAGCGCCTGGGAGCTAATCTGGAAGAAAGCAGGACCCCTTGTTTTGCTTGGGCGTTGTTATCCAATCATATCCATTTATTGCTTCGTAGCGGGGCAATGCCCATTTCTACCCTGATGCGTCGGGTCCTCACCGGTTATGCCGTGAGTTATAATCACCGTCATCGGCGGCAGGGTCATCTTTTTCAGAACCGCTTCAAATCAATCCTATGCCAGGAAGAACAATATTTGCTGGAATTGGTTCGTTATATCCATCTAAACCCTCTTCGGGCAGGAATCGTGGAGGATTTGAGGTCATTGGATGGTTATCCCTATTGTGGCCACAGCCGGATCATGGGAATGATCAAGAGCAACTGGCAGGATAGTGGCTATATCCTCAGGTTTTTCGGAGAAAAGATTTCCGGGGCTCGCCGTCGCTATAACCAGTTTGTTTCGGAAGGAGTCTCTCAAGGGCGCCGTCCCGAACTCACCGGCGGTGGGCTGATCAGAAGTGTGGGCGGATGGGCAAAAGTGAAAGCATTACGGAAAATGGGTGTATATCAGAAGGGGGACGAACGGATTCTGGGGGATGGGGATTTTGTGGAAAGTGTTTTGGCGCAGGCGGAAGAAAACCTGGAGCGAAGATTTCATCTTAAGACTAAAGGTTTTGATTTTGATAAGGTGGTGGATCGTGTGGCCGAACTCATGGGCTTGAAACGAACCGAGGTTCTGGCATCCGGAAAGTACAAGAAAGTCATTGCGGCCCGCAGTCTGGTGTGTTTTTTGGGGGTGCGGGAATTGGGTATCAGCCAGACTCAGTTGGCTTTGAGGTTCGGAATATCGCAACCGGCTGTGAGCATGGCGGTGAGCCGAGGGGAACGATTGGCCAGAAATCAAAATTTCTCCATCCTTTAGGGTTGAGAAACTTATAAATTTATGTACGTCCCCTATTTCTCCGTCTCCTATTTCTACGGTTGTAAGCACGGTTTACAAAGGCCTTCGTAAGCTCGGGTGCCTTGTCGGGTATGGGAGCAATTATGCGTTCATCCGGGTAAGAAAAACTTGTCTCAGGCCAGCCTCGCCTGAACGGAAAGAAGGCATCAGCGAGTACATCTGGATCAAAGATGAAGATAGGCTCCTCACGATTTTCGAGCATAGGGATAGGCTGCTGTCCGTGACCTTGAATCCTGAATTCTTGGGGGTACACCGTTAAAACGCCATGGAGGTGAAGAACCAAGTTCGTTGAAGAGGCGGGCAGCGGTGGCGGATATGGTGGTAGCTCGACTTTGACCTGGAGGCCATAACCATCATCGGGGCGCCATCGGTTCAACGACAGAAGGAGTATTTCAAGAAGCGAGTCATAGTTGAAAGTGAGGAAGGTAGACAAGTTAAACCGACGTAAGAACGCGATATAGGCGTTATCTTTGATATTTGTATCAGCTCGTAGGTGTAAAGCTACGTGGTGATCTGCTTCCATGAGGACCTTACATAGGGCTCGCAAGGGCTCTGGGCGGCGAGCTTGGAGCGCATTGGCGAAAAGGTCCTCGATTGACGAGCCTGCCGGTAGAGCTTCCAGGCCAAAGCAGATCTTGGCAAGAGCGATTGCGGAGGGGTAAGAATGACCGCTCGGGTATTGGGCCTCGGCTGAAGCATCAGCATTAAACCCTGCTCCGAGAAGGAAGACTATGCTTGGATATCCCATTGTGATTCAATTTTTAAATTCTTTAAATCCTCTGCTGCTGTCTCAAGGACCTTGGATTTACACATTTATAAGAGGAGCCATCTTCAAGTAAATCTACACTCGCATGTCTATTATTGGTTTGAATTTACGACAGTTACCAACTAATCCCTTTTGATCTTAAAAACTCCTGAGCTTCCCTACAGCCTAATCTGGCAGCGATTTTTAAATCTTCTAGTGCCTGACGGTAGTTCCGAAGTCTTTGATGGGAAGCTCCACGGTTATAATAGGCCAACGCTAATTTCGGATCTATCTCGATAGCCTTGTCGAAATCCATGATGGCTTGCCGGTGATCCCCCATTATGCCACGGGTAAGTCCACGGCCATAATAGGCCAGGGCTTTTTTGGGGTCCAGCTCGATAGCTTTGTCGAAATCCCTAATTGCCTGCCGGTGGTTGCCGAGACCCGCGTAGGCAGCTCCACGGCCATAATAGGCCGCCGAATCTGTAGGGTCCAGATCAATAGCCTTGTCGAAATCTCTGATCGCTTGCCGGTGATCCCCGAGGTCATGGTAGGCAGTTCCACGGTTATAATAGGCCAATGCATATATAGGATCCAGCTCGATAGCCGTGGTATACGCTTCAATCATCTCTTTGTTCTTGCCAGCGGTTCCTAATGCATAACCCTTCTTAACCCAATCGATGGCACTTAATCTATTTACTACCTGATTGTATTGGTTAAGATTCGGTTTTTGTGCTCTCGCTAATTCCATTTCCATTTTTATTAGTCTCTCAATTTCCCTTAGTGTCTCATCTGATCTCTTCCTGGTTTCTTCCAGTTCTTTGGTTTTTAGGCGGTCCTCGCGCAATTTGTTTATAGAAGCGACTACATCCTTTGGGTCTGTGGCTATTTTTGCCCTCAGGAAATATATCTTACCATCCCACTTTTCATCTACGATTTCAGTTTTGACTATGCCAGCGGTGAGAATGACAATTTGATCTTTTGTAAGCTTAAAATTTTTAACCTCAGTTTGGCTTTCAAGGTAAGTCCCCAATTTCTCTAAAAGTAGTCTCTTGATCTGTTCAAGGGCGATTACTCTGCTTGAAAGTTTGCTATCTGCTTCACTTGCCTGATAGGTATATTCTTCTATAAAGACCTTTGTTTCTGCAAAGGCCAAATTTGCTATGGTGAAAAAGGACACCAGAGCGACGTAAGGGGCAATCTCCCTGCGCCATTTAGTCTGAGCGGGCATTGTCGGGCCTCCATGCGTAGACCGGGATGTTCATGCAGAAGGTGCGTAGTCTTTGTCTGCCATCACTTATAAGGGCCAAGGAATCGTTCACCGCTGAAATGGATGATGTGGCTTGGTGCCTCGGCGATCCAGACTTCGGTTTCCCATGTGATCTCGGAGAGGTAATTCGTCATGGCCCGGCCCCTGAGCCGTGGGCCAATTGGCGGCCTTCATTGCAGCAACTCATTGAACTCGTCAACGGTTAAACCTGCCTGTTTGATGATTGCACGAAGAGTTCCCTTTGCGATTTCTTTATGATCTGGAACCACAAGGCGGCGGTGGGGATACGCCACCTGTCGGAGAACTATGTGACTGCCCTTCTGACGATCCTTTTCATATCCGAGCTTCGATAGAACTGCTACGACTTCCCGGCCTGAGACCCGCGGAAGAACGCTCACAACGCTACCTCCACCACTTCCTCGCTTATCGGTGGAGGAACAGGCTCATTGTGTGCCTTTAAGCTTTCCAAATAAGCTTCTATGGCCTCTTGAATATTTTTCAATGCCTCCGCCCTTGTAGCGCCTTGCGAGATGCATCCGGGCAAAGACGGAACCTCTGCCACAAATACACCGTCTTCATCTTGTTCAATGATTACCCTATATTTATATTTCATCTTAGCTCCTCCTCATTGAGGTCCTATTATTATGCACGCCACCTATTTTGTCATGCAGATTACCGCTCCTAGGCCTTGGCTTCTTTTCCAAAATACACTATTTTTGAAATCTTTAAAAGTAGGGGAAAGAAGCCTTAATCCGTAATCAAAATCTTGGTAACGTTCTAAACAAGAGACCTAAGCAAAACCCCAATTTACGATACGATTAGCCAATTCAAGAATTCAAAGCGTAATATTTTCGGTTAGCTATTGGGCACATCCTATGTCGATCAACCCAATT
>Ga0194125_10000120_pt1 | contig 114399 bp, 84 predicted proteins | sample TA2KigC250mmetaG_FD_148626 | JGI IMG/M metagenome (GOLD analysis project Ga0194125, IMG submission 148626) | Freshwater microbial communities from Lake Tanganyika, Tanzania - TA2015034 Kigoma Deep Cast 250m | ecosystem: Environmental > Aquatic > Freshwater > Lake | place: Tanzania: Lake...
GATCCGGTGGACATGATCGGATTCAAGAAACCACGCGGTTCAAAACCACTTCAATCGCAAAAGCAGGAGCGGACGGGTCCAACCCCCATCTCCCGTCCCGATCCTCATCCCGGATTCAGGATCCTGATGACCTCGTCGTGGAGCTCGGGACGACAGGCCACCGCCGACGTCTCCCCCAGTCCCGAGTGCGGTCGGCCCTGCCAGTCGGTGATCCGTACCCCCGCACCGGTCATGCAGGGCACGAGCGGCAGGAGATCCCAGGCGTTCATGACCGCATCCATCATCAGGTCCGCCCAGCCGCTCGCCACCAGCATGTAGCCATAGCCATCGCCGAACGTCCGGTAGAGCCGGACCCGATCACACAGCGCCGCATAGCCCTTGGGATTCTGATGTCGGATCGGCAGGAGGGGATCGCTGGTCACCAGGGTGGCCTGCGACAGATCCGCGGTCGGACGCACTCGGACGGGGGATCCGTTCAGGGTGGTCTGGCGTCCGTCGCCGATCATGAGCTGTCGGAGCACGGGCTGGTGGATCGCGCCCAGGAGGGGGCGTCCCTCGTGGAGGAGTCCGATCAAGGTCGTGAAGAGCGGCACGCCCGTGATGAAGGACTTGGTGCCATCGATGGGGTCGAGGACCCAGACGAATTCGACGTCGGGCCGGACCGTTCCGTGTTCCTCGCCGAGGATGCCGTGGTCCGGGAACCGCGCCTCGATCCAGCCTCGCATCGCCAGTTCCGCGTCGCGGTCGGCGATGGTGACCGGGCTCTGGTCGGCCTTGTGTTCCACGCCGAGCCCGACTCGGCCGTAGTGGGGCAGGATGACATCGCCACTGATCCGGCTCAGCTCATGGAGCGCGGCGACGTAGGGATCGAGGTTCATCGGGCAATCCAACCAGCCGGGGGTGTGGGTTGCCCAGTCGCTATTTGCCCGGACGCTTCGCGGGCGTCCCCGGTTCTTGTGCCAGTCGAGGCTCCAGAGATCAGACCGCGGCCTGTCCGGAACCGGACTGGGCCTGGGGCGGAGGGCTGAAGTAGAGGGGCAGGGATCCCTGATGGATGCCGTCCACGGCGAGGTCGACCATGTACTCCCCGTGGCGTTCCAGCTTCAGGCCGTTCACCTGGAGGATCAGGTTGACCGTGGCGCTGTTGAGCTCCTGGAGGAATCGGACGGAGACCTGGGCCTCGACGCCCGGGACGATGCTCTTGCCGTCCTCGTCGGCGATCGTCATGCGCAGCTTGTGGTCGCCCTCCTCGATCCGATGGACCCGGAGCCGGGCCACGACGGAGCAGCGTGGCAGCACCAGTGGCACCTCTGAGGAGTGGATGCGGTCGAAACCGCCGAGGATGCACAGCTTGCCGCCGTAGTCCGCGGCGGATTCACAGAGGGTGAAGATCTCGAGTTTCAACCCCGGCAACCTATCCGGAATCGCGACGGTGTCGGCAAGAATTCCCGGTCCCCGCCGGATTCCTCCGGGGCGTCGCCCCTTGCCGTCGCGCCGGCCGATCCTCAAGGAACCCGTCGCAGCTGGAAGAAGCGAACGGGCTGGGAGGACAGGAACCAGAGACGTTGGACGGCGTTGGTGGCGAGGATCGGGGTCCGTTCGCGCTCGGTCGATCCGTCGAGTCGAGGGCTGGTCTCCAGCTCATAGCGGGTGTTCGGCACCAGACCGTCCACGACCAGTTCGACACCCCGATCGGCCGAGAGCACCTCGATCTGGGGACTCTTTCCCACGGCCACCCGTTCCTGCTTGTCGGCCAGGATCCTCTCGGCGATCGCGACGGACTTCGTCCCGAGCCGGACCTGTTCCTGGGCGAGGAAGAGGTCCCAATAGGCCGCCTCGGCACTGGCAAGGACCAGGAGGGTCTGGCGTCGGTACTGCTGGAAGGCGATCTGCGACGCCATCGCGGCGATCCGGATGCGGGCGAGGGTGGGAGTGGGGCCAAAGTTCTTGAGGAGGGGCTGGCTGAGGTTCACCCCGAGGAAGGTGGAGTATTGGTTGCCGACGAGGCTGTCCGGATTGGCCTGTGGCGCTCCGATGTTGTTGTTGAGCTGCCGCAGGGCCTAGCCGGTGCGGACCTTGGTGCCGGAGCCGAGCAGGTTCTCGATGCCGGCGTTGTACAGGGTGTTCTGCTCGAGGAACACCGGGCTGGCAAACAGCCCCAGCTGGGCGGCGTCGAGACGCGTGTTCGGCCGCTGGGTGTCGATGTAGTCGATGCCACCCACCGCGACGGGGTCGAAGATGCCCTTCTCGGCCCTGGCAAGACGCTGGGACACCTCCGACTCGAGGAGCTGCATCTGGATCGTCTCGTTGCGTTCGAGGACGAGGCGACGGAAGTCGGCGAGGTGGAGGTCGGCCCGGGGGGTGTTCGTGATGGCGCTGAAGGCGGGGCCCGGGGATTGGGCGTCGGCGGTCATCGCCCAGCCGAGGCCGAGCCCCGCGAGCATCCAGAGGATCGCTCTGGCAGAGCGGCGGAGGGTGTTGGCCTGGCACTCGGGGCGGGTCACGAACGCCAACCCTTCCCATGCCGTGTCACCAGATCAACCGGAACCTGATCCGGAATCGGATCCGTCTCCCGACCGGACCGCCCGGCAGCCAAGGACCAAAGAGTCCTGTCAGGACAGTTGCGACCCAGGAACCTGGTTTGGCGGCTGGGTTACAGCGTCACCACCACCTTGCCGAACTGGGTGCCGGCCTCGAGGAGGTCGAAGGCGGCGCCGACCTGGTCGAGCGGGAACGCATGGCTGACCGTGGGATGGATGGCCTTGCCGTTGACCAGGTCCAGCATCGCGGCGAAGTCGGCCGGGCTGCCCATCGTGGTGCCCAGCAGGCTGAGCTGCTTCCAGAAGACCTTGCGCATCGGGATCTCGTGGGGATTCCCACGGGTGGCACCAAAGAAGACGATGCGGCCGCCCGGGGCTGCGATGTCCACAAGATCCCCGAAGCCAGGACCACCGGCGCTGTCGATGATCACGTCGAAGGGTCCGTAGTGGTCCCCGAATTCCTTCGCCCAGCTGGAGACGTTGTAGAGGGCCCCATGACGCGCCCCGAACTGCTTGGCCCGGTCGAGCTTGGCCACGCTGCCGGAGGTGACGAACGGGACCGCGCCGATCGCCACGGCGAACTGGAGGGCGAAGAGGCCGGTGCCGGCGCCGACACCGGTGATCAGGACCTTCTCATGGGCCTGGAGCCGTGCCCGGACACAGACAGCCCGGTAGGCGGTCAGACCCGCCAGGGGCAGGGCGGCCGCCTCGTGCCAGTTCAGGTGCGACGGCTTCGGGGCGAGCTGGGACACAGGCACGGCCACGTATTCCGCGAGGGTGCCGTCCCTCGGCATGCCGAGGATGGTGAACCGGGGTTCCTGGGCCGACTCGTGATGTCCCCAGTCGAACGAGGGGTTGATGACCACCTCACGGTCGATCCAGGAGGCCTCCACCCCGGGCCCCACCTCGGCGACGTAGCCGGCACCGTCGGATCCTGGGATGACCGGGAAGTGGAGTCCCGGATACTGCCCACCGCGGATCCACAGGTCCCGGTGGTTCAGCGCCGCGGCCTGGATCCGGACCAGTGCCTCCCCGGCGCGTGGTGCGGGTTTGGCCACGTCATCGATCTCCAGGGATCCCTGGGCGCGGAACACGGCGGCCCTCATACGGGACCCATTGAGACGGACCGGGGGACGGGGAGGCAAGGGAAGTTCAGGGCCTTCAGCGGTCGGAGCGGCCGTCATGGAGGCGCGGGCGTGATGTCTGCCGGTCGGTGGGGTGGGGTGGACTGGAGGCCTCGAGAGGTAGGGCCTGGGGTGGGTGGGTGCCTGGGAGGCACCCAGTGGCCCAGAGCACTGGTCCACCCACCAGGGAAGGCGGGTGCAGGATTGCGGAACACACGGAGCTGATGGAACCGATCGGTGACGCCGTCCTCGAGGGGCGGGCGCTGCGGTTCCCGCGATTTGAGCGCTTGGGACTGAATTCACCCTGAGGCATAGTCATCCGCAGTCCTCCGATGAACCCCGGTGCCCCAGTATGGATGTCCTTCCCGACCCGATGGGGGATCCGACTGGTGCTGCTCGTCTTCTGCATCGGTTGGGCGCGCGCCGAGGAGCCCGTCGCGAACCCGGAACCCCACTGGTCGCTCCAGCCCTTGGCGCGTCCTGTCGTTCCTACAGGCCGCCATCCCATCAACGCCTTCGTCGAGGGCGCCCTGAAGTCCCAGGGCCTGACCCCCAATCCACCCGCCTCCCCGCGGGAGCTGATCCGGCGGATGTATTTCGACCTGATCGGACTGCCACCCTCGCCCCAGGAGGTCGAGGCGTTCCTTTTGGACACCGCACCCGACCGCGAGGCGCGCTGGATCGACCGGCTCCTGGCCTCCCCGCGGTACGGCGAGCGCTGGGGACGGCACTGGCTCGACGTCGTGCGGTACACCGAGAGCCAGGGGTTCGAATATGATCGGCTTCGAGACACGGCCTGGCCCTACCGCGACTATGTGGTGCGCAGCTTCAATGCCGACCTTCCGTACGATCGCTTCATGCAGGAGCAGATCGCCGGGGATGTCCTCGAACCGGTCACGAACGACGGCATCATCGCGGCCAGCCTCCTGGTGTCGGGGCCGTGGGATCAGGCGGGCAACTCCCAGGCCAACGCGACCCAGCGGGCCATCACGCGCGAGGAGGAGATGGAGGATCTGGTCAGCGTCGTGGGACAGACCTTCCTGGGACTCACCGTCAACTGTGCCCGGTGCCACGACCACAAGTTCGATCCCATCCCGCTCGCCGACTACTACCGCGTCCGGGCCGTGTTCGACGGCGTCCGCCATGGTGATCGGGCGGTCGAGGGCCTGGTGGAGCGACAGGGTCGCGAGGCGCGTCGCGATGCCGCCCGTCGTCGGCTCGACGAGGCGTCGAGGATCGTGGCCGACGTGGAACGTGAGGCGGTTCGGAAGGTGACGGCCTCCCGGCCGCAATTGCCGACCGCCACGGGGCCGACCCCCTGGCTCTCGTGGGATTTCCGATCGACCGACCGTGCCCAGTGGTCCTCGGGACTCCGCGGAGGCGCGCGCTGGGGGGCACGGGGACTTGAGCTGTCGACGCCCGGGGACTTTTTCGAGGCGCCTCCGATCGATCGGGATCTACGTGAGAAGTCGCTCGAGGCCTGGGTGGCGCTGTCCGACCTTGAGCAGGGCGGGGGGGCTGCGATCTCGCTCGAGGCGATGGGGGGATCCCCGTTCGACGCGATCGTCTTCGCGGAACGCCAGCCCCGGAAGTGGATGGTGGGCAGCGAGGGGTTCGCCCGAACCCGTGACCTAGCGGGTCCGGTCGAGGACGCTCCGGCCGGGGCCTTCGTCCATCTGGTCGCCGTGTTCACGGCGGATCAGCGGATCCAGCTCTTCCGCAACGGGGAGTCCTATGGGGAGGCCTATGCCCCGGGCTCGCCCGTGCCCGTGTTCGCGGCGGGCAAGGCCCGGATCGTGGTGGGACGCCGCCACGAGGCGGGGGGACGTCCATGGCTGACGGGCACCGTCCGGAGCGTGGCGCTGCATGATCGCGCACTCACCCCCGAGGAGGTCTCCGCCGCGTTCCGATCGGGTGGATCCAGCGTCACCCGGGCCGAGCTGGCGCGGGGACTCGACACGCTGCCGCGATCGCGTCGACAGGCCCGGGAGTCGGCCCTGGTGCGGGTCCAGGAGGCGCGGGCCGAGCTGGCGCGGGCCGAGAGCGCCGCGCCGCTGGTCTATGCCGGCACGCGGTCGCAGCCGTCGCCCGCCCGGATCCTGAAGCGTGGCGACGTGAAGAGCCCGGGCGATGTCGTCATTCCCGCGGCCCTCGGCGCCGTGAGGACCGTTCCGGCCGAGTTCGGTCTGTCTGCCGACAGTCCAGAGGCCGATCGCCGCAAGGCCTTCGCCCGCTGGCTCGCCGATCCGGCGAATCCCCTCCCGGCACGGGTGATGGTCAACCGGGTCTGGCACTTCCATTTCGGCCAGGGTTTCGTGGCGACCCCGAGCGACCTCGGACGGAGCGGCGGAACCCCGAGCCATCCCGAGCTGCTGGATTGGCTGGCGTCGGACTTCATGGCCTCGGGCTGGAGCCTCAAGGCCCTGCATCGACGGATCATGACCTCGGAGGCCTATCGTCGCTCGGCTGTCCACCAGAAGGCGGCGGGCGAGGTGGATGCCGACAACCGCTGGCTCTGGCGGATGTCGCCCCGGCGCCTCGAGGCCGAGGCCATCCGCGACGCCATGCTGGCGGTCAGCGGGGAGCTCAACCTCCAGTACGGCGGACCGAGCTTCCGTCCGTTCACCACGTCCGAGTATGGCGCCACCTTCTACCATCTCTTCGACAAGGCGGACCCGGAGTTCAATCGACGCACCGTCTACCGCATGAACATCAACTCGGGGAAGGAGCCGCTGCTCGACGCGTTCGATTGTCCCGATCCCTCCGTGAAGACCCCGCGCCGGGGTGTGACCACGACGCCGCTGCAGGCGTTGGGGCTGATGAACGGAACCTTTGTGCAGCGCCAGGCCGACCGACTTGCCGAGCGGGTCCGACGCGAGGCGGCGGGTGCGGATCCTGGTGCGGCGGTGGATCGGGTGTATGCCCTGGCGCTGGGCCGGGAGCCGAGCGCAGCGGAACGGGATCGCGCCGAGGCAGTTGTCCGCGATCGCGGGCTCCCAGGCCTGTGCTGGGCGCTGCTCAACGCCACGGAATTCGTCTATGTCCGCTGACATGAAGTCCACCTCCACCCCGGACCCCACCACGTCGTCGCTCCTGCCGCGTCGCCATTTCTTCTCGAGCAGCCTCGGAGGACTCGGAGGGGTCGCGTTGTCATGGCTGATGAGCCGCGAGGCCGCGCGGGCCTCCGGGTCGGCTGGGATTCTGGGCGGGGCGCAGTTCGCGCCGCGGGCGAAGCGGGTGGTGCAGGTCTTCTGCTGCGGCGGGGTGAGCCATCTCGACACCTTCGACTACAAGCCGGAGCTGGAGCGGATGAACGGCAAGGCCCTCGAGGGGAAGGGGGAGAACCTTGGGTTCTTCGGCCAGCCGGGGAAGCTGATGAAGAGCGTCTACCCGTTCCGTCAGCATGGGCGGAGTGGCGCATGGATCAGCGATCTTCTCCCCAACATCGCCGGATGCGCGGACGACCTCTGCTTCATCCACTCGATGTACGCGAAGAGCAACAACCACACCCCGGCGACGTTCCAGATGAACACGGGGTTCACGCTGAACGGGTTCCCGTGCATGGGGGCGTGGATCAGCTACGGGCTCGGCACCGAGAACGAGAACCTGCCCGCCTTCGTGGTCCTGCCCGATCCCCGCGGCCTGCCGGCCGGAGGATCCATCAACTGGACCTCCGGGTTCCTGCCCGCCAACCACCAGGGCGTCCCGTTCCGCACGCGGTCGGGCGATCCCATCGCCGACCTCCGTCCGCCCGAAACCATCGATCCGTCACGACGTGAGGCGGATTTCCGGATGCTGTCGGGGATCAATCGCGAGTTCTCGGAGGCCCATGCCGGGGACCAGGTCTTCGCCGCGCGCCTTCGGTCCTATGAACTGGCCGCCCGCATGCAGGCGAGCATCCCGGAGGCGACCGACCTCGACCGGGAGCCGTCGTGGATCCGAAACCTGTATGGCGTGGATGATCCGGCGACCAAGGGCTTCGGTCGGAACTGTCTGATGGCCCGACGCCTCCTCGAGCGCGGCGTGCGGTTCGTGCAGGTGGTCAACGGCGGTGCGTTCGGGAGTCCGCGCATCAACTGGGACGGCCACGAGAACCTGCGGGAGAACCACGACACCCAGGCGGCGACCATGGACCGGCCGGTGGCGGGGCTGATCCAGGACCTCAAGCAGCGCGGGATGCTGGAAGACACGCTGTTCATGTGGGCGACGGAGTTCGGACGCAGCCCGGCGACGCAGGGCATCGACGCCTCGGGGCGGGACCATCATCCCACCGCGTTCACCTGCTTCCTGGCCGGTGCCGGGGTGAAGCCGGGGTTCCGCCATGGGAGTTCCGACGAGATCGGCTACTTCGTCGGGGACGGCAAGGTCACGATCCCGGATTTCCACGCGACGATCCTCCACCTGCTGGGGGTCGACCACGAGAGGCTCACCTTCTACCACAACGGGGTGAAGCGCCGCCTGACCGACGTCCACGGCGAGGTGGTCCGGCAGATCCTGGCCTGACGGCGGAACGCGGGACCGTGGTCCTGGCGCCTCGGATCAGACCTTGCCTCCGCTCATCGCGACCCCTTCCAGATCGACCGCAGCGGGTAGGCGCGGAGTGTCCGGAAGACCGCGGAGCCGCCCTTCACGTCGACTTCAACGGACTGGTCCTCGGCCCTCGGCTGGAACGGTTTGGGCACATAGGTCAGACCTCCGCTCGCGAACACCTCGAGACCGGTGCGGTCGGCATAGATCGTGATCGCCTGGCGGCCCTCGCGCAGCGGGGCCGGCGCCTTGTGGCCATCGACCACGAGTTCCTCCTTGGCGACGTCGTAGACCACCGTGGCGCCACGGACACGGAAGACCACCTCCCGGGCGCTGCCCGGCTCGAAGTCCGCGCGCAGCTCCAGGGCGTCGCCTCGGACCTTCGCGAACGGATTGGAATCCCCGGCGTGGAGGGTGCGTCCATCGGCCTGGAATGTCCTCGCCCGAAGCCCTTCCAGCTCGCGCACGGGTGTGAAGGTCATCCGCGGCCCGCTTGCGGTGGAGCCCAGCCGGAGCTCGATCGGCACCGTCATCGACTGGTTGAAGGACATCCCCTTGGTCTCGGTCTGGAACCACCCGATCTGGATCCGGCGTCCATCCTCGGCCCGGATGTCGCTGAAGGTCTGGGGCGCGTAGAAGCCCTGTCCGCGATGTCCGGGCAGCCGCGACTGCTCTGGGGTGAACCGGGTGCCGTCGAACGTGCCGATGGCGTACTCCGAGTTGGCCCCCAGCAGGACCCAGCGGCGTTGATCCGACGTGCCATCGACCGGCAGCTCGAAGAAGTCGGGACATTCGAACAGGTAGTTGGACTTGGGCAGCCCGTCCGCGATCGAGGCGAGGGTCCAGTCCTTGAGGTTGGGCGAGGTGAAGAAGTGGATGGTGTGGCCCCGGTTCGGCAGCTCGACGTAGAGGACCATCACCCACCGCTGGGTGGGTTCGTGCCACATCACCTTCGGATCACGGTTCCCGTCGGTGATCTGCTTCAGCACGGGGTTGCCGGAGTACTTGGTGAAGTTCCGGCCGTCGGTGCTCGACGCGATGCACTGCACGGTGGGATTCCCGGCGGCCGTGTAGATCAGGACCATCGGGGGCCTGCCCTCCTTGCCGAGGCCGCTGGTGTTCTTCCAGTCCACCACGGCGCTGCCGCTGAACATGGGGCCGAAGTCGTCGGGCAGGAGTACATCACCGAGTTCCTTCCAGTGGACGAGGTCCCGGCTGACCGCGTGGCCCCAGTGCATGTTGCCCCAGCCCCAGCCGTACGGGTTGTGCTGGAAGAACAGGTGGTACTCGCCGTTGTAGTAGACCATCCCGTTCGGGTCGTTGTTCCAGCCACGCTTCGGGGAGAAGTGGATCTGTCCCCGGAGCGGCTCCTTGTAGAGCGGACCCTGGTCCGCTGGAACGCTGGACTCGTAGATGAGGTCGAGTCCCTGGGACTCCACGGGCAGGGTGTCGACCTGCAGGACGAGTTCCTTGCCCTTCCACGCACCGATGTCCATGACGGCCCACCAGTCGGGCGTGCCCGGGGCGAGTTCCACATCGTTCCGGACAATCCGCTGGCCGTTGACGAATAGGGTGAGGACCCGTTTTGGGGCGCCGTTCTTGATGGGAATCTGCAGGTAGGGTCGTCTGGCCTTGAGGGTGCGGGTGACATCCTTGCGGGGACCGGCGGGCTTGCGGTCGGTCTGGACGATGTGGTCGACGTTGAGGTGTCCCCAGCCTCCCTGGGCGTCGTCGACAATGCGGAGGGCGGCCATCCTCCTGTCGAACTCGGAGACATCCCACGACTCCTGCACCAGGGACTCGCTGCCGCCGGACTGGGAGTTGGGACCGGTGGCGGACCGCACCGGCTTGCCATCGACCCACAGCTGGAAGGTGAGCCTGGATTCGTTGCGGCCACCGCCGATGAGGAAGGCGAGGTATTTCCGCTGGATCCGGAATGGAGGCGACGTGAGGGATCCGGTGGCGTCGTCGCCCTTGTTGAACGAGTTGACCAGGCCCTTGCCGTTGAACCCGTCGACGGGCATCTGCCCGGGCAGGGTTCCGGGTGCGGGGGCGGCGCCGAAGGCGTCACCGGTGACCTTCCATGCTCCGTAGGATTCACCCTCGAAGTCGGCGACCACGAGGTCCTCGGCGGCGCGTGCGGCAAGGGGCAGGAGAAGGGTCAGCAGCAGGAGGGGAAGGGTTCGCGGATTCATGGGCGTGGTTGGAGTCTTCGGAGGCTGTCGGATCCCGGGAGCGGAATCCAAGACCTGGTATTGGGATGACCCTGTGAAGGAGGCGAAGGGGACTCACACGGTGACGCTGAGACGCGGAGGAAGAAGCGGAGAAAGACGGGAGGAAGGGGGAAGGAAGAAGGGGGCAGGCGGTGGAGCAGGCCATCGGCCTGCGTGGGTGGGTGATGCAGTGCCCTGCATCATTGGGCGCGGGAGCGCCCACAGCACACCTCGGGTAGCCCGATAAGTGGGGGCTGGGTGGGTGCCTGGGGGTGGCTGTCGGAGGTGAAGTCCTGGGGAGGTGCTGAGCCAGGGAAGGGAGTTGAGCCTGGGGAGGGTGGGTGCTTCGCACCTAACGCCGCAGGGCACTGCGGCATCCACCGGTGTGGGTATTCACCTCTGGAGGGTCTCCCAACGGGGCCTCCGCTGGCCTTGCTGCACGGGGGGTCTGACGACATCATCGGTCTATGCCCCACCTGTGTTCATTCCTGGGTCTTCGGTTCCTTCGGGTGATCCTGCTCCTGGCATGCCTCGGGATCCCGTCCCTGTCTGCGGAGCCGATGCCCTACACCCGGACCCGGGACCTCCTCTATGGCCGCGTTGACGGCACTGCGCTGACGTTCGATCTCTTCAAACCCGAGCGTCCCAATGGCCTCGGGGTGATCTACGTGATGAGCGGGGGCTGGTATTCCTCCCATGAGTTTATCGGACCGAAGACCGTCCAGCCGCTCCTCGACCACGGCTACACCGTGTTCGCAGTCGTCCACGGATCGAACCCCCGGTACACGATCCCCGAGATCGTGCCCCAGATGGAGCGCTCGGTCCGGTTCATCCGGCATCACGCCAAGGAGTACGGGATCGATCCGCACCGGCTTGGGGTGGCGGGGGGTAGCGCGGGCGCGCACCTCACCCTCATGCTGGCCACCGGGGGCGGATCCGGAACGGCGGACGCCAAGGATCCGGTCGACCGGGAGAGCAGTGCCGTCCAGGCCGCCGCGGGCTTCTTCCCTCCGACGGATTTCCTGAACTACGGCAAGCCGGGCGAATCGGCCCTCGGGGAGGGAATCCTGAAGGACTTCCGCTCGGCGTTCGGAGCCGTTCCCCCGCAGCCCGAGGCCAGGCGGCGCTTCGCGGAATCCATCTCGCCCGCGTACCACGTGCGGGCCGGGGTGCCGCCGGTGTTCCTGCTGGTGGGCGACCGGGACACGCTCGTGCCCATGCAGCAGTCCGAGCTGTTCCTCGAACGGGTCAAGGCGATGGGCGGGATTGGAGAGATCGAGGTGCGTCCGGGTCAGGGTCACGGCTGGAAGGACTGGGAGAACGACGTGGAGCGGTTCGCGGTATGGTTCGATCGCCACCTGCGAAAGCTGGAGCGGTAGACGGGGTTCTGCGTAGGTTCTGCCGATGGTGTTGGACGTGCTGCTCCTCGGACTGCTGGTGACCTCCGGCGGTCCGCTCGGGACCTGGCTGGGGATGCGGTATGGACTGTCGCGTCGCGTCCTCGGTCGGGTCCTTGCCTTCGGAGCCGGGGCCCTGATCGCCGCGGTCAGCATCGAGCTGGCCTTCGAGTCCGCTGGGTCCTGATGAGGCATGGCTACAGCCGGTTTGGCGGCTGGCTGCATGTCGCCGGTGGATTCGTGGCCGGGGCCACGGTCTATCTGATCGGGACCCGTCTCCTGGCCCGCATGGGTGGCAACTTCCGGAGCGAGTTCCGTCTGCGGCAGTCGCTGGAGCTCGAGAAACGGCAACGGATCCGTGGGATCCTGGAGAGCTTTTCCCGGTCCCCGGTGCTGGGGCAGCTGCCTCCGGAGCAGGTCGGGATGTTCGCGGATCGGGTGACGGAGGTGCGGGTGCCGTCCGGACGGACCGTGTTCCGGCAGGGGGATGCCGGCGACGCCCTGTATCTGGTGGTCTCCGGGCGTGCCGAGGTCTTGTTGGAGCAGGACGGGGATCGGAAACGGGTGGCCTCGCTGGGACCGGGGGATTCCTTTGGTGAAATGGCCCTGCTTTCCGGCGAGCCCAGAAATGCGACCGTGGAAGCGATGAAGACGCTCGAGCTTCTCCGGATGGGACGGGAGGATTTCGTGGAGTTCGTCCGGAGGAACCCGGCTTTGTCCGCGGCCCTCGAGCGACTCGGCCACGAGCGGGCGCTCGCGAACCTGCACCACGAGACCCGGGCCGTCCGCCGCTGGCTTTCGGTTGCCTCGCAGCACGTCGAACGGTCACCCAGCGGGAGCTCGACGAGGAGCTGAGCCACTCCAGGAATTCTGCAGGGGCGGCGATCCTGCTCGGCAACTTCCTCGACGTCATCCCGGCGGCGTTCGTCATCGGGGGCAACTTCGTGGGCTGGCATGAGTTCTCGCTCCCGCTGGAGGTGGGCATCTTCATCGCGGATGTCCCCGAGGGGTCGACCAGTGCGTCGATGCTCCTGCGGGCGGGGTTCTCCCGGAGACGGATCCTCCTGTCCTGGCTCGCCGTGACACTCCTGGCGGGCTTGGCTGCGGTCCTGGGTCACCTCACCATTGGAGCCCACTTTTCTCCGCTGCTCGTCGTGGCCGAGGCCTTTGCAGGCGGTGCCGTGCTGGCCCTCGTGGCGCAGACCCTGATCCCGGAGGCGGTTGACGAGGTCGGTCCCCTGGCCGCGCTGCCCCTCATCCTCGGCTTTCTCGTCTCGGTGGGGCTGATCATCGGCGGAAGCGAAGGCATGGTGCCCGCATCGGGGCGTGCCCAATCCAAGAGAGTCCAGCAGCGTTGACGGGTCCGGCACCCTCCCGGCATCACCGGTGCCGGAGCCAGCGCTGCAGTTCCTCGAGGTAGGCATCGGGCACGCCCAGCGATGCCGCCGCCCCGACGATCTCCTCCTGGTAACCAGGGATCGGCCAACCGGGATCCGAGCCCGTGGCGAGGTACACCATCGCCGTCAGGGGACGTCCCGACTGCACCACGGTGAGCCGGGTCTTCCGATACATCCCCTCGTCGAGCGCCTCATAGGCGTCCAGTGCGGCCTCGGCCGCGGAGTCGATCTCCCAGAGCCGTCCGTGGACGATCCCTCCGGCCTCCGGTACCACGGTTGCATAGCCACGGTTGTTGATCCGGTAGCGCCAGTCGCGGAGCATCGCCGGCGCCAGGGCCCGGGCTGTGGGACAGCGTTCCCGCATGGCCTCCAAGACCATGTTGGATCCGTAGGCGAAGTACGGCGGCGATGGGGACAGGCCCTCGGGCATCGGGGGAAGCGAAGGGCTCAGTCGTCGACCGTCTGTCCGACCAGCTGGCGGAACCGCCACGAGGTGTCGTCGTTCCCGCCCTGGGTCTGCTTCATGAGGATGCCGATCGTTCCTTCCTTGGGATCGGCGAAGTACTGGGTGTTGAAGTAGCCACCCCAATCGAAGGTGCCCGCGCTGCCCTCGCCTCCGGCGGCCTGTCCCCTCGGGGTCAGCACCCCGAACGCCAGCCCGTAGTACTTGTTCGGTCCTCCGAACAGGTTCTGCGCGACCTGCTCGCCCAGGATCAGGTCCACGGTGGTCCGGCTCAGGATCCGCACCCCGTTGAGTTCCCCGCCATTCAGGTACATCTGCAGGAAGGTCGCGTAGTCGCGGGCCGTGCTGCAGAGGCCCGCGCCGCCCGAGAAGAACGACTTGGCGCCCTGGATGGGATAGTTCGGATCGTAGAAGGTGACCGGGTAGCGCACCCAGCCGCCGTTCTCCGGCTTCTGGACGGACACCAATCGGCCAGCCTTCTCCGCCGGCAGGTAGAATCCCGTGTCCTTCATACCGAGTGGCCCGAACAGGCGGGTCTGGAGGAACGCGTCGAAGGTCTGGCCCGACACGACCTCGATGAAATACCCGAGGACGTCGAGCCCCTCGCTGTAGGTGAACTTCTCGCCCGGCTTGTGGTGCAGGGGAAGCTTGGCCAGGCGACGCACGCTCTCGCCGATCGTGACCGGTTCGGTCGTGAACAGGTCGACCACGCCCGCCTTAGCGTACATCTGTCGGAACCGCGCGTCGCCATCGATCACCCCGTAGCCCAGACCCGAGGTGTGGGTGAGCAGGTGGCGGATTGTGATCTCCTGGCCTGCCGGCTCGGCGGTCCAGGTTCCGTTCTTCTCGTCAAAGGACCTCAGGACCTGCGGGTTCTTGAACTCCGGGATCCACTTCGAGATTGGGTCATCCAGACGGAACCGTCCCTCCTCCCAGAGCATCATCACAGCGGTCGCGGTGATCGCCTTGGTCTGGGACGCGATCCGGAAGATGTCGTCCGGGCGCAGTGCCCGACCCGTGGTGGTGTCGGCCGACCCGAACGCCTTGTGGTAGACGATCTTCCCCTTGCGGGCGACGAGGGCCACGACGCCCGGGATCTTGCCGTCGCGGAGGGCCTCCGTGCACATCGCATCGATCCGCTCGAGGCGCTCTGGTGAGAGGCCGACCGAGCGAGGTGCTGCCTCGCGCAGCGGAGGGGAGTGGCGCACGGACCGGGTCTGGGCCGTGAGATCCCCGGCAGCCAGGGCGAGCAGGGCCGCGAGGGAGACGCACTGGGCGGGAAATCGGGAGGGACGGGGACGGTTCATGGGATGGAGAAGGCTCCCAAATCACCCCGGGGATGTCACGTGCCTGGGATTCACGACTTGGGGGTTTCCACGCCCTCGGAATCCGCTTAACTCTCCACACGGCTTCGGCCTTCCTTCCATGATCCCCTCGTCCCTCTCCAAGGCCCTCGTTCTCCTTCTGCTGATCGGTCTGCGTGTGGATGCCGCCTCAGGCTGGGACCGCATCCCGGAGGTGCTGCGCCCTTGGATCCCCTGGGCCACGTGGGGGGACGCGCATCGGAATTGCCCGCCCCCTTACTCGGATCCCAAGACCCATCGGTGCTTCTGGCCCTCGACCCTGGAGCTGGCGGTCACGGCGGACGGGGCCCGGTTCACCCTGGACGTCCTCGTGTATGACGAGACCTGGGTGCCGCTGCCGGGAGGCGGTGACGTCTGGCCTGTCGGGGTCGAGGACACCTCCGCCGCGGTGGGGAACGTCAAACCGGCCCCGCTCGCCGTCCTGGAGCACGACTCGGCACCGGCCGTGCACCTGGTGGCCGGAGGGAACAGAGTGTGGGGTCAACCCGGACGACATCGTCTGACGGGATCCTTCCGCTGGAACCAGATGCCGCAGCGTCTCCGGATCCCTCCCGAGATCGGGGTGCTCACCCTGACCCTGCTTGGCCAGCCGGTGCCGAATCCCGCCTGGGATGCCGATGGCCAGCTCTGGCTCAAGCGCGATGGCGCGGCGGGGACCGATGAGAAGAACTACCTCGCCACGAAGGTCTATTCGCTGGTCGAGGACGGCATCCCGATGTGGCTCCGACAGGAGGTCGAGCTGACGGTGTCGGGCAAGAGTCGCGAGGAGAGTCTCGGTGCGGTCGTTCCCGAGGGGTGGCATCTGGCGTCGGTGGTGAGCCCGATTTCGGTCGCGGTCGACGACCAGGGTCGTCTCAAGGCCCAGGTGCGTCCGGGCAAGTGGACAATCCGTCTTGTCTCGTTCCGTTCCGACAATCCCACGTCGTGGCAGTATCCGGCTGGTGTGGCCACGGCCACGCCCGACCAATGGGTCGGCTTTGCCTCTCGTCCGGAGCTGCGCGTGGTGGAGGTCGTCGATGCCCCCTCGGTCGACGTCTCCCAGACCACCTATCCCGAGGCGTGGCGGCGGTTCCCGGTGTATCGCTGGGACGTCGCGAAGCCGTTCCGTCTGGTGGAGCGGATGCGCGGCATGGGGGATCAGAAGCCTCCGGGATTGGCGATCAGCCGCGAATGGTGGCTCGACGGGGACGGCAACGGGCTCACGTTCCGGGATCGCGTCCGGGGCGCGATGCAGCAGGTGTGGCGGCTCGATGTTGCGGAGGGGGAGGATCTCGGTTCGGTCCGCATCGGCGGACAGGGACAGCTCGTCACGCTCAACCCCCGGACCGGTGCGGCCGGAGTCGAGGTGCGGACCCGGAACCTGGATCTCGAGGCGACCGGGCGGCTGGATCGTCCGAGGCGGTTTCCCGCGACGGGGTGGCAATCGGATGCGGAGTCGCTCCAGGTGACACTCCACCTGCCGCCTGGCTGGCGGCTGCTGGCGCTGTTCGGTGCCGACTGGGTCCGGGGCGACTGGCTGACGGCCTGGACGCTGCTCGATGTCTTCCTGCTTCTGATCTTCACCGTGACGGTCTTCCGGATGTGGGGCTGGGGGCCGGCGGTCCTGGCATTCCTCGCGTACGGACTGTCCTTCCACGAGCCGGGGGCGCCGCGGTACACGTGGCTATTGCTCCTCATCCCGTTGGCGCTCGAGCGGGTGGTCCGTTCCGGAATGTTCCATCGTGTCATCCAGCTGACGAAATGGGCGGCCCTCCTGACGCTCGTCTTCCTGCTGGCGCCGTTCATCGGACGCCAGGTGCAGCAGGCGATCTATCCCCAGCTGGAATGGCTGGGGCGCGATGCACGGCACTTCCAGCCGGCTCCCGAGCTGTCGCCGCTCGCCTCACCTGCGGTGCCGCCTTCCGCCCCGTCGGATACTGCGGCCAAGGAGGTGCCGCTCGCCGATGCCGAAAGGGGGGAGGCCAGCGCCGGCAACCGCATGGATCCGGTCCTGACCCGACGCTACGGGCTGATTTCCAGGATTCCCTCCTCCTCCGTGGAACCCCTCCAGAGGAATGGTGTCATGGCGAACCTGCTCTATGAGGCGGAGGCGCGGATCCAGACCGGACCGGGCGTCCCGGAATGGACCTGGCGCGCGGTGAGCTTTGGTTGGAATGGACCGGTCCAGGCCGCCCAGCAGGTCCGCCCGGTGCTGATTCCCATCGGAATCGAGCGCGCCCTCACCGTGCTCCGGGTCGGACTGATCCTCGCCCTCGCCGCCGTCCTGCTGCGCCGCGGTCGGCCGTCGTCGACGGGGCTGGCCGACATCGCCCCGCGGGCCGCCGTGCTCGCCGTGCTGCTTGGGGTCGGTCTCGCACAGCCGCCCCGTGTCGAGGCGGATGAGGCCCCGGTGGCCGCGGTCATTCCCGATGCCGCCATCCTGGAGAGGCTCCGCGAACGGGTCCTCGAGGTCCCCGACGCGTTCCCAAATGCGGCCGAAATCCCGGGCTTGTCGCTGCGTGTCGAGGGTCGGCGTCTCACCGCGGAGGCCGAGATCCACACGGCGTTGCGGGTGGCGGTGCCGCTGCCGGGACGTCTCCCCACGTGGTCGCCGGTCTCGGTGCAGGTGGATGGACAGCCCGAAACAGCGCTGCGGCGCGACGACGGCTTCCTGTGGGTCGTCCTGCCGGCGGGCGTCCATCGGGTGCAGTGGCAGGGCCTGGTCCCGGCGGCGTCCGAATGGGAGTGGGCCTTCCGGCTCAAGCCACGCCGGGTCGTGGTGGAGGCTCCCGGATGGGCGGTGAGCGGGATCCGGGACGACGGGGTTCCGGAACAGCAGGTGCTCTTCGTGTCGCAGGAGCGGTCCGTCGGATCCACGACCACCTACGAGCGCCAGGAGGTCCAGTCGGTTGCCCTGGTGCGACGTCAGGTCGAACTGGGTCTCGTCGCTCAGGTGCGGACGGTCGTGACCCGGCTCACGCCCCCTGGCAAGGCCCTCGCCCTTCGGATCCCGCTGCTGCCCGGGGAGAACGTCCTTTCGGCCAACGCCCCGGTCGTCGAAGGCGCCATCGAGGTGCGGCTCGGGGCCCAGGATACGTCCACCTCCTGGGACAGCGGGCTCTCGGTCAGCAATGTGCTGACGCTGTCCACGCGCCCGTCGGACACCTGGGTGGAGCAATGGGAGCTGCGCGCGTCCCCGATCTGGAACGTCGCCCTTACCGGACTGGCGCCGGTCTTCGATGCCGGTGTGGTGGATCTGCTGCCGGTGTGGCATCCGTGGCCCGGGGAATCGGTTCGCCTCGATCTGACGCATCCGACGGCCGTGGCGGGTGCGACCCGCACGGTGGACCGTGTGACGCATGAGGTCAGCGTGGGATCCCGACAGCGGACCTCCACGCTGAACCTGTCGGTCCGGAGCAGTCTGGGAGAGGACTTTCTGATCGAACTGCCCGAGGGTGCGGAGGTGACCGGATTGCTCCATGCCGGGAAGGGAATCCCGGTACGGAAGGAGGGTCGCAAGGTGGTGGTCCCGTTGAGGCCCGGCGAGCAGACGATCGACCTCTCGTGGAAGGTGGGTGCCGATCTGGGATTCCATGCGGGTTCCGGGGCGGTGGGCCTGCCGGTCGACAGCGCCAACATCACAACGGTGTTGAAGGTGCCCGACAACCGGTGGGTGTTGCTGACCTGGGGTCCGCTCCGGGGTCCTGCGGTCCGGTTCTGGGGCATCCTCGTCTGCTCGCTGCTCGCCGCGATCGCGCTGGGACGGCTGCCGAAGTCGCCCCTTCGGACCTGGCAATGGCTGCTCCTGGCCCTCGGGCTCACGCAGGTTCCGTTGGCGGCGGCGGCGGTGGTGATCGCCTGGCTGTTTCTCGTCCGGTGGCGCGGGAGGTCGGCGTTCCAGGAGACGGGTCCGTGGCTCTACAATCTTGTCCAGCTCGGGGTGGTGCTCATGACCGCCGCGGCCTTGGGGGTGCTGGTCTACGCGGTGGGCGAAGGACTGCTCGGAAGCCCGGAGATGTTCATTCTGGGCAACGATTCCAGTCGCACGGTGCTGCGTTGGTATCTTGATCGGTCGTCGACCGCGCTGCCGACGACGGTGGTGGTGTCGGTCTCGATCTGGTGGTACCGGATCCTGATGCTGTTCTGGGCGCTGTGGCTGGCGTTCGCCCTGCTGTCATGGCTTAAGTGGGCGTGGAGAAACCTCAGCTCCGGTGGCCTGTCGCGTCCGTGGCGCAAGGCGAAGAGGGTGCCGCCGACGCTCTAGGGCGCCTTGAAGACACGCGGAGGGGGACTCACGCGGCGACGCGGAGACGCGGAGGAAGACCGGAGAGAGGGAGGCGGGGAAGGCAGGGGCGGCAGGCGGTGGGTGGGGCGTTGGTGGGTGAAGCAGTGCCCTGCCTCACGGCGCGTGGGAGCGCCCATTGGGTAGGGAACGCACTCCGTTGCGTCCCCATCTAGACCCGCGAAGGTGTGGCTGATCGGTTGCTCCAGACGGGATCTTCTGGGGTGTCAGCGGATTCCATCTGTCTTCACGGGCCCGCTAGGCCACGTCGGGGTGCCGACGGATGAGGGTGCGGCTGGAGACGGGCTCGGTCGGGGTCCGAGTGGCGACGAGGGCCTCGAGGGTGGCGACGACATCCTGCAGCACGTGGGCCTGGGTGGTCAGCTCCTCGGCGGCGACCGATCCCTCCTTGGCGCCCGACGCCGTCGACTGCGCACTGTGCTCGATCTGGCGCAGCGCCGATTCGATCCGCTCCACCGCGCGACTCTGGTCCCCGCTGCCGCGATGGACCTCGTCGACCAGACGGTGGATGTCGGCGGAGCGCTGGACGAGGAGCTGGATGGCGGCCGAGACCTCGTCGACCCGCTGGCGTCCGACCTGGGTCCGGGCGATCGACTCGTCGATGAGCAGTGCGGTCTCGCGGGCGGCCTGGGAGCAGCGCTGGGCGAGGCTGCGGACCTCGTCGGCGACGACGGCAAACCCGAGTCCGGCCTCGCCTGCCCGGGCGGCCTCCACGGCGGCGTTCAGGGCGAGGATGTTCGTCTGGAAGGCTATCTCGTCGATGACCTTGTTGATCTTGGAGATCCGGCCGCTGGCGGCGTCGATCTCCTCCATGGCCGACACCATCTCGGCCAGCCGATCCTTCGCCCCGGAGAATCCCTCCTGTTCCTTGGCCACCAGTCCGCTCGCCGACTTCAGGGTCGTGGCGCCCTGGGCGGCCATCCTGCTGGAGGCCCGGGCCGAGCTGGAAATCTCCTCGACCGCACCGACCTGTTCGGAGGCCCCCTCGGCGAGGGAGCGGCTTGTGGAGGACACATGGGAGGCACCACTGGCGACGGTCTCGGTCGCGGCCGAAAGGTCGGAGATGGACCGCCGCAGCACTCGGGCGTGACGGCGGATGCCGGTCCAGATGAGGATTGGCGACAGGATGGAGAGCGCGAGCACCAGCAGCATGACGCGCTCGGAGCGGCGTTCCGCGGTGGCCGCGACCGAGGCGGTGCGTTCGTCGAGCATCTGCTCGAACTGGGCGATGGGCCCCATGATGAGGGCCTTGTCGGAATGGTACTTGGGATCGTGCATGATCCGGCGTGCCATCTCGGCGTCGGGATCCGCGGTCCGGGTGAAGCCGCCCTTGCCATCATCGAAGCGTCCCTTGATGGCGTTCATGGCGATGGTCTCGGTCCGAACGAGGGCATTGGAGTTGTCCTCGGCCTCCTTGAGCTTCGAGAACTCTGCCTCGGTGAACCCCTGCATCTCCATCAGCCTGCGGAGGGCGATCGTGCGGCCGTCGGGCCGGGGCTTCACCCCGTTTCGGATGTCCAGGATGCGCCAGTATTCCGTCTCGTGCTGGGGATCGCCGGTGACGACGTGGTTTCGGGCGAGCCGTGTCAGGTCGTCGGAACTCGCCCGGAGTTCCTGGGCGAGCATCTGGGAGGTGTACCGGTTGTTCTGGGCCCGGGTGAGGGCGTGCTGGTTGAGGAAGGCGACGACGGCGAGTCCGGCGAGGGCGAAGACAGGGAGGAGGGTCGCGCCCTGGAGCCGCTGCATCGAGTTCATCCGGGAACGTCCTGTCGCCATGGCCCTATTTGCACCGCTCGTCGTCCGGTCCTCAACCCCCAACTCCGTCGATCCGTCGAATCTCAGAGCACCTTGCCCGGGTTGAGGATGCCAGCAGGATCGAGGACCCGTCGCAGTTCCCGCATGACGCGCATCTGGGCGTCGCCGGCGAACTTCGGAAGGAAGTCCCGCTTGGCGACCCCGACACCGTGCTCACCCGTGATGGTGCCGCCGATGCGGATCGCCTCGGTGAAGATGTCCTGGAACGCCGCGTGGACCCGTTCCATCTCCTCGTGGTTCCGCTCGTCGGTCAGGAAGGTCGGATGCAGGTTGCCGTCGCCCATGTGTCCGAACGTCCCGATGCGGAGTCTGTACTTCTGAGCGATCTGCTCGACGAACCGGACCATATGGGCGAGCTCGCTGCGGGGCACGGTGGCGTCCTCGAGGATCGTGGTGGGGGCGACCCGGGCGAGGGCGCTGAAGGCGCTCCGGCGGGCGCTGGCGAGCCGGTTGGCCTCGGCCTCGTCGCGGGCGATCCGGATCTCCCGGCACCCGTTGCGACGTGCCATCTCCTCCATGACCTGGGCCTCCTCCTCGACCTGGGCCGGGTGGCCATCGGTCTCCATGAGCAGCAGCGCCTCGCAGTCCGTCGGCAGGCCGATCTTCGCGTAGTCCTCCACGCACTGGATCGTGGTGCGGTCGAGGAACTCCAGCGTGCAGGGGATGATCTGGGCCGCGATCAAATCGCTCACCGTCTGGGCTGCGGCATCCATCGCGTCGAACGTGGCCACGAGGGTCTTCTTGGCGGCGGGCTTGGGGATGAGCCTGAGCAGGACCTGGGTGATGACCCCTAGGGTGCCCTCGCTGCCGATGAAGAGGTCCTTCAGGGAGTAGCCGGCGACGTCCTTGACGCACTTGTTGCCGGTCGTAAGCACCTCGCCGTTGGCGAGGATGACCTCGAGTCCCATGACGTAGTTGCGGGTGATGCCGTACTTGAGTCCGCGGAGGCCGCCGGAGTTCTCGGCGACGTTCCCGCCGATGGTGGAGATCTTCATGGAGCCCGGGTCGGGCGGATAGAAGAGTCCCACGGCCGCGGCGGCTTCGGAGACCTGGAGGGTGGTGACCCCGGGCTCGACCCGCATGGTCAGGTTGGCGCGGTCGACCTCCAGGATCCGGTCCATCCGCACGGTGCACAGCACGATGCAGCCCGCGACGGGCAGGCTGCCGCCGCTGAGGCCGGTGCCGGAGCCGCGCGTCACGACCGGGATCCGCTCGCGCGTGGCGAACTCGAGCACCGCCACGACATCGGCCGCGGATCGGGCGAAGACCACCGCCCCAGGCATCTGGGTCATCGCGGCCGTGCCGTCGAAGGAGTAGGGGATCAGATCCTCCGTGGAGGTCAGGAGGGCGTCGGGGGCGATCCGCTGGCGGAGCTCGGCGACGAGGGATTCGGACAAGGCCATCCAGCGAATCCTGACAAGGCGCAGGCGCGGGGGTCAATGCGAGCCGCTGCGGGTCCGTCGTTGGTAGGCCTCGTGCAGCGCCCGTGTTCCGGGACTCTCCCGGAGCGCGGTGTCGTCGAGGGCGGTGGCGGTCACCAGTTCAAGCGAGCTGAGGGTGAGGAAGACGCCGTCCGCGGCGCGGAGGTCCTCGGGTGTGCACCGGCTCTCATCGGGGATGAATCCGAGTTCCGGGGCGATCCGGAGCACGGCATCCCGGGTGACCCCGGGGAGGGCCCCGGATTCGATCGGCGGGGTCAGCAGGCGACGACCGGCGATCCAGAACACGTTGCTGCTGGATCCCTCCACGACCTCGCCGGCGGTGTCGAGCAGCAGGGCCTCGTCGCTCCCTTGGGACTCCGCCTCGGCTCGGGCCAGGATCTGGAGTAGCTTGCTGGAGGACTTCCGTTGATTCAGCGGATCGGACGCGGCCAGCCGCAGGGAGGCGGTTGCAAGTCTCCAGCGCGTGGGCCGGGCCGGATCCTGGGGCGTGGCCGGGTGGGTGGTGACGACCCAGATCGGGGACTCCGCTCCCCTTGGGGAATACCCACGGCGGCCCTGGCCCCGGGAGATCTGGATGCGAAGCAGGGCCTCGGACTGGCCGTTGCGGCGCAGGAGTTCGAGGGAGGTCGACCGGAGGATGTCCCGCGTCGTCGGCATCTGGAGACCCATCCACCTCGCGGACCGCTCGAGGCGATCGAGGTGTTCGGTCCAGGCGAATGGGTGGCCTCCATAGACACGAAGCGTCTCGAACAGGCCGTCTCCGTAGAGGAACGACCGGTCGAAGATCGAGACCCTGGCCTCCCCGGCGGGGAGCAACTCTCCGTTCAGGCAGACGACGTTCATGGGTGGGAGGCTGGATCGTTGGTGGGCGGGACCTCCGGGGCGTTGGAGCTCTCTGCGAGATGGAACGACAACCAGTCCCGGGCCCCGTCGACATCCCCGAAGGCACCATCCAGCTGGGCCTCGAACGCCGCGGACAGGATGGGGGTGAAGGTGGGTCCCGGCTTCAGGCCGCGTTCCAGGAGGTGACGGCCCAATAGGAGGGGTCGTGGCGCGGCGGCCGCGAGGGCGAGGGTCGTGGCGACCGCCTTCAGTCGGGTCACTCCCTCGGGTTCGCCGCCCGGACGCGGCGGGCGACCCGACGCGTCCGCGGTGATCACCGCGGACAGCTCCTCGATCGTGGCCGGGGCGAGTCGGAGGGCGAGACGCCGGACCGAGCGCGGGGTGGGATCCGTCAGGTGCGCCAGATGGTTCGTCACGAGGGGCACGATTCGGGCGACCATCGACGGCGGGGTGTTGAATCGGGCCAGGAACGTTCCGGTGAGCGGGCCGCCCGCGGGCTCGTGGCCCGGCGAGACGATCCGCTCCCGTCCCTCCCGGATCTCACGTCGGGTGCACGAGGGTTTTCCGAGGTCGTGGCACAGCGTGGCGAGCGACAGGACGATCCGCGTCTCGGGGTCGGCCGCCTGCCAGAACCCACCGGCGACCAGAGCATCGAGTGCGTGTCCGGTATGGATCCAGACATCGCCCTCCGGATGCCACTCGGGGTCCTGGTCGACGTCGAGGAGGGCCTCGATTTCCGGGAAGGCGGAGACCCAGCCGGTGTCCCGGAGGAAGCGGAGCCCGGCGGAGGGTTCCACGGCCTGGGAGGCCCACTTGAACCATTCCTCCCGGACCCGTTCCTCGGCGAGTTCGGGGTAGGTGCCGACGATGGATCGGCACAGGGCGAGGGTCTCGGTTGCAGCGGTGAGTCGGAATCGGGCGGCGAACTGCATCCCGCGCAGCACGCGGAGCGGATCCTCGGGGAACGCGGCGCTGGTGTGACGCAGGATCCGGGACCGCAGGTCGGCCTGGCCACCGAAGGGGTCGAGGACCTCCTGCCGGCGCGGATGCCACATCAGCGAGTTGACGGTGAAATCGCGTCGCGCGGCGGCTTCCGTCGGGGAGATCGAGGGATCGAACTCGACCCGGAACCCCTGGTGTCCGGGCGCCACCTTGGAGTCGCGTCGGGGCAGCGAGAAGTCGTGGGTCCGTCCGTCGAGGGTCAGCTTCACAACCCCGAAGGAACGTCCCACGAGGCTGACCCGTCCCCAGCGTCCGAGCGCGGTAACGAGGCGGTCCTCATCCACTCCGAAGACCTCGATGTCGAAGTCCTTCACCGGGACCCCCAGGAGCCAGTCCCGGACGCATCCGCCGACGAGGTGGGCCTGCTCCAGCGCGGGTTCCCGCGCGAGGATATGGGCCAGGGCCCTGGGGAGCAGGTCGTTCACAGACCGAGATCAGCACGCACGGATCCGGGGGGTAAAGGAAGAAGCGGACACCGGCCACGGATCGGCTTCGGCGGAGGGAACGACAGGCGGAGACGAACCACTGGATCCGTGCCCCGGGACCTCTGGGAGCCGGGGGTCCTCGACGGCTCACCGCCCACCGACGGTTCTGCATCCGGCGGCAGCTCTTCGCCCATGGAGGCCGAAGGACACCGTTGTCGAAGGCGACGCAGTCCTGTGGATTCCGATCCCGGCCGGGGACTCCTCAGATCGCCTCCAGGATCTTGTCCAGCTTCACGTGTGCGGCGATCAACTCCTGCACCAGCTTGATCTTCTGGGTGTCGTCGGGGCGGATCTTCACGATGAGATCGTGGACCCGGCTCGCCACCGTGTAGCTGTCGAGTGGCGACACCAGGACGGGGCAGGGGAAGGTCCCGGTGAGCTTGAGCACCGCGCTGGAGGGCGGGATGTCCTCGGAGAGGACGATGCCCGAGAGGTGGCCGCCCGACTTGAGGTAGTCCTGGGCGGCCTGGATGAGGTCGTCGCGGTCGGCCGGCACGATCAGCAACACCCCGGGCAGGAAGTGCTTGGTCACCTGGGCGGCGCCCATGGCGCCGATGACCACCCGTTTCACGATGTTGTGGATCTGGGGCGTCGAGTTGAGGACGCGGGCGTTGAGCTCCTCACGGATGAGCTCGAGGGTCGGGCTCGACAGGATCGGCTGGTGGGGCACGACGCCCAGGAGCTTGAGTCCCTTGCGGCGGAGGCCCTTCTCGGCGAACTCGGTGATGTAGTCGAGCTTCTCGGGAAGGACCTTGTTGAGGATGACGCCGATGACCTCGACGCCCTCCTTCTCGAACAGGGCGCGGTTCAGGGCGACCTCGTCGATGGGCAGTCCGATGCCGCCCCGGGACACGATGACGACCTTGGCCTTGAGCATCCGCGCCACGGTGGCGTTGCTGAGGTCGAACACGCTGCCGACCCCCGCGTGGCCCGTGCCCTCGCACAGGACGAACTCCTTCTCCCATGCGACACGGTCGAAAGCCTTGTGGATGCGCTTCACGAGGGCGTCGAAGTTGGCCGACTGTAGGTAGCGCCGGGTGAAGTCGGGCTCGACGGCGATCGGCGACATGTCGACCAGCGGGCAGTTCAGCCGGAACACCCGGTCCATCAGCACCGAGTCCTCGTCGATCTTCTCGGCGTCGATCTCCACGAAGCGCTGTCCGACGGGCTTGATGTAGCCGACGCGTCCGAACCGCCGCTGGAGGGCGGCCAGGAGCCCGAGGGAGTTGGTGGTCTTGCCGTCGTTCTGCCGCGTCGCGGCGATGAAGACCCGAGGGGTGGAGCTGTTGAGGAGCACGGGTGGAAGCGGGTGTGTCGGGACGGTTCAGACGGCGTCGCCGGGCAGCGTGTCGCCGGCGCCGGGGTAGAGCTTCTGGTACTCGATGCTCTGGAGGCCGGTGATGGCGGCCACGCCGAGGATGTCGTGTGACGTGCTGCCGCGGGAGAGGTCGGCGGCGGGACGATCCAGCCCGAGCAGGATCTGTCCGTAGGCGTTGGCGCGGGCGATGTGCTGGATGAGCTTGTGGGCGATGTTGCCGGAGTTGAGGTCGGGGAATACGAGGACATTGGCCCGGCCGGCGACCGGGCTTCCGGGGACCTTGCGGGCGGCGATCTCGGGAACAAGGGCGGCGTCGACCTGCAGCTCCCCCTCGAAGTCGGCCTCGAACAGGTCCTGGTCGGCCTTCTGTCGCGCCAGCGCGGCGGCCGCCCGGACCTTGAGGACGCTGGAGTGGGTGGCGCTGCCCTGCGTCGAGTAGCTGAGGAAGGCGACCCGGGGTCGCGTTCCGAGGATCTGGTTCGCCAGGCGCGCGACGCTGAGGCCGATCTCCGCGAGCTGGTCGACGGAGGGGTCGGGGATGACGCCGCAGTCGCCCATGAACAGGACACCTTTCTCGCCGAAGCGTGTGTCCTCCACCTCCATGACCATGCAGGATGAGGCGGTGGTGGTCTTCGGGGCGACCTTGATGATCTGGAAGAGGGGTCGCAGGACGCCGCCGGAGACCTCGCTGGCGCCGGAGACCAGGCCGTCGGCCTGCTTCATGGCCACCATCATCGCGCCGAAATAGTTCGGCTTCTTCATGGCTTCCCGGGCCTCCTCCTCGGCGATGCCCTTGCTGCGGCGGAGCATCAGGAACCGCTTCACGAAGCTGTCGAGGTCCGGGCTCTGCGAGGGGTCGATGCGGCGGATGCCCTCGAGGTTGACGTTGAGGGCGTCGGCGGCGGCCTTCACCTGCTGACGGTCACCGAGGAGAATCGGCACCCCCAGTCGCAGCGAGTGGAACTGACGGGCGGCCTGGAGCACCCGGGGATCCGTGCCTTCCGGGAAGACGATCCGTTTGGGATGACGCTGGAGCTTCTCGTAGACCCCGCCGATGAAACGCATCCCCGGGTTTAATCCGCGGGCCTCCAAACTGCAAATGCCCTTTGCCCTCGGGCTTCGATCCGCAATGATTCCTCCATCATGAGAAAGCATCGGTGGACCTTCCTCACCGCCATCCTCCTCGCCGGGATCAGTTGGGCCCAGCAGGATACGGCCCCGTCGAAACCCGCCGCCAGGACCCGCAACCTGGACGTGCAGGAATTCGACCGTCTCCGCACGGGCAAGAATGTCGTGATCCTCGACGTCCGGACTCCGGCCGAGTTCGCCGAGGGCACCATCGAGGGAGCCGTGCTGCTCGACTACCGCGCGCAGGACTTCGCCGAAAAGGTCGCCAAGCTGGACAAGTCCAAGCTGTACCTCGTGCACTGCGCCGCCGGGGGGCGGAGCGCCCGTGCGTGCGCCAAGATGGAGTCCCTGGGCTTCACCAACCTGGTGAACCTCGAGGGCGGCATGGGGGCCTGGCAGGACGCCAAGAAGCCCGTCGCGAAGTCTTCCGCCAAGTAGGCCACCCGCCGGGCGGCTGGAACCGCTCCGGTGACGCGCCCTCCCTCGCATGGACCGCCCCGTCGGACATGGCCCACGGCTCCGCGGGAAGGGGGTCTATCTCTATTCGTTCGACATCGCCTACGAATTCGGCAGGGAACCCCTCCGCGAACTGCTCGGCCAGCCGGTGGCCCAGTTCAGCGTCGATGTCAGCCATCGCGGCCCGCGGAACCTCCTGTTCCACCAGCCGCAGATGGTCCGGCTTCCCGCCCAGGAACGGCGGGGCCCCGCCGGACCGGTCTGGGTCGACATCACCGTCAAGATCCTGCCCATCGGGGCCATCAGCATCTCCGTCCGGGTTCCGTTCGAGGTCGACCTCCTCGAGCAGCTCATCCCGTACCACGACCTCCGGTTCAACAACGGGATGCTCCACCACGAGGTCCGGCACCTGGCCGAGCCGATCCGGCAGGAGCTGGGTCCGCTCATCCTGCGTCCCATCGACCAGCTGGCCCACGAGGAGGCCTACACTGTGTTCTGCATCGAGGCCCCGGTGACGGCGGGCGACGGGGTCCCGATGAACGCCGAGGTCTGGCTGGAGGGGCATCGGCGACAGGTCGCCTCGCTTCTCGCCCAGGAGGATCCCGACAGCCTCTCGGCCCAGGAGGAGCTGGAGTCCACGAACCGCAGCCTGAGCTACTATGCCGACGATCTCCTGGTGATCGACTGGGACGCGGCGCTCCTCGTGGACTAGGCCCGGGATTTCGACGAGACGCTGCACATCCTGGAACTGGCCAACGTCCAGCTGGCCGAGCTGGAGGCCTACGACCTGGTCCTGGACGCCGCCCTCGAGCGCAGCTACCGCGATCTCGGGACCACGCCGATGCGGCGTCGGTCGGAGGTGTTGAGGGATCTTCGGGAGCTCCGGATCGACATGACCCGGTTCAACGATGAGCTGTCGAACATCACCAAGTTCTTCGGCGACTGGCACCTGGCGCGGGTCTACGGCGCGGTGGCGGCGCGGTTCCATCTCGCCGACTGGCATCGGGCGGTCTCGGACAAGCTCCGCACCCTGGACGAACTGCACCAGATCCTGAAGTCCGACCAGGCCAACCGATGGATGATGGTCCTCGAGGTCACCATCGTGCTCCTCTTCATCATCGACCTGGCGATCCTGTTCCTCGGGGTCCGCTCCTGATCGGTGCCGACGGTCACCGCGCCCGTGGGTGGAAGGCGTCGTGGACGTCCCGGAGATGCTGTCCGGCGATGTGGGTGTAGATCTCGGTGGTGCCGATGCTGGAGTGGCCGAGCAGCTCCTGGATGACCCGGAGGTCGGCTCCGTGTTCGAGGAGATGGGTGGCGAAGCTGTGTCGGAGCATGTGGGGCGTGACGTTCTTCTCGATCCCGGCACGGCGCACGCAGGCCTTGATCCGGAGCCAGAGGGTGACCGGGGCGAAGGCGGTGCCACGCTGCGTGAGGAAGACGTTGGCGGGGGATCTGGGTCCCACGAGTCGCGGACGGCCTGATCCGAGATACCGGTTGAGGGCCTCGATCGCCGCCCGTCCGACCGGCACCACCCGTTCCTTGCCACCCTTGCCGACCACCGTGAGGAAGCCGGACTCGAGATGGAGCTGCTCGAGACGGATCGTGCGGAGTTCGGCAAGGCGGAGTCCGCTGGCGTAGACAACCTCGAGCACGGCGTGGTCGCAGAGGTCGCGCGGGGTGATCTCCCCGGTCGGGGCCCGCAGCAGGCGCTCGATCTCCTCGGTCGACAACGCCTTCGGGAGGGTCTTCCAGCGCCGGGGCAGCGACAGGTTCTCGGCCGGGTTCTCGGCGACGAATCCCTCCGCGGTCGCGAAGCGGCAGAAGGCCCGGATCGCCGCCACCTGGAGATACAGTGTCGACGCACTCAGCCGTTTCGGGGAGTCCGGGTCGTCGAGGTGGGCCCGGCTGCGCTGATGGGTCAGGAATTCGACGAGATCCTGCGGCCGCACCGCCTTCCATCCGGCGATGCCCCGGGTTTCCAGCCACCCGACCAGCTGCCCGAGAGCATGGGCGTAGGTCCTCTGGGTGTGGTCGGCCTGGCCCCGCTCATGGCGAAGGTGCACTAGGAATTCATCGACGAGGTCCGACAACACCTACCCAGCAGACGGCGGATCTCCCTCGGTCGCGAGCCTGATTTCAGAACCCGGGGATCGGGAACGTCGACCTGCTGGCCTGCGTTGGGCTCCAGGCCTTGCTCACCCCGTGCGACCGAACCTCTTCTCGAGCTCCCTCCAGCTGAACTCGATGAGGGTCGGGCGTCCGTGGGGACAGGTGTAGGGCATCTGGCATCGCCTGAGGTCGGCCAGCAGCTGCTCCAGCTCCGGACCCGCCAGCGGATCGTTGGCCTTCACGGCGTGGCGACAGACGGTCTTGGCCACGACATCCTCTCCGAACCGCAGCGTGTTGATCCCACCCCCGGACGCCCGGAGCTCGTCGATCAACCCGAGCACGAACTGCCGGGGGTTGCGGGACCGGACGAAGGGTGGCACCGACTCGAGGAGGAACGTCCGGTCCCCGAATTCCCGGAGCTCGACCCCCAGCCGGTGGAACACGGGCAGATGCTCCGTCGTGAAGTGTGCGTCCTGGAGTGTCATCTCCACGGTCTCGGGCATCAGGAGACGCTGCGACGGCGCCTCGGCCGTGGACTCCATCCGGGCCAGCATCTGCTCGTACAGGATCCGCTCGTGCGCGGCGTGCTGGTCCATGAGGACCAGTCCGCGATCCGACTCCATCAGCACATAGAGCCGTCCAATCACCCCGAGGATCCGGAGCGGCACCTGGAGGAGGGGTTGTGCGGTGCCGGGTGCGGCGGACAGAGGGGCGGGGTGCGGGATTGGCAATGGTCGGATCGTTGGGTTCCCGGCAGGGCGTGGATCCTCCTCGGAACGGGGCGGAAGCGGGAACCCGAATGACGGCACGGCCCCTGGTTCCGGCGCCGACGAGGGTGCCGCGGCTGGGGGGGGCGCGGGGACCATCGACTCCCAACCGGGGAGCGAGGGGCCCGCGTCGGGGTGGGGGATCTCAGTCCGCTGCAGGGGAAGACCCGAAGGCTCCGGGGCGAATCGCGGGGAGATTGCAGGAGTGGTGGGCTTGGCGAAGTCCAACAGCGCCCGGCGCACCGCCTGGGTCACGAATCCCCGGACGATCGACTCGTTCCGGAAGCGGACCTCGCGCTTCTGGGGATGGACGTTCACGTCGACTCCGGCGGGATCGAGTTCGAGGAAGAGGCAGCAGACCGGGTAGCGCCCCTTCATCAGCGCATTGTGGTACCCCTCGAGCAGGGCGAAGTTCATTCCGCGGCTCTCGATGGGGCGCTGGTTGACGAAGAGGTGCTGGTCGGACCTCGATGACCGGGACACCCCTGGGCTGCCCATGAATCCCCAGACACGTCCGGCGAGGATCGGGGCGGGTGTCGTGGAGGGGGTGTCCATGGCCCCGGGCAAGGCCTCGAGTTCCGGATCGTCGTGCCCGGACTCGTCCTCGACCTCGTTCGAGAAGTCGACGCGAAGCAGGGGAACATCTCCCCCGAGGATCTGTCGGAGCCGTTCCTGGAGGGCATCGAACCGATCGGCCGGGGAGGCCCACTGGACCGGTGCCCGTTGGAACACGGTGCGACCGTCGCTGATGAACCGGAATCCGACCTGTGGATGGGCCATGGCCACGAGGTCGAGGTAGTGTGCGATGTGAGTCCGTTCGGTGTCCTCGCTCCGGAGGAATTTCCGCCTGGCGGGGAGGTTGAAGAACAGCTGTCGGACCTCCACGGCGGTGCCGGTCGACGAAGCCCCAGCCTTGACCTCGAGAATCCGTCCGCCGTGTACCAGCACCTGGGTCCCTTCACCGGAGGTGTCGCCCCGTTCCCGGGTGGTGAGGTGGAACCGGCTGACGCTGGCGATGCTGGGCAGCGCCTCGCCCCGGAACCCCATCGTCTCGATCGCCTGGAGGTCCTCGGCACGGGTGATCTTGGAGGTGGCATGACGCTCAAGACACAGCAGGGCGTCGTCCCGACCCATCCCGAACCCGTCGTCGGTCACCCGGATGAGGCTCCGTCCGCCCGCACCGATCTCCACGCTGATCTGGGTGGCGCGGGCATCGAGGCTGTTCTCGACCAGCTCCTTGACCACGCTGGCCGGCCGTTCCACGACCTCTCCGGCCGCGATCTGGTTGGCGACCTGTTCGGAGAGGAGACGGATGCGGTTCACTCCCCTGAGTTCACGGCGCGGGTGAGGTGTGGGGAAGGCGAAAATGGAGGCGAGGAAGGGAAGAGGGGTGCCGTGCGCCGTTCGTCATGAGAATGCCCTTGTCTTGGAGTTTGTGACCGGTATTGTCCACATTCCTTTTATGAAGGCTGACACGCATCCGAAGAATTATCGGCTGATGGTTTTCCGCGACTCCGCCTCCGGCGAGTCGTTCCTCACCAAGTCCTGCGCCTCCACTCCGCTCACCGCGACGTGGGAGGACGGCAAGGAGTACCCGCTGTACCTTATGGGCATCAGCGGATTCACCCATCCGTTCTACACGGGCCAGCAGAAGTTCGTCGACACCGCCGGCCGGGTCGACAAGTTCCAGCAGCGCGCCGCCCGGACTGCCGAGATGCAGGCCGCCAAGGCCTCCGGCAAGAAGAAGGCCTAGTGCCTTGGTCGACACCGCCCGCCGCCCGGTTCAGCCGGTCGGCGGGCGGTTTGCTTTTTGCAGGTCGGATTTCCGCCGCCATTCTCCTGCGTCACCGTGGATCTTCATCCCTTCATCGTCCGTTTCCGGGAGCGCTTCGCCGAGGTGGAATCGCTCCTGAGCGCTCCGGATGTCTTTGCCCAGCCACAGCGCGGACAGGAGCTGACCCGGGAACACGCCCGTCTCCGGGGTCTCGTCGAGGCAGGGGATCGATTCCAGAGGGCCCAGACCGAACTGGCGGAGAACAGGGCCCTGGTCGCGACCGAGCCGGCCGGTTCCGAGCTGGCGCTGATGGCCCAGGACGAGATCGGGCGGCTCACCCTTGAGGAAGCCCGGCTGGCGGCACGGCTCCAGGAAGGAATCCTGCCGCCGAGTCCGACGGATTCGAGGAACTGCATCCTGGAGCTCAGGGCCGCCGCCGGGGGTGCCGAAAGCGCCCTCTTCGCCGCGGACCTCCTCCGGATGTACCACCGGTTCGCCGAGGCCGAGGGCTGGCGATTCGAGATGCTCGAGGCCAGCCCGTCCGATCTCGGCGGCTACAAGGAGGCCATCGTCAGCGTCACGGGCCCGGAGGTCTTCAAGCGACTCAAGTTCGAGTCGGGCGTCCATCGGGTCCAGCGTGTTCCCGCCACCGAGGCCCAGGGGCGCATCCACACCAGCACCGTCACCGTCGCCGTCATGCCCGAGGCGGAGGAGGTCGATGTCGTCATCAAGCCCGAGGATCTAGAGATCAACGTCTGTCGGGCGTCCGGCCATGGCGGGCAGGGGGTCAACACCACCGACTCCGCCGTCCGCATCTTCCACAGGCCCTCGGGGATCGAGGTCCGATGCCAGGACGGCCGGTCCCAGCAGAAGAACAAGCAGCAGGCCATGACCGTCCTCCGGTCCCGTCTGCTCGAGCGCAAGCTCGCCGAGGAGAACGCCAAGTATGCCGCCGCCCGCAAGGAGCAGGTCGGCTCCGGCGAGCGCAGCGAGAAGAGTCGCACCTACAACTTCCCCCAGAACCGGGTCACGGACCACCGCATCAACCTGACCCTCCACAACCTCGCCGCCGTCATGGAGGGCGAACTGGAGCCGCTGATCGGTCCGCTCCTGGCCGAGGACATCCAACGCCGTCTCGCTGAGATCAAGGCCTAGTGCGACGGGCAGAGGACCCGCGTGGCAATGCGGAGGAAGTCCTGAGAGCCAGGGGGATCACGCAACCGGTGAGTGTTCCCGTACCCGGTATCACCGTGGGCCGGGTGCGCCCATTCCAGGGGATGGGCTTGGTGACACCCAATGCCTGAGAGAACTGGGTGTGCGGTGGCCTTCTGCCCCTCCACTCTCCTCCCGTGCTCCGCGTCTCCGTGTGCGCCCTCCTCCCCGCGTGAGATCTTGAGTCCTTGAGTCGGACCGGTCGCCGGTGGTTCGCTGGGCGCGGCGCATGGGATCCGAGAACGAAGGTCCGGGGATCGTCCAGATCGCTCCTACCACCGTGGAGTGGCGGGGGCGGGAGCTCCTTTATTTCGGGGGCAGCGACTACTTCCGTCTGTCCTGGAATCGCGGGATCCGCGGGGTGATCCGTCGGGCGGTCGACACCCTCGGCCCCAATGTGGCGGCAAGTCGGACCACGACGGGCAACCATCCGTTGTATGCTGGACTGGAGCGGGATCTGGCCCGGATGTTCCGGTTTCCCTCGGCGGTGCTGACCTCGTCCGGGTATCTTGCACCGCTGGTCGCGGTGCAGGGACTGGCCGGCTCGATCGGGCAGGTGCACCGGGCGCGGACGGCCCACGGTTGTCTGCGCGATGCGGCGGATCTGCTGGGTGTTTCCGCGACCGACTTCGACTCCGTCGACGACCTGCAGAAGCAACTCGGACGCCCGCGGAAACCTGGGACACCTCTCGTGATGACGAACGGGTTGTCCCCCCTCGACGGATCCCTGGCACCGGTGTCGGAGCTCCTCTCCGTTCTGCCCGAGGAGGGGTGGCTGCTGGTCGACGATGCCCACGGTGTCGGAACCCTGGGACGGAAAGGCCGCGGGGCTCTGGAGGTCCAGGGAGTCCGGGATCCGCGGGTCCTCCTCACCGGAACCCTGAGCAAGGCCTTTGGATGCTACGGCGGCTTCGTCCTTGGATCGAAGACGTTCCGGGACCGGGTGGTGGAGCAGGGACGCTGTTTCCAGGGCAATACGCCGCCTCCCTTGCCCTGGGTGGCCGGGGCGCGTGCCGCCCTCCGGTTGCTCGAGGAGCGTGGGACCGGGTGGCGCAGGACCCTGGCCACACGGATCCAGCAGGCGCGGGAGGTCTTCCCTGATTCGGATCCCCGACGCCATGCCATCGGGCCAACCTTGGTCCTTGTACCCCAGGATCCGCGGGCCACCCGTCGCATCGGGCGACGGCTCCAGGCCGCGGGAATCTACCCGTCGTGGATCCGCTACTCCCAGGGCCCGGCCGACCGGTTCTTCCGGTTTGCGTTGTCCTCCGCCCACACCACGGGGGAGGTGTCGCGGCTTCGGGAGGCGGTCATGGACTGTCTGCCGTGGTGTCGGGTTGGATGAGGGTGCGGGACCGGGTCGGCCTCCCGCGGGACGTGGTTTCGCTTGGTCGATGCGCTCGGCGTTGCTACCACTCCCGTCAATGTCCAATCCAAGCATCGGCTTCCTGGGAGCCGGCAAGATGGCGACGGCCCTCGCCCAGGGATTTCTGAAGGCCGGACTGGTCGATGCCCCCCGGCTCTTCGCGAGCGACGTCGTCCCGGCAGCGGCCCTGTCCTTCTCGAACGCGACGGGCGGGCGCTCGCTCCCCGGCAACCGCGAGGTTGCCGCTGTGGCCGACGTCCTCATTGTGGCTGTGAAGCCGGACCAGGTGGCGGGCGTGCTCCATGACGTCCGGGACGTGCTCGATCCCCAGCGGCATCGGATCCTGTCGATCGCGGCCGGGGTCTCGATCGCCTCCCTGGAGTCGGCGGCTCCGGGACAGCGGGTGATCCGGGTCATGCCGAACACACCCGCGCTCGTCGGGGCCTCGGCCTCGGCCTACGCGCTGGGTTCGGTGGCGACGGCCGAGGATGGGGTCCTCGCGCAACGTCTCCTGGGCAGCGTCGGCCTCGCCCTCAAGGTGAAGGAACGCCTGCTGGATGCGGTGACCGGACTCAGCGGAAGCGGGCCCGCCTACGGATTCCTCATGATCGAGGCTCTTGCCGATGGCGGCGTCGCGGCGGGCCTCCCGCGCGACATCGCCCAGCGGCTGGCGGCCCAGACGCTGCTGGGTGCGGCCCGTCTGGTCCTGGAGACCGGTCAACACCCCGGCGCCCTCAAGGATGCCGTCTGTAGTCCCGGAGGAACCACCATCGAGGGAGTCCATGAGCTGGAGAAGGGTGGCGTTCGTGCGGCCCTGATCGCCGCCGTCCGCGCCGCCGCCGACAAATCGTGCCGACTCGGTCAATCCTGACCCCGATGCAGTTCCCGCCCCCATCCGAGAGGCAGGCCCGGATCATCTGGACCTCCCTGACAACCCTCGCCCTCGCGCTGGGGTTGACCCTGCTGGGCGCCGTCCTCTGGGGACTCGGGATCGTCGTGCAGCGCCTGTCGCCGGTCCTGTGGCCGTTCGCCGTCGGGGTGGTCCTGGCCTACCTGCTGTCCCCGGTGGTCGACTGGCTCGAGCAACGAGGCCTCCCCCGGCGCCGTGCCCTCGTCCTCGTCTTCGCCGGTTCGGGCCTGATCCTCCTGGGTGCGGTGGGGAGCCTCGTCCCACGGGCCGTGGTCGAGGCCCGCGACCTCGCCAGCCATCTCCCGGTCCTCGTGGTCCGTCTCCAGCATCGGGTCCAGACGTGGCTCGAGTCCCCGCCCGCGTCGCTTCGATCCCTCCTGCCCAAGGAGGTCCTCGAACGCCTTCCACAACCCGAGGGTTCCTCGGTCACCAATCGGGTGGGTCTCCTCCCAGATGCCTCGCACGAGACGGATGGCGTCTCGACCAATGGGACCCCCGCGCTGGCCGCGTGGATCGCCAAGGAGTCCGGACCGGGCACGGAACCTCCCTGGTGGGTGAAGGCGCTCGATCCCAACTCGTTGAAATCCGTGGGAACCTGGGTGGCCGCGGTGACGCCGGACATCCTCCGATGGGGTCTCGGACAGGTTGGACGTCTCGCCTCCTTCGCCGGGATCCTGGCCGGCCTGTCCCTCATCCCGGTGTACGCCTTCTTCCTCCTGCTGGAGGAGCGTCGGATCGCCCGGACCTGGACCGACTATCTCCCGGTGGCGGATGCCGATTTCAAACGCGAGGCGATCTTTGTGCTGAGGAGCATCAACGATGCGCTCATCGTGTTCTTCCGGGGCCAGGTGCTCGTGGCCCTGTGCGACGGGATCCTCTATGCCGTCGGATTTCTGCTGATCGGCCTCCCCTACGCCCTGCTGATCGGGCTGATGGCCTGCGTGGTGACGATCATTCCATTCCTCGGTGCGGCCCTGACCTGTGGGACCGCCCTGATCATCGCGGTGGTCCAGTTCGGGGATTGGCAGCATCCGGCCCTCGTCGTCGCCGTGTTCTGCGTCGTCCAGTTCATCGAGGGCTTCGTGCTCCAGCCGAAGATCATCGGGGACCGCGTCGGACTCCATCCGGTGATGATCATCATCGCCCTGATGGTCGGGACCACCCTGATGGGTGGAATTCTCGGGGGCATCCTGGCGATCCCGCTCACCGCCGCGCTCCGGGTGCTCATGGCCCACTACGTGTGGAGGGTCGACCCGGGCAACGAGGCGGGATCCCGGTCCATCGAGCCCGCCGCGCCGCGGGATTGATTCCGCCGGGGCCTGTCGCCAGCGTGGACCCATGTCGACCACGCCCGGGCAGATGGCCCGCCTCATCGATCACACACTGCTGCGTCCGGATGCCGTCCTGGAGGACTTCCAGCGGCTCTGCGCCGAGGCGGTGAAGCATGGGTTCCACTCGGTCTGTGTCCCGGGCTCCCGGGTCGTCCAGGCGGTTCACCTCCTCGACGGCAGCGATGTGAAGGTCGCCGCGGTCGTCGGGTTTCCGCTCGGGTCCACCGATGGGGATGCCAAACGCTATGAGACCGAGACCGTCATCGACCTTGGTGCCCAGGAGATCGACCTCGTCCTCAACATCGGCCGGCTCAAGGACGGCGACGATCGGTATGTCCTCCGGGAACTCCGGGACGTCGTGGAGGCGGCGGAGTCGATTCCGGTGAAGGTGATCCTGGAATGCTGCCTGTTGACGGAGGACGAGAAACGGCGGGCCTGCTCCCTCGCGGTGGAGTCGGGCGCCAAGTTTGTGAAGACCAGCACCGGGTTCGGTTCGGGCGGTGCGACGGTCGCGGACGTGGCGCTGCTGCGGTCGTGCGTCGGGCCGAAGATCGGAGTGAAGGCGGCGGGAGGAATCCGGGACTGGGCATCGGCGGTAGCCCTCGTCGAGGCCGGAGCCACGCGGCTCGGAACGAGTGCCGGTCCGGCGATCGTTGCCGGCGGGACGGCGTCGGGGGCCTATTGACCACGGGGCAGAGGAACCCCATCGGTGCGTCAGCGGGCGTGTGATCGAGTGCAGGGCGGTGGGTGATGCAGTGCCCTGCATCACTGGGTGCGGGAGCACCCACCCTGTGAGGCAGTGCCGACCCGTGGGGACAGTGGGTCGGTGTGGTGTGGTGGACTGGAGGCCTGGAGAGGTCCCCATCTTCCCCGCGATGGGTTTGACGGATCCATAGGCCTAGCCGGAATCCTCTGATACGTGGGTCCTTCCCGTCCCCCTTCACGGGTGCGCCACCCGCTGCGGATCGAGATGGGGCCGTGACGGAGTACAGCCCTACCGGCATCGCCTCTGTCCTGATCTCGCCCGCCTTTCCTCCGCGCCTCCGCGTCCCCGTATGAGTTCCCTCTGCATCCCTGGATCTGGCGACGGTGGTGGCAGGCCCGGGATGGAGGCCAGGGAGGTCTGGGGTGTGGGAGAGGTTGGGCTTGGGGAGGGTGGAGGCCTCCGAGGCACCCGGCGGCCCAGAGCACTGGTCCACCCACCGGTGAAGAACCGGGTCGGTGGCCTTCAGGTCGTGGGCGACATGGGACCCTCCCTGCCGGACCGCAAAAAACAAAACCCGCATCCTCGCGGGGAGGATGCGGGTCGATTCAGGAACTCCTTCGGATCACCAGGCCTTGGCCACGCCCGGCATCGGGATCTCGTAGTTGCCGTCGGCATCGGGCAACGCCTTCATCTTGGCGTCCCACGAGAGCTCGTCGGGGAAATAGCTGAGCTGTGACTTCAGAGCCTCGTCCCAGGTGATGTCCTTGCCGGAGTACGTCACCATGCGGCCCAAGATGGACGTCATCGTGGAGTGGGCGCCGTAGAAGCCCTCGTTGTACGGGGTGTTCTTGCGGATCGCCTCGAACAGGTCGTCGTGCTCCTGCTGGTAGGGATCGACCGACTTGCCGCGATAGCGCCACTCCTGGCCGCCGGTGGGGCGGACGAGCTTGCTGCCGACGGCGCTGGTCCCCTTGGTGCCGATGGCGTGCTCGTTGACCTCGCTCCAGCATCCGGGCTGATGCCGGCACTGGCTGAAGCAGATGCTGCCGTCGGGGTAGGTGAACTCGACCATGTGGTGGTCGTAGATCTGGCCGTAGCGCTTGTCGGTCAGCACCTGGCGTCCTCCCATGCCGCGGGCCTTCACCGGATGGGCGTTCTTGACCCAGTTGGCGACGTCGAGGTTGTGGATGTGCTGCTCGGCGATGTGATCGCCGCAGAGCCAGACGAAATAGTACCAGTTGCGCATCTGGTACTCCATCTCGGTCTGGTCGGGCTTGCGGGGGTTGACCCAGACACCGGCGTCGTTCCAGTACACGCGCTGGGCGGTGATGTCGCCGATGGCGCCGTCCTGGAGCTTCTTCACGGTCTCGACGTAGCCGGGGTCATGATGGCGCTGGAGGCCGACGCCGACCTTGAGCCCCTTGCGGTTGGCCTCCTCGGCGGCGGCGAGGAACTGGCGGACGCCGGGGGCGTCGGTGGCGACCGGCTTCTCGGCGAAGACGTGCTTGCCCTGCTTGATGGCCTCGGCGAACTGCATCGGACGGAATCCGGGAGGCGTCGCCAGGATGACGACGTCGGCGGCGGAGATCGCATCCTTGTAGCCCTGGAAGCCGACGAACTGGCGTTCCTTGGGGACGTCGACCTGGGCGCCCTTGGCCTCCTTGAGACCGTTGAGGGCTCCCTCGAGGCGGTCGGGGAAGGCATCGGCCATGGCGACGAGCTTCGTGCCCGGGACGCTGAGGGCCTGGGCGGCGGCGCCGGATCCGCGTCCGCCGCAGCCGACGAGCGCGATCTTGAGCGTGTCGCTGCCCTGGGCGAAGGCGAAGCGGCTGGCCGACAGGGCGCCGGCGGTCGCGACGGTGGAGGACGAGATGAAACGACGCCGGGTGACCGGCATGATGTTCGAGGTGGAATTCATGGGAATGGACGGATTCGGAGGGTCGACGTGAGGGCACTCGCCCGGATTCAAACCAGCCGGCTCGCGTTTGGGATGGTGGGAGGGTGAACCGACCGGACTCCGGTCGGCAAGCGTGGAGCCATTCCGTGGAGCCATTCCGACCGATCGCGCGAAACTTCGCCTCGAACCCGACATGCGCCCGGTCCATCTTCGGTCCAAGCCGGCCCATCAATCCCGCGGAGTCCGCGAGATCCGCGGTCCCCCAGTTCTCCGGTGATCTCCATGCCTCTCCTGAAGGATCTCCAAACCCGTCTCCATGCATGCGGTCGCGGACTGTTGCCCGTGCTCGGTGTCCTGCTTGCAGCGGGTGCGGCGGTCGGGTCTGGCGACGAGGGCATCGAGATCTTCTCGCTGGCAGAGGGGCTTTCCATGGACCGCAACGACGCCCTGTCGATGTGGACGTTCCAGGTCGGGGACCCCTCCGCCCCACCCGCCAACCTTCGGTTTTTTTCTGGTCCTCAACGCGACGCCAACCAGCTGTGGGGATCCGATTTCGCCATGCCACCACGGATGTGGGCCGACGCCGAGGGCTACTGGGGCATCGGTCGGAACGATTTCGGCGTCGCACAGGTCTCCACCCGCAACGGCACCACCTGGCGCCCCGGTGAGGTGCTGCTGCATCCGAAGGGCGGCGAGGTCCCTGCAGGGCTGGTGATCGGGTGGACCGCTCCCCGGGCCCTTGTTGTCGACCTGCGCCACGCCTTCGGTCTCGCGGCCCAGGGAAGCGATGGCGCGGGCCTGAGGGTCCTGCGCTGGACACCGGCCGGGTCGGAGGAACTGGTCGCTCTCTCCAACATCGGCGTCGGCATCACCCACCAGCTCAACGGCCTGAGGGTGCAGCCGGGGGATCGGATCCTGTTCCACATCGACACGGCCGGGGATCCCGGAGGCGACATCGTCCGGGCGGACATCCGGATGACGGCCCGGAAACCGGATTCGGGTTCGGCATCCGTGATCGAGCCGTCGGAGGCCCAGGTCGCCCTGGGAAGTGACCTCACCCTCTCGGTCTCCGGCGGATCCACGGACGCCATCCAGTGGAGCCAGGATGGGACCCCGATCCCGGGGGCCACCCGGCGGACGTTGCGGCGGGTGGGTTGCACTCCCGCCGATGCGGGGAACTACTCGGTGTCCCTCGGCGGAACCGTCTCGAAACCCGTCGCCGTGCGGCTCACGCCGAAGCCGTCGCTGCCGGAGCGGTTCCCCTCGCCGGTGCCGCGTCGCGTCTTTGCGGACACCCTGGCGGCGCAGGAAGCCGAGCTGAAGACGGATCCGCTGATGCAGCGCTTTGCCGCATCCCGACGGGACCTCGCCGCGGATCGGTTCCGTCCGACCTATCATTTCGTCAGTCCCGAGAGCCAGATGAACGATCCCAACGGCCTGTGCTTCTGGCAGGGACGCTGGCACCTGTTCTACCAGGCCTATCCACCCGACGAATTCCCCGACCCCCAGGACATCCCGAAACGCCGCCAGCACTGGGGCCATGCCGTCAGTGAGGACCTGGTCCACTGGCGCGACCTACCCTACGCCATTCACCCCGGGATCGAACGGATGTGCTTCTCCGGGAGTACCCTCGTCGAGTCGAACCGCGTGGTTGCCTACTACCCGGGCATCGGCGCGGGACAGATGGTGGCGATCGCGAAGGATCCGCTCCTGCTGAACTGGGAGAAGCTCGGTGGCAAACCGGTGAAGAGACCCTCCGGCGACTCCTGCCTCTGGAGGGAGGGGGAGATCTACTACGGCCTCGTCGGGGACGGACTGGTCACGTCACGGGATCTGGTCGACTGGTCCGGCCTGGGGAGTCTGATCGAGGCCAGCCCATTCCCGTTGGGTGATGCCTCGGCCTGCCCGAATTTCGTCCCGATCGGCGCCCGGCACCTGTTCCTCTCGTTCAGCCACACCTTCGGAGGCCAGTACCTGCTGGGGGATTACACTCCTGCGACCCATCGCTTCACGCCCACCGCCAAGGGCCGGTTCAATCACGGACGGGTCTCGCCCGGCGGCGTCCACGCCCCCTCGGCTGCGGCCGATGGGCGGGGTGGGGTCATCAACCTCCTCAACATCAACGACGGCCGGCATGACGATGCCTGGGACCAGATCCTCTCCCTGCCGCAGCGGTTGACCCTGGGGTCCGACGGCCAGCTGAGGATCGCCTCTGTGGACGCCATCGCATCGCTGCGACGCGCCCACAGGACCGTGACCGGGATGCGGCTGCCGGCGAATCGGGAGATCGTGCTGAAGGACATCCGGGGCGATGCGATGGAATTGGCGCTCGAGATCGATCCGATGGAGGCGCGGACCGTCCAGCTCAACGTCCTGCGGTCGGCCCATGCCGAGGAGCAGACCACGATCACCTTCTTCAACATCGGTCGAAAGTTGAGCATCTGGTACGACACCCCGGCGGCGATCGCCCTCGACGGAACCCGGTCCAGCACCCTGTCGGACGTCTGGCTCCGGCCTCCGGAGCAGACGCAGGTGGAGCGCCGGGCCGACGATCCCAAGGGCGGTCCGCTGAGACTGCGGGTCTGCATCGACCGCAGTGTGGTGGAGGTCTTCGTCAATGACCGACACTATCTCGCCCAGCATGTCTACCCGGGGCGTCGCGACAGTCTCGGTGTCTCCCTGCGAGCCCAGGGACAGGATGCGGTCCTGCGGCGGCTGGAGGCCTGGCAGATGACCCCTGTGTGGCCCTTCCGATGACCTCGGGGGATCCACTCCTTTGGGGTCGACGCGCGATGCGTCCGTGGACGTCCTGTCTGGACCGACTAGAATTCTCCGATCAACGTCACCCATGAATCCGTCCACTTCCAACACGAACCGGGGCCATGGCTTTCGCTGGATGCGGAACCTGATCGGTGCGGGGGGTGTGGGTGTGGGGCTGGTGCTCGCGGTTCCGGTGGGGCATCTGGTCCGGACGATCTGGCGGGATGCGCCGCCGGGTGGGTTTGCGGTGCCGGAGGGGCATGTCGACGACATCAGCCGGCTGAACCTCACGCCGGTGTCGGAGGTCTGGCGGATCCCGGAGGACGGGGTCGAGGCCGAGGCGCAGCTCCGGGACCTACTGGCCCGGGCCCGATCGAACGGGAAGCGCGTGTCCATCGCCGGGGCCCGGCACAGCATGGGCGGACACACGATCGCGCCCGATGGCATCGTGGTCGACATGCGGCCGTTCCGTTCCATCCGGATCGACCCGGACCGGAAGCTCCTCACCGTGGGAGCGGGAGCCTACTGGACCGATGTCCTGAGGCGCGCGGATGCCGTCGACCTCTCGGTGGGCGTGATGCAGTCCGACAGCGCGTTCTCGGTGGGCGGTTCGTTGAGCGTGAACTGCCACGGCTGGCATTTCGGCACTCCGCCGATCGCGTCGACCGTCGAGTCGTTCCGCCTGATGCGGGCGGATGGGACGGTGGTGCGGTGTAGTCGGACCGAGAATCCGGAGCTGTTCTCGCTCGCCCTCGGTGGATACGGGCTCTTCGGAATCCTCCTCGATGCCGAGATCCGGCTTGTCCCCAACGTCCGGCTTCGGCTTGTCCAGGAACAGGTGCCGACGGCCGCGTCAGGACCGATCCTCGACCGGCTGGCGGGGGAGCCGCGTCCCGCCCTCGTTTACGCGCGGTTGAAGCTGACGCCAGGGGACCGTTTCGGGACCGTCCGGGCCAGCGCCTACTTCCCGGACACGAATGGTCCGATCCCGGTGCTGGAGGAGCCTGTGCCCTCGACGTTGGACCGGGCGATCTTCCGGGGATCGGCCGGGAGCGACCTTGGGAAGTCGCTGAGGTGGTTTGCGGAGACCCGGATCCAGCCGCTGCTGTTGCCGGAGGTCGTCTCGCGGAACCGTCTGCTGATCGAGACGCCGGACTGGTATCTGAACCGTCACACGAACGCGACGGACATCCTCCACGAGTACTTCCTGCCCCGGTCCGTGGCGCTGCGGTTCCTGGGCGAGGCGGATCGCATCCTCACGCGTCACGGGGGCGATCTGCTGAACACGACGGTCCGGGACGTCGCCGAGGATCGGGACACGGTCCTGCTGTACGCGCGGGAACCGGTCATCGCCTTCGTGATGTTCTTCAACCAGGAGCGGAGTCCGCAGGGGGAGGTCGCGATGCAGGCCATGACCCGGGAGCTGGTGGAGGCCGCGTTGTCCCTCGGCGGCTGCTACTACCTGCCGTATCGGCTCCATGCCACGCCGGAGCAGTTTCATCGGGCCTATCCCCAGGCGCGACGGTTCTTCGAACGGAAGCGGGTCCATGACCCTGGGGAACTGTTCCAGAACCGGTTCTATCAGACCTACGGCCGTCCGGAGCCATGACCCTGGCAGGGGAAGGAGACTCACACGGTGACGCGAAGACACGGACGAAGAATGGGAAATGGAATAGGGTGATGGGCACCGGACGGCATGGCAGGATGACAGTGCCGTGGCCGAAGGCATCGAGGGGTGGGTGATGCAGTGCCCTGCATCGCTGGGCGCGGGAGCGCCCACTCCGTGAGGCGGTGCGGACCTGTGGGGAATGCCGGTAGGAGTGGAGGTGTGGGCTGGAGGCCCTGAGGCGGTTGAGCCTGGGGAGGGTGGGTGCCTCGGAGTCACCCAGTGGCCCAGAGCACTGGTCCATCCACCGGTGAAGAACCGACCTGTTCCTCCAGTCCGGATCCTTTGACGCTGCAGATGACCCCGTTCCCCTTCACGGGTGTGCCACTCGTGGCGGATCGAGATGGGGCCGTGGCGTAGCACAGCACTACCGGCATTCCCTCTGTCGCTGTCTTCCTCCACCTTTTCTCCGCGACTCCACGACTCCGCGTCCCCGCGTGAGTCCCTTCACGGAGGAAGAACACACTTCATACGTTGAAGTCGGGTCCCAGGTAGATCTCGCGGGCTCTCGGGTCGTTGGCCAGAAACTCGGCCGATCCCTCGCAGAGGACCTCGCCCTTGTGGATGATGTAGCCGCGGTCGATGAGCTTGAGGGTCTCCCGGACGTTGTGGTCGGTGATTAGGATCCCGAGTTTCCGCTCCTTCAGCCGGCGGATGATCTTCTGGACCTCGTGCACGGCGATGGGGTCGATGCCCGCAAAGGGCTCGTCGAAGAGCATGAGACGGGGCCCGGTGACGAGGGCCCGGGTGATTTCGAGCCGCCGTTTCTCACCGCCGCTGAGCTGGTAGGCGTGGCTCTTGGCGAGCGGGGTGAGGTCCAGCTCGTCGAGGAGGTATTTCAGCCGGGTCACACGCTCCTCGCGGCTCCCCTCGCAGGTCTCGAGAATGGCGAGGAGGTTCTGCTCCACGGTGAGCTTGCGGAACACGCTGGGCTCTTGGGTCAGGTAGCCGATGCCCTTCCGCGCCCGGAGATGCATCGGGAGACGGGTGACGTCGGCTTCCTCGAACGAAACCTTGCCGGCGTCGGGCTTCACCGCGCCGACGATCATGTTGAAGCTGGTCGTCTTGCCGGCGCCGTTGGGACCAAGGAGGGCGACGATCTCGCCGGCGTCCACGTGGATGGACACCCCGTTGACGACGCGGCGTCCCTTGTAGGCCTTGGCCAGGCCCTCGACGGTCAGCAGGCGGTTCGGGTCGGCCATGGGATCAGGGCTTGGAGGCGGGCCGGGTCAGGTCCGTGGCGCCCTTCGGCAGGGCGGTGGGTTTGATGACCATCCTGAAGTGCCCCTTGGCATCGAGCTTGTCGTTGGCGCGGTCGAAGGTGATCACGTCGGCCTTGAATGACCCATCGGTCCGCTCCACCCAGGGTTGGCCGAAGGCCGGTGTGCCGGTGAGGGTTACGAAATCGTTGGTACCCGAATAGACGGCGAGCGCGGCGTACACGCGGTTGGTTGCACCGCCGCGAATCGACGACGTGGCGTTGGTCGACGCGGCCTCGGTGAAGGTCATCACAACCTTGTTGCTGGCGATCAGGCGGTCGATCTGGTCGGTGCCCGGGAGGAGTCGGATCCGGAGATCCTCGCAGTCGAGATCCATGCCGCCCGGATAGCGGAACTTCACATTGCCGGAGAAGTGGTAGAACCCCTCCCGGAGATCGAGCGCGCCCTGGTCGGCATCCAGCGTGCCTTCGCCAATGGACTGCTCGGCGGCGGTGAGAGGCAGAGTGAGAGACAGGAGGGCGATGAGGGGGAGACGGGCGGCGGTCATGGTCGGCTTAGCAGGGAGGAGGATCGGGTGGAGAGGCGAAACGTGGCGTGGACGCGGTTGGAGAGGACGAGGCGCTCGGCCTCTTGGTCCCACTGGAATCCCACCCCGCTCAGGGTGAAGGCCCCGCCCGCCTGGGTGATCGACACGGGACCTTCGGAGGTGATCTGGCGGGTGGAGAGGTCCAGGACGCATTCCGGGGCGGAGCCCTGGAGGTTGGGCACGCCCTCGGACGTGTAGGTCTCGAGGCGGAAGTTCTTCACCTTGACGACGGTCACGGACAACGGCTTGTGCTCGGAGCCGGTGAAGAGGGCCACGGTCTTTCCGGCCTTCTTGTAGGGGAATGAGAATCCGGACGCGGCGGTCGGGCCGGCGGGAGACTGGGCATGACCCAGACCGAGGACCAGGGCGATGGCCCCGAGGATGAATGGAAGATGCCTCACGAAGCGTGGTCGGATGCTAGGGAGTCGAGGGGGTGAGGCAAGACGTGACCCGGGATGTGGACCGAGAAGTTCGGTGAGCTCAAGGCGCCGAAGGCGGCGGGAGAGGGGGCTCACACGGCAACGCGGTGACGCGGGGGGAGATGGAAGATCGAAAGGGGGCCGTTTTGAGGACGGCGGTGGATCAGTCAGCGCCCCGTATCTCGGAGTGCGGAAACCCTTGATGGGAGATTCAACGCCAACGGCGTTGAGGCCCTGGTCCCCTAACCGGACCGCAAAAACCGATTCATGAAAGATGCAAGGTCCAACTGGGTCAAAAAGGGATGTCGTCCATGGCTTGCGTCTTTGGTTCGGATCGAGAAGCGGCAGGAAGACGCAGCAGACGGCAGCAGGCAATGCGGCCATCTTCGGAGCCCAGCGCCACAAAATCTCCCGAGGGCGACCATTGGAGCGCGGTCACCGCGCTTTGAAGGCAAAGGAGTCGCTCCGGATCCGTTCCTGGCACAGGTCGCGTGAGCAAAACCAAGCCGGCAGCGTCGGCGGAAGCGAGTAGGTCTGCGTGGGGGTGAAATGCCAGTGGACCGACCATCTCAACATGACCCTCAATTTCAAAACGGTGGTGGTAGTCAGCTCGGGCGTCTGGAAAGCGCCAGAACGTCAAAAGGTCGCCTCCATTTGCGCAAAGGAACTTATGGGAGGGGCTCCATGCCAAGGCGCGGACTCGCCCGTGCCGAACAGAAGTCTGTACCGGGGGAATGTCTCCCTTGACGGACCAAAACAAAACCGATCCACCATGCAAAGCGGCGGCAACGAGATCTTCCGCGCGCCGTACGGCTAGGGCGACAAAAGGATACGCTCCCAAGAGCGCAAATGGCGGCTGCGCGGCGCCGGCATGACAGAGGCGGAGACCTCCATTGGTGGCCGTAAAGAGCCGATCCTTCATCTGCGACCAGACCAGTGCATTCACGGTGCCCTCGTGCCCGGCAAACTCCCATTCCAAGCCGCCATCCTTCCCCCACAACCGCAGATGGCGTCCACTGCCAGTCGCCAATTGGGCCCCGTCAGGCCGCCAGACGACGTGTTCCACCTGCCGACCACCGCCCTCGTGCAAACGAATACGCCGACCGGTGAGCGCATCCCAGACGTGGGCCGATCTGTCGAGTCCGCAGGTGGCGAGTTCATGCGTGCCCGGACGCCAGTTCAGGCCTAGCGCACCCCGCACATGAGTCATGAACGTGGCGACGATCGCGCCGGTCTGGAGCGCCCGCACTTCCACGAGGCCGTTGCCCAGCGTGGATGCCAGGTAGGCCCCATCTGACGACCACGCAACTGCCGTGACGTAATCCAAAGTGGGCCGGGTCCAAAGATGTTCTGCAAGTTCACTCATCGGGCCGCTCATAGCAAAATGGACGAAGAAGGGTGAGCCGTGTCGTCGTGGCGGCACCCGCCACCGCGGCAGGCGTTAGATCCGGTGCCGGGGGGGCGGAGTAGTGGGGGGAATAGGAATAATCTTCCTTGCTCGAACAGCGACTTTAGTGGGGTAAAACTCCGATGGGTCACTACTTCTTGGGATCGAGGTTCTGCATGAGTTCTTGGTCGCTTACCGCGGCTGAGGCGATGCCGACAGTGGGCACCTCGACCTTGCTCACCCAACACAGCGCGTTGAGGATCGTTTTGCGGAAATCATCCTGCTGCCAGTTCTTGTGAAAGTGTCCGCCGGTGAATCCGAAACCGCGTCCGCCATCGGGTCGATCGACGGCCCAGAGCATGGCCTCCCGACGACCTTTTGCCTGCTGGATGTGTGGGTAAGGTCCCTTGGGATACACGTAGGGACCGTCGCGGGTCGCGTCGGACGGCTTCGCAACGAGCAACGGTGTGAACCTCACTCCATTGATGGTCTTCGGACCTGAGGCATCGAACCCCTCGGCGAAGCGCATGTTGAAATACCATTCGTCCCGGATCGTGAAGGGCTTCAGACCGCGGGCGACGGGATGGTCGTGGAAGCGTTCGAAGGCTGCATCCCAGATCGGGTTGCAGGAGAACTGGTGCTCGTAATGCCCGCCGATCCAGCGGCGAAACTCCGTGCCGCCTTTCTCCGTCGGAACTTCGACGCCGTAGTGCATCATGCCGATGCCAGCGCCGCGCCGGACAAGCTTTTCCAGCAGCGCGAGCCGTCCATCCTGCACGGCGGGATGGTTTTCTCCACCGTCGGAGAAAATCACCACCGCATCCGCGTCGGCAAAAGTTGCTTCGTCGCGCACCCAGCCATGCTCGTGCAGTTCAACGCGGAGACCTGGCACCGATCGCATCCGGGTCTCCAGCAGGATGTTTCCGGCGCGAAACTCATGGAGACCTGGACCGTGGCTGGGTTTACCCGCGATGAGCACGAGTTTGCGCGGAGCTCCCGTGGCCGCCGTGGCCCGATGTGCGGCCAAGGGGGCGGACAAGGTTCCCGTGAGCATCAGGCGCAGGAAGGTGGAACGATTGATGGCTGTGTTATTCATGGCGAAAAGACGAGAGCCTACTTTGCAGGTGCCGTGTTGAGCTTCTTAACACGGATTCCGCGGTAGCGAACAAACTTGCCGGCATAATCCTCGGGACTACCTCCGCCGTGGACCTGCAACGCGATGCCTCCGCGAGCCGGGTGCCGCGCTTGGGTTTCGGTCCATTCCATAAACTTCACTCCGTTGATCCAGGTGGTAATTGTTGGCTTTGCACCTCCGGTGATCCGGGCGCGCAGCTCATTCCATTCGCCATGCCGCCAGAACCTTGCCCAGGATTCCGGCAGCACGGGCAGTGGCGTCTGTGGGTTGCCGGTGTTCTTCAACTCGATGGTCGTGACCTGGTCGAGAAAGTTGTAGTTCCGCAGGTGAGGTTTGCCTCCGAGACCTTCGCCGTAGATCCCCATGAGGTTGCCTCCGCGATGATAATCAATCATTGCCTGGTAGGCTTTTCCATCTTCGGTGCTTCGGAGGAAGAGGCCACTGTCGGGGCCGAAATCGTTTTTCATCTCAACGACCACCTCAAAATCGTCGAAATGTTCATCAGTAATGATGATGCCACCGTTGCCAGGAATGTCCTGGGAGCCGTGGATGGCCCCGTTCACAACCTCCCATTTACCGCCACTGGTGTTCTTGCTCGTCTGCGAATGGCCTGTCTTTGCGCTGACATGCCATCCGGATAGCGTCTTGCCATCGAAAAGCGTCTGCCAACTGGCCTTATCGGGCTCGGCTGCGTGGGCGCCGGTGACGAGTGTGACGATGAGTGGGAGGGTAGTGTGGATTCTCATGTTCATGCCTTTTGAGTGGTTTTGGTAAAATTCTATTGGTGTCCCCGCCTCGTCTTCGGCCGCGGCCGCCGCCGGTTAGCTCTGCTAGTCCCCGCTAGATGCCCCTCGCCGCCGCAGCCCCCCGCAGCATGAACTTGGAGGGAAACATGGGGCGGTCGGAAGGCGCCACCAAAGTGACGGGACAGTTTTCTCTGTCGTAAGAATCTTCTGACCGCGTGGGTTCCTCGGGGATCGCGATCCAGCTGAGCCGGCCCGCGTAGGATGGCGGCCTTGATATTCCCGAGAGCCATGAACATGCCGGCGCGCAGCTGAAGTGGGCCAACGCAATCCACCGTCAGTTCAAAAGTGACGCTGCGCATTCGCCCACAACGGTCGACGGGAACGAGTGCGGGCATCCCGTGCGCGGCATCGGACAAGAGGCATTCTAAATCGGTAAACACGAAAGCGGTGCTCATGGTTTCACCATCGGGGTGCCGTCCTGAGCGGTTTGGTAGACCTGCGAAGGTTCGAACACCTTCCTCGTTTCCAGGCTGTTCAGCGCAAAGTCCGTGCGAGGGCCGAGACGCGTGACCTCGCGGAAGAAACATGAACGATAGCCGACGTGGCACGACGCGCCGCCTTCGATCCGGACCCGGAGTAGCATGCAATCCTGGTCGTCGTGCACCAGCACATGCTCGACATGCTGCACCAGACGGCGTTGTTCTCCCTTCCCCCAGAGCTTCTGACGCGAGCGTGACCAGTAGTGTGCCTGGCGGGTAGTGAGGGTCAGGACCAGCGCCTCGGCGTTCATCACGGCGACCATGCGCACCTCAAGCGTGGTGGCGTCCTGGGTGACACACGGGATGAGGCCCCGCTCGTCAGACCTAGGCTGGAGTTGCACGCCCTCCTCGATCTCAAGCAACGTGCCGCGCTGCGGAAACCAAACCCGCTCTATGGGTGCGGACCTCATAACGTCATGCTGCGGGCGCTTCCGCCCGGGGTTCCTGTTCGGCGCGCTCGAACCACTCGATGACCAGGCGGCGATATGCATCGCCATAAAGTCGGAGAAACTGCTCGGTGTGGGGCTCCCTCTTGTAGTTCAACGCGACAAGTCGGTCGGCGATATACTCGCGTGTCAGCAGGATCTGGCACTTGACGGTGATGCAATGGCGCCATGAGGCGTAGCTCCTGGGGATGAATTCGTCTTCAGACATGGGTTCTGATGGTTTTGAACTCCGCCACCCCACGAACAGCACGGTCTTCGCTGCGGCGGGAAGTCTGGCGTTGTGAAGGGGTGGCTTCCGAAAGCGTTGGAACTCGAAGTCTCCGGGGTTCATCATCTGGGACCTGGCGGCAGTTGTTCCACGAGATAGCGGGCAATCAACGACATCACGTGCACCGTCGTGCCCTTGCCCTCGCGCAACCCATGGTCGCGATTCGGATAGGTCATGTAGTCGAACCGTTTGCCCAGCTCAATCAACCGGTCCACCAAGCCCTCCACGATCTGCAGGTGGGTGTTATTCTCGCCCGTTCCGTGGATGATCAACAACTTTCCCTTCAGGCCTTCGGCATAGTTGATTGCTGCAGCCCGGCGGTAGCCGTCGGGATTCGTCTCCGGAGTCTTCATGTAGATCTCCTGAAACCATGCGTTGTAAAGATGGGGTTGGGGTTTCGGCACGACGGCGATGCCCACGTGATAGACATCCGGTTTGCGAAACAGGGCGTTCAACGTGTTCGAACCGCCGCCACTCCAGCCCCAGATCGCGACACGGGATGGATCCACGTAGGGTCGGGTACGGGCCAGTTCCTGGATCGCGGCGGCCTGCTCTTCCGTCGAGAGCGGGCCAAGGCTGCCATGGACCACCCGGCGCCACGCGGCTCCCTTGGGGGCTGGCGTCCCGCGATTGTCGATGGAAATCACCAAGTAGCCCAGCCCTGCAATCGTCCGGTGGAAATCAGCCTGCGCCGCCCCCCAATCGTCCAACACGGTCTGGGCGTGGGGTTCGCCATAGACATAAACAAATACGGGGTACTTCTTCGACGGATCAAATTCGGGCGGCTTGATCATCCAGGCGTCCGCAACAACGCCTCCGCCCAGATCCAGGCCGAAGAACTCCGTGGGTTGCGGGATCAAGGGCTTCATCTTGTTTCGCAGGGCCTCGTTGTCTTCAAGCACGCGCACCCGGCTGTGGTCGGAAAGTCTCACGAGCTCGGTCACCGGCGGCCTGTCAAAGGTCGCGTAGGTGTGGAAGGCCCACTTGGCGTTGGGAGAGAAGTCATAGTCATGCGTGCCGGATTGATCCGCGGGTGTGACCCGTTCCGGCGCGCTCGTCCCGTCGAGCTGCACGCGATAAAGGAATCTCTGTGTCGCGTTGGTCGGCGAGGCGTAGAAGTAGAACCAGCCCTCGGCCTCATCCACGACCGCCCGTTTAATGACATCGAACTGACCGGGCGTCAGCAGCGCCAGCTCCTGACCTTCCCGGGACCGGATATAGGCGTGCCGCCAGCCATCCTTCTCCGAGAGGATGAGCAAGGCCTTCCCTTCACGAATCCATGTCCAGCCGGCGTTGCTGGACTGGCTGGCGTCCACCCAAGTGGGATCGGTCTCACGAAAGATGGTCTGGAGAGCACCCGTTCGGATGTCGGCCAGCAGGAATTCGCGTTCATTTCGAAAGCGGCTCAACTTCTCGACCAGGAGTTCATGCGAGTTCCCCGCCCACTCCACCGGCCCGAGGTAGAAGCCCTCTGCCGGCATCGGAATCGGCAACCAGCGGATCTCCTTACCCTGCGGATCGACCACGCCCACCCGTAGGGTCGGGATGGCTCCGCCCACGCGGGCGAAACGATCTTCTCGTACGGTTGGGTAGGAAGGATCACCGGGAACCAGCACCGACCTGAGTTTCACCGCCGACTCGTCGGACTGCACGAAGGCGATGCACGTTCCATCCGGACTCCACGCGGCGTCATGATTCGAAATGGGTCCATCGGGGACATTCCTGGTCAGCGGAGTCTTCTCGTCCCTGTCCGCAGGCCGCACGTAGAGGTTTCCCGCCTCTGAGATCACAATGCTTGCGCCATCTGGAGAAGTTTGGCCGGAGCCCCCGGAGGTGATCTCCTCACCGAGCACGGTTCGCTTGCCATCCACCACCCCGTAGCGCACGCGAACCTTTCCTGTGGTGCCAGGCTCAGATTCCAAGACGACGTAAGCTGAGCTGTCCTTCGTCCATTCCGCCCGGAACCTCTTCGGCCGGAATTCACCCCGATCATAGACAGCGCGCAGTCGTGACTCCGCCTGATCGAGGAGCGCCTTGCGGGGCTGTTGACCGTGGACACGCGGGAGGGCAAGCGCGGCAACAAGACCGACCCAGGGGGAAAGGCGAGACACGGGTGGCTTTCGTCTGGCGGAAGGACGAGGGCGGAGACACCGGGCGGATGAAGGGAGCTCAAGGTCACGCCGACTCCGGGGCATCAGGCGTCCATCGCGGCCAAGAGCGGCCGCAACGAGCGCTGCCAGACCGCGCCACAGGTGAACAAGGCAGGAGGGGATCATGATTTGTGGATGAAGGAGGGTGTACTGGTTGAAGCCCGCCTTCATTTTGATGGACCGGACCGGACGACCGGAGTCGCCAGCAGCGGTTTCGTTGAGACCAATGGGCATGGGCTAGCGTGTCGGAGTCGTCTGGAACCGTTGTTCGGCCTCTTCCGGTGCGAGGACCTTTCGCGTCCAACGCGGGAAGGGATCGGGAAACACCGACCACGCGTCGGGTCCCAGGGCCATTTCATCATCGGTGAGCAGGCAGGCGTCGAATCCCGCCCGGACTTTGCCTTCATCCATTCCGATGCCGATCACCACGATCTCCTGTCGCCGGTCGCCCCAAGGCTTCTCCATCAGTTTGAGCACTTCGCGAACCTCCTCATCGCGATCGGGCCAGCGAGACTTGGGAATGGTGTCCCACCACTCGCCCGCGGGTTGGTTGCGGCAGACTCCGCCGGCCTGGGACCATGCGCCGATGAAGTCCATGCGGGTTGCCAGCCAGAAGAAACCTTTGCTGCGGATCACCCCAGGCCACGCCGTCGCAAGCCACCGATGAAAACGATCCGGATGAAATGGGCGCCGTGACCGGTAGACGAAGCTCGAGACTCCAAACTGCGTGGTCTCCGGAATATGCTCGCCCTCCAGTTCCTTCATCCATCGAGCACCTCGGGATGCGGATTCGAGGTCAAAGAGGCATGTATCGAGAATCGACTGAAGCGGAACCCGGCCGAACTCGGTTGGGACGAACCGGGCGTTGGGATTGAGTGCAAGAAGGATTCGCGCCATGTCATTGGCACGGTCGTTGTCCACCAGATCGAGTTTGTTGAGGATGATGACGTCGGCAAACTCGATCTGGTCCACCAAGAGGTCCGCGATGCTGCGCTGATCGGTCTCATCACGATGCAGTTGCCGGTCCTTGAGCGATTCAAGCGATTCGAAGTCCCGCGAAAGATTGAAGGCGTCCACGACGGTGACCATCGTGTCGAGTTTCGCGACGTCGGAGAGCAGCCGCCCGGTATTGTCTGGGAAACTGAATGTCTGGGCGACCGGCAGGGGCTCGGAGATGCCGGAGGATTCGATGAGGAGGTAGTCGAACCGCCCTTCCTGTGCCAGGCCTGCAACCTCCTTGACTAGGTCCTCGCGCAACGTGCAGCAGATGCAACCGTTACTCATCTCAACCAATCGCTCCTCGCCGCGGCGCAGGGCGGCTCCGCCGTCACGCACAAGAGAAGCGTCAATGTTCACCTCGCTCATGTCGTTGACGATGACAGCGACGCGGCGTCCTTCCCGGTTATGGAGGACATGGTTGAGCAAAGTAGTCTTGCCAGCACCGAGAAACCCGGACAGCACGGTGACGGGAAGGCGTTTGCCGGGAGTGGAGGAGGTAAGGGGCATCGAAGTCAGTAGGCGTGGCCGGCAGGGTCAATAACAAGGAGTAGGCGAGCATGGCGGTCGCAACACCCAGGATGACTTCGGTGGACGAGCCCCATGGTTTTGCCACCTGGCCATAGGCGCCCCTTGAACAAGGCAACAGCACCAGTGGGCATGGTGCGAATGCAGGCAGGATCTGGAACGATTGCCGCATTCGCCTCGGCGGGGGTCCGGCCCTTCAAGCCGAGTTCGTTCGGGCAGACATGCCGTTCATCAGCCCATTGGGTACCGGCACCCGTGTAGGTGCAAAGAAGGCGCGCGGGCAGCGAGTCCACGTGGAAAGCCGGGCAGGCAACATCCGCGACTCGATTGAAACGCAGGCGGACCTTTCCGCAGTCCAGAATCTTTGCGACGTCCTGGGCCAGCGCAGCGAAGTCCTGCATGAGCCAGTGCCGACCATCAGCCCACGTGCCACTCCTGAAAAAGGCGTGTCGGGAAAGCACCGCGAGCAGGGGATCTCCCGGCGCGGCGGTGATGTCCATGGCGACCGATTTCCGTGGGGCTATCAGTGATAGTAGGAGTGCGGTGACCGGGGCCGGTAGGGAGCGTGTCCAGAGAACAAGATTTAATCCGGATTTCGGTATCTTGCGCAGCACCGCACGGTCGGTGCTGGTCATTGCAGTAGAAGCGGCTCCGGTGGCAGGGGGTGCAGAACGCGTCTTCCGGGCGACGGGTGCTCGTCGACGGTCGACGCGGCCGGGGGGAAGCAGGGTTAGGGTTGGCATGGCGATTGAGCAGGTTCGTCGGGGGCTCAGAAGACCCGGAACTCCCTGGATGGAAACGGAAGTACGAATATGCGGATCAGGCTTCAGGCAGATTAACCAAGAAGGGACCTGCAGATGTGGTCGATACGTTCCGGGGCACGGTTCCTCACGGAACGACGGTGCTCTCGCGTTGAGTTCTCGATGGAGAGACCACTGCTGTTATCCCGCCGAGCGTTTCGGTTTTCTAAACTCGGCATTCGGATAAGAGCGTCCGGTTGATGTTCTGTGGCACGTTGGTTTCCGAAGCTATCGGCAAAGTTGACGCGAGCGGAACCCTCGGTGCAGTCGCAATGTGCGAGCAACCCGGCCAAGCCCCCGACTGCCACCACGCCGGGTACGTGGGTACCGTCCCAGCCAAGGCAGGTCGCGACCTCGGTCAGAGGGGCGCCGACCGCCTCTGCGAAATCGCGGTTCCGCAGGAGGCTGGATGAAGCCGTCATGGCTAGCGCAACAGGTCCGGAAACCTCTTCCTTCATCTTAGGAGTCGGTGAGTGCTGCAACCGTTTACGCCGCAGCATGAAGCACGACCGGCGTAAGAAGCGGAGGGCTTCGGAGAGCCGGGCGACCGGGTTGCGCGCCGGATGTTGAGATGGCCGCCTTGAATCAGGCGGCGCACCGGTTGCCCGGTCTGCGGCTCGTGGGTCAGCGCCGCATCCTTCATGGACTGTTTTGCTTCAAATCTGCGAGGTGGCTCTGTCGGGTCGGTGGGGACTGTTTCGTAGATGTAAACGGGCATGGATGGTTCAGTTGGATTCTTTCAAACTTTGACCGTCGGACGAGACGCCGGGAGTCGCAATCACGGTATCGCGGTCGTGGACGGATGGATCGCTTTTAGGGCGACCGGCTGGCTACAGTAGGGGAGTTGCCACATTCGGTAATTCTCAGCGCTCGTTCTCGTTCAGCGGCTGGATCTGTCTCCAGTCGGGGAATGGATCGGGTAGCGCAGACCACGCGTCAGGTCCAGCTCGCATCACGCGGGGTGATAGCAGACAGGCGTCGAGCGCGGCGCGCATACGTTTTTCGTCCAGCTGCTGCCCGATGAAGACGAGTTCCTGCCGACGATCGCCGAACGGTTCCTCGGAGAGTCGTCGGATCTCCTCGAGTGAAGCGGCGTCAGTCGGCCAGTAGTCCTTGTCTACAGCCGCCCACCAAAAACCGGCGCATTGATGCGCGCCCGTGCCCCCAGCTTGTTGCCACAGCCCGGCGTGTTCCATTCGAGTGGCCAGCCAGAAGTAGCCTTTGCTGCGCAGAAGTCCGGGCCAGTCCCGATGGAGAAACTTCCAGAACTTTTGTGGGTGAAATGGCCGCCGTGCACGATAGACGAAGCTGCCGATCCCGTATTCCTCTTTCTCCGATTGCTCTTCGCCACGCATGACCTTCATCCAGCCGGGAGCCTGCTGCGCGGCAGCGAAGTCGAAACGCCGAGTGTCGAGAACTTCCTTCAGAGGCACCCGCCCCTGCTCGGACTCGACGATGTGGGCGCGCGGATTGAGTTTTGCGAGAATGGTGCGCAGGGATGTTCGCTCTGCAGGCGTGGCGAGATCGGTTTTGTTCACGACGATCACGTCGCAGAACTCGACCTGGTCGATGAGCAGATCCGTGACGGTTCGTTCATCTTCGGAGTTCAGGGCCGCACGGCGTTCCTTGAGTGAGTCGGATTTCTGGAAGTCCCGCAGGAAGTTCTTTGCATCCACAACCGTCACCATCGTGTCGAGTCGTGCGACTTTGCCCAGCGTTTTGCCTTCGGTGTCTTCAAAGGTGAACGTCTCCGCGACCGGCAACGGCTCGCTGATGCCGGTGGACTCGATGAGCAGGTAGTCAAACTTCTGCGCCTTTGCGAGCTTGCTGACTTCCTGGAGGAGATCCTCGCGAAGAGTGCAGCAGATGCAGCCGTTCTGCATCTCGACGAGTTTCTCCTCGGTCCGTGAAAGTTTTGCGCCTCCCGCAGCCACCAACGCACCATCGATGTTCACCTCGCTCATATCGTTGACGATGACCGCGACGCGTCGGTTCTCGCGATTGTGCAGCACGTGGTTGAGCAATGTGGTCTTGCCCGCACCAAGAAATCCCGACAGGACAGTGACCGGGATTCGCTGGGGTGCTCGGCGCGCACGGCGATTGGGTCGACGGAGTCGGTCCGAAGGATGGCGTTTAGTTTTCATGAAAACTCGGGAAGTTTGGAGCGCTTCCGAAAACCCGGTGGGGTCCTGTGGCGAGAAGACGCCGCGATAGACAGGGTGCTGAAGCCCGCATATTCCTTGAGGTGCGGTAGTGGCCGCACGAACCCGCACCATCGAGAAAAGGACCACCGGCCTGAGGGTTTCCGGGCCCAAGCGGGAGCCCCCTTCCGAGGAAAAAGCACATCACATCGGATTGCCGAGAACTGGGCCTCCAGCGGTCCGTGATGCGGCGGGAATTCATATGTGCGGGCATTGGCTGGACTGGGCGTCGCCCTCAGGAATCGGTCGCGAGCCCGGCTATGACGGCGGGTGGCCCGCCCCGAGGCAGGCTCGAACAGGCAGAAACCTGACAAGACGTGGATGGGAGTTTGCATTGATGCAAATTATTTGCAAGAAGGTTCGAGCTGAGAAGGGTTCCAAGGGGAAACTGACCCTGGCAATGGCCGTTGAGCGCTCGAGGATAGGGGACGGGTTCAGTTGGAATTGACTGATTCACAACAGGATGTTTTCGACTGGCAGGATTTTGAAACCGGCATGTAGAGTATTCAGGCCGGTGGGACCGGACCTTGACTGACCGCCGTTGTCAGTTTGATCCCTCAGCCTTGTCCCTCACCAAAAACCGGAATGCTATTTGGGCCCAATCGATCCTTCCGCATTCACCCGCCTTCATGGGGATAGGTGCGGGAAATCTGGAGAAAATTTCAACTAGGTTCGCTGAAACCGTTGATCCAATTGGTGGAGGCGGCGGGAGTTGAACCCGCGTCCCTGACAAGCTTACCGCCGATGACTACATGCTTAGTCGGCCAAGGGTTTTCTGCGGGATCGTCATGGGCCGACAGCAACCGAACCCGCCTAGCTCGCATGAAGAATCCCAGTCGGCGGCGCGCGAACTCCGACGCCGACCCCGCCTGCTGATGGCGTTCGTTCCCCGTAGCAGGCGTTCAGGGACGAACGTCACGGCCTTAGGCCGCGAGAGCCAACTCTTCGTTAGCAGTTGATGTTTGACCCGATGATTAACGAGGCCAACGGATCATCCTCGGCATGCCGCCGGTGGCAGGATTACCAGGTCGAAACCAGTACGCCCCCCCGAACTGACGCCGCCACCCTCGGGGTCGGGTGGGCTCGAGTCAACCGTCGCGTGCCCCGGATCCTATCGCCTCACGATGAGCTCGGAGGCCGCGAAGCGCACCTTCGGCGCCTTGCTGTAGCCATCCTCGGAGGAGCGGTATCCCGCGGCGCACCCCACCACGGTCGCATACCCGGTTCCCTTGAGGCCGAGGATCTCGTCGTACTTCGCCGGGTCGATACCCTCGAGCGGACAGGTGTCGACCCCGATCACGGCCGCCGACGCCATGAACTGTCCGAGTGCGATGTAGACCTGACGTGTCGACCAGGCATCGACCGTTCCCGTGGCCGTGGCCGTGTCGACGAAACCCGTGATCACGGACCGGTATCCCGAAAGGGCCTCGAGGGGACGTCCCGTGATGGCCGAGGAACATTGGAGGTAGCGATCCACATCCGCGTGGTTGAGACCCTGTCGGACGGTCAACACCACCAGATGGGAGCAGTCCTTGGGTTGCGACTGCCCCCAGGAGGCGGCGACCAGCTGGGCCTTGAGGGCCGGATCGGTGACCACGACGAACTTCCACGGCTGCAGTCCGAAGGAACTTGGGCTCAGGATGAGGGCCTGCTCCAGCGCCGACCAGGTCTCGGTTGGGATCGTGCGGGTGGGATCGAACTTCTTGGTGGCGTAGCGCCAGCGGAGTGCGGTGAGGAGGGAGTCGGTCGAGATGGGATTCATGGAATGTGTGGCCGGAGCCGGGGCCGCAGGTTAATCGAGGCTCTCGGCTCGGCAAGATGGGTGCTGGAGCTGGGGAGAGGTTGGGCGTGGGGTGTGTGGGTGCCTGGGAGGCACCCAGTGGCCCAGGGCACTGGGCCACCCACCAGGGCGGTGGGTGATGCCGTGCCCTGCAGCACTGGGCGCGGGAGCGCCCACCCCGCGAGGCGGTGCTGACCTGAGGGGACAGCGGGTGAGTGGGGTGAGGTGGAGTGGACTGGAGGCCGGGAGAGATTGGGCCTGCGGATGCGGGACTGCGGGCGCAGAGCACGAGTCCACCCACCGGGGTCAGAACGCCGCCCTGACGGACAACGCCACGACGGCCGACGTGTCGGCGCCGGCCGAGGTGAGTTGGTTGCCGGAGGCGTTGCGAAACGTGTACTGCTGGAAGATCCGGGCGCCGGCCGAAAGCTGGACCGTGAACGTGTCGTCGAGTCGGCACTCGGTCCCGACCTGGACTGAGCCCGCGCGGTTGCGGAGTGAACCGTCGGGGATGGTGGAGTCGGTTGCGAATCGGGTGAAGGTGTCCACGAAACCGCCGAGGCCGAAGACGCTCCAGCGTTCCGTGAGCTGACGCCCCAGCCGGATGCCGAGCGTGGGGCCGTTGATCGCGTCCGCCACGTTGCCGCCAACGAGGTTCCAGTCCGGGTCGATCTGCCAGTTGAAGCCGAGCAGCGGGACGAGGAGAAAGGCCTCCCCGAGGCGTTGGGCGCCGGTGACGCCGACGGCGAGACGAAATTCCGGGGTCCATTGATAGATCACCCCTCCCGCGCCACCCCACATCGTGGCCGATCTGATCGAAGTTCCCACCCCGCCGCTGGTGAGCCACGAGGCTCCGGCGAACAGGCGCCATTTGTCGTCGATCCGATAGCTGAGCCCCGGTGCCACGCGGGTGGCGATCACCTGACCGAGAGGGGACTGGATCCCAGGGTAGAGACGGTCGAGGTTACGGAAATCGTATCCCCGGTTCTCAGCACCGACGCCGATGCTGCCACTCAGGTCACCCGAGATCGGAAACGGCACCTGGGCCTGAAGTCCGGCCTGGTAGAACCCCGCCTCGGCTCCGTTCCCGCCGAGGGATGAGGTCGAGATATATTCGCTGAAGATCTGGGTTGCGATCGGCGGACGGCCGCCGTCGGTGGACGCCGTCCAGGCCGCCTGCTGGGCGGAGACAAGGGTCGGGGCCGCCAGCAGAAGCGTGGCGACGACGGCGCAGGGGCAGGAACTTGTGGAGGGCATGACGGGCATTTCGGTGGCGATAGTGTCCGGGATCGGTGCGGATGCAACCGCCGCACCGGTGGGGAGATTCTGGGACTGGACGCTGTAGATTCTGGTCCAGGGTCGCCTCCGGTGTCCGGAACATGACTGTGACCTACTGGCTGTGGTGGCTTGGGGGCTGGGCTTTGCGGGGACCGCGACACTCTATGCGTGGCTTCGGGGCGTCCCCCTGGGCGTCTCCGGACTCCTTGAACGGTCGATCCTGGGCTCGGGGCGGAAGACCGAAGCCGGTCCAGCGGCGGGAGGAGGCTGCGGCGTCCCGAAATCGGCTTCCGCTCCGACGTCCACCTCCGCCTGCTTTGGCTCGGAAACACCCACGCCCGAGCGCCTGCCCTCCCTGGTGTTTGGCGTGTCGATGATGGTGGGTGGCGCGTTGGCCGGTTGGGTTGGGGGACAGGGTTGGGGGAATCTCCGCATGGCCCCGGAGTTCCACCGGTTCTTCGGGGACGGTTGGGCGGCGGTCGCGGTCCTGTTCGGAGGCGGGATCCTGGTCGGGTTCGGCACCCGGTGGTCCGGAGGCTGCACCTCGGGCCACGGACTCAGCGGATGGTGCGGCTCCTGATCGATTGCGAGCTGGGAGCAGCCGTGGAGCGGACCTCCGCGGTGCTCGAACTCGTGGAACGTTATGACCGCGAGTGTGACCGACGCCTGCGTCGTCGCGGACTGCTGGGGTTCGACGATCTCAAGGGTCTGATGAGCGGCTGGATGACCGGTCCGGGTGCCGGACTGGGTCCAGACCGCATCGACTTCCGACTGGATGCCCGCGGCCGGCACTGGTTGCTGGACGAGTTCCAGGACACGAGTCCGACCGAATGGCGCGGACTGGAGCCCCTGCTCGACCGGGCGTCCAAGGACCCGGAGGGCTCCCTCTTCGTGGTGGGCGACGTGAAACAGGCGATCTACCGATGGCGTGGCGGGGAGGTCGGCCTCTTCGATGAGTTCGAGCGCAGGTACCAGGGGGATCTCGCGGTGTTCACGATGCCCGAGTCCCATCGCTCCTGCGACGCGGTCCTCCAGCTCGTCAACGGGATCTGTGGCCATCGTGAGGCGATCGGATCGGTCCTGGGGTCGGAGGTCGTCTCCCAATGGCCCTGGGAGACCCATGTCCCGGCGGAGGCCAGGATCACCGGACTGAGCCGGGTGGAGGTTGTGCCTAGGGAACTGAAGGATCGCTTGGACCGGACTGTTGTCCTGCTGCGGGAGATCGGCATTCCCAACCTGGATCTCAGCTGTGGGATCCTGGTCCGTACCAATGACGAGGTCCGACAGGCGGCCGAACGACTCCGGCTCGAGGGTATTCCGGTCGTGGAGGAGGGAGTGCGACGTCCGGCAGACGACAATGTCGTCGGCGTGGCGTTGAAGGCCCTCCTCGGCTGGTTGGCCGATCCGGCGGACACCCTGGCCCGGGGCATCGTCCGGATGTCGCCCTTCGAAGGGGTCCTCGCATCGCGATGGGGTCGTGACGGGGCAGGGGTGCCGGAAACGTCGACCGGCGAGGCGGCGGCGGTCGTGGTCGACTGGAAGGCCTGGGAGGGATTGATGGAGGAGGCCGGAACCCGTGGGTTCGCCGGGATGGTGGAGCGTCTTGTGGAGCCGCTGTGGGGGGGATGGTCCGGGTTCAGTCGGTGTCGTGCCGACGACCTGATCGGCGCCCTGGCGGCGTTCGATGCCTCGGGAGGGGCCGGGGCCCGTGCCGCGCTGCGGTCGATCGAGGGTCTCGAGGTCTCCCAGCCCCCGGGTGCGGCTGCGGTCCAGGTCATGACCATCCACAAGTCGAAGGGACTCGGGTTCGACGTGGTGATCCTGCCCGAGGTCGAGGACGAGGCCATCCCCAACGCGTCACGGTTCCGCATCGCCCAGGGCGAGGGCTGGTCCCTCGACACCCCCGCGGCCTGGGTGCGGGCCCAGGTGCCCGCACTGAGGGACCTTGAGGAGTCCTGGGGAATCACCCAGCGGTACGACGCCCTGTGCCTGCTCTACGTGGCCCTGACCCGCGCCAAGCGGGGGCTGTATGTCCTGATGCCGGACGCGTCCGGGACCGCGGTGAACCGTCCGTCGTTGGCCCAGCTCATCCGGACCGCATTGCCGGCGGCCGACGGCAATGTCCTCTGGCAGCAGGGGGATCCCCTCTGGATGCGTGCCGTGGCACCGGTATCCGTCCGACAGGACCCGCCCGCTCCGGTCCTGACCCCGTCACGGCCTCTGCAGGACAGGTTGACCGCGACCTCGGCCAAGCGGCGCTCTGGTTCCGCACCGGCGCACTCCCCCATTGGCATGGAACTCGGCACTGCCTTCCATGCGGCCTTTGAGAGCGTGGGCTGGATCGATGAGGAGACACCGGTGCTGTCCAAGGACGACATCGGTTCCCGGGTGCTGGACCTCGTCACGGATCCCGGACTCCGGGAGCACTTCGAGCGCCGGGGTCGGGCGGTCGTGCTGCATCGCGAGCAGCCGGTGGAGGCGATGCTCGACGGACAGTGGTTCAGCGGCGTGATCGATCGGCTCCACGTCCATGAGGACGGGAAGCGCGTCGAGGTCCTCGACTTCAAGACGGATGCCGTCGAGTCGATGGAGTCCCTCGTGGAGCGGTATTCCGGCCAGATGGAGGTCTATCGCCGAGTGATGTCCGAAGTCTATCCGGGGGCGCAGGTGGAGTGTCGGCTCCTGAGCACCCGTCTTCGGAAGGTGATCCGGGTTGAACCCCCAGGCTGAGGTTCCTGGAGATTTCCGACTACGCCTTCGACGCCTTGGCGTCCCGGATGTGGACCCAGCAGTGCACGTGGGGGTCGCCGCGGAAGTACCAGAGCATCTGCGGGCCCTCGATCTGCCAGACGTCCCAGACGCCGTCCCCGCCGAGGTCCTGCTGCTTGAAGTAGGCGACGCTCAGGTTCTCGAGTCCCTGGGATTCGACGAGCCGCATCGACTCCTCGGCGTCGACGCGTCGGAACGGCTTGAGCAGGTCCTTCATGACCTCCCGCATCAGCTGTCGCTGGTCCGGGCTCATCTCGGAGGCCGACAGTCCCGCCAGGCCCTCGCGCCGACCGGTCAGGCGGACCGTCTCGGCTCCGCGTTCGGGTCGGCTGCGGCCGTCGACAAGCGCGGTGGATCGCTGGCGGCCGTCGAGTGCCTGGAACAGCTCGTTCACCCGTCGGGCCTGGTACCAGAAGACGTTGCCGGGATGGTCGGAGGGTTCCTCATCGTGGGGCCCCGACTGGTGCCCATAGAAGATCGGCCCACCGAACGCCGCTCCCTTCACCGAGTCGCCGTCGCAACGCCGGGTGCAGTGCCGTCCGGTCAGCACCAGCTCGAATGCCCCGGTGCCGGGTCGACCGAATAGGGCCACCGAGGTGCCGGCTTCGAAACCCTTGCCCTCCGAGTCCTCGACCATCTGACGCATCATGGCGTCGGCGTGCTCGGGGTGATGCAGGGAGCGGAAGATCTGTCGGACGAGGTCCTGCTGGTCGGGCCGCAGGACGTCCCGGACCGAGCGGCCGGTGATCATCCAGTTGTTGTCGACCTTCTGTCGGAGCGGGTCATCGAAGTCGCGGCAGATCACCCGACGCTGGGCGTCGTCGAGCGAGCCGTGCAGTTGTGCGGCCAGCGTCTCCGAGTCGGGTGTCGACGACTTCGCGGCGTCGCCGAGCAGCGTGAGTGGCAGCGCGGCTGCGGCAGAGGCCAGGAAGGTCCGACGGCTGAGGGAGAGGTCGACGCGGGGACGGACGATCGGATCGGGATGGGGGACCATGGAGGAGACCCTAGCGGATCGCGGCCGGGGAAGGGAACCCGATAGTCCGGCCGGCGATGGGGATCCACCTCCGGGCGCGCTCAAGGTCGCTTCGCGAAATCCGGCTTCGAGTCCCCATCGGTATCCAGTTTGGCGAGATCCAGGAAGACATAGGGCCGCTGGTACGCCTCACGGTCGCCTCCGGCGTAGCTGACCCAGAGGCGTAGTCCGGTGGCGTCGAAGACCGCGTTCATCACGCTGCCCCCCTTGATCGGGATGCTGTTGGCCAGGGCGATCATCTTCTCGCCGTTCAATCGGCCCAGGTCGGCACTCAAGGCCGGGAACACGCCGCGTTCCTCGTCGTGGTAGACGGCGCAGGAAAGGACCTTCGGGGCGACCTCGTCCGACGGATCGTTGTCCCCCCAGATGTCGATCTCCGGCCGGGCCCGCCCACCGCCCGTTGCCGCCCGGATCTTCACCGAGCGCTGGTCGGTCCGCCCGTCGCCGAAGACGAAGTGGTACCGCTTGGTGGGCGGGATCCGGCCGAAGAGGTCGAGGGTTTCCGACAGCGTGTCGGCATCGTAGAGGAGGGTCCGGAACCACGCGGTGAAGTGCGGGGCATGGAGGTTGTAGGGCATCTCCTTGGCGGAGGCGTCGCCGATCTCCGACAGGACCACCCCCGCGGCATTCATTCCGCAGTGGGCACCGATGAATCCCGCGAAGGAGGGGGTGGCATGGGGCAGGCCGTCGGACGGCAGGTAGACGACGATCACGGGGAACTCGTGGGCGCCGGCGCGGAGGGACCAGTCGAGGTTCCGGGTCTGATAGAGATGACCGTCCTCGGTGGCCTTCCCCCAGGCCGCGATGCTGCTGCAGGAGTAGGGCATGAGGAGGGGCAGGCAGTGTACGTGCTGGAGGAGGCGGACGGGTTGTCCGCTCCCTTCGGCGAGTCCGACCAGTTGCTGGAGCACTCTCGGATCGGTGTAGCCGGCGGTGGTGGCCCAGGCGAGGTCGAGCGTGGCGTCGTCGACCTTCAGCTCCTGCTTGAACCCGGCGACCGCGGCCGGTGCGAGGCGGGAGATTTCGGCCCGCATCAACTGGCCGAGCTGGCGTCCCATCTCGTGGGGCGTGCCCCGGACCACCACGACCGGCACTTCGACCTCCCCGTTTCGGACGACAAACCGGTGGCCGCCCCCTGCGGTCGCGGCCGGGGTTGTTGAGGACCGGACCGCGGCGGGGGCCTGTGCGCCCGATCCAGTCCCGCGGAGGGTGTCATCCTTAGTGGAGTCGGCCCGGAGGGACAGGACCGCGAGCAGCAGGAAGGGTAAGGGTCGCATGGGGGTGAGAACTTCCGGGGAGTTTGGCTGATCCCGGCTGGGAGTCGATGGCGGGATTTGGAGTCGGATCAATGCCCCGGGACCTGCTTGAGTTCCGCCGGGAGGCGTCTGGGCTTCTCGTGGAGGTTGGTGCAGACGTGATAGGTCTCACCCTCGACCTTCAGCGTGCCGTCGGGGCCCAGCACCCGGTAGCCGAAGGTCAGGCGGATGCCGTCGGCCCGGATCGGGAACACCTCGATCTGAAGCAGTTCATCATACCGTGCCGGCGACTTGTACCGGAGCTGGACCTCGATCACCGGAAAGAGGTATCCGGCCTCCTGCCAGTCGGCGAACGTCCTGCCGAGGGACCGGAAATATTCGCCGCGGGCCGCCTCCAGCAGTTGCAGGTAGCGGGCGTAGTAGATGTGGTTCCCGAGGGTGCAGTCGGCATAGACCACCCGGTGGGGATGCCGGAACGCCGGGGTGGTGGGAGTCGTTGCGGGCGCTGTCGGCTTCATGGCTCCGGGAAGAATTGCGAGGATGGAGCCCGGGGTGAAGGACGTTCCTTGGACGTCCCCGGCTTCATCCGGTTCGTCGGACCCGGGGTCTTCGGGTCCGTGGTATTGGCAGGTGGACCGGACCCGGTCTAGCGTGAGGGACGTCGTGAGCGCATTCGGCATCCCCCAACGGCTGGACTCGGCCCTCGAGACCCTCGGATCCATCGCCCAACTGCTGGGCGAGGTCCTGCGGTCGTTCCGGTACCAGCGCCCCTCGTGGTCGGAGTTCGTCCGGCAGCTCTACGTCGTGGGGGTCAAATCCCAGAGCGTGGTCATCACCACCGGGGCCGCGACCGGCATGGTCCTGTGCGCGCAGACATTCTTCCAGTTCCACAAGGTCCGCCTCGACACCGCGACGGGGGCGGTCGTGAGCGTCGGCATGGCCAGCGAACTCGGGCCGGTGCTCGCGGGTCTGATGCTCACCGCCCGGGTCGGGGCCTCCATGGCCGCGGAGCTGGGCACCATGCGGGTCACCGAGCAGCTCGACGCCCTCCGCACCCTGGCCACCCATCCTGTGGACCACCTGGTGGTCCCGCGACTGCTGGCCCTCACGGTCGCGGCCCCGCTGCTGACCGGTGAGGCGGTCCTGACCGGCATCATCGCCAGCTATCTCGTGGGGGTGAAGCTGCTGGGGATCGAGGGCGCGTACTACCTGGCCTACGTCAACCGCTACACCTCGTTCGGGGACATCTCGATCGGCCTTGTGAAGTCCGTGCTGTTCGGCGCGACCATTGCGCTCATCTGCTGCTACAAGGGCCTGACCTGTCCGGAGGGTGCCGAGGGGGTGGGCCGGGCCACGACCGAGGCGGTCGTGGCGGCGAGCATCACGGTGTTGGTGTCGAACTTCTTCCTCACCCTGCTGCTGACCCGGCTGCTGGGCTGGAACTGACCCCGGATTCTGCCATGGCGATCATCGAGGTCCGGGATGTCTGGAAGAGCTTTCGGGGAACGCCCGTCCTCAAGGGCGTCTCGCTGTCGATCGAGGCCGGCGAGGCGGTGGTGATCATCGGACGCAGCGGCGGCGGCAAGAGCGTCCTGCTCAAGCACCTGGTCGCGCTGCTGCAGCCCGACCGGGGCGAGGTCCGCATCCAGGGCACGGACCTGTGCCGCCTCGACGAGCGGGCGCTCCTGGCGGTCCGACGCAACTTCGGGATGCTGTTCCAGGGGGCGGCGCTGTTTGACTCGCTCAACGTCTTCGAGAACGTGGGCTTCGTCCTGCTCCGGGAGAAGCGCCACACCCCGGGCGAGGTGCGTCGTCTGGTGGCCGAGGCGCTCGAGCGGGTCGAGCTGCCGGGCATCGAGGACAAGAAGCCCTCCGAGCTCTCCGGCGGCATGCGCAAGCGGGTCGGCCTCGCCCGGGCGATTGTCTACAAGCCCTCGATCCTCCTCTACGACGAGCCCACCACAGGACTCGACCCGATCGCCGGCGCGCGGATCGATGGGGTCATCCGTCGCATCTGGCAGCAGCTCGGGGTGACGAGCGTGGCGGTGACCCACGACATGGCGAGTGCACGTCGGATCAGCAACCGGATGCTGATGCTCCACAACGGGGTCATCCATGCCGATGGGCCGACCCGGGACATCCTGGATTCGGACGACCCGCTCATCCACGAGTTCGTCAACGGCATCGCCCCGGACCTTCCCGCCCCGCCTGTCGTCACACCCTGAATCCCCGTTCCCCCATGTCCCCCTCGAAGAAAGTCGGAGTCTTTGTCGCGTTCACCCTCGCCATCATCGCCGGGATGATCCTGAACTTCAGCAAGGGCAGCAGCTACTTCACACCGGCCATCACCGTGCGGGTGCTGACCGAGAAGGTCGGCGGGCTGAAGGTCGGTGCCCCGGTGGCTCTGTCCGGCGTGCCGGTCGGCCATGTCACGGGCATCGACCTTTCGGAGGACCACCGGGAGGTGGAGATCCGGCTCCGCATCGAGCGACGGTATCCGGTGCACGGGGATGCGAAGTTCGGCATCGAGCAGTCGGGGTTTCTGGGAGACGAGTTTGTCTCAATCGTCCCACGGAAGAACGAGAAGGCGGCGCTCGAGGACGGGGCGATCGTCCGGGCGGAGACCCCGTTCAACCTCCAGGAGGCGGCGCGTTCGGCGACCCAGCTCCTCGGGAAGCTCGACACGGCGATCGACCGGATCAACGACGCGGTGGGTCGGGTCGACGAGAAGCTCCTGAGTGACTCCACGCTCACCAACCTCGCCCAGACGGCCGCCAATGTCCGACTGGCCTCGGCAGAGGCCGCAGCGGCACTCGGGGATGTCCGCCAGATCGTCAGCAACAACACCCCGGTGGTGGGGCAGACCCTGAGCAACCTGGGGCGCCTCACGCTGCGGTTGGATTCCTTGGCGACGAATGTCGACCAGTTCATCACGGAGCAGAAGCCGGCGGTGAGCAACGCCATCGCCAACGCCGGCGCGGTCACGGAGGATCTGCGAGGGATCACGTCCGACCTCCGGGCCGGACGTGGCGTGGCGGGCGGACTCCTTAGCGACGACGCGCTGCGGCTGCAGCTGGGGTCGGCCCTGACGAATCTCGCCACCACCTCGAGCAACCTCGCGAACTTCGGCATCCTCTACAAACCCCCGCGTCCTCGGAAGACGCTCACGAACCCGATGCGGTTTCCGTCCAAGTGACCGCCGGGATGGACCCGGTCCGCGGGGGTCAACGCGACCGTCCCAGCGCCATCGATCCCGCGATCACCAGCAGGCCGTTGAGGATCAGCAGCTCGAACCCGAACACGTAGCCATCCAGCCAGCGGACGGAGTGGGCCGATAGGATCGCGCAGAGGATCGGTGAGGCGACACACACCGCAGCGACCCACGGACCGCCAACCCGCTGACGGGTCAGGATCCCGAGCGCGAACAGGCCCAGCAAGGGGCCGTACGTGTATCCGGCCAACTGCAGGACCAGCTTGATCACTGAGCCCTGGTTGAGGGCCTTGAACACCAGGATGGTGCCCCAGAGCAGGACGGCGAACCCGAGGTGGGTCCAGTGCCGCAGCGAGTCCCGCCTCGCGGCGTCGAGGTCGGTCCGCCGCTCGAATCCGAGGAAGTCCATGCAAAAGCTCGTGGTGAGTGTGGTCAGGACCGAGTCGGCGCTGTTGAACGTCGCGGCGGTCAGGCCGATGAGGAACACCAGTCCGGCTGTCGTGCCGAAGTGGGCGAGGGCGAGTGTCGGAAACAGCTGGTCGGTCTGGTCCGGCACCGCGATGCCCCGCGCCTCGGCGAAGCGGAGGAGCAGGATCCCGAGCGCCAGGATGCAGGCGTTGACCGTGACCATGATCACGGTGAACAGGTAGAAGTTCTTCTGGCAGGCCTGGAGTGACCGGCAGCTCAGGCTCTTCTGCATGTTGTTCTGGTCGAGTCCCGTCATTACCACCGCGATCGCCGCCCCGCTCAGCAGCTGCTTCCAGAAGTTGTCCGGCGCCCGCCAGTCCCAGACGAACACCCGTGCCATCGGACTCGCCGCCACGTTCCGCAGGAGATCCACCGGTCCCCAATCCATCTCCCGGGACACGACACCGATCGAGACCAGGACCCCGAGGACGAGGAACAGGCTCTGGAACGAGTCGGTCCACACCAGGGTCTTGATCCCGCCGCGCCAGGTGTAGGCCAGGATGAGTCCGATCACCCCGGTCACCGCGAGCGAGAACGGGACGCCCAGGGGATCGAAGACGAACCGCTGGAAGACCGTGATCGCGAGGTAGAGCCGTGCGGCGGACCCCAGGAGGCGCGAGACCAGGAAGAAGGCCGACCCCGTCCACTCCGCCGTCCGATCGAACCGCTGTCCTAGGTACGTGTAAATGCTGGTGAGTCCCATCCGGTAATACATCGGGGTGAGGACTTGGGCGATGACGAGGTACCCTAGGACATAGCCGAGCACTATTTGCATGTAGGAGCAGCCGTCCCGGGCCACCTGTCCGGGCACGGACAGGTAGGTCACCCCCGAGAGGGAATCCCCGATCAGGCCGAAGGCGACGATCCACCACGGGGACTTGCGGTTCCCGAGATAGTAGCCGGCGTCGTCGGCCGTCCGCCCGGTCCACCAGGCGATGCCGATGAGCACCAGGAAATAGGCGGCGACGCAGCCGAGGATCAGCCAGGGGCTCATGCGGGCGAGGAGGCTTCGAGAGGAGGTCGCCTGCGGGGCGCCCTCGGGGCGAAACCGGGACCCTTCAACGGGGGCAGGAGCAGCGGGAGCAGCGAGGCGGCCCGGTCGAGAGCCTCCGTCCGGGGATTCCCATGGAGGCACCGGATCCGGTCCGCGGCGGATGCCAGAAGCCCGAGAGACTGCAATCCGTATTGGATCAGCCCCTGTTGGATAGGGAGATGGTAGACCGCGAGGAAGACCCCGAACACCAGCGGATGCCAACCATCGGCTCGTCCCTCATCGATCGCGGTCCGGTAGCGGGAGATCCGGCGTTCGTGGCGAAGTCCTTGCAGGCGGTTGAGCTGTCGACGTCCCGCCGCCCGGCTGGCGGCGGCGAAGCCGAGGCGATGCGCCGTCGCGGACCACTCACGGTCGAAGGTGACCAGATCCCGCATGTGGCCACGTTTTGCGAGCCGCCAGGCGCGGAGCACCGCCGGCCATTCCTTGAGGGCGAGGGTCCCACGGGCGTAGTCCAGCAGCAGCAGCTCGAGGGCCGCCGGCGTGGTTGCCGGCACCTGCAGCGTCGACGGCGGACAGACCGCGTCCTCGCCGGATATCTCCCGGGGGAGGATGCGGCGGGAAGCCTCCCTTTCGGAGGGCTCCGGAAACGTCTCAAATGGGGCGGTGAGGTCTGGCATCGACGGCCGAAGGTATCAGGCGTGTCTTTCCGGCCGAAGGGATTCTTGGGCGGCGGGCGATCGCCGGTCATCCCGGCCCGCACCGTCGCATCGGTCCTGGCACCCACCGCCATGATCCAATCTGACCAACCGGTTGACACCTGCCGGACCAATCCGGAGGCTGCCCGCTCAACTATGGCCGAGCCGAAGGAAAATGTGCTGATGGAGAAGATTGTGTCCCTCTGCAAACGCAGGGGCTTCGTCTTCCAGTCGTCCGAGATCTATGGGGGCATCAACGGTTTCTGGGACTACGGTCCGCTGGGCGCTGAGCTCAAGCGCAACGTCAAGGATCTGTGGTGGCAGTCCATGACCCGGCTCCGCGAGGATGTCGTCGGACTCGAGGCCACGATCGTCATGTCCCCTGAGATCTGGAGGGCGTCGGGACATGTCGACACCTTCGCCGACCTCATGCGGGAGTGTCCGCTCACCCGGAAGCGGGTCCGGACCGACCAGGTCGAGGCCCGTTCCGGCATGGCGTATCGGTTTGCCGGAGCGGAGGTCGCCGGCACGGACGGCCGGGTCGAGAAGGCCTTTGCCGTCCTGGTGGACAAGGGGGGGCACCCGGAGAGCGCCCGCAAGAAGGCCCGCGAGTTCTTCCTCGCCTCCCTTCCTGCGGCGGACGGGGACCCGGCCCGGATCACCCTGCTCGGGGAGCAGACCGCGGCCGTCGAGGACTCGATCGACTTCCATCCCGACAGCTCGGTCGAGCTCGGTCCCTCCCGGCCGTTCAATCTGATGCTCCAGACCTGGGTGGGGCCGATCCAGTCCGACGAGAACGTCGCCTACCTGCGTCCCGAGACCGCCCAGGCCATCTTCGCCCAGTTCAAGAACGTGCTGGAGACCTCGCGCCAGAAGCTGCCGTTCGGCATCGGCCAGATCGGCAAGGCGTTCCGCAACGAGGTGACGCCTAGGAACTTCACGTTCCGGTCGCGCGAATTCGAGCAGATGGAGCTCGAGTTCTTCATCAAGCCCGACGAGGTGGTCGAGGCGATCTCCGGTTCCGTGAACACCCAGCCCGTCGAGGGCCATCCGGGCGAGCCCCAGGCGGACTGGGGATGGCAGCGCTGGCACCAGTACTGGGTGGAGGAGCGGGTGCGTTTCTACGAGGGGATCGGCCTGTCCCGGTCGACCCTTGGGTTCCACCACCAGACCCCGGAGGAGCTGGCGCACTACGCGCGGGCGACGACCGACATCCTGTACAAGTTCCCGTTCAGCAAGGCCGATGCCTCCGGCGTGGTGAAGGGGGACGAGTTGGAGGGCATCGCCGCGCGCAGCGACTTCGACCTGTCCCAGCACGAGCGGTTCTCCGGGAAGCCCATGGGGGTGTTCGACGAGGAGCTCCGCACCGCCTGGACCCAGCTGTCGCCGGAGCGACAGGCCGAGCTCTCACGACGATACTTCGAGGCGCGGCTCCGGTATCTGACCAAGGCGGGGTTGCCCGCTGAGAAGGGCGATAAAGAGGCCCGTGAGGACGCCGACGGCCTGGCCAAGGGGCAGTACATCCCGCATGTCATTGAGCCGTCGGCCGGTGTCGACCGTCTTATTCTGGCGCTCGTCGCCAACGCCTACTCGGAGGTCACCGAGACCGATGCCAAGGGCAAGTCGGAGACCCGCGTCGTGATGCGGTTCCATCCCCGGGTGGCCCCCATCAAGGTTGGGGTGTTTCCGCTGCTAAAGAACAAGCCCGAGCTGGTGTCCAAGGCCCGCGCGATCCACCAGATGCTCAAGTCGGAGTTCAACTGCTTTTACGACGAGAGCGGGGCGATCGGCCGGCGGTACGCCCGGCAGGACGAGGCCGGGACACCGTTCTGTGTGACAGTCGACTTCGACACCCTGGGCGAGAAGCCCGAGCTGCTCGACACCGTGACGCTGCGGCATCGCGACGACAGCCGCCAGGAGCGGATCGCGATCCGTGATCTTGTCGGTTGGCTCCGCGAGCGGGTGCGCTAAGCTGCGACCCGCAGGCATTCGGATGACCTCCTCCACGACCCCCACCGTTCCGCCGGGAACGGGCATCAGCGCCCCGGTCCGCATCTCCTTCAGCATCATGCTGGGGTTGCTGGTGCTCATCGGGGGTCTGCGCCTCGCGACGCTGGTGCTGACGGCCCTGTTCGGGTACCTCACGCTCCGGGGGCTGGGTCGGATGCTCGGCGGACGGAAGATGCCGGCCGTGCTCCTCTACCTGGTCCTGCTCTCGGGTGTCGTCACGGGTCTCTACCTCTTCTCCAAACAGGCCTACGTGGCCCTGCCGAAGATCGTCGACACCTCGATCCCCGCGGTCGTGAACTTCGCCGAGACCAAGGGGGTGGACCTGCCGTTCACCGACTACGCCAGCCTGAAGAAGCTGGCGCTCGAGACCTTCCGGGAGAAGTTCTCGAACCTCGGTGTGTACGCGCGTGGGGCGATGTTTGAGATCGCCTCGTTCGTGATCGGTCTCGTCCTCCCCATCAGCCTCTTCCTCAACTCCCGGTTCCAGATGGAGGGGGATCCGCATGCCGTCAGCGGGAGCCTGTATTCCCTTGTCGTCCGGGAGCTCACCGCGCGGTTCCGGACCTTCTACGCCAGCTTCGCGACCGTCATCGGGGCCCAGATCCTGATCTCGACCGTCAACACCTCGTTCACCGCCGCGTTCCTGATCTGGAACGGCTATCCCTACCTCATGGTGATCGTGATGCTGACGTTCCTCTGCGGGCTGTTGCCGATCATTGGCAACCTGATGAGCAACACGCTGATCATCGGAGTGGGCTTCACGCTCTCACCCACCGTGGCGCTTTGGGCCCTGGTGTTCCTGGTGACCATCCACAAGCTCGAGTACTTCCTGAACTCGAAGATCATTGGCGATCGGATCAAGAACCCGATGTGGCTAACGCTGCTCGGGCTGGTGGTCGGCGAGCGACTGATGGGAATCCCCGGGATGATCTTCGCTCCGGTGGTCCTCTACTATCTCAAGGTGGAGGCCTCCCGGGCGCGCGTTGCCGCCGATTCCATCAGCATCTCCGAGAGCGATGCCGACGAGGAGATCTGAGACCTCGGTCCCGGTGTGGGTCGAGGTCCGGTAGGTCGAACGGGGCTGGAACGTCCGGAAGCGCGGTGTAGACCGGCTACTTGCTGTGGCTTTCCTTGAGATGATCGCCGAGGACGTCCCGTCCGAAGTCATCCTTCAACCCGCGCCAGACGGCGTGGACATGGTTCGCATCGTTCTGCGTGTTGTCGTACTCGATGAGGAAGGTCGGACCGTGCACCCGGTAGTAGTGACGGTCACCCTTCGCGAGGCCACCGGCCCAGGCGAAGCGGATCCCGTCGTACCCGGCCTCCTCGATCGCCTTGAGATCCTTCTGCGCGAGCTTCCCACGGAGGCGGTCGGCATACTCGCTGATCAACTTCCTGGCCAGTCGCTGCTGGGCCTTGTCGAGGTCCTTCCACGCGATGCCCCGGGGCTGGCCGGCGTCGGCAACCCGCTGGTTGCCGGTCAGGATGTCGTCCGGTGCCTTCGTGTCGATGAGGGCCACCTTGCGTTGATCGGGCGTCAGGGACGTCACAAGTTCCCGGCCGAGATCCTCTTCGCCGGCCAGCACCCGCAGCCCGGCACGGGGGCCGGTCCGGACCTCACCGGGGTTGGTGCCCATGAAGTGGGGTGCCGAGGACACCACCTCGCCCTTCGACAGGGTGAAATTCACCGAGAGATGGTGGCCCTCGACCCGCCAGCCCCAGGTCCCGTCCTTCGCCGGGGTCCCGAAGATGGTCACGAAATAGAGCTCGGGATCCCGGGGGAACCGACGTCCGGGTCCCTCGATGTCCTGCAGGATCCGCTCGAGGCTCATGATCGTGAGGGCCTTGACCATGCCCTGCTGGCTCAGCGCCGAGCCGAGAAGGGCATACGCCAGGTGCCGCTGGGCGGGCTCCATCTCCTTGAGGGGCAGACCCCGTCGTTCCACCGGGGTGAAATTCCATCCGGTCCGCTCCTCCGACTCGAAGGGGAAGGAGGTCTTCGCCCGCTGCTCGGGTGAGAGGGCGGACAGGAACGTCTGGGCGGCCAGCACCATCTCGTCGGAAGGCTTGGCGATCAGGCCCAGGCAGAGCAGGGGAAGCAGGATCAGGGGGCGGAGGTTCATGGATCCAAGTCTCCCCGAGCCCCGGCACGGCCCAAGAAAAAAATCCCGGTTCGTCGGTCCGGGATGGAGTCGGAGGAGCCGATGCCACCGACCGCGATGCCCGGATCCGGGATCCGCCGGAGGCACGATCCTCGAGGTGGGCCGAGCCGGGTTCGATCGACCCGCCGGCGGACCTGTCACGGGTTCCATGGCTCGAGGTTCGATCAAAAAACAATCAAAATAGTAGAGTATAAATCTCAATATTAAGCCCTTCAAAATGGTTTTCTATAAAACCCATTGATTCAATTGTGTATTGATGGAAGATCCGTGTGTTGAAGGACCTCCACCCTTCGCGAGGGGGTGGAGGCGTTCGACTGCGGGTCTTCGGATGCCGGGGGTGTGCGGGTTCCAGTCTGGAACGATCCAGGCGGGCCACGCGGTCCTCGGGGTCCCGGACTCCTCGAGAATCCCATGAGTCGCATTCCAGATCTGAAGTTTCTGCACCTGTCGGCCCCAGTCTCGAGACCGGGTCTCCGGTGTCGGTCGGTGGCGCGGCTCCTGGAGCCACTGGACCGCGTTGCGGCGAACTGCCCCCGGATCCTTTCCACACAGCACGCGTTCTTCGAGAGCGACGGCGAGCGGTATTCGATCCCGCGCCATCTGTTTGTCGGCGATCCCGGGGGTGGGGATCTGATGAAGGTGGCGCTGTTCGCCACGATCCACGGCGACGAGCCCGAGGGGGCGGTGGCGATGGCCCGGTTTCTCGAACAGCTGTCCCGTCAGCCCGGTCTGGCCTCGGGTTACGCGGTCTTCCTCTATCCGTTGTGCAATCCGACGGGATTCCAGGACGACACCCGGGCCGCGAGGTCGGGGCGGGATCTGAACCGGGAGTTCTGGCGCGACAGCGATCAGCCGGAGGTCCGCTTCCTCGAGTCGGAAATCCGGGCCAACGCCTTCGATGGCATCGTGACGCTGCATTCGGACGACACGAGCGACGGGCTCTATGGGTTCGTGCGTGGCGCCGTGCTGTCGGAACATCTCCTCGAACCGGCGCTGCGTGAGGCCAACCGCTTCCTGCCGCGGAACCGACGCGATGTGATCGACGGATTCGAGGCCCGGGAGAGCATCATCCGGGCGGGTTATCCGGGCATGCTGCAGTCCGAACCCGGCACGGCGAAGCTGCCCTTCGAGATCACATTCGAGACGCCCCAGCGCGCACCTCTGGACCGGCAGGTGGCGGCGTTGGTCGCCGCACTGGGGTCCATCCTGAACGGGTTTCGCGGTCTCCAGGCGATTGCCCAGGGCATCTGACGCGCTGCATCGAGGTGTTCCAGGGAGGGGGAGACTCACACGGAGGTGGGGAAGGGGACTCCCACGGGGACTCGGAGACGCGGAGGAAGAGACGGGAGAGTCGGGATGAAGAGCAGGGAATGAGGGGTTTGGCGGCGGCGGCTCCTGATCGGATGCCGAAGGCGTCGGTGGGTGGGTGCCGCAGTGCCCTGCGGCACTGGGTGCGAGAGCACCCACCCGTGGAGCGTTGAGCCGACCTGAGTCGTGGCCGACAGACGCCTTGCGGGGAGGACCTCGCAGAGAAGCGGGGACGCGGAGGAATTGGAAGGGGACGGAGGGCGGTGGGGGAATGGCGGGGCCTGGAATCTCTACCTTGTGGTGAACCGCAGGGTGGCTGGGTGGCTCAGATCACCGAAGCACCTGGGCGATCCATCCGATCAGGGCACAGCCGGCCACCACCCAACCGGTGGGCCATTTGAAGAGGCGCAGTCCGCAGAACGCGGCGAGGGTGAGGACCACGGCAAGCAGATCGATCCGGTTTCCCGGAAAGAGGGTCCGCGACCCCATCCAGAACGCGAGGCTGGCCAGGACCCCGATGACGGCGGCGCCGATGGCGTCGAGGACGCCTTGGAGTCGGGGCATCGAACGCCACCGCTGCACACAGGGGGCCCCGAGGAAGATCCAGACGAAGGACGGAAGAAACGTGCTCCACAGCGCGACCGCGGCTCCGAGTGCGGCCGAAACAAACCGGGGCAGGGCCCCGGGATGATTCCAACCACCCAGGAATCCCACGAACTGGAGGACGATCACCAACGGTCCCGGAGTGGTTTCCGCCAGCGCAAGGCCGTGCAACATCGAGTCAGAACCGAGCCAGTGGACGTGGTCCACCGCCCGTTGGGCCACGTAGGGCAGGACCGCGTAGGCACCCCCGAAGGTGACCAGCGCAGCCTTGCCGAAGAAGAGCCCCTCCTCGACCACCACGTGGTTTGAGCCGAGGAGGAGGGCCAGCAGCCCCATGGGGGCCAGCCACAGGAGGAGTCCAAGACCCAGGATCCGGACGACGCGGATCCAGTCCGATCGAGGGGATGTTTTCAATGCCCGGTCCTCGTGCTGCGGCGTGGCGGGATCGGTCCGGGGGGTAGGCCTTGGCATCAGGAAACCGAGGGTCCCCGCGAGGGCGATGACCAGGGGGAACGGCGCATTGCCGATCCCGAGGGCGGCTGCGGCGGCGAGTGCGATGGCGACGGAAGGGGTGTTCCGGAGCACCCGGCGTCCCATGTTGATGAGCGCGTTGGCGATCAGGGCGACCACGGCGGGCTGGAGACCTCGGAGAATCCCGGTCACCCCGGGGGTGCTGCCCCAGAGGACGTAGACAATGCTCAGTCCGAGGAGGATCGCAGCGGCTGGGAGAACGAAAAGGGTGCCGGCGATGAGCCCGCCCCGGGTGCCGTGCATCCACCATCCCAGATAGGTAGCCAGCTGCTGGGCTTCGGGTCCGGGCAACACCATGCAGAACTGCAGGGCGTGCAGGAACGTGTCATGTCCCACCCAGCGTCGTTGCTCGACCAGTTCCTCGTGCATCAGGGCGATCTGGCCTGCGGGCCCCCCGAAGCTGATCCACCCGAGTCGCCACCAGAACCGGGTCGCCTCCCGCAACGTAGGGCGTGGCACCGGAGCGCCGGGATCGGGGGACGGGTCCTGGACGGGTGGGCCGGTCACGGGTCGAGTGTTTCGGGATCCGGTCGGCCCGTCACGGAGGATGAGCGGACCCAGTGCGGTTCGTCCCGCGGTGTGCGTGCAGGTTTTTCGGGACTGGTCACTCCTCGGCCAGCCATGATTCGACCAGCACCCGTTCCGGCTTCGACAAGGACTTCGGGTCGAGGGTCTCGGCAAGGCTTCGGGCCTCGGGTCGACGGTCGAATTTCCCGAGCTGCGCCACACGAACCACCCGCCAGAGCTGGGGTGCCTTGGCCCAGTCGACCTGCAGCGGATCGAGCAGCCCCTCGGCCACCTCGGGCTTGTTCTCGCGCAGGCTGAGCAGGGCGCTGGCGATGGCGAACCGGTTCGTCAGGTCCGCCGTGGTCGCCAGTGGCTTGGCTTGACCAATGGAGTCCCGAACCTTGGCCGGGTTGGGCTCCGTCAATGCGGCAAAGAGGACCAGGTTCATCTGGTCAGGGACCTCCAGGAGGCGAAGTCTGTGGAGTCGGTCGAGTGTCTCCCGGGTGAGGAAGGGATCCTGCACACCATGGGCGAGACGCAGCACTTGGGACCGCGCCTTCGGGGAGTACTGAGGCATCATCAACAGCGGAAGCCAGGCATCGAGCGAGACCTGCTGGTATTCGCGGCGCTCGGCGAGCACGGCGATGATCTGGCGCATCTGGGGGTTGCGGTTGGAGAGCCGCACGGCCTTCGACCAGGCGGCGAGGCTTTCATTCGTGCGGCCGTTCCCATGGGCGGCCACGGCCCGGAAGGTCTCCTTCTGGATGGTGAACTCGGGTCCCTTGGATTCTCCGAGCAGGCGCTCCACGTCATCCCAACGCTCGAGGCTCCCCAGCGCCCCGGCAAGGTTCAGGGAAAGCAGGGGGTAGGTGGTGGCTAAACCCTCGGGAATCACATCGACGATCTCCTCGTAGGCCGCCCGCTGGGAGAGCCATTCGGCAAGGCGCAACAGGTTGGTGCGACCCGTCGGGGTCCAGAGCGGCTCGGCGAACTCCCGGACGCGTTGGGACTTTCCTGCAGGATCTTTGAGGATCTCCAGACCCAGTCGGGCCAGTCGCTCCTCGAAGCGGGCATTGGTCCGGGCCGGAAGCAGCCGCAAGAGGAGATTGAGGTCCCTGTCTGGGATCGGGGGATTCAGCAGCATCAGGTTGATCACCGGAATCACCTCGGGTCCGCCATCGGCGACCAGGGACATCAGGCGCCGTCGTCCCTCTGCCTTGGTGGAGGGGTTGGGATGGCGGAACTGGACGCTGCCCAGCAGCCAGAGGTTGGTGATGTTGTTGGGGTTCTTGGACCATGCCTGATTGGCGAGATCGACGGCGGCCTGCGCGTTGCCCATGAGGCTCGCCGCCTCCGAACCCAGCCGGAGCGCGTTCTCTTCCTGACTCGGCACCTCGCCGAGCTCCCAGATCAAGGGGAGGCCGAGGTCCGTCCGTCCATGGTTGAGGGCGGCCTTCACGTAGAGGGCCTTTTCGTCGTCCGAGAGCGGCGCCAGACGGTTCAATTCGCTAAAAAGGTCGAGAACCTCCGGGTGGGGTTGTTCCTGGTAATACAGGGCGGCTGCCCGCAGCACAGGTGGGTGTTTTGGCGACAGGGCCAAGGCGCTTTTCAAAGCCAGCCTCGCCTCGGTAGGGTCTTTGCCATCCTTCAGGGCTGCTCGATGCTGATCCAGAAACCCTTCAGCCCGGCGGGTCTTCGACCATTCCCAGAACGGTCAACCTCCGAACACGGCAGCGACGATCACGAGGATCAGAACCCCTCCAATCCATCAGACCGAGCGAGACTTGTCGTTGAAGCTGTTCGCCTCCATGAGGAGTGGAGAGTGGCTTTCGGCCGACATGTTGCACAGATTGCAAAGCCATCGGACCGGCGCGGATTGTTTCAAATCTTGCTGCCGTCCGGACCAGGGTCGCATGGGGTGTTCCACAGGTTCGCCCCGCCTGGCGTGCGGACACCAGAGGGCTCAGCAACTGCCGACGAAACCGCTTCCAAGTCTGGGACTGCCCGGCCCAAGATCCCGGGGTTTCGAACCGTTTCTCCGTCATGCGAAGTCTCAAGTTCCGGATGATCGTCCCGGTGGTCGCCACGACCCTCGGACTCTACCTGCTGTCCTTCGCATGGATTCTGGTGCAGTCCCGGCAGCGGGCGCAGGCCGAAGCCCAGGAGAGGGCCTCCGAAACCGGCCGTCTCTATGCCGCCGGGGTCTCCTCGTTCATCGACCGCGCCTTCCAGATCCCCCGTACCCTCGCGGCAGAGTTCTCCGGTCTCAAGAAGGCGGGTCTCCCAATGGATCGGACTCAGGTCAGCGGCATGCTCCAGAACGCCCTCGTGGCGGAACCCGAACTGCTCGCGCTCTACACCCTCTGGGAGCCGGGTGCGTTCGATGGGCGCGATGCCGACTTCATCGGCAAGCCGGGTCACGACACCACCGGCCGGTTCATCCCGTACTGGAACCGGGGCTCCGGCAGCCTCTTGCTCGAACCGCTGGTCGACTACGAGAAGCCCGGTCCGGGCGACTACTACGTCATTCCACGCACCACCGTGAAGGACGCCTGGATCGAGCCCTACATCTACCCGGTTGCGGGCAAGGATGTCCTCATGACCTCGCTGGTCAGTCCGGTGGTCGTCGATGGCGGGTTCCTGGGGATCTTCGGACTCGATTTCGACCTCAAGACGCTGACCGACAAGGTCGGCGAGATCCGTCCCTACGGCACGGGCTATGCCCTCCTGATGACCGATGCGGGCATCGTCGTAGCCCATCCGGATCGCTCGCTGCTCGGCAAGAAGTTCGTCGACACGAGCGGGGTGATCACGGGCATGGCGGATCGACGCGATCGTGACGGGGTTGCCACCGCCCTGGGGCATTCCGACGTGCTCAAGGCGGGGGCCTTCTATGTCTCGGTGCCGGTGACTGTGAAGGGCATCGCCCGGCCTTGGAATCTGGTGGTGGCGGTCCCGCGGGCTGCCGTGATGGGCAATGCCAACACGCAGGTCCTCCAGATCATGGCCGCCGGAGCCGTCCTGGTGGCGTTGCTGGGTGGGGTGATGGCCTGGACGGCCCGTCGGCTTTCCGGGGATCTCCTCGAGGTCTCCCGGGCCCTGCACCTGGGCGCCGAAGACACGGCGTCCGCGGTTGGACAGCTGGCGAGCGAGGGTAATTCGTTGTCGGACCGGGCCCAGCAGCAGGCGGCGGCCGTGGAGGAGACCGGTGCGGCGCTTGCGGAGCTGACCGAGGTGACCGATCACAACCGGTCGAGCGCCCAGTCCGCCTCGTCGCTCGCCGCCTCGGCACGTCAGGAGGCCGAGAGCGGCTCCTCGGAAGTCGATGGCATGCAGCGCTCCCTTGCCGCCTCGAAGTCCGCCTCCGACCAGGTGGCCCACATCATCAAGACGATCAACGAGATCGCCTTCCAGACGAACCTCCTCGCGCTCAACGCCGCGGTCGAAGCCGCCCGCGCCGGGGAGAAGGGGGCCGGGTTCGCGGTCGTGGCCGACGAGGTCCGGAGCCTCGCCAAGCGGGCCGCGGAGGCCACGGCGCAGTCGGCCACCCTCATCGAGCGCGCCCGCACTGCCGGACGCGAGGTCGAGGGGGCCGGCACCGCGGTGGCCGAGCGGTTCCAGCGGATCCTGTCCCAGAACCGTGAGCTCGACACGTTGCTCCAGGGCGTCCGCACGGCCTCGACCCAGCAGGCCGAGGGTGTGAAGTCCATCTCGACCGCCATCCAGCACATCCGCGGGATCACCCAGACCAACGCCGCCTCGGCGCTCGAGACGGCGTCGGCCGCGACCGAGCTCAGCGGACAGGTCAACTCCTCCTCGGGATTGGCCGAACGCCTCGTCCACCTGGTCGAGGGTGGCCGCATGGAGTCGGAGCATCGATCCGCGGATCCACCGGGAGGGCGTTTGCTCTGGGGCCCCTCGATATGATTCGGACATCCGGATCCCAACGCCAGGATGCAGTTGAAGATTGCTGTGTCTTGTGTTCATCCACTAGAAACCGTCCCCTGAAATGACGCCGTTGGTCAGCATAGTCATCCCCAACAAGAACCGCGCCGATCTGGTGGTCGAGGCCTTGGAATCCCTGAGAGCCCAGACCTTCCCAGATTGGGAGGCGCTTGTTGTGGATGACGGATCAACGGATGGAAGTGTGGCCGCCGTCGAGGCGGTGTCTCGGCAGGACCCCCGGGTGCAATCCCATCGACGCCAGGGAGAACCCGGGGGAAACACGTGCCGAAACGAGGGATGGAAGGGCAGCCGTGGGAACTGGCTGATGTTTCTCGACTCCGACGATCTTCTGTCCCCGGCGTGTCTGGAAGGACGTCTCCGGACGATGGAGGGTCGTGATGATCTGGATTTCGGGGTTTTCCCCCATAACCGGTTCCTGAAGCAGCCCGGGGATAGCGATCTCCCATTCCAGATCCCGAGGTCCGATGACTATGTCTCCAACTTCCTCGCCTTCGACACGCCATGGCAGACCTGTGGGCCGATCTGGCGACGCTCGGCCCTGGACCGGCTGGAACCCTGGGATCCTGGGCTCAAGAAGTGCCAGGATCTGGACTTCCATATCCGTGCCATTCTCTTCGGCCTGAGGTTCGAGATCTTTCCTGGGCCGCGCTTCCTGTGTCGTGAGGGAGATTCTGGCAGCTCGGTGTGCCGTGTCCCACATGGTCCCGACACCTTTGAGCCGCGCGAGCGCATGCTGGGTCGGACCTGCGAGCTTCTTGACAGGACCGGCCAGTGGACCGCACGCCGCCGCTCCGTGATTGCCCGCCTTCACTTCATCCTCGCCGACCTGTGGGCCTCCCACGGATATCGAGACCGTGCACGGAAGGTCTGGGACACGGCGCGGGCGCGTCGGGTCATCAGCCGTCAGTTCCACCTCGAAGGGTGCATCTTTCTTGCCGTCTACGGCACACCGCTGGCACGCCGGACCATCCGGTTCCTGGAACTGATTGCCCGCCCCTACGAGACCTCCCACGAGGTTCCCTTTCAGCTCGTTCGACTCCCCGGCTGACGCCCTCCGTACCAGGTTTGCACCGGTCGACGCCCGACGCCCAACGCCCGGTCAGCCGTCCACCACGGAGCTCACGACATCCCCGCTGACGTCCGTCAGCCGGAAGTCGCGTCCGCTGTAGCGGAACGTCAGCCTCTCGTGGTCGAACCCCAGGAGGTGAAGCAGGGTCGCGTGGAAGTCGTGGACGCTGACGCGATCGTGAACGGCCTTGAACCCGACCTCGTCGGTCGCGCCGTGATGAACCCCGGGCTTCGTCCCGCCGCCGGCCATCCAGACGGTGAAGGCATGCGGGTTGTGGTCCCGTCCAGTGCCGCCCTTCTGGACGATGGGCAGGCGTCCGAACTCACCGCCCCAGATGACGAGGGTCTCGTCGAGGAGCCCGCGCTGTTCGAGATCGGTGAGGAGCGCTGCAATGGGGCGGTCGGTCTCCGCCGCGAAGCCGGAGTGGTTGCGGACGATGTTCTCGTGTCCATCCCAGCTCCGTTCATTGTCCATGCCGCCGGAGTAGATCTGGACGAACCGGACGCCGCGTTCCACGAGGCGACGGGCGGTCAGGCACTGGCGGGCGAACTGGTCGCAGGGCTTGTCATCGGTGCCGTAGAGGCGCCGGATCGACCCGGGTTCCCGCTGCCAGTCGAGGGCCTCGGGGGCCGCCATCTGCATGCGGTAGGCGAGCTCGAAGCTCTCGAGTCGCGCCGCCAGCGCCTGGTCGGTCGGGTCGAGCTCCCGGTGCCGGCCACCGAGCCGGGCCATGAGATCAAGCTGACGTCGCTGGGTCGCGGGATCGAGTCCTGGCGGCAGGTCGAGGTTGTCGATTGCCCGCCCCTTGGGACGGAGGTGGGTGCCCTGATAGACGCCCGGAAGGAATCCGGAACTCCAGTTCAGCGCGTGGCCCTTGGGTAGTCCGCGGTCGAGCGGATCGCTCATGACGACGAACGCCGGCAGGTCCCGGCTCTCCGACCCAAGGCCGTAGGTGGCCCAGGAACCGACGCATGGGAACCCCATTCGTGGAACCCCGGTGTTCATCATGAATAGCGCCGGGCTGTGGTTGTTGGATTCGGTATGGCAGGAGTGTAGGAACGCCATCCGGTCGACATGCCGGGACAGGTGCGGGAACAGTTCCGAGACCCAGGCTCCCGACTGGCCCTGTTGCGCCCACTGGAAAGGCGACTTCATCAGGGGCCCCACGTTGCCGGTGAAGAAGCCCGTGTTCTTGTCGAACCCCTCCAGCTCCTGTCCGTCGCGTCGTGCCAGCTCCGGCTTGTAGTCCCAGGTGTCGACCTGGCTGGGGCCGCCGTTCATGAAGAGCCAGATCACCGAGCGGGCCTTGCCGACGTGCTGGGGTGGGCGGGCGGCGAGAGGGTTGAGCGCGGGGGTCGATCCCAGGAGCCGTTCGTCGCGCAGCAGCGTGGCCAGGCCGATCAGACCGGCACCGCCACCGCAGCGACGGAGGAGATCCCGCCGGGACCAGAGGGACGGGGGTAGGGGAGGAGTCATCATCGGCACACGGGGTGGGGCTCGGACGTCACTGGATGGTAAGGAATTCGCTCAGGCCGAACAGGACCTGGCCGAAGTCGCCGAGGGTCTTCCGCAGGGCCGTTTCCCGCGGAAGGTCCGCACGGGATTCCAGACCCAGGCGGAGGAACTCGAGGCTGTCCTGGCGTTCCCCGTCGGACGGCGCCCTGCCCAGGATCCGGCGGTAGCCGGTGTCGACCGCCCGCTCCAGCGAGGTGGAGGCCTCCACGGACAGCAGCTCCGCGAGGTCGTCGCAACGGGCGCGCAGGAAGGGGCTGTTGAGAAACAGGAGTGCCTGGGGGGCGGTGATGGTGGCGGGGCGGTTGCCCACGCTCAGCACGGCATCGGGGGCGTCGAAGAGCTGCAGCATGGGGCTCAGCTGGCTGCGCTTCACCATGAAGTAGAGGCTCCGTCGTCGCTGCTGCTCGTCGAGGGTGCCCGGCCCGCCCATCCGGGCGTCGAGTCCGCCTGAGGCCGAGAGCAGGGCGTCCCGGATCGCCTCGGCCTCGAGTCGGTGCTTGGGGAAGTGCCAGAGCAGACGATCCTCGGGGTCAAGTCCCATGGCCCGGGTCGCGGCGGGGTTTGCCCCCGGACGGCTGTCCTGCTGCCAGACGGCACTGGCGATGAGCAGACGGTGCAGAGCCTTGATGGAACCACCGCTTCGGAGGAACTCGCCGGCGAGCCAATCCAGCAGCTCGGGATGGACTGGCAGCGCGCCCTGTTGGCCGAAGTCGTTGGGTGTGGCGACGATGCCCTGGCCGAAGTGGAGCGCCCAGACGCGGTTGACCAGCACGCGGGCCAGCAGGTGGCCGGCTCCGTTCTCCGAATCCGTCATCCAGTCCGCGAGGGCACGTCGACGATGGGACGTCCGGGCCCCCTCCGGACGCGGCCGTTGCCAATGGGTTTCCGGACGCTTCATCAGCACCGGCAGGAAGCCCTGTCCGACGACATCGCCCTTGAGGTTGGGATCCCCGCGGCGGAGGAAGTGGGTCTGCTCAAAGAAGTCGGCTCCCTGCGTGTGCATCCGGATCGGGGTCAGGCCCTCGGTCGCCACCATCACGGTCGTGAGTTGAGGCTTTGGCTTCGCCTGGGCGGACGCGTCCACTGCGGCGACCTGACGGCGCCACTCCGGGTCATGCCGACGGTGCCAGGTCCGCAGTGCGGTCCACTGGGCTTCGGTCCGCTGCCCGGCGGCTGTGGTCCGCGCGGACTCGACCGCGGCGAGATCCCGGGCCGAGGCGGCCGGGCCCCGGAGCTGCGGGGAGGCGTTGGTGGTCACGGACAACCGGAGACGCCCGATGCTGTGGCGGTTGTTGGTGTCGAACCGCAGTTCCAGGGTGAGCTCCGTCCCGTCGTCGCCACCCACGGAGCCTTCGATGGGGAACACCGCGGCGTGGTCCTTGCCGAACTCGGGGTCGACGGCCCAGCCCGACTTCGCATCACCGTCGATCGCAGCGGCCACGGGCAGACCCTTCTGCTCGAATGTCGCGGTCGGGGTGCCGAACCGGACGGGTGTGGGTTCGTTCGTGGATCCGGTCGGACGCTGCAGGAGGCGAAGGTCGCTCAGCGCGAAGTTGCCGTTGTCGGCCCGACCCGGTCCACCCCGCGTCAGCGATGGGTCGGACAGTGCCTCGATGCGAAGCGCGCGGATCCCGTGCAGCGGGGTGCGGACCCCGATCCGGTAGCGGTCGAACTCGGGGTTCTTCCCGGTCGCGGTCACGGAGCCTTCGGCCTCCAGGGTCATCGTGGCACCGCCGGTGGATTCCACGGCGGCGTCGTCCAAGGTCAGCCATTCGGTGGCCGTGATCGGAGCACCGTCGGCCAGCCAAGCGGAGAACCTTCGGGGCAGGGTGTCCCGCTCGAAGGCCGCCAGCGCCGCCTGGATCCGGGCATGGCCCATGGCCCAGTCCTGCTCACGCCGCCGGTTCTCCTCGGGTTCCAGGTCGAGATCGATGTGGCTCCGGACGGTCGTCGCGAAGGTGGAGATCAGTCGGTAGTAGTCCTTCGAGGCGATCGGGTCCGTCTTGTGGTCATGACAGCGGGCACATCCGACGCTGAGACCGAGGAAGGCCGCACCGGTCGTGTTGGCCATGTCGTCGAGCGCATCATATCGGAACCGCTCGACCTCGTTGGCGGTGATCTGGGTGGGGAAGACGCCTGAACCGAGAAACCCGGTGGCCATCAGGGCCAAGGGGTTCTCCGGGGCAACCTCGTCGCCGGCGATCTGCCAGCGGACGAAGTCGAGGTAGGGCTGGTCGGCGTTGAAGGCGTGGACGACGTAGTCGCGGTAGGGCCAGGCATTCGGCCGGTCGTAGTCGTGCTCGAACCCGCTGCTCTCGGCGAACCGGGCGGCGTCGAGCCAGTGGCGGGCCCAGCGTTCGCCATAGGCCGGGCTTGCGAGGAGACGGTCGACGGCCTCCAGGAATCCTGCGGGTGAGGGATCCGCTCCGACCGCCTGCAGGGCCTCGGGAGCCGGGGGGAGCCCGGTGAGGATGAGCGCGGCCCGTCGGAGCAGGATCTCCGGTGTGGCCTGCGGGGATGGGGACAGGCCCTCGGATTGGAGGCGGGACAGGATGAAGGCGTCGACCGGTGTCCGCGCCCCGGCGATGGCTGGCGGTGCGGCGGTCCGGAGCGGCTCGAACGCCCAGTGGGGGTTGGCGTTGGTGCCCGGAGTCCGGGTGGCGGGCGGCGCTTCGGCGCCATGGGGGGCGGACAGGCTCAGCGCGGCGAGGACGACTGCGGTGGCGATCGGACGGATCATGCGGGCGAGGGTGGAACTATGGCCAAGGCACCGACGTGTGACTACGGGGAAAGCCGGAAAGGTCATCCCTCGACAGGGGGCGACCTTGATCGCATCTTGCGCCGCCCATGGCTCAACCCTTGGTCATTGCCGGTCGCTCCTTCACCAGTCGCCTGTTCCTCGGCACTGGCAAGTTCCCGTCTCCCGAATCCATGCGCGATGCCCTCGCCGCAAGTGGCACCGAGGTGGTGACCGTGGCCCTCCGTCGGGCCGATCTCACCGGCACCCGCGACCCCTTCGCCAACATCCTGGAGTTCATCGATCCGCAGCGGTACCTCCTGCTCCCGAACACCAGCGGCGCGATGAATGCCGAGGAGGCCGCCCGACTCGCCCGGCTCGCCGTCGCCGCCGGGTTGCCCAAGTGGGTGAAGCTCGAAATCCATCCCGATCCCCGCTACCTGCTTCCGGATCCGATCGAGACGCTGAAGGCGGCCGAGATCCTGGTCCGGGAAGGTTTCGTGGTCCTGCCCTACATCAATGCCGATCCCGTCCTGGCCAAACGTCTTCAGGAGGTGGGCACTGCGACGGTCATGCCGCTCGGGTCGCCGATCGGATCCCACCGGGGGCTGCAGACCCGGGACCAGATCCGGATCATCCTCGAGCAGGCGACGGTGCCCGTGGTGGTCGATGCCGGCATCGGCGCCCCGAGCCATGCGGCCGAGGCCCTCGAGCTGGGTGCCGATGCGGTCCTGGTGAACACGGCGATCGCCGTCGCCAGTGATCCGAACCGGATGGCCATCGCGTTCCGTCAGGCGGTGGAGGCGGGTCGGACCGCCTTCGAGATCGGCCTGGGTTCCGCCACCGACACGGCGAATGCGACCAGTCCGCTCACCGCCTTCCTGGGGTGAGGGAGCGAGGGGGTGGGCGAAGGGCCCACGGGGAGGGAGGTTCTCCGTCGCGTACCCGCAGGCGGATGTCTGGAGGATGATGTCCACGGCCGGGTGCGCACCGAGACCAGGCCTGCCCGGGCTCAAGGGCCAGAGGCCCGTCCAATACCAGCCTGGGGCATCGCCCCAGGACACCGATGACCGCAGATTGGAGGGCTGAAGGCCCGATTGATAAGGCAGGGGTGACGTCCCGTGCATCGATCCTAGGACGGGATTGCGGGTGCCATGAATCGGTTCGTTGGCCCTCCGTCCTCGGGGGATGGTTTCCTGGGGCGATACCCAGGCTGGTTTGGATCGCGCCGTTGGCGCTGGGTAGGGCGGAGCCCGTTCAGACCACCAGGGAGTACTCGATGTGGATCGTGCCCGGGTCGTTGGGGATGTCGGCGACGATCATGTTCTGGCCTTCCACGACATCATGAGGGGCGGGACGGCCGTTGAGGCGCAGTCGTCCCTTGTGCCTCGCCTGCCAGAGGACCAACCGCCAGGTCTTCACCCGGGATATGAACGGTCCCACGGCGGGTGAGACGTCGAGGCTCCAGGTCCGTCCCCGCACCCGGCTGGTGAAGGTCCGTCGGAGGGTCTGACCCTGCTCATAGGCCTGCGTCTCGCCGTCGTCCTCGTACCAGTCCAGTCGACCCTGGGGTCCGGGCACGCAATGGAGCATCAGGGTGTCGTCCGGCATTTCCCCGACGAACTGCTGGGCGGGGCCGAAGGGGAGGATGGCGCCGGCCCTCACATAGAGGGGGATGGCGCTCAATGGCGCTCCCGAAACCACGTGTTGTCCACCCACCCGTGGTTCGCCCGTCCAGAACTGGATCCAGGTGTCGTTCGGCAGGTACACGGTCCGGGCCACCGCGCCCTGACGCAGCACCGGGGCGATCATCAGGTCGCGTCCCAGCAGGAACTGGTCGCCACAGGCCACCGCCACGGGGTCGTTCGGGTAGTGCCAGAGGAGGGGACGCATGATCGGCGCGCCGGTCGACCGCGCCTCGGCGAAGAGTGAATATAGGTAGGGCAGCAGCTGGTACCGCAGGTGCAGGAAGGTCCTGCAGATCTCCTCCACGGGCTGACCCAGGGCCCAGGGCTCCTGGTCGATCGTTCCGATGTTGCTGTGGTTCCGGAAGAACGGCGTGAAGGTGGAGAACTGGAACCACCTCAGGAACAGCTCCGGTGTGGTGTTCTCAAGGAATCCCCCGACATCCCCTCCGCAGAACGGCACCCCGCTGAGCGAGAGGTTCAGGAACATCTGGACCGCGTCGTTGAGGTGGTCCCAGTTCGACGAGTTGTCGCCGGTCCAGACCAACGCATGCCGCTGGATCCCGGCATATCCCGCCCGGGTGATGACGAAGGGTCTGGGGCATTGGGACGGGTCCGAATCCCCCGCTGCGAGCAGGCCCTCCCGCGAGGCCTGGGCCATGTGGTGGCCGTAGAGGTTGTGGACCTCCCGATGGCGCTCCGGTCCGCGATCGGTACGATGGAGGCATTCGGGGTCGAGGGTCTTGTCAGGCCGGGCGAAGTTCGCCGGCTCATTCATGTCGTTCCAGATGCCGGCCACGCCCTGGGCGCTGAGCGCCTGCTGCTCCCGGGCCCACCACGAGCGAGCTCCGGCGTTCAGGAAGTCGGGAAAGCGGGATTCGCCCGGCCAGACCTCGCCCAAGGCGTCCGCCTTGCCATCCGGCGCCTTCACGAAGGCGTCCGCCTTCCGGCCCCGCTGGAGGACCCCGAACTTCGGATCGTTCTTCACCCCGGGGTCCACGATCGTGACCACCTTGAAGCCCTTCCGTCCGAGACGTCGGATCATCTCGGCCGGCTTGGGGAAGGTCTTGCCGAAGGTGAACACCCGATACCCATCCATGTGGTGGATGTCCAGGTAGAGCACATCGCAGGGCAGTCGACGCTTCCGGAACTCCCGGGCGATCTCCTCGACCCGCTCCTGGGTCTCGTAGCTGTAGCGGGACTGCTGGTAGCCCAGACCCCACTTCGGGGGCAGCGGCATGGCCCCGGTGAGCTGGGTATAGCGTGAGACGACCTGGTCGACCCCCGGGCCCAGGAACAGGTAGAGGTCGATGGCCCCCGTCGACGCCTTCATCTGCCAGCGATCCAACCGGGTCTGGCCGATGTCCCAGGACTGTCGGGCCGGGGTGTCCCAGAAGACGCCGGCCGCCCGGCCATCCCGCATGGAGAGGGCGAAGGGGATGGAGACGTAGAGCTGCTTGAGGGCCGGGTGGATCGCCGGGGCGTGGCCCAGGACGTCGATGTTCCAGAACTCCCGCTGGAGCCCGCGGCGGTTGAATGTTCCGGTGGTCTCACCCAAGCCGAACACGGATTCCCCGTCGGTCAGGTCGAGGGTCAGGACCGACTCGGTCTTGGACACCGTCGTGGCCCCGGCGTCGGCCGAGAACACCCGGAGTCCGTGGCGGTCGGTCACCGACCAGGCGCCCGACTTCAGATCGATCGCGAAGGTTCCGACGGCGGTGATGATCGATGCCGTCCTGGCTCCGATCTTGGTTTGGACCGCCGGCCGGGGTGGCGTCCAGGGCGACACCACCCAGGAGGGAGTGGGTTTCCCGGTCGTGCCATGGGTCCACTGGAGGTGGAGCAGATCGTCGGCGAGGGCTTCGATCCGAAGTTGGACGCCGGGTCCGCGGAGGTGGAGTCCGGGTGCCGGATCGCTGAGCGACTCATAGGCGGCCGGGGTCTTCGCGGGACGGCGTCGGGCGGGCATCGGATCAGGCCTTGGCGGGGTTCAGGCGGGCGCGTTCGGCCTGGACCCAGGCGATGGCCCGGGCTGCGGCCTCGGCGATGGGCACCATCTCGACGTTCCGGCCCCTCGGCTTGAGCTCGACCTCCCCCTTCGCGAGGGATTTCTCGCCGAGGTTCAGTCGGAGCGGGAAGCCCACGAGCTCGCTGTCCTTGAACTTCACCCCGGGGCGCTCGTCGCGATCGTCCAGGATCACCTCGATGCCAGCCGCCGTGAGGTCCGCATAGAGTCTGTCGGCAAGCTCCCGTGGGGCCGAACCCGGCGTGACGGTGAGCGGGGTGAGACAGACCTCGAACGGGGCCACGCTGGTGGGCCAGACGATGCCGTCCTTGTCGTGGCACTGCTCGATGATGGCCTGGAGGGTCCGGGTGACGCCGATGCCATAGCAGCCCATGACACAGGGATGCCGCTGGCCGGTCTCCCCGAGGAAGGTGGCGTTGAGCTTCTCGCTGTACTTGGTGCCGAGCTTGAAGACGTGGCCGACCTCGATGGCGCGTCGGATCTTGAGGGGCTGTCCGGTGGCGATATCCGCCTCGCCGGCGCGGACGGTGCGGAGATCGACCCAGTGGCTGACCCGGATGTCGCGTTCGATCTCCACGTGGCGGAGATGGAATCCATCCTCGTTGGCCCCGGTGGTCATGCCGCGGGCACCGCGCAGCTGTTCGTCGGCGTACACCGGCACGTCCTGGGGGATCCGGGCCACGGCGCCGAGGGATCCCGGTCGGGCACCGAGGGTCTGGACGCATTCCTCGGGCGTCGCCGGACGCGCATGGGTGGCGCCGGTGCGGGCCATCAGCTTGGCCTCGTTCAACAGGTCGTCGCCCCGGAGAAGGATCAGCACGGGCTTGGAATCGACGATGTAGACGAGGGTCTTGATCTGTCCGTGGGCCGGGACGGAGTAGGGGGCCGCCGCGAGGGAATCGATGGTCACGACCCCCGGTGTGGCGAAGGTCTCGGGGGCCTCGCCCGTGCGGTCCTTCGGGGTCGGAACCTCCGGTCCTCGGCTGGCGGCCTTCTCGATGTTCGCCGCGTAGCCGCTGGTCTCGCAGTAGACGACATCGTTCTCGCCGGTGTCGGCCGGGACCATGAACTCATGGGAATGGTTCCCGCCGATCACCCCGGTGTCGGCCTCGACCGGGAACGCCTGGAGTCCGCAGCGGGCGAAGATCCGGCCGTAGGCGTCGAACATCCGGCGGTAGCTCGCCATGGCGCCCTCGTCGGTGGCATCGAACGAGTAGGCGTCCTTCATGTAGAACTCCTTTGCCCGCATGAGTCCAAACCGCGGGCGGATCTCGTCACGGAACTTCACGCTGATCTGGTAGAAGTTGACCGGCATCTGCCGGTAGGAGTTGAGCTCGGCGGCGGCGAGGGTGGTGATGACCTCCTCGGCGGTCGGGCTCAGGACCCATTCGCGCTGGGCGCTGTCCTTCAGCTTGAAGAGGACATCGCGGGCGGTCTCGTAGCGTCCGGAGGCCTGCCAGATCTCGGGCGGCTGGAGGGCGGGCATGAGGACCTCCTGGGCGCCGGCGCGGTTCATCTCCTCCCGGACGATGGCCTCGACCTTGCGCAGGACCCGGACACCCATCGGCAGGAAGGTGTAGAGTCCGCCGGCGAGCTTGCGGATCAGGCCGGCACGCAGGAGGAGCTGATGGGAGACGATCTCGGCGTCGGAGGGGACTTCCTTGAGGGTGGGGATGAAGGCTTGGGACCAGCGCATGGAACTCGGTGTGGGTGATCGAGCCGGGATGCCGAGGGCGCGATGGGCGCCCGGGGAAAGGCCCGACTCTGAAACACGAAGGATTCGTCAAGGCCCCGTGGCGACGCAAGCAAAGCGCGGAGGGGAAGAGGACTCACGCGGGGACGCCGAGACACGCGGGGACGCCGAGACGCGGAGGAGGACCGGGAAGGAGGGGTGCGAGGGATCCGGGAGGAAAGGCCTCTGGGGAGGGCCCCAATTGTGGTGGGTGATGCAGTGCCCTGCATCACTGGGTGCGGAGCACCCACCGTTCCCTGGGCGTGGTTCTCGGCGGGGCATCGGAATGCCTCGCCCAACAACCCATAGGCCTACGCGCACTGGAAGGGTGACCGACGCCAGCCTGGGCTGCCAACGCACGGGCCGGCCGCCCTTGGGCTCGAGAAAGGTCTCGGTCCAGGAATTCCCATCCCTCACCTCCCCTGCTTTTCCTCCGCATCTCCGCGCGAGTCCCTTCAGCCGGGTCCGCCCACGAGCTGGTAGGCGTTGTTGCGCTGTCGGGGCTCATGGCCGAGGTCGCGGATCAGGCGCTGCATGTCCTCCACCGTCATGCGGAAGGTGGTGCCCGCCGCGCTCACCACGTTCTCCTCGATCATGATCGACCCCAGGTCGTTGGCCCCATGGCTCAGGGCCACCTGGCCGACCTCCAGTCCCTGGGTCACCCAGGAACTCTGCACGCTCGGGATGTTGTCGAGATAGATCCGGCTCAGCGCCTGGGTTCGGAGATACTCGTGGGAACCGACCGGGGTCGCCTTCAGGACGGCGTTCTCCGGCTGGAAGGTCCAGCAGATGAATGCGGTGAACGCACCCCCCCTGAGCGATCCGGTCTCCAATGCCGAGGCGTAGGCGCGGGCCTGGTCCATCGGATCCCCTCCCGGTATGGCGGCGAGACGGGCCAGGGAACGATCCTGCTGGGAGCGGACGACCTCCAGATGCTCCAGCCGGTCGTCCAGCGTCTCCACGTGGCCAAACATCATGGTGATGGAGCTCGGGAGCCCGAGCCGGTGGGCGGTGTCCATGACCCCCATCCAGTCAGAGGCGTTGGCCTTGAGCGGGGCGATGCGTTGACGGACCCGGTCGACCAGGATCTCCCCGCCGCCGCCGGGGACCGACCCGAGGCCGGCGTCGACGAACTGCCGGAGAAGCGACTCCACCGGCTCGTTGAAGACCTCCTGGAAATGGATGAACTCGCTGGGGCTGAAGCCGTGGATGTTGATCTGCGGGTATCGGTTCCGGATGTGGCTGAGGAGGTCGAGATACCACTGCTTCGAGAGCTTCGGGTGGTGGCCTCCCTGCATCAGGATCTGGTTGCCGCCGAGGGCGAGGGTCTCCTCGATCTTCTGGTCCATCTCCGCGTGGGTGATCACGTACGAGTCCGCATCCTTCTCCGAACGCCAGAACGCGCAGAACTTGCAGTACACGTTGCAGACGTTGGTGTAGTTGATGTTGCGGTCGACGATGTAGGTGACGATCTCGTTGCCGCGTCCGCCATGGGCCTGCTGGCGCAGCAGTTGGCGACGTCGGTTGGCGAGGGCTCCCAGTTCCGGGAGCGGCAGGTCGTGGAGGCGGCGGGCCTCATTGAGGTCGATGCGCCCGCCGTCCCAGACCTTCTGGAGCAGCGCATCGAGGGAGGGATCATGGACCACGGACGGACCTTACCGTGGTGCGACATCCGGGCAACCGCCGAGCCGGGATCGATCCGCATCTGTGCGGGGAGGCGGTCTCGACGCGTGAGGAATCTCTCTGACAGAGGATCCTTCCCTGAGCATCCTCGCGACCATGTCCAATGGGATCGATCAGACGGGGATGCCGGGTGGCTATGGGACGTTGCTGCGCCTGGCCGGGGAGATCAGCCGGGAGTCGAGGCTCGAAGGGCTCCTGGTTCGGATCCTCGAGCGGAGTCGCGGATGGATCCAGGCGGAGGCCTGCTCGATCTTCCTGCCCGATCCACAGACCGAGGAGCTGGTGATCCATTCCGCCCGCGGCGACAGCGCACTGGTCCTGGGAACCCTCCGCATCCCCAAGGGCGCCGGCATCGTCGGCTGTGCCATGCAGGAGAAGCGGATGATCCGGGTGGATGACGTCGACAAGGACCCCCGGTTCTTCTCCAAGGCGGACAAGCAGACGGGATGGAAGACCCGCGCGGTCCTCACCGCTCCGCTCCTGGACGGCGAGGAGTGCCTGGGCGTGATCCAGTTCCTCAATCCGGTCGGTCGACCGGCGTTCACGACGCAGGACGAGGAGATGATGGAGTACTTCGCGGGACTCGTGGCTGCGGCCCTGGTCCGGATCCGGGCCAGCCAGGCGGCGCTCGAGCGGGCCCAGATCCAGCGCGACCTCGACCTGGCCCGACAGATGCAGGCCGGGCTGCTGCCCGGGGTGTTCCCGAACCGGGAGCAGTCGCCGGAGATCGAAATCCATGCCCTGCTCGATCCCGCCAAGGAGGTCAGCGGGGACCTCTATGACTTCTTCCCCGTGGGGGACCGTGAGTACGCCTTCGTGGTGGGCGATGTCTCGGGCAAGGGCGTCGCGGCGGGTCTCTTCATGGCGGTGACCCGGACTCTCATCCGGGCGATCACGGTGCCGGGACGTCCACCCGCCGAGATCCTGCAGCGGGTGAACACGCTGCTCTGTGCCGAGAATCCGGCCAACCTGTTCGTGACGCTCATCGTCGGTCGGGTCGATACCCGGACCGGTCGTGTGGTGTATGGACAGGGGGGGCACAACCCACCGGTGAGGATCACCGCCGGCGGAAGCCCCGCGCTGGAGCCCCCGGGCGGGATTCCGCTGGGGATGTTCGAGGAGGCGGAGTTCGGGCAGCAGGAACTCGAGCTGCGTCCTGGTGACGCCCTGGTGGTGTACACCGACGGTGTCACGGAGGCCATGGACCCGCAGCAGGCCCTCTTCGGGGAGGAACGCCTCTTGGCGGTGGCCGGGGAACAGGGGGGGGCGGGCGCCGAGAGCCTCAACCGGACGGTGGTGGAATCCGTGCGTCGGTTCGCCCGGGGAGCGGAGCAGTCGGACGACATCACCCTGCTGACCCTGCGGCGTCTGGGTTGAGGATCCGGGTCGACGACACTGTCGGCTTGCGGTCGACCGCGTCGACCGGGTCTGCTGGGCGTCGATGTCCTCGTCGAATGCCTCCCGGCTCCGCGGTTCCGCGTTTACGCGGTGGCTGGAACGTGCCCCGTCACCGGTGTTCGTTGCCGTGGCCATCGTGGCGGCGTTCTCGACGTACTTTGCGATGTATGCCTTCCGGAAGCCTTTCGCCGCGGCGAAATTCGAGGGGGAGTTCTTCCTGGGGACGGCGGTTGGACTGAAGACCGCCATCGTGATCAGCCAGATCATTGGCTATGCCCTCTCGAAGTACATCGGGATCAAGGTCTGCTCCGAGGTCACCCCGGCCCGTCGTGCGGCGCTGCTGGTGACCCTGATCGGGATCGCGCAGGCGGCGCTTGTCCTCTACGGGCTGCTGCCCAACGGCTGGAAGGTGGTGGCGATCTTCTTCAACGGGGTTCCCCTCGGCATGGTGTGGGGCCTGGTGGTCTGGTACCTCGAGGGGCGTCGCACCTCGGAGGTCCTGCTCACGGGCCTCAGTCTCTCCTACATCCTCGCCAGCGGCGTGGTGAAGGACTTCGGTCGGGCCCTCATGGAGGGCACCGTGGCCGTCGGGTGGTCGAAGGTGCCCGTGATCGGCGGCGTCATCGCGGGACTGGTGGGCACGGTGGGCGAGGGGTGGATGCCGGCCGTGGCGGGGTTCCATTTCCTGCCGGTGTTCCTGGTCTCCGTCTGGATCCTGAACCAGCTGCCGCGTCCGAACGCCGCCGATGTCGCCGCCCGCGCGGAGCGGGAACCCATGAAGGGTGCGGACCGGATGGCCTTCGTCCGTCAGTTCGGCCTGGGGCTGGGCCCGCTCTGTGTCGCCTACTTCTTCCTGACGGCCTACCGGGACTTCCGCGACAACTACCAGGTCGAGATCTTCAATGGCCTTGGCTACCCCTACAAAGACAACAAGACGATCATCTCCCGGGCGGAAACCCTCGTGACCTTCGGGGTGATGGGCGTGCTCGCGCTGCTGAACCTGGTGAAGGACAACCAGAAGGGGTTGCTGGCCGCCTTCGGCATCATGACCGGTGGCCTGATCCTGCTGGGCGGTTCCACCCTCCTGCTGCACCTCGGATGGATCAGCGGGTTCTGGTGGATGACCCTCACCGGCCTTGGTTCGTACCTGGCCTATGTGCCCTACGGGTCGGTGCTCTTCGAGCGGATGATGGCCTCGACCCGTGCGGTGGGCACGGCGGTGTTCGCCATCTACCTCGCCGATGCGATCGGGTACACGGGTTCGGTGGGGGTTCAGCTCTACAAGGACCTCGCGGCCAGTTCGCTGTCGCGCTTCGGGTTCTTCACCGGATTCACGTGGTTCATGTCGGTCCTGGGAACGGTCTGTCTGATCGCCAGCGCCCTGTATTTTGCGCAGAGGACGGATCGGGAATCGGGGCGGTGAGGAAGGCGAGGGGACTCACCCGGCGACGCGGAGACGCGGAGGTGGAGGAGGGGAAAGAACGACGGCCCGGAGGGGTGGTGGGTGATGCAGTGCCCGATCCCGAAGGAGCATCCAGTGTTGACGGTCTCCGGGGGTGTTGCGGAGCCTCCCCGTCCCGAACATGCCGAAGATCGTCCGCGCCCTCCTCTCCGTTTCCGACAAGACCGGTCTGGTACCCTTTGCCAAAACCCTTGCCCAGGCGGGGGTCGAGCTGATCTCGACCGGTGGCACGGCCAAGGCCCTGAAGGCCGAGGGGCTGTCGGTGATCGAACTCGGCGACTACACCGGGTTTCCCGAGATGCTGGATGGACGGGTCAAGACGCTGCATCCGAAGGTCCATGGCGGCCTGCTCCACCTCCGGGACAATCCGGAACACGTCGCGACGGCTCAGAAGCATGGAATCCCGCCGATCGATCTCGTGGTGGTGAACCTCTATCCGTTCGAGCAGACGGTGGCCAAGCCCGGGGTGTCGCTCCATGACGCGATCGAGAACATCGACATCGGTGGACCCTCCATGCTGCGGAGCGCGGCCAAGAACCATGAGTTTGTGACGGTGGTGGTGGATCCGGCGGACTACGCGCGCGTGGCGGACCAGGTGGCGTCCCAGGGCGGAACCACTCTGGAGCTCAGACGCGAGCTGGCCACCAAGGTGTATGCGCGGACCGCGACGTATGATGCCGCGATCGCGCGGCATCTCACCGGGGCGTTCGGCCTGGGAAAGGCGGACGCGACTCCTGCGGCTCCTTCAACCCTCGAGATCCGGGTCCCACTGGCCCAGCCCCTGCGCTACGGGGAGAATCCGCACCAGAAGGCGGCGCTGTACGGACCGTTCCAGGACTACTTCCAGCAGCTGCATGGCAAGGAGCTGTCGTACAACAACATCCTGGATCTGACCGCGGCGGCGGCATTGATCGGGGAGTTCGACGGCGAGGAGCCGCCCACCCTGGCGATCCTCAAGCACACCAACCCGTGTGGGGTGGGGCAGGGGACGACGCTGCGGTCGGCCTGGGACAAGGCCTTCGCGACCGACCGGCAGGCCCCGTTTGGCGGCATCATCGCGGTCAATCGTCCGCTGGATCTCGCCTGCGCCGAGGCCATCGCCGAGATCTTCAGCGAGGTGATCATCGCCCCTGGGTTCACTCCCGAGGCCCTGGCCCTGCTCCAGCAGAAGAAGAACCTCCGTCTGCTGAAGGTCCTCCGGAATCCGGCGACCGCCTCGCCGGTGGATGTCCGGAGCGTCGGGGCGGAATCCTATCTGTGGCAGGAGCGGGATCTCCGCAGGACGGCCGAGTCGGATCTCCGGCAGGTGACGCGTCGTGCGCCGACGGCCCACGAGCTGCGGGCGATGCAGTTCGGCTGGCGTGTGGTGAAGCACCTCAAGTCCAACGCCATCGTCTATGTGGGAGCGGATCCCGCCGATGGTCTGGGTCGGACGCTCGGGGTTGGGGCGGGGCAGATGAGCCGTGTCGACTCAAGCCGGATCGCGGTCTGGAAGGCGGGCGAGGCGGGATTGTCCCTGAAGGGCAGTGTGGTCTGCTCGGACGCCTTCTTCCCGTTCGCGGATGGCTTGATCGCCGCGGCCGAAGCCGGGGCGACGGCGGCGATCCAGCCCGGGGGCAGCGTTCGGGATGCCGAGGTCATCGCCGCGGCCGACGAGCGCGGTGTGGCGATGATGTTCACCGGCCACCGCCATTTCCGGCACTGAGCCGGAGGGGTCGACAGTCGGGAGGGGGTGGGCTTCCGGGGGTGATCCCCGATGCGGGCTACTTCTGCTTCAGTTGCCTGAGCATCGCGTAGGCCTTGCGAGCCTCGGCATCGCCGGCCTCGGCCCGCTCCAGAAGGGTGGCCTCCAGCATCACCATCGTGTTGTGGACCGCGAGTCCCTGGTCGACCGTCACGCCCTCGCTGGTTCTCAGAGCCCCCAGGGACTCGACAGCCTTGCCGAGTTCCCCGGCATTGAGCGCGTTGGAGGCATCCGTTGCCGCGCGCCGGAAGTTCTCGGGTGCGCCAGCGAAGGCCTTGTCCAACCGATGGACGGCCTGCGAGGTCGAGGTCACCGGCGCCGTGTCGTCGCCGGAATCGCAGCCGACGAGTGCGGCCAATGTGATCAGACCCAGGATCTGCTTCATGATGGGCGTTTCCTTCGAGGGCTCAGTCGCCGGACTTCGAGCCGGGATTGCACCAGAAGCGTCCGGGGCGGACCCCCCGGAAGCCACCGATCCCGGCCTCCTGGTAGTAGACCTTGAACCGCATGTATTCGGTGTGACCACCGAAGTTGCCCATGACGGTGCCGGTGTTGTGACGTCGGGTGACGCCCTCGTCCGGACGGCTGGCGACGTTGTCGTAGTTGGAGGGCTGCTTCTCATCGGCTTCCCAGTAGACCATCGCGTCGGGCTGGAACTGGGAAAGCTTGTAGGTCGAGTACGCCCCGCGCGGACCGGTGGAGTAGGCGGAGACGGCACCGTTCATCATGTAGCTGCAGACCTTCTGCTCGCGGGCCCGGAAGAGCGCGGTGTTGGTCTTGTCGATCGGGCAGAAGAACAGCTTCCGCGACTGCACGAAGGGCCAGAGCTGACCACGTTCCAGGGTATGGTCGGGCTTGTTGGTGGCCACCCGGGTGTAGGCCCAGTTCGGAACGTCGAACGCCCCGGAGCTCCAGGACGTGTAGGGCAGGTAGTCCTGGAAGTCGCCGGCGTAGAGATGGGTCCCGAGGAGGAGCTGCTTGATGTTGTTGAGGCAGGCGGTGCGGTGGGCCTGCTCCTTGGCCCGGCTCAGTGCCGGAAGGAGCATGCCGGCAAGGATGGCGATGATCGCGATCACGACCAGAAGCTCGATCAGGGTGAAGGCCCGTGGTTCGGGGGCGGAACACCCTCGAGTCGTCGAGGTGAGTCTCGTCGTGAGCCTACCCGGGACATTCAGTGACTTGGGCATGGGTCTGACCAGGCATCTTTTTGATGGCGCTCCCGAGGTGTGTCCCTGTCAAGAGTCGGTTCGCGTGAGTCGATTTCGAGAGTTCTGAGACGGTTCACCCCCGTCTGGGCTGTCCGATCCAAAGCCGGTTGCCGTCGGGATCCTCGATCCGGAATTCCCTCATCCCGTAGAACGTCGTCTCCAGATCCGGCACTGCCAGACCCCGTCGCCTCGACTCGACATGGAAGGCATCGATGTCCTCGGGGTACAGGTAGAGCACGGAGGCCGAGGGACGCTGGGTGGCGTGGAAGATCGACTGGTCCAGCATGATCCGGCACTCCCCCAGTCGGAGCATCGCCCAGCCCCAGTCGTCACGACGGGTCTCCACCTCGAACCCCAGGCCTGCGTAGAAGTCGACGCTCCGCGGCAGATGCCTCACCGGGAGCATCGGGACGAGGCGATGGAGGGCCTGGGGGCGGGGTGTGGAGTCCATGGATCGGAACAGGGATGACTCCGGTGAGGTAGCAGGAGGAGAACCGCCGAGGGAAGCCGGGATGCATTCCGACCCGTGCCCGGCCGCATTTTCCCTTCGCCGGCGGTGGCACTCGACGCAGACTCCGGTTGGTTTTCCCGGAGCCATGTCCCGTTGCCGAACAGTCCTGCTGTCCTGGATCGGCGCCGCCGCAGTCGCGGTCGGCGCCCCGGACTATCTCCGGGAGGTCAAACCCGTCCTCACCGACCACTGCATCGGCTGTCATGGGACCGAGAAATCCGAGAACGGACTCCGTCTCGACACCGCGGCGGATGCGCTGAAGGGCGGGGAACGCGGGCCGGCTGTCGTGCCCGGCGACGCGGCCGGGAGCCTGCTGGTGCAGGTGATCGAGGGACGACACGCCCAGCTGGAGCGGATGCCCTACAAGCGTTCGTTTCTCTCGACGACCGCAATCGCTGCGGTCCGGGACTGGATCGAGGCCGGGGCTCCGCTGCCGGCCGTCGAAACCCCGGGACGTCGGGTCCACTGGGCCTTCGTGCCGCCGGAGCGGCGGACTCCGCCCGGATCGGTCCCGGGAGGTGTTTCCGGTGGCCATCCGATCGACGCGTGGATCGGACAACGTCTCAAGGAGGCCGGTCTGTCGCCGTCGCCGGAGGCCGACCGCCCGACGTTGATCCGTCGGGTCAGCCTCGATCTGACCGGTCTTCCCCCCAGTCCGGAGCGCATCGACGCGTTCGTCGCGGATCCGCGTCCCGATGCCTATGAACGTCTGGTCGAGGAGCTGCTGGCTTCACCACACCATGGAGAACGCTGGGCTCGCTGGTGGCTGGATGTGGCCCGCTATGCCGATTCCAACGGCTACAGTGCCGACGCCCCGCGCTCGATCTGGCCCTGGCGCGACTGGGTGGTCCGATCCCTCAACGCCGACCTGCCGTTCGACCGCTTCGTCCTCGAGCAGCTGGCCGGGGATCTCCTGCCCGGGGCGACCCTCGACCAGCGCATCGCCACCGGATTCCACCGGAACACCCAGCTCAACGAGGAGGGCGGCATCGATCCCGAGCAGTTCCGCATCGAAGGGGTGATCGACCGGGTCAACACCACCGGTACCGCCCTGTTGGGACTCACGATCGCCTGCGCGCAGTGTCACGACCACAAGTTCGATCCCATCCGCCAGCGCGAGTACTACCAGCTGTTCGACTTCTTCAACCAGCAGGACGAGCCGACGCTCGAGGTTCCATCTGGCGGTCTGGTCCAGAGTCCGGTCGGTGCTGCGAAGACTTCGGCGAAGCCCACCGCGACGCTCGTGTTGGCCGAGCGCAGCTCACCCCGCCGGACAACGGTGTTCAGCAAGGGCGACTTCACACGGCCGGGCGACGAGGTCGATCCCGGGACGCCTTCCGTGCTGCCGCCCCTGGGGTCGGAGAAGCAGGGGGGCCATCGGCCCAATCGACTCGATCTGGCCCGCTGGCTCATGGATCCCGGGCATCCGCTGACGGCGCGGGTGACGGTGAACCGGGTCTGGCAGCAGTATTTCGGACGGGGCCTGGTCGAGACCGAGAACGATTTTGGGACCCAGGGGAGTCCACCGACCCATCCGGAGCTTCTCGACTGGCTTGCGGTGGAGTTCGCGTCGCCCACCGCCCAGGGCGGATCCGGCTTTTCGCTCAAGCGGCTCCACCGATGGATCGTCACGTCGCGGACCTATCGGCAGACCTCGACGATCCGGGCAGACCCTCTCGGGAAGGATCCGGGGAACCGGCTTTTGGCGCGTCAGAATCGGATCCGCCTCGATGGGGAGTTCATCCGGGATGTCGCCCTGGTGGCCAGTGGGGCGCTCGATCCGAGGCTCGGTGGCCCGCCCGTCCATCCGCCACAGCCGGACGGCGTCATGAACCTGGGGCAGGTTCGACGGGAGTGGACGACGAGCGCCGGTGGCGATCGGTATCGTCGGGGCCTCTACACCTATCTCTGGCGGGCCACGCCCCATCCGGCCCTGGCGGTGTTCGATGCGCCCGATGCCTTCAGCACCTGTACACGACGAAACCGATCCAACACCCCGCTCCAGGCGCTCACGCTGCTGAATGACGGGGCCTTCGTGGATCTCGCCGACCGGCTGGCGCAGCGCCTGCAGGTGGGTGACCGGGGGGGCGATCGCCTGGTGGAGGGCTTCCAGCGGTGCACCGGACGGCGGCCGAAGGCGGGCGAGCTCGAGCGGCTGCGGGCGTTGCTGGACCAGGAGCGTCGGGCTGGATCCGACACCGAGGCCTGGAGGACGGTTGCCCGGGTGCTGTTGAACCTCGACGAGACGATCACCCGGGAATGACCCCATGAACCTGACCTCCGACCCGACGCTTGCCGGACTGACCCGACGGCATTTCTTCAGCCGCTGTGGTGTCGGGCTGGGATCCATCGCACTCGCCTCACTGATCGATCGGAACGCCGTGCGTGCCGAGGGATCGACCGGATTGACCCAACCGCTCGCCCCGCGTGCGACCCAGTTCCGGCCCCGGGCGAAGAAGGTCATCTACCTCTTCATGGCCGGTGGCCCCTCGCAGCTGGAGCTGTTCGACCACAAACCGCGGCTCAACGCCCTCAACGGGCAGGCCATCCCGGATTCCTATCTCCAGGGCAGGCGCTTCGCGTTCATGGACAGCTCGTTCAAGAACCGGAGCATGCTGCTGGGGTCGAAACGCTCGTTCCGCCAGCACGGTCCGTCGGGGATGTGGGTCAGCGAGCTCTTTCCCCACACGGCGGGCATCGCCGGCGAGGTCACATTTGTCCGCACCTGCGCCACCAACGTCTTCAACCACGCCCCGGCCAAGCTGTTCATGAACACGGGATCGTCCCAGTTCGGACGTCCCAGCCTGGGGGCGTGGCTGACCTACGGGATCGGCAGCGAGGCGGACAACCTGCCGGGGTTCGTCGTCCTCCAGAGCGGACCCCGGGGTCCCCGCGGCGGGGCGGTCAACTGGGGCAGTGGGTTCCTGCCCACCACGTTCCAGGGCGTGCCGCTTCGGGGCCAGGGGGAGCCGATCCTCAACCTGACCGCGCCGGAGGGCATCGATGCCGGTCGGCAGCGTCGGGCGATCGATGCGGTCCGGGACCTCAATCTCCAGCATCTGGTCGACACGGGCGACCCGGAGATCGCCACCCGCATTGCAGCCTATGAGATGGCGTATCGGATGCAAACCAGTGCGCCGGAGGCGATGGACCTCGCCGGCGAAAGCCGTGCGACACTCGATCTCTACGGGGTGGACCCGGCCAAGCCTTCGTTTGCCCGGAACTGTCTCCTCGCCCGACGCCTCGTGGAGCGTGGCGTCCGCTTCGTCCAGCTCTACCACACCAACTGGGACAGCCATGGCGGGCCTGGGGAGACGCTCGAGTCGGATTTCGAGAAGGTGTGCCGCGATGTCGACCAGGCCCAGGCGGCACTGGTGCGCGATCTCAAGTCACGCGGCCTCCTCGAGGACACGCTGGTGGTCTGGGGCGGTGAGTTCGGTCGGACCCCGATGGGTGAGAACCGCGAGAAGACGGGCCGGAACCATCACATCGATGCCTTCACGATCTGGATGGCAGGCGGCGGTGTGAAGGCGGGTGCGGTGGTCGGTGAAACCGATGAGCTGGGCTTTGGTCCGGTTCAGGACCGGGTCCACGTCCACGACCTTCATGCCACGATCCTGCATCTCCTCGGACTCGATCACCAGCGGCTGACCTTCCGGTTCCAGGGGCGGGACTTCCGTCTGACGGACGTCCACGGTGAGCTTGTGCCGTCGATCCTGGCATGACGTGGGGTCTTCTGAAGAGGCTCACGCTGGGACGCGGAGGCGCGGAGGGAGAGAACGGGCGCTTTGGAAACGGGGTGGTTCAGCGCCTGGGATCATTGGGTACACCCACGACTTCCCAAAGGTCTCGTCCCTGTCTGTTCCCTGTCTGTTCTCCGCGTCTCGGCGTCTCGGTGTGAGCCTCCTCAGGCCTCGACCCGGCGCCGCGTGAGACGCGACAGCAGCAGGTAGACGACGGGGATGACGAACAGGGTCAGGAACGTGCTGGAAATCATGCCGCCCACGACGGCGACGCCCATCGGACGTCGGCTCTCGGCGCCGGCGCCGAAGCCGATGGCGATCGGCAGGATGCCCGCGATGGTCGACAGGGCGGTCATGAGGATCGGACGGAGGCGGACCCGTCCGGCCTCGACCATGGCGTTGTAGGCGGTGGTGCCCCGTTCCATCTCCTGGTTGGCGAACTCGACGAGCAGGATGGAGTTCTTGGTGACGAGTCCGATCAGCAGCACGAGTCCGATCTGGCTGAACAGGTTGAAGTTCATCGCGGGGATGGGGGGGATGAAGCCCATGAGGCCCATCCAGTTGAGGAACCAGAGCGATCCGAAGGCCCCGACGAAGGCGAGGGGCAGGGCGAGCATGACCGTGAAGGGATGGACGAGGCTCTCGAACTGGGCCGCCAGGGTCATGTAGACGATGATTCCGGCGAGGCCGAGGACCCACCAGATCTCACTCGTCGACTCCGCCAGGTTCTTGGCATCCCCCTCCCAGGCATAGAGGAATCCCTGCGGCAGGTCACGGGACAGCCACGGTTCCACCTGCTCCACGACCGTGCCGATGGGCACGGCTCCGGGCGAGGCGGTGATGCTGGCCGAGCGGAGACGGCCGTAGTGGAAGATCGAGTTTGCGGCGGCGCCTTCGGACCGTGTCACGAGGCTGCTCAGCTGGACCAGCGTTCCGGAGGTGCTCCGGACGAACACCTTGTCGAGGTCCGCCGGAGTGAGCCGGGAGGTCCGCTCGAGCTGGGCGATGACGTCGTATTCCTTGCCGTCGCGCTTGATGCGGCTGAGGTCGAGTCCGCCGAAGAGGATCTGCAGCGTCCGGGAGATCTCGGCGACGCTGACGCCCAGGGAGGCGGCACGGTTGCGGTCGATGGCGATGCGGACCTCCGGCTTGTTCACCTCGTAGCTGACGCGGACGTTCTTCAGGAGGGGCTGTCCGGTGGCGTTGGTGAGTCCGCGGAGGCGGTTGGCGACACCGTCGGCGGTCGTGCTCAGGGCCTTGAGATCCTGGTTCTGGAGCACCAGCTCGAAGGGCGAGCTGTTGAAGCTGGTCTCGATGGATTTCGGCAGGTTGGCGATGGCGAGTCCCCCCTCCACCTCCTGCATCAGGCGCGTGGCCAGTCCACCGGGGCCATTGACGATCTCCTGGACCGACCGCGTGCGTTCGGCGCGGTCCGTGAAGGTGACGAAGACGATCCCGAAGCTGGCCTGGCCGGGGCCGCTGAATCCGGGGGCCACGATCGCCCCGTAGCTCCAGACCTCCGGCATCTTCCCGATGATCTCCTCGGCCTTGCGGAGCTGGCGGTCGGTGAACTCGCTGGTGGAGCCGTTCGGGGTCAGCACGATCGCGAAGAGGCGTCCCTTGTCCTCCTGCGGCAGGAAGTCCTGCTCCAGACCCCGGTAGGCCGCGACGAGGAGGCCGACGGTGGCGATGGTGATCCCGACCATGATGGTCTTGTGTCCCAGCGCCCAGCGCAGGCCCGAGAGGTAGTGTCGGGTAATCCCGTCGAAAAGGCGTTCGAAGAAGAGGAACACGGGGCCGTGCTTCCGTCCTGAGACCGGCCTGAGGATCCGCGAGGCCATCGCCGGCGACAGGGTGAGCGCGACGAAGGCGGAGATGACGACGGAACCGGCGACGGTGACGGCGAACTCGATGAAGAGGCGTCCCGTGGCGCTTTTCTGGAAGGCGAGCGGGGCGAAGACCGCGACGAGCGAGATCGTGATGGCGATGACCGCGAAGCTGATCTCCTCCATGGCCTTGAAGGCGGCCTTCATCGGGGTCATGCCCTCCTCGATGTGACGGTAGATGGCCTCGAGGACGACGATGGCGTCGTCGACCACGACCCCGATGCTCAGCACGAGGGCGAGCATGGTGAGGATGTTGACCGAGTAGCCGAGGGCGTAGAGCAGGGCGAAGGTGCCGATGAGGGAGACCGGGATGGCGACGGCCGGGATGAGGATGGAGCGGACGTCGCGCAGGAACATGAAGATGATGAGCACGACCAGGATGAAGGCCATGGCCAGGGTCTCCCAGACCTCGCTGATGGCCTTGGCGACGAAGGTGCTGGAGTCGAAGGCGACCCACATCTCGCAGCCTTCGGGCAGGCTGGGGCGGAGGGCGTCGGCCTCGGCGCGGATCTTCTCCGCAACGGCCACGGTGTTGGCCTTTGCCTGCTTCACGATGCCGAGGAAGATGCAGGGCTTCCCGCGCGCGCGGGCGACGGTCCGGTAGTCCTCGACGCCGTCCTCCGCCCGTCCGATGTCGCGCAGACGGATCAGATTGGCGCCATCGGCCCGGATGACGAGGTCGTTGAACTCGGTCGCCGTGGCCAGTTCGCCCCGGGTCTGGATGGTCATCTCCCGGTCGAGGTTCTCCACGCGGCCGCTTGGCAGGTCGATGTTCTGGGCCCGGAGGGCGTTCTGGACGTCGATCACCGTGACCCCGCGGGCCGCCATCTTCTCGGAGTCCAGCCACAGGCGCATGGCATACCGCTTCTCGCCGCCGACGGTGATGGACGACACCCCCTCCACACCCTGCAACCGAGGCTTCAGGATCCGCTCGGCCGTCGTGGTCAGCTCGAGGGGCGAGTACCGGTCGCTGTTGACCGCCAGCCACAGGATCGGCTGTGCGTCGGCATCCTGCTTCGCGACGATCGGCTCGAGGATGTCGTCGGGCAGCACGCCCCGGACACGGGAAACGCGGTCCCGGACGTCCTGGGCGGCGATGTCGATGTCCCGTGAGAGGTCGAACTCGATGGAGATGTTGCTGACACCCTCACGGCTCTCGGAACGGAGGGTCTTGATGCCGCTGATGTTGTTGAGGGCCTCCTCGAGGCGCTCGCTGATCTCGGTCTCGACGACCTGGGCGTTCGCGCCGGGATAGATGGTCGTGACCGAGATGATCGGAGGATCGATGTCGGGAAGTTCCCGGACCGGGAGCCGGGAGAGTCCGATCACGCCGAACAGGATCAGCGTGAGGTTCAGCATCGTGGCCAGGATCGGCCGCTGGATGGAGAGGCGCGGAAGGATCATGTCACGTTCAGGGCTTGGGTGCCGTGGCCGGTCCGTTGCTCCGAGTCATGATCGGCGCCCCGGGGCGCAGCTTCTGGAGGCCCTCCGTCACGACGGATTGTCCGTCGGCGAGGCCCTGCAGCACCTCGACCTTGCCCGCGAGGCGGAGTCCGGTGCGGACCGGCTGGATCATCGCGGTGTTGGTGGAGGTGGCGAGGAAGACGAGGGTGGCGTCACCGTTGTTGAAGACCGCCGATTCCGGGATGACGAGGGCGGCGTCCCGCAGCTGCAGGCTCAGTTCGAGATTGGCGAACATGCCACCCCGCAGCCGACGGGAGGGATTCGCGATCCGGGCCTTCACGAGGGCGGTCCGGGTGTTGGGATCGAGCTGAGGTGAGACGAAATAGACCTCGCCCTCGAAAGTGTCCTTCGGGAATGCGGCGACGCGGAACCTCACCTTCTGTCCCTCCTGGACCTGGCTGAGATAGCGCTCGGGAACGGCGACCTCGACCTTCACGGTGTCGAGGTCCACCAGCTGGGTGATGCGGGTGGAGCGGGTGATGACCTGTCCGGGGCTGATCTGCCGGGCGCCGGCGATGCCGGAGAAGGGGGCGAGGATCCGGGCATCCCGAAGCATGCGCCGCTTGAGGTCCACGGAGGCCTCGTTGGCCGAGTAGGTGGCGGCCGCGGTGTCGTATTCCTGCTGCGAGATCAGCTTGTCGCGGAATAGCAGCTTCACGCGCTCGAAGGAGGTGCGGGCCAGCTGCAGCTGGGCCTCGGCCTCCTGGACCTGCGGGGCGAGCTTTGTGTCGTCGAGGATCACCAGGACGTCGCCCTTCTTCACCGGAGTGCCCTCGCCGAACCGGATCTCCTTCACGATCCCATCGGTCTCCGAGGTCAGGTCGATGATCTCGTTGGCCATGACGTTGCCGACGAGCGAGACGGTCTCCACGACTGGCTCGGTCCTCACCGGAGCGGTGACGACCTGGACGGCAAAGGCACCCATCGGAGGACCGCCGGCACCGCCTTGTTTCTTCTGACAGCCGAGGGCCAGGAGGACGACAAGGAAGAGAACACCTGCGAGACGAAGCTCCATAACCCGCCAAGCATGGTTGGAACCGGGACGTGATTCCATCCCTGGATTGGTGAAAACGCGCTGCGAGTGGCTGGATAACGTTAGGAGTGGGTCCATGGTGGAGGTTCCATGAGACCCCGATCCTTTTGGGGATCTCTCAACCCTCAACGCCCAACTCCCGACCGGGATTGGGTCCCCCCGGTCACTGCGTCTTCGCCGGGAGGTTCTCGGAGGGGAACTTGTCGAGGAACTGGTTCCACTCCTTCTCCGTCACCGAATTGGTGACCATGCTCGCACGGTCGGTCTGCTGTCCGGTGACGGCGGCGAAGTCGGCCGGCGTGCGGATGATCCGCGGCGTGAGGAAGATCAGCAGCTCGGTCTTCGCACCGGTCTTGCTCGTGGTGCGGAACAGATTGCCAACCCACGGGATGTCGCCCAGCCAGGGGACCTTTCGGACGGATTTGGTCTCGTCCTCGGCGATCAGGCCGCCGATCACCACGGTCTCGGAGTCGGGGGTGACCACGACGGTGTCGGCCGAGCGCACGTTGATGTAGGGGGCGTTGACCTGGGAGGAGAGAGACTGGCTCTGGGTCTGGGAGACGGAGGAGATCTGGGGCTGGACGATCATCTCGACCTTGCCGTTGGAATCAATGAACGGGGTGACGTTCATGATGATGCCGACGTCGGTGTAGTTGACGTTGATGATCGGGATCGTGTTGCCGCCGGAGGTGTAGAACGAGACGCCGTTCGGGAGCGGGACGCTCTGGCCGACGACGATCCGGGCCAGCTGGCCATCGCGGGCCACGACGGAGGGACGGGACAGGACCTTGGCCTTGCCCGAGGTGGCGAGGGCCCGGAGGGTGGCCTGGAAGTTCGAGCCGGCGATCTGGTAGAGGCCGCCGGAGCCGTCTCCCGTGGAGTTCGGGGCCAGGGCGGTCCCGGCTTGCTGGCCGAGACCATTGAAGTTCGTGACCACGTTGTTGAGTCCGGCCAGACCGAAGACCGTCCCGGCGGTGCTCGGCGTGTTGCCCCCCTTCACATAGGTGCCTTCCACGCCGAACTGGAATCCGTCGGTATGGGTGACCTCCATGAACACGACATTGATCAGGACCTGCGGCTTCGGGGCGTCGAGGTTCGCGATGACGTTGCTGATCTGGAGGCTGGTCTGGGCGTCGGTGATGACGACGATGTTGTGGGTCTGGGGATCGACCGAGATGAGGGCGGAGCCGACCGATCCGTTGAAGTTGTAGCCGGACCCGGTGTTGCGGGAGTTTGCGCCGCCGGCGCCGCCGGCACCGCCAAAGCCCCCGAACTGACCCCCGAACCCGGCGCCGCCGAATCCACCTCCTCCGCCCCCGCCTCCTTGGCGTTGCTGGGCCTGGAGGGAGGTGGTGAGGCCGAGGACAAGCGCGGCGAGACCGATCAGGAAACCGTTGTGTGGGACGTGTCGTTTCATGGCTGGGAAAGGGTTGGGGTTCAGAAGAGCCGACCGCCGGTGCCGCCGGTGTTGTTGCCGCCGCCGAAGCCACTGCCATTGGCGCTGCTGGAGCTGCCCATGGTGTTGTTGTTGTTGAGCTGACGCTGCATCAGTGCGCTGTTCTGCTGGTTCTGCATGCCGGTCCGGTTGGCCGTCTGGCTCTGGAACATGTTCTGCAGCACCTGGACGGCCTGCTGGGGATCCGCATTGGTCATGCGGAACACGTAGACCTGCTGGTCGCGAAGGGTCGGAACATCGAGTTCCTTGATGACGTCGCCGATCTGTCCCATGAGGTCCTTCGACGCGGTGACGACCACCGAGGAGGTCCGGAGATCGGCCACGGCCAAAACCTGGCTGGCCTTGCGGATGCGATCGCTCTGGGCGGAGCCCCCCCCGGAACGTCCCCCTCCGCTGCCACCGGTCCCGCCACCCCGTCCCCCGCCGCCACCCCCAAATCCGCCGCCGCCAAATCCACCGAAGCCACCGAAGCCACCGAAGCCCCCGCCGCCGAACCGGATCGGGGCCTGGTTGTTGCCATTGCCGGAACCGGATCCGCTCGAGCTGGGGAAGACGCCCGACAGGGCCGTCGCCACGTCGTTGGGGTTGGCGTGCTTGAGATGGAAGACCCGGATCTCGGTCCCGGCCTCGGCGCTGGAATCGATGGCTTTGATGATCTCCACAAGATGCCGGATGTTCGACTGGGTGTCGGTCATCACGATCGAGTTGCCGGCCGCGTTGGCCACGAAGGTTGCATTGGGCGAGATGAAGGCGCCCAGATCCTTGGCCAGCTGCTCGGCCTCCACGTACACGAGGGGGATGATCTGGGTGACGATCTCGTCGTTGCGCGGGATCGTCCGCGGGTCATTGCCCACCTTGACCGGCGTGTTGCGGGCCTTGGCGGTGGCACGGTCGACGATGGTCAGGATCCGGCCGTCGCGGATCGCGGCGAGGCCGTTCTTGTCGAGGATCGAGTTGAGGAGATCGACGGCCTCGTCGCGGTTCACCGGGCGGTGGCTCACGACGCTGACGGTGCCCTTGGCCGGGGTTTCGAGGACGATGACGAATCCGGCGGCCTCGCTGAGGTGTTCAAGCACGAGATCGAGCGGGGCGTTCTTGAAGTTCAGGAGGATCTCATCGGGGTTGCCCGATAGGACCGGTGCGGGGGTCGATGGAGCCGGTGCAGCCACCGGGGCTGCTGCCGTCGTGGTGGCCGATACGGCCGGAGCCGTGGTGCTGGCCGGTCCCGACCTCGGAGTGTCGACGGCAGGCATCGGCGCCGCGGGAGCGGGCGTCGGGTTGGCGGTGTCCTGGGCCGGGGCCAGTATCAAACACCCCGCCGTGGCGAGGGTCATCAGCAGTGGATTCTTGCCGTGGTTCATTGCGACTCCTGTTCCCGTTTCTTCATCAGACGTTTCAAGATCTCATCCTCGGCGCCATTCCCGCCGGAGCCCGAGGAGGCGGCCCCGGATCCCGGGGCGGAGGTGCCGCCCGACGTGGGGCTTGTGGCCATGCCTCCGGCGTCCGCCAGCTGCCACCCGGTCTCGCCATCCTGGCGCATTCGGGCTCCGACCCGCAGGTCCAGCGGAGGCTGGTTGCTGATCGAGAGCCGGACCCGGGCCGGGGTGATGTCGATCACCGTGTATCCGGCAATGGATCCATTCAGCGGGATCGCCTTGCGGTACTCGGAGGTGCCGCTGTCGAAGAAGGCCATGGGCCCCTTCTGGGCCTTCAACACTCCGACCAGCGTGAAGGTCGGGGCCTCGGTACTCCTCGGACGGGAGACGGGTCGAGGCGGCGCCCCCGGGATCCGTGGCTGCCGGGACGGGTCGAAGATGTTGCGCTCGGCGACCCAGGTGGCGAGGGAGCGGATCTCGTTGGTGGCTGCGGTCGCGGACGGGGCATTGGTGGCCGCGCCGCTGCCGGACGCCGAGGTTCGGGAGCCGCCGACGGATCGGACCGGCGTGTGGGATCCGCTGCCACCGCGGTCCCAGAGCAGCACGCCGCCGGCGGCAGCGGCCGCGATCACGAGCCAGAAGGTGGTGCCGGGGCGCTTCATGGGGTGTTCGAGGTGAGCACCAGCGCGTTGAGCTGAAGCCCCAGGGTCATCTGCTGCGCGGCGGGATCGCGCGTGGTCAGCTGCATGGCGTCGACTTTCAGGTCGAGCGCCCCCGACTCGAGGCGCTGCAGGAATCGGGTGAGGCTGGACAGGGAGCCATTGACCTCGAGACGACAGATCAGCGTCTGGTGGTCTGCCGCGTCGCCCCGCCATTGGGGGACCCGGTCCAGGATCTCGGATCCGGATTCCCGCGCCCATTGGTCGAGGGTGTTGAGCAGCTGCTGCTCGGCCTGCGAGGGATTCGACGGGAGGGAATGGGTCCGGATCCGGTTCCAGACGTCCTGGACCCGGTCGGCCCGTCCGATCAGCTGTTCACCCGAGCGGACCTGCTTGCGGAGCTTCTCGATCTGCTGTGCGCGGCGGGTGCCCCAAGCGAAGAGGGGTTCGATCAGGATCAGGTTCGCCATGTAGAGGCCGGCGATGCTGGCCGTGGCGAGGACGAGGAGGCGTTGGCGGCGTTCCGGGGTCATGGTTGTCCGGCCTCCTCCCATCGGAAATTGACCTGGAACTGCAGGGGCGACTTCCCCCGGATCTGCTCGCTGTGCAGGGCGCTGACCGACGGCAGGGCCTGGAGCTTCTCAAGCATCCGCAGCAGCGAGGCGCTCTCGGACGCGGTGCCGGTGCAGACGATGTCGCCCGCCTGGCGGATCTCGATGGAGCGGGCCGTGACCGATCCGGTCTCGGGAAACGCCTGCGTCAGCCCCTCGAGGATCTGGAGCGCGCGGGGCGATTCGGGCGCCCAGGGACGGAATTGGCGGATCTTCTGCTGGAGGGTCTCGAGTCGACGAACCTTGGCGGACATGCCCGCCCATCGGGATTCGAGCAGCCCGAGCTGGATCTGCTGGACGAGGAAGAAGAGTCCCACGAGGGCAGCGGCCGCCATTCCGAGGCTCCAGGTCAGTCGGAGACGTCCCTCGGTGTGCCGGCTCAGGAACTGTTCGAGCGCCGAGGGGGTCGGCGGCAGGAACTCCAGCCCGGCTGGTCGGCCCTCGAGAAGGCGGCGTCCCGCCTGGACCACTGCCTCGAGGGCAACCGAATCCTGGGGCGACGGGAGGCTTTCGACGGCCATGCCGCTGTCCGCGAACCGGGCGGTGAGTGCGGTGGCCAGCGTGGGGAGCGTCTCCGCCGGACCGTGGAGGCGGAGATGCCGGATCGAGCCCACGAGCACCTCTGGCAACTGTCCCAGGGTGATGCGGATCTCCCGGGCCACCGCCTCGGGCCGCACCGATGCCGGGGTGGTGGAGGTGTCGATCGCGCGGTCGAGGGATCTCAGGGCCGCGATGCCGCCGTCGGCCGTGACCTGAAGGTGGAGGCTCCCAGTGGCAGGTGAGAGGGCCAGATCGAGGGAGCCGGCGGCAGTGGACGTCGGGGCCGCCACGAGGTCGGTGATGGCCGGCGAGAGGCCGAGGCACTTCAGGCGGGCGGCCTCCATCACCTGGCGCAGGATCTCGTGATGTGCGGGGGAAATCGTGGCGAGAATGACCCAGCGCTGGCCGTCCGGGAGACGACACCGGGAGTCGGCCACCCGACTGGTGGAGACGTCCCCATGGAATCCCTTCTCGGCCTCGAGCTGCAGAAGGCTGTCGATGTCCGCCTCGTCAATCGCCGGGACCAGGGTCTGGGTCGTGAGCACTTCCGAACAGGGCAGGGCCCAGACGCA